>Ga0302299_10000515_pt1 | contig 21189 bp, 22 predicted proteins | sample III_Fen_N3_4_FD_198795 | JGI IMG/M metagenome (GOLD analysis project Ga0302299, IMG submission 198795) | Peat permafrost microbial communities from Stordalen Mire near Abisko, Sweden - III_Fen_N3_4 | ecosystem: Environmental > Terrestrial > Soil > Wetlands > Permafrost | place: Sweden: Abisko... | reverse complement strand
GGGCACCAGTTGTAGGTGTCGCCCTTGTCGCCGTCGTCGACGAGCCGGCCGAGGCCGCCGTGCCCGTTCACCGAGAAGGTGCCGTCGTCGGCGATCTCGACCTCGACGATGCCGTTGCCGAGGCGGCGGTCGTCGGCGTGCACGGGCTCGACCGAGGGTGCGCCGGGCACCCAGCGGGCCCACCCGAAGCCGGGGATGTCGTCGACGTGGGCCAGCACGACGCGCCGCGGCGTGAAGTCCATCCACACGCGCACCTCGGCCTCGGGGTCGCGCTCGGCCAGCGCCGCGAAGGCCTCGCGGGCAGGCGCGGGGTCGAGCAGGCCGAAGCGCCGGGGGTCGATGCGCAGACGGGCGTCGACGGAGCCGTCGTCGTTGGTCTCGAGGTCGATGCGGTGCGCGTCGCCGATGTTCTCGACGATGACCGCCACGAAGTCGACGGCCTCCGCCGGGGTCAGGGCCGTGATCTGCACGGACCCGGGGCGCTCGTGGAGCACCTGCGTGCCCGGGAGCTCGGCCCCCGGCGGGAGCTTGAACGTGACCAGGCCGCCGCGCGTCCGGGACGACCCGTTGATGGCCACGGGTGCGGCGCCGCCGAGCGCCGGCACGTCGTCGAGCGTCGAGCCCCCGGAGCCGACCGCCTCGGCTGCGACGCGTGCCACGCCGAGCACCGCCCGCTCGGTGAGCCCGTCGGCGATGCGGATGGCCTCGTGGAAGCGGTGCACCACGGCATCGACCACCTCGTCGACCGAGCAGGCGCAGATGGAGTCGTGCGCGCTGTTCTGGATGACGAGCTTCCAGGCGACGTCGAGGAACGCCTGGGGCCACCGCGCGGCGTCGAGGTAGAGGGCGCTCAGCGGCTCGGCGACCTGCTCCAGCGCGCGCTCGGCCCGGGCCGCGAGCTGCTTCACGTCGACGCGGTTCGACGCCACGCCCATGAGGACGTTGGCCCGGGCGCCGGAGCGCAGCTCACCCCGCCACACCGGCAGGCCGTCGCGCGGGGCCGCCGCGACGAACGCCGCCAGCGACGACACGGTGAAGTCGAGGTCGTCCTGCACGCCGTTGGCCTCGGCGACGAGGCGCCCGAGCGAGGCCTGGGGCTGGAGGTGGTCGGTGCCGTTCATCCAGAGCAGCGGCTCGTCGCCGCCGCCGGCACGGGTGCCCTCCTCCGCGATGAAGCGCTCGACCTGCTCGAGGAGGTCCTTGCCGTCGAGGGGGAGGTGCGCGCCGTTGCCGTAGCCGCGCGGCAGGTACTGCGCCCGCACCGCGGAGCCGTCGGGGGCCTCCCAGCGGAACGCCGGTCGGTCGGCGACCGCGGCCGGCGTGCCCCGCCAGACCACGGTGTCGTCGAAGCCGAACTGCTGCAGCAGCTGGGGCATCTGGGCGATGTGCCCGAACATGTCGGGCAGGTAGCCCACGGGCATGGCGCCACCGAACTCGGCGGCCTTGGCCAGGCCCAGCTGGAGGTCGCGCACCATGGTCTCGCCCGAGACCAGGAACTCGTCCATGAGGATGTACCAGGGCCCGACGCTGAGGCGGCCCTGCGCGGCGAGGCGGCGGATGCGGCCCGCGTTCTCGGGCCGGATCTCGAGGTAGTCGTCGAGCACCGCCATCTGCCCGTCGAGCATGTAGTGCGCGTAGCTCGGGTCGCGCTCGAGCAGCGGGAGCAGGCCGTCGACGAGGTCGACGAGCTTGAGGCGGAACGACTGGTAGGGGAGGTACCACTCCCGGTCCCAGTGCGTGTGGGGGACGACGTGAACCTGGCGAGACATGGCGCCACAGTAGGACGGCCCGTCGCCGCCCCGTCAGATCAGGCTGAGGCCCCCGTCGACGGCCAGGACCTGGCCCGTGATGTAGCTGGCCTCGTCGGAGAGCAGGAACACCGTCGCTGCGGCCACCTCCCAGGCGGTGCCCTGGCGACCGAGCGGCACCGGAGTCACCGCGCGGGAGGGTCGTCCGGCCGAGGCGCGCCGGCCGAGGGGCGTGTCGATGAGCCCCGGGGCGATCACGTTGGCGCGGACGCCGCGGCGGGCGCCTTCGACGGCCACGTGGCGGCAGAGGCCGATGAGCCCGGCCTTCGACGCGTCGTAGGCCGGGACGCGGCTGCCGGGCTGCAGGCCCGCGACCGAGCTCATGAAGACGATCGAGCCACCCTCGGGCAGCTGCGGAAGGGCCTCGCGGGCGACGAGGAAGTGGCTGCGCAGGTTCACCGCGTTGGTGAGGTCCCAGTCCTCGGCGGAGGTGCCCGCCAGGCCACGGCCGAGACCGATGCCGACGTTGAGCACGACCCCGTGCAGCGGCTCGGCGGTGGCGGCGGAGACCATGGCGAGGCACGCCTCCTCCTCGCTCACGTCGCCGAGCACCGCCTCCGCGCGCCCGCCCTCGTCGTGGATCTGGCCCACGGTCGCCTCGACCGCGTCGCGGTCGCGGTCGGTGCACACCACGGTCGCCCCCTCCCGCGCCGCGGCCACGGCGATGGCCCGGCCGTTGCCCATGGGGTTGTCGGTGTCGGCCGACGCCTGCATGCCCGCACCGACCACCAGGATCCGGCGGCCCGCCAGCCGCCCGGCCCCGGCGCTCATCGCTCGAACCCCGCGAGGCCCGGCTCGAGCTGCACGCCGAGCGAGTTCAGGGTGAACCCGACCAGGTGGTAGTGCCCGACCACCATCGGCACCTCGATGAGCTGCTTGTCGTCGTACACCGCGGCCAGTTCGGCCCAGGTGGCGTCGCCGATGCAGCTCTGCTCGTGGAGCTCGTCGGCGGCGCGCAGCAGGGTGGCCTCGAACGGGTCCCAGCCGGCGGCGTCGGGCCCCTCCTTGACGCGCTCGATCTCGGCGTCGTCGAGGCCCGAGGCCCTCCCGATGACCACGTGCTGCCCCCACTCGTACTCGGCCTGGCAGTTCCAGCCGGTGCGCAGGATGAGCAGCTCCCGGTGCCGGGCCGACAGGCGGCCGGACAGCAGCTTGCCGCCGAACGGCAGCCAGCGCCGGAACAGCCCGGGGTGGCGCACGAACGTGGCGAAGATGTTCGACGCGCCACCCGCCGGCCCGCCCACCTGCGCGAGCAGCTCGGCGGTCTGGGCGTCGGCCGTGGCCGGGTCGACCGGGGTGATCCGGGGCGTCGACGGTCGTGGCGCAGGGTCTGGCGGGGCGTGGTCGGGGGACATGGCCGGGACCGTAGTGCGCGACTCCTGACCGCCGTGTGGGATCGGTGCCGCCGGTAAACCCCACGACCCGCCCGTGCGTGTGAGGATCGTGCAGGTCGCTCGAGCGGACTCGGGAGCGTGGATGGAGGACGACGTCGAGGCGATGGGAGTGGGGCCCCGCCTCGATGGTCGTCGCCTGCGCGTCGTCGGTGGCGACACGACGACGGTGCCAGGGCCGGCGCGCCGGGTCGCCGCGCTCGACGGATCGGGCTTCGACGCCTTCTTCACCGAGCAGGCGCCCGGCATCCTGGCGCTGCTGCTGACCCTCACGGGTGACCGGGGCCAGGCCGAGGACCTCACGCAGGAGGCCTTCGTCAAGGCGTACCGCGACTGGGGGCGCATCAGCGGCTACGACAAGCCCGGGGCCTGGGTGCGGCGCGTGGCGATCAACGCCGCCACCTCGGCCGGGCGCAGGCGCAGCACCGAGGGGCGGGCGCTGCGCCGGGTGTGGTCCCGCACCCGAGACGACGTCGCCCCCGATGCCGCCGACCTGGCCGACGACTCCGCCGAGTTCTGGGCGCTGGTGCGCACCCTCCCGAAGCAGCAGGCGGCCGCCATCGCGCTGCACTACCTCGACGACGCACCGGTGGCCGACATCGCCGGTGCGCTGGGGTGCGCCGAGGCAACGGCCAAGGTGCACCTGCACCGCGGGCGCGCCGCGCTGGCCCGGCTGCTCGACGTCGACGACGGGGCGGAGGTGGACCCATGACGCTCGACGACCGGGGGCAGCGCGCCGCCGCCGACGCCCGTGCCGCGGCCGCCACCACCGACTTCAAGGCGCTGCGCGCACGGGTCGGGGCCGAGGGCTACGGCAACCGGGGCAGGGGGCGGCGCTCGGTCGCCCTCGTCGCGGCTGCGGTGCTGCTCCTCGTCGGGCTCGGTGTCGGCGTGCTCCTCGCCGGGCACCTGCACCTGACCACGACCCAGTCGGCGTCCAACGCCTCCAGCGGGCCACCGAGGAAGGTCGGCGCCTCGGCCGATGCCATGAGCCGTCCGGGGACGACGGCCGCCACAGCCTCGTCGGGAGCGACGGCCGCGCTCGCCCGCAGCACCGGCCGTCTGGTGGCTCGACCCTCGGTCGGCCTCGTCGACGGCGAGGAGGTCCAGCTGAGGGCCTCGGGGTTCGCGCCCGGCACGATCGTGGAGGTGTTCCAGTGCGCGGCGCACCCCCAGCCGGGCTCCGACTCCGGGGCCGCCGCGTGCGCCCAGCCGTTCCGCAGGCTGCGGACCCCGGCGGTCGGCGGGCCCGTCGTGGTGACGTTCCGGGTGCAGCGGACCTTCTCGACGCCCTTCACGCGGTCGGTCGACTGCGGCGGCGCACCGGGTGCCTGCGTCATCGTGATGTCCGGGTCGTCGGGCACGGCTCCGGCGGAGAGCTCCGTCGCCCTCACGTTCGCGCCGGTCGGCACGACCACCACCTCGCCCTGACCTCCCGGGTGCGAGGCTGGGGTGATGTGCGACTGCCTGTGCGCCCTCCCGTCCGCCACCACCAGCGGCGTCACGGTGTTCGCCAAGAACAGCGACCGACCACCGCTCGAGCCGCAGGTGGTCGAGTGGCACGCGCCCCGCCAGGAGGACGTCACCCGGGCCACGTACATCGAGATCCCCGGCCACGCCGGGCGCACCATCGGCTTCGTGGGGTCGCGCCCCTCGTGGATGTGGGGCGTGGAGCACGGCGTCAACGAGGCCGGCGTCGCGGTCGGGAACGAGGCGGTGTTCACCACCGCTGATCCCGCGGTGGCACCCGATGCGCTCGTGGGCATGGACCTGGTCCGCCTGGCGCTGGAGCGGGGGTCGACGGCCGCCGACGCGGTCACCGTCATCACGTCGCTCCTCGAGGCGCACGGCCAGGGCGGCTCGGGCCACGACCCGGCGAGCGGGCACGAGTTCCGCTACTGGTCGTCGTTCCTGGTGGCCGACCCGGCCGAGGCCTACGTGGTGGAGACGTCGGGCGATCGCTGGGACGTCGAGCGGGTGGGGGAGCGGCGGGCCATCTCGAACCGCCTCACCATCCCGGCGTTCGACGCGGCGCACCGCGACACCGACCCCGGCCTCGCGCCGATGATCGACCCGCGCTGGCAGGCGAGCCGTGCCCGCCTCGACGCGGGGCCCTTCGACGTCGACGCGGCGCGCGCCCACCTCCGCAGCCACGTGGGTGGCGCCGACGGCTGGACGATCTGCATGCACGTCGACGGCCTCGAGGCCACCACCGCCGCGGTCGTCGCCGAGCTCGCTCCGGGAGGCGCCCCGCCGGTGGCCCGCTTCCTGCTCGGGTCACCGTGCCGCTCGGTGTTCGTCCCCGTGGTGGTCGGGCTGCCCCTGGGCGCGCCTCCCGCATGGGAGCGCTTCGCCGCGCTCACCGACGAGCACCGGCCCGCCCTCGACCGCCTCGAGGCCGACCTCGACGCGATGCTCGGCGCCCTGGTCGGGAGCTGGGACGAGAGCTGGAACGTGCAGGCGTGGGCCCGGGTCACGGCCACCCTCGACGCGCTCGGCGTGTAGTCCGCGCCGGGGCTGCCGCAGCGGCGCCTCGTCGCAGCCACGGCAGTAGCGTGCGGGCATGCCCAAGTTCATGATGCTTTCCACCCTGGGACCCGACGGATCGGCCCGGCTGCGCGAGAGCCCGCAGCGCCTCCACGAGGTCAACCGCGACGTCGAGCAGATGGGCGTGAAGGTGCTGGCGCAGTACGCGGTGCTCGGTCAGTGGGACTTCGTCAACATCCTCGAGGCGCCCGACCAGGTCACCATGGCCCGCGTGGCCACCACGCTCGCGGCACGCGGCACCCTGAAGACCACCACCCTCCCCATCATCGACGTCGACGAGTTCATCGCCGCCATGGGTGAGGGTGTGGGCTGACCGAGCCGGGCCTCAGACCCACCACATCGACTTGTGCCGTTCGGCGCGCACGTCGGAGGCACGGAACGTGGTGGGGAGCAGCGTCTTGTCGGACCGGCGGCGCAGGCGGTAGCCGTTGGGACCGGACGAGTCGACCTCGAAGCCCTTCGACCACGAGCGGTCGTAGCCGGAGCGCACCTCGACCCGCGTGCCCGGTTCGAGCAAGTCGGTTTGGTGCGACTCGTCGGCGGCGGGCATCGCTCCGAGCCTAGGCAACGGGCGACGGTCGTCCCCGGAACCGCGCGGGCCGCGCCACCGTCACCCGACGACGGTGAACGACGGCTCGACGAGGATCTCGGTGGTCACGCTGTTGGCCACGAAGCACTGCTGGTGCGCCTTGTGGTGCAGCGTGGCCACCGCCCCGGCAGTCGGGGGTGAGGCGGTGCCGGTGGCGCGGAAGGTGACCTGCGGGTGCAGCACGACGCGGGTGAGGCGCACGGGGCGGTCGTCGTCGGGCATCTCGCCGTCGGCGTCGTCGGCGTAGGCCACCACGTCGAGGCGGCGCCGCGCCGCGATGGCCACGAACGACAGGAAGTGGCACGACGACAGGGCGGCGACGAGGAGCTGCTCGGGGTTCAGCCGGGCAGGGTCGCCGAGGAAGGTCGGGTCGCTGCTCAGGTGGAGCCCGTCGGGACCTGCGGGCGCCACGGGCCCGGTGTCGGTGACCGCCCACAGGCGGTGGCTGCGGTCGTAGTGGTCGTACCCGACCGCGGTGGACCCCACCCACTCGAGGCGGGTGCGGTAGCGGTGGACGGCTGCGGCCATGGGGTCAGCCTGCCAGGCGGGACCGCGCGCCCTTCCACGAGATCCGCCGCCGTGCCCCGGCGGACAGCCACGCGGCGAGGCGTGGGATCCAGGGTGACGGCGGCGCGGCCTCGTCGCGGCGGCGAGTCGAGCCGACCGAGCGGATCGCGCCGACCGACCGCACGCTCGAGATCGAGCCGAGCGACAGCACCGACAGGATCGAGCCGGCGGACCCGATCGAGAGGATGCTGCCCGCCGAGCCGATCGACAGGATCGAGCCGGCGGACCCGATCGAGAGGATGCTGCCCGCCGAGCCGATCGACAGGATCGAGCCGGTCGACCCGATCGAGCGGATCGACGACGACACCGGTTGGCCCGGCGGCGCCGGACCCGGCTGGTCGGCGGGCGCGAGGTGCAGGTGTCGTTCCGGGGTTCCGGCCACGTGACCAGGGTAGGGACCGGCGGGGGAGCGAACGGGTGATGTGCCTGCACGGGGGCGCACCGGCAGCGGCACGGCGCGCAGTAGCGTCTCGGCCGTGCCGACCAAGCGCCGCGGGCCCACCCTCCACGTCGAGCGTGAGCTGTGGGACGCGGGCCATGAGGTCGTGGTCGGCGTCGACGAGGTCGGCAAGGGCGCCTGGGCCGGGCCGCTCACGGTGGGCGCGGCGGTGCTGCCGCGCGACCGGCGCGTCTACCGGGTGCGCGACTCGAAGCAGCTCACCGAAGCGGCCCGCGAGGCCCTGTTCGACCGCGTGGCCGAGTGGTGCGTGGCGTGGTCGGTGGGCCACGCGTCGCCCGCCGAGTGCGACGAGCTGGGCATGTCGGCGGCGCAGCGGCTCGCGGCCCGCCGGGCCCTCGACGCGCTCGGCGTGGCCCCGCAGCGGGTGCTGGTCGACGGGCGCTGGGACTTCATCGGCGGCGGCATCACCCGCACCATCGTGAAGGGCGACGCCACCTGCCTGTCCATCGCCGCGGCGTCGATCCTGGCGAAGGTCAGCCGCGACCGCATCATGCGGGCCACCGCGCCGCAGTACGAGCCGTTCGCCTTCGACCGCAACAAGGGCTACCCCTCGCCCGAGCACCAGGACGCGCTCCGCGAGCACGGCCCCACCGACATCCACCGCCGCTCGTGGGCGTTCATGGACGGGCTGCCCGGGTGCGAGCGGCTGCTGCGCGACCCCGACGCGATCCCCGGCCAGACCGCCCTCTTCGCCTAGCCCGTTCCACCCACCCCAGCACTTCGAGGGGGTGCGACGTCAGTTGCGGGGGAGGTCCCGGAAGGGGCTCTTCGAGTCGATGCCCGGCTCCTTCGGCAGGCCGAGGACGCGCTCGCTCACGATGTTGCGCAGCACCTGGTCGGACCCGCCGGCGATGTGCATGCCCGGCTCGCCGCAGATGAAGCGGCTCCAGGCGAAGGTGCCCCACTCGCCGGTGTCGGCCTGCACGCGCGGGCCGAGCACGTGGGCGACGAACTCGGCCGTGGCGCGGAGGTTGTTGGTGAGCGCCAGCTTGGCGACCGACATCTCCGGGCCCGGCAGCTGCCCGGCCTTGATCTTGTCGAGCGCCCGCTGGTTCGAGTACTTGGCGACCTGGAAGTTGGTGTAGAGCCGGGCCAGCTCCTGGCGCGTGACGCCGTCGTCGGCGAGCCCGAAGTGGCGCACCATCTCGATGAGGCGGGTGCCGCTGGCCATGCCCAGGCCGCCCCCGCCGCCACCCGCGCCGATCGACATGCGCTCGTTCATGAGGGTGGTGAGCGCCACGTTCCAGCCGCCGTTGACGTCGCCCAGCCGGTGGCTGTCGTGGACCCGCACGTCGGTGAAGAACACCTCGTTGAACGCCGCGCCGCCGGTCATCTGGCGCAGCGGCCGGACCTCGACGCCCGGGGCGTGCATGTCGACGACGAACCCGGTGAGGCCCTTGTGCTTGGGCATGTCGGGGTCGGTGCGGCAGATGATCTCGCCGAGGTCGCTGTAGTGCGCGCCCGACGTCCACACCTTCTGGCCGTTGAGGATCCACTCGTCGCCGTCACGGTCGGCGCGCGACTGCAGGCCGGCGAGGTCGGAGCCCGCTCCGGGCTCGCTGAAGAGCTGGCACCCGATGATGTCGCCGCGCCACATCTTGGGCAGGTAGGCCTCGCGCACGTCGGGGGTGGCGTGGGCCAGGATCGTCGGCGCCACCATGCCGAGGCCGATGCCGAAGAAGCTCTGGTCGGGCACCTCGTAGCGGGTCTCGAGCGAGGCGTAGAGCCGGTCGTGGCTGGCCGGCAGCCCGCGGCCGCCGAGCTCGGGGGGTCCGCTGATCCAGTGCAGGCCCGCCTCGGCCCGCGCGTTGCGCCAGCCCTTGGCGGCCTCGATCTGGCGCCGCTCGGCTGCAGCGTCGACCTCCTCGAACATCGCCACGTCGTCGTCGCCCTCGCCCCACTTGAAGTCCTGGGTGGCTTCGCGCGGCGTGGCGTTGGCGTCGAGGAAGGTGAGGCACTCGACTCGGAACTCGTCGAGGGTGGGCTGCGGCATGGGGGTCCTCCGGACGGAACTTGACCGATCGGTCAAGAACCGTAGCCCGCGGCCCGTGGGCTCGCATCCCGGGGCTACGGCGGCCAAGCTCTCCCGATGTCCCACCTGCCCCAGCCACCCCCCGACGCCGACGAGCGCGCCACCCTGCTCGGGTTCCTCGCCCACACGCGGGCGGTGGCGCTGCGGCTGGTGGAGGACCTCGACGACGACCAGGCGCGCCACATCGGGGCGCCGCCGCTCACCAGCCTGCTCGGCACCGTCAAGCACCTGACCGACGTGGAGCTGTGGTGGTTCCAGCACGTCTGGGCCGGCACCGACCCCGACCTCGTGTCCACCGACGACGACCTCGACGCCGACTGGCACGTGCTGCCCGACGACACCATCGAGGCCGTGACCGCCCGCTACCGCGCCGCCTGCGACGCCAACGACGAGCTGCTGCGGGTCGGCGACCTCGACGCGCTGTCCGCCCGTCCGAGCAACCGCGGCCACCACGTGAGCCTGCGCTGGGTGGGCTGGCACCTGGTCGAGGAGACCAGCCGGCACAACGGCCAGGGCGACATCATCCGTCAGGCCATCGACGGGCTGACCAGCATCGACTGACACCCGCTACCTTCGACGGCATGTCCCGGCTCCGCCCCTACCCGGTCTTCGCGCTCGCCGCCTGGTCGCTGTTCCTCTGGACCAGCCGCCTCGGCCTGGCCTGGAAGACGGCCGGCTCGACCGCCGGCAAGGTGCTCGCCACGGTGCCGGTGGCCATCTTCGTGGCGCTGGGGCTGGCGCTGCTGGCCGTGCTGCTGCGCCGCCCTGCCGCCGAGGCCCGCGCCGGGCGCCTCCACGGCAACGCCCGGCTGCTCGTGCTGGGCGTCTCCGGCTGGACCGTGGCCTACTGGCTGGTGCGCACCCCCCTGATCCTCACCGACGGTCGCAGCGGGGCCTTCCACGCGGTGCACGCGGTGCTCGCCACCGTGTCGATCGGGCTCTCGGCGTGGGCCTGGCACGCCGTGCGGCACCCCGCGGAGGTGGCGGAGCCCCTCGCCGTGGGCTGAGTCGGGGGGCGGCGCCTGCCGCTTGACGGGACTCGAACAGGTGTTCGATACTCGGGGGGTGTCGCCTTCCCCCACCCGAGCCGAGGCCGCCGCGCTGGCCGAGCTCGATCCGCGGGTGCGGCCGCTCACCCTGGCCGCCGAGCGCACGCTGCCGGTCCTCCCCGCCCTGGGGGCCCTGCTGCCCGCCGGCCTCCCCCGGGGCGCCACCCTGGCGGTCAGCGGGTCGGCCGGGCGGTCCTTCGCCGTGGCCCTGCTGGCCGCGGCCAGCCGGGCGGGGTCCTGGGTGGCGGTGGTGGGGATGCCGGGCTTCGGGTGGCGGGCCGCGGCCGAGGTGGGCCTCGACCTCGCCCGGGTGGTGGTGGTCGACCCGGTGCCACCGGCCGTGGTCCCCGAGTGCCTCGGGGCCCTGGTCGACGGCTTCGACGCGGTCCTGCTGGGCGCCGAGGCCCGGGTCCCGGGCACCTCGGCCCGCCGCCTGGCGGCCCGGGCCCGTGAGCGGGGCACGGTGCTGGTGGCGGTGGTCGAGCCCTGGTTTGCCGGTGGGCGCCGCGAACGGGCAGGTCAGGGCCCCCTCACCGATGTGGCCGACCTTCGGGCTCTGGTGGAGGGTGAGGGTTGGGACGGGCTCGGGTCCGGGTTCGGGCGGCTGGGCGGCAGGCAGGTGGCGGTCGAGCTCGAAGGACGGCGGCTGCCCGGGCGTCGCCGCCGGTCGCGCCTCTGGTTGCCCGGCCCCGAGGGGGCGGTGGCCCCGGTCGAGGCCCCGCGCCTCGAGGTCCTGGGTCGCCACGCCGCCGCGCCGCCCGTGCGGTCCACGGCGTGAGCGCCGCCGGCGCCGCGGTGCGCACCCTGGCGGTGCTCTGCCCCGACTGGGAGGTGGTGGCCGCGGGGTTCGAGGCCGCCGACCCCCGGCCCGTGGCGGTCGTGCGGGCCAACCGGGTGGTGGCCACCAACGCCGCGGCCCGCGCCGACGACGTGGTGGTCGGCGCCCGCCGTCGCGAGGCACAGGGCCGGTGCCCCGACCTGCTGATCGTCGCCCACGACCCGGCCCGCGACGCCCGGGCGTTCGAGCCCGTGGTGGCGGCCCTCGCCACGCTCACCCCCCGCGTCGAGATCACCGAGCCGGGCGTGTGCTCGTTCGCCACCCGTGGCCCGTCGCGCTACTTCGGGGGCGACGAGGCCCTGGCCCAGCGGGCCGCCGCAGCCGCGGCGGGAGCGGACCCCGACCTCGACGTGCGCGTCGGGGTCGCCGATGGCCCCCTGGTCGCCCGGCTGGCGGCCACCCGGGCAGGTCGCGGTCGTCCCCGTGTGGTGCCTCCGGGGACGGCCGCCGCGTTCCTCGCGCCGGCCCCGCTGGCGGCGCTGGCCACCTTCGTCCCCGATCCCGACGTGCTCGACACCTGGGAGCGCCTGGGCCTGACCACCATCGGCGAGGTCGGGGCGCTCCCCACCGGCGCGGTCGTCGCCCGCTTCGGCCCCGCGGGGCAGTGGGTGCACCGCCTGGCCCGGGGGCTCGACCCCCAGCTGCTGCGCCCCGAGCCGGTGCCCCCCGACGTCACCGTCGCCGCCGACCTCGACCCACCCGCCGAGCGTGCCGAGGCCGTGGCCTTCGTGGCCCGCACCCTGGCCGAGGAGCTGGTCGACCGGCTGGGCGGGTGGGGCCTGGCCTGCACCCAGGTCGTGGTCACCGCCCACACCGAGCACGGCGAGACCCACGAGCGCTGCTGGCGCCTCGACGGCCCGGCCCGGGCGAGCGGCGCCCCCCGGTCGCTGGCGGCGGCCATCGCCGACCGCGCCCGCTGGCAGGTCGACGGCTGGTTGTCGGGCCCCGCCGCCATCCGTCCCACCGCGGGGGTCTCCCGGCTGGTGCTGGCTCCGGGGTCGGTCGAGCCCGCGCGCGGCCGCCAGCTCGGGTTCTGGGGTGGCGAGGCCGGCGCGGGGGAGCGGGTCGTGCGGGCCGTGGCCCGGCTCGAGGGGTTGGTGGGCCCCGACGCGGTGCGGGTGGCCGAAGCGCGTGGCGGGCGTCGCTCGGGCGACGAGGTGGGGCTGGTGCCCACCGCCGCGGTCGACGTGTCGGTGGCCCGTCAGGTGGCCCTGACCTTCGGCGCAGCCCCCTGGCCGGGCCGGCTCCCCGCGCCCTCGCCGTCGGTGGTGCACCGCCCCGCCCGGCCGGCCGAGGTGCTCGATGCCGAGGGACGGTCGGTGGAGGTCACCGGTCGTGGCGAGGTGCGCCGCCCGCCCCACACCGTCCGGGTGGAGGCCGACCCCCCGCACGACGTGGTGGCGTGGGCGGGGCCGTGGCCCGTCGACCAGCGGTGGTGGGACGCCGAGGCCCACGAACGGCGGGCCCGCCTGCAGGTGGTCACCGACCAGGGGGTGGCGCTGCTGCTCGGTCGGGCCGACGGCTCGTGGTGGGTCGACGCCGTCTACGCCTGACGGCTCTCGCGTTCTGGGTGCGTTTCGCGGGGCCATGAGCCCGCGAGAAGCACCCAGAACGCGGGCGTCAGCGGTCGAGCTCGCGCAGCACCTCGTTCATCTCGTGGCGGAAGCGCCGCAGCTCGTCGCGGTGCAGGCGCGAGAGCCGCTCGAGCAGCTCCTCGCCGAGCGGGGTCAGCGACAGCAGGGCGCGGCGGTGGTCGTCGGGATCGGCGAAGCGCTCGACCAGCCCGTTGCCCGCGGCACGGTCGACGAGCTCGCCCACCGAGTGCACCCGCAGCTGGAGCATCTCGGCCACGTCGGCCAGCGGCGCGGGCATGCCCTCGGGGTGGCCTCGCACCGCCAGCAGCAGCTGGTGCTGGGCAGGGGTGAGGCCGGCGGCGCGGGCGGCGTCCTCGGAGAAGCGGGTGAACGCGCGCAGCGCGTGGCGGAACCGGGCGAGCGACCGGAAGTCGGCGTCGGACAGCGGGCGCATGTCGCTCGGCCGGCTCATGCCGGTGCGCCCTCGAGCCCGGGGCCGGTGAGGCGCGGGGCGGTGGCGTCACGCCCGCGCGACCGCTGGCTCTCGAGCAGCCCGACCCCCGACGTCAGCAGCAGGCTCACGAGCGCCGCGATCAGCATCGTGGGGAGCAGCCGCATGCCGGCCATGCCGGCCACCACCAGCGTCGAGCCCAACGGCGTCTTCGTCACGCCCACGTTGCAGGCCACCATCATGGCGGTGGCCAGCACCAGCTCGTCGGCGCCGGGGAGCCACCCCGAGGCGGCGCGGCCGAGGCAGTAGCCCATGAAGAAGAGCGGGATGATGAACCCGCCCTTCCACCGGCCCGCCATGGTGATGGTGGCGCTGAGCAGGTGACCGAGCACCGCCAGCAGCAGCGTCGCCACGGCCACGTGGGGGAGCCGTGCGAAGCCACCGAGCTGGAACTCGGCGAACGTCAGGCCGAACGGCGAGATGAAGGCGACCGCCCCGAGCAGCCCGCCTGCCACCACGGGTCGTGCCCACGGAGGGAGGGGGCGGAAGGCCGCGCGGGTGAGCAGTGTGGTGCCGGTGAAGATCGCCGCCACCAGTGCGCCGGCCACGCCGCACATCGCGGCCCAGCCGAGGTCGGCCATGGTCAGGTGCAGGGGCGGAGCGGGGAAGCGCCAGATCGGCTGGAGCCCCCACCCGGTGGCTGCCGTGTACACCCCGTAGCCCGCCACCGAGCCGATGGCTGCGGGGACGAGCGCCTCGTAGTACTCGAGGCCCTTGCGGTGCAGGATCTCCAAGGCGAACACCGCTCCTCCGAGCGGTGCGGCGAACAGCACCGTGAAGCCTGCCGCCATGCCCGTGATCGAGCAGATGCGGCGCTGCTCGGCGGTGAGGCCGAACCGTGTCCCGGTGAACGACCCGATGGTGCCGGTCGTCTGCGTGAGGGGCGCCTCGGGACCGATGCCGCCCCCCACCGCGATGCCGAGCAGGGAGACAGGGACGAGCGATCGGAGGGGACCGAGCCGGTCGGCGCCGCCGCTCACGTGGATGTTGTCGACGAGCAGCTCGGTGTCGCCCGCGTCGCCGAGCACGCGCAGGAGCACCGCGATGACGGCGCCCACCCCGATGAGCAGCAGCCAGTGCGCGCCGCGCGACCAGTGGGTCGGCCACAGCACGCGGCGGAGCTGGGTGAGCGCGGCGACGTAGGCCGCGCCGATGAGCCCCCCGAGGACGCCGGTGACCCCGACGGCCACGATGAGCCGGTCGGGTGCGCCGGGGAGCGCGCCCAGGAAGGTCCGACGGATCCGGCGCGTACGCTCCACACAAAACATCGTACTGCGATCTTTTGTGAACCACCCCGTTCAGAGGGTCAGGCGTCGCCGGAGCCGACGCCGGGCTTGGGCCCGTCGGGATCCGTCACCGACGCCGGCTTCACGGCTGCCGGCTTGTCGGCGTCGGTGGTGCCGTTGCCCTTGTTCCCGCTCCCGCCGGCGAGCAGGTTGCGCGCGAGCTGCAGGCCCGTGACCCCGGAGCTGAGCGCCGACGCGAGCGCCTGCGACAGGCCCTCGGCACCGTTCAGCACGATCATCTGGTCGACCGACGCGAACGGCTTGGCCGCCGCCTCGACGATGGCCGGCCACTGCTCGGCGAGCTGCTGGCCGATGACCGCGTCCTGGTTCTCGGCGAGCGCGTCGGCCCGGGCCTTGATCGCCTCGGCCTCGGCCATGCCCTTGGCGCGGACGGCCTCGCCCTCGGCCATGCCCTTGGCCTGCGTGGCGTCGGCCTCGGCTTGCCCGACCTGGCGGGTCGACTGCGCCTGGGCCTCGGCCTGGAGCTTCACGTGCTCGGCGTCGGCGGCGGCCTGCACCCGCACCCGCTCGGCGTCGGCCCCGGCGGAGACCTTCACCCGGTTGGCGTCGGCGGCGGCGTTGAGCTCGACCTCCTTGGCGGCAGCCTCGGCGGCGGAGATGCGCGCGTCGCGGTCGGCCTTGGCGAGGGTGGTCTGCTGGTAGGCCTGCGCGTCGGCCGGCTTGCGCACCGTCGCCTGGAGGCGCTGCTCCTCGCGCTGGGCCTCGAGCTCGGCCACCGAGGTCTCCTCCACCACCACCTGCTGGCGGGACTTGGCCTCGCTCAGCGGCCCGGCCTGGCTGGCGATGGCCGCGGCCTGGTCGATCTCGGCCTGGTAGCCCGCCTGCTTCACCTGGCTGGTGCGGCGCGCCTCGGCCTTCATGGCTTCGGCCTCCTGCTCCTTCTCGGTGGCGAGGCGGTCGGAGTCGGCCTGGGCGATGCGGGCCTGGCTGGCCACCGCGGCGGCGTGCGGCGCACCGAGGTTGCGGATGTAGCCGGTGGGGTCCTCGATCTCCTGGATCTGCAGCGAGTCGACGATGAGCCCCAGCTTCTCCATCTCGGTGCCCGACGACTGCCGCGTGGCCTGGGTGAGCTTCTCGCGGTCGCGGATCATGTCCTCGACCGTCATCGAGCCGACGATGGCCCGGAGGTGCCCGGCGAAGACGTTGTGCACCCGCTGGTCCATCTGCGCCTGCTGGTCGAGGAAGCGTCGGGCGGCGTTGGCGATGGACACGTAGTCGTCGCCGACCTTGTAGATGACCACCCCGCGGATGCCGAGCGGGATGCCCTGGTGGGTGACGCACTCGATGGCGAGGTCGGCCTCGCGCAGGTCGAGCGAGAGCCGGCGCACGGCCTGCACGCCCGGCAGCACGAGCTTGCCCTTGCCCGTGACGATGCGGAAGCCGAGGCCCGCGCTCTCGCCGGTGGGCTCGGCGGCGGCCCGGAGGCCGGAGATGATGAGCGCCTCGTTGGGCTCGGCGACGCGCCACATCGACTTGAAGATGACGATCGCGACGATGAGTGCCGCGACGACGGCGATGGCGATGATGAGCAGTGGGTTCAACGGATGCCCCTGGGTGTGGTCCGGTGAGTCAGATCGGGCTGACGACGATGGTCCGCGGGGGGTCGTACTCGACGACCAGGACGCGGGTGCCGGTGGTGATCGTCTCGGCGCGGTCGAGGGCGTAGGCGTGGAACGCCTCGGCGCCGCCACGTACGGACAGCATCACCTCGCCGATCTCGCCCGGGGCGATCTCCCCCGTGACCCGGCCGGTCTTCCCGACCATCGCGTGGTCTGTCATGTGTCCTCCGGCCTGCGCTCCGCCGTGTGCTGCGATGTCCCGGTGATCGCCGGCTCGCCGCAAGATTGCCACGTCGGGAGCGCCTCGGTCGGCGGCGCGGTATCCGTGGTGCCCCTCGGCCCCGCCCGCCGTAGCCTGCCCCGCATGGCAAGCACCAAGGTCGGCGTCCAGCTCCACCCCCAGGCAACCACGGTCGAGGCCCTGCGCGAGGGCTGGAAGGCAGCCGACGCCCTCGGCGTGGACTCGATCTGGGTCTGGGACCACTTCTTCCCGCTGTACGGCGACCCCGACGCCGCCCACTTCGAGGCCTACACGCTGCTCGCGGCCATGGCCGTCGACACCCGCCACGCGCAGCTCGGTGCGCTGGTCACGTGCAACTCCTACCGCAACCCCAACCTGCTGGCCGACATGTCGCGCACCATCGACCACCTGAGCGGGGGCCGGTTCGTGCTCGGCATCGGGTCCGGGTGGTTCGAGCGCGACTACACCGAGTTCGGCTACGAGTTCGGCACCGGGCCATCCCGGCTCAAGGTGCTCGCCGAGTCGCTCCCCGTGATCAAGGCGCGCCTCGCCGCGCTCACCCCGCCGCCGGTCGGCAAGCTCCCGATCCTCGTCGGTGGCGCGGGGGAGCAGGTCACCCTGCGGCTGGTCGCCGAGCACGCCGACGCCTGGAACACCTTCGGCCCGGCCGACTCCTACGCCGCGAAGAACGCCATCCTCGACGAGTGGTGCGCCAAGGTCGGCCGCGACCCCGCCGAGATCGAGCGCACCATCGCCATCAGCGCGGGCGAGGTCGATGCCTGGGAGTCGTTCGTCGAGGCCGGCGCCACCCACCTCATCGTGATGACGGGCGACCCCTTCGACCTCGACGCGGTGGCCCGCCTGCGCGACCTCACCCGCGCCTGACCTCGGGCCGGTTCCCGGCGACAGTCGAACAGGTGTTCGATAGTCTGGTCGGGTGGGGTTCAACAATCCGTCGCTGCCGTGGAGCGAGCTCGAACGACGGTTGTCGGGCCGCGCGCCCACGGCCCCACCGGGTGCCGACGGGGGCGACAGCCCGGCCTGGTCGCGCCGGCGCGGCCCCTACGAGGCCCCACCCGACCTCACGCCCCGGTCGCGCCCCTGCCCGCCCACCGTCCCCTACGCCGAGCTCCACGCCCACTCGAACTTCAGCTTCCTCGACGGCGCCTCGTCGCCCGAGGCGCTGGCGGAGGAGGCCGCCCGGCTCGGCCTCGAGGCCCTGGCCCTCACCGACCACGACGGCTTCTACGGCGTGGTGCGCTTCGCCGAGGCCGCCGCGGAGGTCGGCCTGCCCACGGTCTTCGGTGCCGAGGTCACCCTCGACGGCCCCGACCACCCGGTGGTGGGCGCTCCCGACCCGCCGGGGAGGCACCTGGTGGTGCTCGCCGACGGCGCGGCGGGCTACGCCGCGCTGAGCCGGACCCTGAGCCTGGCCCAGCTCGCGGGCGAGAAGGGCGCGCCCCGCCTGACGCTCGACGAGCTCGTCGACCAGCTCCGCGGGGGCGGAGCGGCGGGGGAGGTGATGCCCGGATGGCGCAGCCGCACCGACGAAGGAGGCGCCAAGGTAATGGTCCTCACGGGGTGCCGGAAGGGCACGGTGCCCCGGGCGCTCGAGGACGAGGGGCCCGCGGCGGCCGCGCGCGAGCTCGGGCGCCTCGTCGAGGGCTTCGGCCGTGACCGGGTGTGGGTGGAGCTGTGGGACCACGGCCACCCCCTCGACGGCCCCCGCAACGATGCCTTGGCCGAGCTGGCGGTCCGGGCCGGGGTGGGGGTGGTGGCCACCAACAACGTGCACTACGCCACGCCGCTCGACCGACCCCTCGCCACGGCGCTGTCGGCGGTGCGCGCCCGGTGCAGCCTCGACGAGCTCGACGGCTGGCTGCCGGCCGCCTCCCTGGCCCACCTGCGCTCCGGTGCCGAGCAGCGCCGCCGGTTCGCCCGCTACCCCGGCGCGGTCGAGGCCTCGGTCGAGCTGGCGCGGGCCGCGGCGTTCGACCTGCGGCTGGTCGCGCCCCGGCTGCCGCCCTTCCCGTGCCCCGACGGCCTCGACGAGATGGCGTTCCTGCGGAAGCTGGTGGACGAGGGCGCGGTCCGCCGCTACGGCCCCCGTCCACGCGCCAGTGGGGAGGGAGAGGGGGTGGGGCCGCGGGCGTGGGCGCAGCTCGACCACGAGCTGGAGGTCATCGGGCAGCTCGGGTTCCCCGGCTACTTCCTGGTGGTGTGGGACATCGTGCGGTTCTGCCTCGAGCACGACATCCTCTGCCAGGGCCGCGGCTCGGCGGCCAACTCGGCGGTGTGCTTCGCCCTCGGCATCACCAAGGCCGACGCGGTGCGGCTGGGCCTGCTGTTCGAGCGCTTCCTGTCGCCGGGGCGCGACGGTCCCCCCGACATCGACCTCGACATCGAGAGCGGGCGCCGCGAGGAGGTCATCCAGTACGTCTACGACCGCTACGGGCGCCACAACGCCGCGCAGGTGGCCAACGTGATCACCTACCGGCCCCGCTCGGCCGTGCGCGACATGGCCCGCGCCCTGGGCTTCGCCCCCGGGCAGCAGGACGCCTGGGCCAAGCAGGTCGACCGGTGGGGCGACGTCCCCGACGGGTCGGGCCACGACATCCCCGAGTCGGTGCTCGACCTGGCCCGCCAAGTCGAGCACGCGCCCCGTCACCTCGGCATCCACTCGGGCGGCATGGTCATCTGCGACCGGCCCGTCATCGAGGTGTGCCCCGTCGAGCGCGCCCGCATGCCGAACCGCACGGTGCTGCAGTGGGACAAGGACGACTGCGCGGCGGCCGGCCTCGTGAAGTTCGACCTGCTGGGCCTGGGGATGCTCACCGCGCTGCACGGGGCCGTCGACCTGATCCGCCGGTACCGCGGCTACGAGCTCGACCTGGCGGCCCTCGAGCAGGAGGAGGCGGTCTACGACATGCTCTGCAGGGCCGACTCGGTGGGGGTGTTCCAGGTCGAGTCGCGCGCCCAGATGGCCACCCTGCCCCGACTGCGGCCCCGCACCTTCTACGACCTCGTGGTGGAGGTGGCGCTCATCCGCCCGGGGCCCATCCAGGGCGGCTCGGTGCACCCCTACATCCGGCGGCGCAACGGCAAGGAGCCGGTCACCTACCTCCACCCGCTGCTCGAGCCCTCGCTGGCGAAGACCCTCGGCATCCCGCTGTTCCAGGAGCAGCTGATGCAGATGGCCATCGACGTGGCCGGGTTCAGCCCCACCGAGGCCGACGAGCTGCGCCAGGCGATGGGCGCGAAGCGCAGCAAGGCCCGCATGGAGCGGCTCCGCGAGCGCTTCTACGCGGGCATGGCCGCACGGGAGATCACCGGTGCGGTCGCCGACGAGATCTGGGAGAAGCTGGCGGCGTTCGCCAACTACGGCTTCCCCGAGAGCCACTCGGTGAGCTTCGCCTACCTCGTCTACTCGTCGGCGTGGATCAAGCTCCACGAGCCGGCGGCGTTCTGCGCCGCGCTGCTCAACGCCCAGCCGATGGGCTTCTACTCGCCGCACTCGCTGGTGCAGGACGCGCACCGCCACGGCGTCGAGGTGCACCGCCCCGACCTGGTCCGCTCGGAGGCGGGCGCGGTGCTGGAGCCGTGCGCCGGCTCGCACCACGACGTGGCGGTGCGGCTGGGGCTGGGGTCGGTGCGCGGCATCGGGTCGGACCTGGCCGAGGAGGTGGTGGCCGAACGGGAGGCGGGTGGCCCGTTCCTCGACGCCGCCGACCTGTCGCGCCGCACCGGCCTGACCCGACCCCAGCTCGAGGCCCTGGCCACCGCCGGGGCCTTCGACTCGTCCGAGGGAAGGCAGAACCGCAGGGAGGCGCTCTGGGCGGCGGGGGCGGCGGCCCAGTCGAAGCCCGGCCGCCTGCCGGGCATCGTCACGGGCACCGACGCGCCGACCTTGCCCGGCATGACCGCGCACGAGGAGGCCCTGGCCGACCTGTGGGCCACCGGCATGACCGCCGAGGGCCACCCCACCCGCTTCGTGCGCGACGTCCTCGACCGCCTGGGGGTGGTGACGGCGTCCGGGCTGGCCACGCACCCCACCGATGCGAAGGTGGTCGTCGGCGGGGTGGTCACGCACCGCCAGCGCCCGGCCACGGCCGGCGGCACGATCTTCATCAACCTCGAGGACGAGACCGGCCTCGTCAACGTGGTGTGCTCGAAGGGCTGCTGGGCCCGGCACCGCCACGTGGCGCGCACCGCGCCGGCGATGCTGGTGCGCGGCCGCCTCGAGCGCGCCGAAGGGGTCACCAACGTGATCGCGGAGAAGCTCGAGCTGCTGCCGCTGGGCGCCGACCGGTTGCGGTCACGCGACTTCCGCTAGCCAACCCGGTTCACCACAACTTCTGGGGACCGTTTCGGCGCGAGATGCGCCGAAACCGTCCCCAGAAGTTGGTGGTGGGGCCGAGCGTCGACGTCGGGTCAGGCGATGACGGGCGACTGCACCCGGCTCACCACCACCTCGACCTCGAGGTCGGTCTCGCGGGCGAGGCGGATGGGCACGTCGAGCTTGAGCCAGCGCGACATGCCCGGCGGGAGCGTCGACACGATGAGGCCGTCGAAGCGCTCGCCGCGCCGGAGCAGGACCCCGACGGCGTAGACGGGGTTGACGTCGCCGATCTCGCCGGTGGCCTCGAGCCCGAGCTTGCGCAGCGCGTCGAGGCCCACGTCGAGACGTTGCTGCGCAGCGGACCGCACCTCGCCCTA
>Ga0302299_10000514_pt1 | contig 21193 bp, 20 predicted proteins | sample III_Fen_N3_4_FD_198795 | JGI IMG/M metagenome (GOLD analysis project Ga0302299, IMG submission 198795) | Peat permafrost microbial communities from Stordalen Mire near Abisko, Sweden - III_Fen_N3_4 | ecosystem: Environmental > Terrestrial > Soil > Wetlands > Permafrost | place: Sweden: Abisko... | reverse complement strand
GTCTCGGTCATCACGTGCACCCCGTGCTTGGCCACCGTGTAGCCACCACCGCCCTCGTAGGCGAGGAACCCCGCGATCGAGCCGACGTTGACGACCACTCCCTCGCCGTCGGCCGCGACGAGCGCCGGCAGCAGCGCCTTGGTGACCCGCAGGGTGCCCAGCACGTTGGTGGCGTACATCTGCTGCCACAGCTCGACGTCGGCCTGGGCCACCGGCTCGAGCCCGAGGGCGCCACCGGCGTTGTTGACGAGCACGTGCACCCGGCTCCCGGCGGCCTGGGCGAGGCGGGCCACGTCGGCGTCGTCGGTGACGTCGCACGCGACGGCGACCCCGTCGATCTCGGCGGCCAGGGCCTGGACCCGCTCGGCCCGCCGCGCCGCACAGACGACCCGGAAGCCCTCGGCGGCGAGCAGCCGCGCGGTGGCGGCCCCGATGCCGCTGCTCGCGCCGGTGACGACGGCGACGCGGGTACCGATGGGGGAGTCGGGGGCAGAGGTCACGGGCGGTCCTTGGCAGATGCGGGTCGGAAGGTGGTGGGGTCGACGGCGATCCAGGTGGCCTCGGCCCGGGCCAGCAGCGCGCCATCCGGTGCGAACAGGGCCGAACCCGAGTGGTGCTTGCGCCCTTCGCCGCCACGCTGCCACGCGAGGATGACGTGCGCCTCACCGACCCCGGGCAGGGCCAGCACCCGGGTGGTCATGGTTCCGAGCACCATCGGTCGCCCCGCGATGCCGGCGGACCAGCCGCCGGGGCAGTCGAGTGCGGCCCAAACGAGCGGGACGTCCGACTCCCGGGGCACCCAGGTGGCGGCGTAGCGACCGGTGCCGTCGTCGAGCGGCCCCGGTCGCAGGCAGAGGGCGTCGCCGGGGTCGCGGCCGGTGCCGCACACGAAGCAGTCGGGGAACGGGTGGTCGGCCAGGCCCTCGTATCGCGACTCGGCGGCACGGGCGGCGTCGAGCGTGACCGGCGGCGGTACGGCATCCACAAGGTCGGGCGCAGCGGAGGCGGTCGCGATGAGGTGCTCGCCGTCGACCAGGCGCGCCGTGGGGGTCCCGTCGGCGACGGGCTCCGACAGCACGTCGAGCGCACGCTCGAGCGGCGGGGGCGCGGCCAGCCGCACGGTCACCGCGGGGTGCTCGGCATCCCTCGCAGCGTGCACGGCGAGGGCCCCGCTGACCCAGCCGCCGTTGCCGGACTCCGGTGGGCCGCAGTAGCGGCGCGCGATCGTGAGCTGCACGTCGCCAACCTACCCACGGCGGGCCGCGGAGGCTTATCTTGACATCAAGATAAGGCGCCGGTGGAGTTCACACCGGAAGGTGGACCTTCGCACGGGAACCGTTCTGGTGCGCAGGTCACCTTTTCCGCACCGGGCGGGAAAGGTCGGACGTGGAGGTGGGGATGGCGCAGGTGGGGGAGGACCAGCAGTTCTCGCTGCGCCGGATCGCCGTGCCGGCGTTCGGCCCCTCGGCGATCTGGTCGGTCGGAGCCGGGGCCGTGCTCCCGGTGGTCGCGCTCAGTGCTCGTGGGCTGGGGGCCTCGGTCGGGCTGGCGGCGCTCTTCGTCGGCCTCACCACGGTGTCCGAGTTCGCCGCGGCGGTGCCGGCCGGGATGCTGGTCGAGCGGATCGGGGAGCGCCGGGCGCTGGTCGCCGCCGGTGCGCTGGATGCCGTCGCGTGCGCCCTCGCGTTCCTCGCCCCCTCGCTGTGGGTGCTCGGCGTCGCCGTGTGCCTCATGGGACCGACGGGTGCGGTGTTCCTCCTGGCCCGGCAGAGCTACCTGACCGCAGCGGCTCCGGTGGCCGTGCGGGCGAGGGCGATGTCGACCCTGGGCGGGGTCACCCGCATCGGCCTGTTCGTCGGGCCGCTCATCGGGGCACCGGTCGTCGCGAGGTGGGGGCCGCAGGCCGCGTTCGCCGTGGCCGTGGTGGCGGGCCTGCTCGCCGCCGCCCTGGCGCTGCTCACCCCCGACCTCGGGGCACACCACGAGCGCCTCGCGGCCGGCCACGAGCGCGTGCCGGTGAAGCAGGTGGTGCGGCAGAACCGCCGGGTGCTGCTCACCGTCGGGCTGGGCGTGCTCGCCATCGGGCTGGCGCGGTCCTCGCGGGTCGTGGTCGTGCCGCTGTGGGCCGAGCACGTGGGCCTCACCGCTGCGCAGACCTCGCTCGTGTTCGCGGCGGCAGCCCTGGTCGAGGTGGTGCTGTTCTACCCCGCGGGCACCGTCATGGACCGGCACGGTCGGGTGTGGGTGGCCGTGCCGGTCACCCTGCTGCTCGGCCTGGGCCTGCTCGCCCTGCCGCTGACCACGACCCTGGCCGGCGTGGGGGCCATAGCGCTGGTGATGGGCGTGGGCAACGGACTGGGCTCAGGCATCGTCATGACGCTGGGGGCGGATGCCGCGCCTCCCGCCGGGCGGGCACCCTTCCTCGGCGTGTGGCGGCTGTTCTCGCTCGTGGGGCACAACGGGGCGTCGATCGTCGTCGCCGCCGTCGCGGCGGTCGCCGGCATCGGTGTCGCCAGCGTGGCGGTGGGCCTGCTGGCGCTCGTCGGGGGAGCCTGGCTGGCGCGCTGGGTGCCCGAGTACGACCCCCGCCGCCGCCCGCGCGAGCCCGACGACGAGCCGGACCGCGGTGCGCCCTGAGCGAAACGGCGTCCCGCCCGTCCGCTGGTAAACGTAGGCTTGCCTGCGTGACGGATCTCATCGACACCACGGAGATGTACCTCCGCACCATCTTCGAGCTCGAGGAGGAGGGCATCACGCCGCTGCGGGCGCGCATCGCCGAGCGGCTCGGCCACTCGGGCCCCACCGTCTCGCAGACCGTGGCCCGGATGGAGCGCGACGGCCTGCTGCAGGTCGCCGGCGACCGCCACCTCGAGCTCAGCGACCAGGGCCGGCTGCTCGCGACCCGGGTCATGCGCAAGCACCGCATCGCCGAGCGGCTGCTGCGCGACGTCATCGGGCTCGAGTGGGAGTTCGTGCACGACGAGGCGTGCCGGTGGGAGCACGTGATGTCCGAGCGGGTCGAGCGCAAGATCCTCGAGATGCTGCCCGACCACGCCGAGTCGCCCTACGGCAACCCGATCCCGGGGCTCGACGAGCTCGGCGACCTCACCGAGCTCGCTGGGTTCCGCACCGGCCTCACCACCCTCGACGTCATCGCCGCCGCCGAGCCCACCACGGTCGTGGTCCGGCGCATCGGCGAGCCGGTCCAGGTCGACTCCGAGGCGCTCGGCCTGCTCACGGCCGCCGGCCTGATGCCGGGCCAGCCCGCCCGGGTGCGCCGCGAGGGCCTGCGGGTGATCGCCTGCCGCGACGGGTCGGAGGAGTCCTCGGGGGTCTCGCTGCCCGACGACATCGCCTCGCACGTCTTCGTCCAGGCGCCCTGACCCCGGCGGCCGCGCCGCGGCATCCGTGCTGGTCAGCGGCCTGCGCGCGGGAGCCCCGGGGTGATGCGGAGGGCAATCCGCCGTTACCGGAATGTGACTTACGGCGACGGAGCCGGGTACGGTGGCTGGGATCCGTACCCGCCCGGAAGGCCTTCCCTCCCCGTGTCACTTCCCCGAAACCCCGGTCGACGCCGCGCTCCCGGAGCCGTTCGTCGACTCCCTGACGGCTTCTCGCGCCTCGGCGCGACGTGGGCCGTGAAGACCGTCGCCACCGTTGGTGTCCTCGGCGGAGCGGCCGTCGCTCTCGCCCTTCCCGTGGACGCCAGCCCGACCGCGATGACCCTCGCCGTTCCTGCCGCCAGCTCGGTCGCCCGGGCCGACGCCCCGGCCGCCTCGCGCGCCTCGCTGCGCGGTGCCCCGGCCGTCGCTGCCCCGCAGGGAGCGGCGCCGGTCGTCCCCGAGCAGGTCGGCGTCTCCGGCGTCAAGGCCGTGGCCAAGCCCAAGCCCAAGCCGAAGCCCAAGCCCGTCCCGAAGCCTGCGCCCGCCACCAAGGCCGCCACGTCGTCCGGTGCGTCGTCTGCTGCGGCGCCCGCGGCCTCCTACAGCACGAGCATCTCGGCCCGGTGCAGCCACCTCGGGCTCGTTCCGACGGCCGCGCGGGTCTGCTCCGCCGTCGACTCGGTCTTCCACCTGCAGACCATCGGGGGCTTTCGGGCGAATGCGGGTGAGCACGGCACGGGCCACGCCACCGACCTGATGATCTCGAGCAAGGCCCAGGGCGATGCGGTCGCCGCGTTCGTCATGTCGCACGCGTCCGCGCTCAATGTGAAGTACGTCATCTGGCGGCAGCGGTACTGGGAGCCCGGCAAGGCCTGGCGCCCCATGGAGGACCGCGGGTCGCCGACCGCGAACCACATGGACCACGTGCACGTCACCGTCAACTGACGCCCGCGGCGCGTGCGCCGGCTCTTCCGAAGACCGCCCACCGCATGGTGGGCGGTCTTCGGAATTTCACCGTGACCTGTTTGTGACTTTGCCAGCCGGTCGTGTTAGGTTCATCGGGCTCGCCTGTCCTGGGCGGGTCCTCATGGTGGACGCCGAGTCCTGCCACCACCGCAGAGGTCACAGCGCACCACCGCATGGCAGGGGCGGGGGAACCACTCGCGGAGCCCAGCACCACACGGGTTCCTTGGGGTGAAGCCGGTACTGGTCTCACGACCACTCCGGCCGGGCAACCTCAGCCCGAACCCGACAGCTCACCCCGTAGGCGCTGAGAGGTTACCCCCGTGGTCGATGACACCCGCTCCGGGCGGCACCGCAATGCCGTCCGCTACAACCCCGTTGCCGAGCTCTCGACGATCGTCAAGAGTGCCGGCGAGACCAGCGTCAAGGCCTCCGCGGTCCTGGCCGCCTCTGGCGGCCTGGTCGCAGCATTCGCGCTTCCTGCCCAGGCTGCCCCTGTGCACCGCGCCTCCGCCACCACGACGACGGCCGCTGCTGCGCCCGGCGCCGAGGTGAGCACCATCACCGCAGCCCCCGCCGCGCTCGCGCTGGCACCGGCCGTCGTCGCCCCCGCAGCCGCCGCCCCGGTCGCGGTCGAGGAGGTCGGCGTCATCGGTGTCAAGGCCGTCGCCAAGCCCAAGCCCAAGCCGAAGCCGAAGCCGGTCGTCCGGGCCATCGAGAGCCGCACCACCACCAGCAGCAGCCGCAGCAGCCACCGCAGCTCGAACGCTCCGGCCCCCAGCACGCACCGCTACAGCAACCCGGCACAGTCGGCGAGCGGCGTGGTCAACATCGCTCGTGGCCTGCTCGGCATCCCGTACGTCTACGGCGGCTCGACCCCGGCCGGCTTCGACTGCTCGGGCTTCACGTCCTACGTCTACCGCAAGGCCGGCATCACCATCCCGCGCACGGCCTCGGCCCAGCAGCGTGCGGCCACCGCGGTCAGCAGCCCGCGGCCCGGCGACCTGGTCTTCTTCGGGTACCCGGCCTACCACGTGGGCATCTACACCGGTCCCGGCATGATGATCGACTCGCCGCACACCGGCGCGTCCACCTCGGAGCGGAAGATCTTCTCCGGCGTCAGCGGCTACGGCCGGTTCTGACCCCGGGGGTTTCGTCCTCCACGCCCCTCGCCTCGGCGCCCCTGACCCTCGTGGTCAGGGGCGCCGGGGTGTCTCAGGACTGCTCGGCCAGCGCTGCGTCGAACGCTGCGAGCGACGGGCCGTTGAACAGCACGAAGCGCACCAGGTCGATGCCGTCGTGGGCGGCGCACTCGGCCCGCACCGTGCGCACGGCCACCCGGGCCACCTCCTCGACGTCCCAGCCGTAGACGCCGGCGCTCACCGCCGGGAACGCGACGCTGCGGGCTCCCACTGCGCGCGCCACCGCGAGGCTGCGCGCGAAGCACGAGGCCAGCTGGGCCGGGTCGCGCTGGCCCGCGTGCCGGTTCGGGCCGACGGTGTGCACCACCCACCGGCACGGCAGGTTCCCGGCTCCGGTGACCACGGCATCCCCGACGGCGAGGCCCTCCGGCAGCGTGCTGCGCCGCAGCTCCTGGCACTCCTCCAGCAGGGCAGGCCCGGCCGCCGCATGGATGGCGCCGTCGACACCGCCGCCGCCGAGCAGGGCGGAGTTGGCGGCGTTGACGATGGCGTCGACGTGCTCGGTCGTGAGGTCGCCGAGCACCGCCTCGACCGTGGTCACCGCAGGCCGTCGACAATGGTGGCGACCCGCCGCTCGCGCGTCTCCGGCTTCTTGGCGGCGAGCACCGCCTCGGCGTGCTGGCGCTGCTGGCTGTAGGTGAGCCCCGACCAGCGCGCAGCCGCCTCGGGCGCGACGGCCAGGGCGGCGGCGAGGTCGTCGGGCACCTCGACGGTGCGCGGCGCGGTGTCGACCTCGACGGCCACGCTGTAGCTCTGGCCCGCCGTGAGGCCGGCCGCCTCGCGCACGGCGGCGCTCGCCCCGAGCAGGAAGCGGCCGCCCATCGAGGCGATGCTGGTGCGCCAGGTGTGGCCCAGCACGGTCACGACGACCTTGGGCCGGCGCCCGGCGCCGAGCGCGTCCACCACCTCGTCGGGCACCACGAACCCGGTCGTCGTGCCGCCGGTCGCCTCAAGCTCGGTCGTGAACTCCATCGCAGCAGTATGCCGCCCGCTTCGGGTGAGTGAGATCGGTTTCGACGTCCGCCGAGCGGGGGAGGCGCCCATACTGGGCAGTAGGGGTGTGCAACCCGAGCGAGAGGTGGGCCCGACGTGGGCAGAGCGTTGGCGTACGCGCTCGGCTACGCCGTCGCCGTCGCGCTCGGTCGGCTCGTCGTGCTGCCGGAGAACAGCCTCGCCCTGTTCTGGCCGGCGGCCGGCGTGGGTGCGCTCTGGGCCCTGGTCACCGTCGGCCGTCGCCAGCTGCTCCTGGCGTCGGCCGCGATCGGGACGCTGGCGGCCGCGGGGCTGGCCGTGACCGGCATCCCGCCCCTGACGGCGGTGGTCATTGGGCTGGCGAACATCGGGAACTCGGTCGGGGCCGCGCTCACCTACCGCTGGCTCACGGCGAGCTCGTCGGCGGGACCGGTGCTGTGGAGTGGCGAGGGCGTGGCGCCGTTGCGCCGGCTCGGCGATGTCGGCCGGTTCTTCCTGGCCACGACGGTGGCCACCGTCGCCAGTGCGGCCGTGGGCATGGCGGCCCTCGCGCTGGGCGACATCCCGGTCACCTGGCAGACCTTCCTGGGCTGGGTGCTGCGCAACTCCGCCGCCATCGTCATCATCGCCGGCACGGGGCTCGCCCTGCGCGGCGCCCGCGAGCTGGTGCACCGGCGGCACCTCGTCGAGGCCGTGCCGGTGCTGCTGGTGTCGCTGGCGGTGCTGTGGCTGGTCTTCGGGCCCGGCCGCACCACCTCGCTGTCCTTCCTCCCGCTCGCGGTGCTCGTCTGGGGCGGCCTGCGGCTGCCGATCCCGCTGGCCGCCCTGCAGGGGAGCACCACGGCCCTGGTCACCCTGGCCCTGGCCGTCGCCAACGACGGCAGCCCGTTCGGTGACGTCACCGACGTGGCCGCCCAGGTGCTCACCCTCGAGGCGTTCATGATGCTCGCGACGCTGCTCAGCCTCGTGCTCTCCACCGTGCAGTGGGAGCGCGACCAGCTGATCACCGACGCCGCCGCGGCAGGGCTGAGCTCGCGACGCCAGGCCGAGGACCTGCGGGTCATCACCGAGACCATCCCCGACGCCCTGGTCGTCATGGACCGCCAGGGCGCGGTGCTGCTGCACAACCACGCAGCCACGCGCTGGTTGGCCGCCTCCACCGAGCTTCCCGGAGGTCTCGACGCCTTCGCCGAGCCGCCGCGCCGGGCCAAGGACGGCCGGGTGCTCAGTGCGCGGGAGCAGCCCTCGCGGCGCGCGCTCGACGGTGAGACGGTGCGTGGCCTGGTCGTCGAGGCCGACGACCTCAGCACCGGGCAGGCCCGGCTGGTCTCGGTCGACGCCGTCCCGCTGCACGACAGCGTCACCCGGCGGCCCGACCGGGCCCTGCTGGTGCTGCGCGACGTCACCGACGAGAAGCGCCGCTTCGACGACGTCGAGGCAGCGCGTGCGCGCACCGAGCGGCTGATCGCCGACGCCCCCCACGGGGTCGCAGTCCTCGACATGCGCGGGCGCATCCTGCAGGTCAACGCCTCCCTCGCCGGCCTCACCGGCCGCCCGGTCGACGCAATCGTGGGGCACAGCTTCGACGACCTGGCCCCCGACGAGCGCGAGGTGATCGGCGACCACCTGCACCGGGCCGTCGCCGTCCCGGGGTCGCGGGTCGTCGGGGAGCTGACCCTTCCGAGGGTCGGCCGGGAGGACGTGCACGTCGCGCTCACCAGCCGGGTCATCGCCTCGCAGGACTCCGATGACGACGTCATCCTCGTCAACGTCGTCGACCTGTCCGAGCGGCGCCGTTACGAGCAGCGGCTGGCCCACCTCGCCGACCACGACGTGCTCACCGGGCTGCCCAACCGTCGCCGGTTCGACGCCGCGCTCGCCGAGCACCTCGACCTGTGCGGCCGGTCCGGCCCGCGCGGCGCTCTGCTGCTGCTCGACCTCGACCACTTCAAGGAGGTCAACGACACGCGGGGCCACGACGCCGGGGACGAGCTGATCGTGTCGACCGCGGAGGTGTTGCGCGGGTCGCTGCGTGAGACCGACCTGGTGGCCCGGCTGGGCGGTGACGAGTTCGCCATCCTGCTCCCCGATGCCGACCGCGAGGGCGCCGAGCGGGTGGCCGAGGTGGTCGTCGAGCGGGTGCGGGCCAACAGCCGCACGCTCGAGGGCGTCAACCGACGGGTGACGGCGAGCATCGGTGTGGTGACCTTCGCCGGGGCCGACGAACGTGTCGAGGACATCCTCGCCCTGGCCGACATGCTGATGTACGACGCCAAGGATGCCGGCCGCGACCAGTTCATCGTGTTCGACGACGTCAGGTCGGTGCAGCCGCGCTCCGGCGCCCGGATGGAGTGGAAGGCCCGCATCGAGGCGGCCTTGGAGAACGACGACTTCGAGCTCTACCTCCAGCCGCTGCTGCACCTGGACACCGGGCGGGTCACCGGCGCCGAGGCGCTGATCCGCCTCGTCGACCGGGACGTGCCGGTGTCGCCCGGCGCCTTCATCGGGGTGGCCGAGCGCAACGGCCTCGCGCCCGCCGTCGATGACTGGGTCGTGCGGCACGGGATCGAGATCCTGCACCGGCTGCTCCAGGTCGACCCGGCGGTGCGGCTGTCGGTGAACCTGTCGGCGTACTCGATCGGTGACCCGGCGGTCGCGCTGTCCCTCGAGCAGACACTCCGCGACCTCGGGGTCGACCCGAGCCGGCTCACCGTCGAGATCACCGAGACCGCTGCCGTCGCCGACCTCGAGGCGGCCCGCCGCTTCGCCGAGCCCTTGCGGGCGCTCGGCGTCGAGTTCGCCCTCGACGACTTCGGCGCGGGCTACGGCTCCTTCTACTACCTCAAGCACCTCAGCTTCGACACGATCAAGATCGACGGCGAGTTCGTCAAGGGTGCAGCCGACTCGGCGGTCGACCGCGCCATCCTGCGGTCGGTCATCGGGATCGCCCGTGCGCTCGGCAAGCGGACGGTCGCGGAGTTCGTCACGGATGAGGGCGCGCTGAGCGTGGTGCGTGAGCTCGGGGTCGACTACGCCCAGGGCTACCTCATCGGCGAGCCGGTGCCGTTCGGCCAGTTCGTCGCCACCCACCTGGGCGGGGACCGGGGCCTGTGGCTGGGGCTGCCCGCGGTCGAGGACGACGGCCGGCCGCGCCCGGTGCTCGCACGCAGCTGACCAGCCGACCACCACGCAGGATGCCGCAGATGCGGCCAAACGCTTTCGAAGCAGCCGCATCTGCGGCTACAGTCCGGCTATGCCCATGTTCCGCATCAAGGAAGCCGCCGACCTGCTCGGCGTCAGCGCCGACACCGTGCGGCGCTGGGCCGACGGCGGCCGGATCGAGACGACCACCGACGGGTCCGGACGGCTGGGCGTCGACGGCGTCGTGTTGGCCCGCTTTGCCGAGGAGCTCGCCTCCGAGGCGGCGCACCTGGAGACCGGCGACACCGCGGCGGCCTCGGTGCGCAACCGGTTCAGCGGCCTGGTCACCCGGGTGGTCAAGGACACCGTGATGGCGCAGGTCGAGATCCAGGCCGGGCCGCACCGGTTCGTCTCGCTGCTCAGCCGCGAGGCCGTCGACGAGCTCGGCCTCGAGCCCGGGGTACTCGCCGTCGCCGCGGTCAAGGCCACCAACGTCTCGGTCGAGATCCCGCGGATGCACTGACCCGACCGCCGCCCAGCACCCGTCACCACGTCCCTCCCCCAAGGAGTTCGCATGCGTCGCCCCCGTCTCGCCCTGGTCGCCGGGATCGCCGGTCTCGCCCTGGCCGGCTGCGGGTCCAGCGGCTCGGGCGGCACCGCCGGCGGCACGGCATCCACCTCGCCGTCGTCCTCGGCCTCGGTCAGCGGCGACATCACGGTGCTCGCCGCCGCGTCACTGACCGGGTCGTTCACGACGCTGGGCCAGCAGTTCGAGGCCGCCCACCCGGGCGTGCAGGTCACCCTCAGCTTCGCCGCGAGCTCGGCGCTGGCCACCCAGATCACCTCCGGGGCCCCCGCCGACGTCTTCGCGTCGGCCAGCAGCACGACCATGGATGCCGTGGTCGCCGCCGGTGCCGCCGCCAGCCCGACGACCTTCGCGAAGAACGTCATGGAGATCGCGGTCCCGCCGGCGAACCCCGGCAAGGTCACCGGCGTGAGCTCGCTCGCCGGCACGGCCGTGAAGACCGCCCTGTGCCAGCCGCAGGTTCCCTGTGGCTCTACCGCCCAGAAGGTCTTCACCAACGCCGGGGTCACCGTTACCCCGGTCACCCTCGAGCCCGACGTGAAGTCGGTGCTCAGCAAGGTGCAGCTCGGCGAGGTCGACGCGGGGGTCGTCTACGTGACCGACGTGCTCGCCGCGGGCGAGAAGGTCAAGGGCGTCGAGATCCCCGCCGACGTCAACGCCTCCACCAGCTACCCGATCGCCGCGCTGACCAAGAGCGCCAACGCCGCCACGGCCGCCGCGTTCGTCCAGTACGTCCTGTCCCCGGCGGGGGCGAGCGTGCTCACGGCGGCCGGCTTCCAGCAGCCGTGACGCACCGACTGTGACCGGCGCCAGGACGTCGGTTCGGGAGCCGGCAGGCCGCCCCCCGGCCTCCGCGACGCTGAGCCGGCGCGAACGGGAACGGCGGTCGGTCACTGGTGTGGGGGCCCGGTCGGCACCGCTGCCGCTCCTCGTCCCCGCCCTGGTGGCGGTGGCGTTCCTCGTCATCCCGCTGGCCGGGCTGCTGATCCGGGCTCCGTGGGCGAACGCGTGGGAGGTGCTGCACGGCTCGCAGGTCGCGGAGGCGCTGACCCTGTCGCTGTGGACCTCGACGCTCGCCACAGCCATCTCGGTCGTGGTCGGCGTGCCGCTGGCGTGGGTGCTCGCCCGCACCGACCTCCCCGGGCTGCGCCTGGTGCGGGCCCTGGTCACCCTGCCACTCGTGCTGCCCCCGGTGGTGGGCGGCGTGGCGTTGCTGCTTGCCTTCGGGCGCAACGGTTTTCTCGGCCAGTTCCTCGACCAGTGGTTCGGCATCACCATCCCCTTCAGCCCGGCCGCCGTCGTGATGGCCGAGACCTTCGTGGCGATGCCCTTCCTCGTGGTCACCGTCGAGGGCGCGCTGCGGTCGGCCGACCGCGGGTTCGAGGAAGCCGCAGCCACTTTGGGGGCGCGCCGGTTGACGGTGTTCCGGCGCGTCACGCTGCCGCTGGTGATGCCGTCCCTCGCGGCCGGGGCGGTGCTCTGCTGGGCGCGGGCGCTGGGGGAGTTCGGGGCCACCATCACCTTCGCCGGCAGCTTCCCGGGCCGCACCCAGACGATGCCGATCGCGGTCTACTACGCGCTCGAGACCGACCCCGATGCCGCCATCCTGCTCAGCCTGGTGCTGCTGCTGGTGTCCGTGGTGGTGCTGGTGGCGTTGCGCGACCGGTGGCTGCGCGGCGGGGCGGCCCCGTGACCCGGTCGACCGTGGGTCTGGCCGCCGAGGTGCAGGTGACCCGCGGCGAGTTCACGCTGCGCGCCGCCGTGGTGGCTGCCCCCGGCGAGGTGCTCGCCGTGCTCGGCCCCAACGGCTCGGGCAAGTCGACGCTGCTGTCGGCGATCGCCGGCCTGACGCCGCTCTCCGGCGGGTGGATCGCGCTCGACGGCGTGACCCTCGACGACGCGGACAGCGGCGCCTTCGTCGAGGCGGCCCACCGGCCCGTCGGCTTCGTTTTCCAGGACTACCGGCTCTTCCCGCACCTCAGCGTGCTCGACAACGTCGCCTTCTCGCCGCGGGTGCGCGGGCTGGGTCGGCGCCCCGCCCGCGCGGTCGCGGACGACTGGCTGGCCCGGCTCGGGCTGGCCGACCTGAGTCATCGGCGCCCGGCCGACCTGTCCGGCGGGCAGGCCCAGCGGGTGGCGCTGGGCCGAGCGCTGGCCGGCGGCCCCACCCTGCTGCTGCTCGACGAGCCGCTGTCCGCCCTGGACGCCCGCACCCGGCTCGACGTGCAGGGCGAGCTGAAGCGGCACCTCGCCGACTTCGCCGGCCCCTGCCTGCTCGTGACGCACGACCCGCTCGAGGCCCTCGTGCTCGCCGACCGGCTGCTCGTGCTCGAGCACGGGCGGGTCGTGCAGGAGGGCACGCCGGCCGAGGTCGCCCGGCGCCCGGCCACCGAGTACGTCGCCCGCCTGGTGGGGCTCAACCTCTACGCCGGCACCGCCGACGGCGCACACGTCGCGCTGGAGGGCGGCGGCTCGTTCGTCGTTCCCGACCACGACGAGCGCGGTGCGGTGCTCGTCGCGCTGCGCCCGTCGGCGGTGGTGGTGAGCACCTCACCGCCCGACGTGTCCAGCGTCCGCAACACCTGGCCGGCGACCATCACCGGGCTCACCCTGCTCACCGACCGGGTGCGGCTCGACCTGTCCGGCGAGCCGTCGGCGCTGGTCGACGTCACGCCCGCCGCGGTCGCCGAGCTGGGGCTGGATGCCGGCCAGCGGGTGTGGCTGTCGGCCAAGGCCACCGAGCTCGAGGTCTACGGCCACACCCGGCCGGCCCGGTCTGCGAAGGGCTGAACGGATGGTGTCCCGGCGCCGTAGGACAGGCATCGGGAGCCGTCGCGTCAGGTGAGGGCTCAGCACGCTCCACGAGAGGGAAGAACCCATGCACAGGATGCGTACGAACTTCCGCACTGCCGCGACCGCCGCCGCCGCGGTCACCCTACTGGCCCTGAGCGCGGCTCCCGCCCTCGCGGACGGGCACTCGGTGCTCAGAGCGGACCTGGTCGGCAGCATGCCGGCGCCCGCCAGCCCGGTGGTCGCCGGCATTGCGCCCGGCGGCGCGCCCTGGGTCAACGGCCCGAGCAGCGTGCGGGTGCGCGAGGACGGCCGGATCGACGTCAGCATCATGGGTTTGGTCATCCCGCCGCCCAGAGGAGCCAACACCAACCCGATCGCCTCCGTCGTCGCGACTCTCGTCTGCGACAACATGGTTCGGGTGTCCACAGGTCCGTTCGCGCTGAGCGCGGCCGGGAACGGGTCGACCTCGACGATGATCCAAGGCACCCGGCACTGCGACGACCCTGCGGTGCTCATCCAGCCCACCGCGAACCGGGCCGTCTACATCGCCTCGAGCTCGGGCGAGGCCGACGACGACTGAGGCGCGTCACGACCCGGCGCCCCTCCCGGCCCGGGCGGCCCGCCCCCGCCCGGGCCGGGAGGACGGTCGGTGACCTCGCCCCGGCGCGACGACGGCCGGGCTCGTCATCCGGTGAACGACAAACCCCTACCCGCGGCGGGGGTGCTCCACCGGCACCGCCGGCGCCGGCCGCACCCCATGCGCGTCCGCGTCGGCCACCGCCACGAGCAGCGCCCGCCGCGCCGCAATCGCGGCCCCGATCGACCGCAGCAGGAGCGGGACGAACGCGACGAGGGCGCCGAGCACGAGCAGGGACACCGCGACCCGCACGCCGTGCGGCACCGGAAGCAGGCAGACGAGCAGGCCCAGGTTGACCACGGCGACCCGCCAGACCGCACCGCGCTCGAACCAGGCCGAGGCCGCCCGCACCACCGACGGCCCGCCGCCGAACACCGACGGGATGAGGTGCGACAGCGCACCGAAGAGCAGCTGTACGGCGAAGCCGACCGTCACGACTGCTGCCACCGTGTCGTAACCGTCGCCCAAGGCCTTCCACGAGGGGCACGTCGCGAGCCGCCAGCCGACCAGCGCCAGCGCGACCGCCCACCAGCAGAGCGCGGCCGACACCGACCACGTCGCGAACACGTGAGGGGCGGCCCGGCGCGCGGGCGCGATGAGTGCGCGCCCCCACCAGGCGAGCCCGACGGCATAGCCGGCGAGCCCGGTCAGGGCGGCGGGACGGGAGCCCAGGGCGGCACCGGTCGCGAGCACCGCACAACCGATGACCAGCACGGGCAGCGCCTGGCGCGCGAGCCGTTCCGCGCGGTCGTCCATGCGGGTGCGCAACATCGTCGGCCAGAGGGTGACGAGTGTCCCCGTGACGGTGAGCCCCACCCAGCCGAGCACCATGACCATCGAGTGCGCCACGAGCACCGCGCCGTCCCGCTCGTCGTCGAGGCCATGGGCCAGCCACGCCCCGAGGGCCGCCCCCACGGGTAGGCAACCGGCCGCGGCGAGGTAGTAGTGCACGGTGATCCGGAAGCGCCCGGGGAGCGCGTGGCGCAGCCGCCGCCAGAGCTGGATGCCGTGCCACACCACCGCGGTCGACACGGTGACGGCGCCTGCGACGGTGAGCGGCCACCATCCGGTGGGCACCCCGACGAGCACGGCAGTGACCCCCGCGATGAGGAGGGAGATGCGGCGGTTCTGCTGGGTCCGGTCGTCGATCGACTCCCGGGTCTTGAGCAGCGCCTGCGTGAAGTGCGCGCTCCACACCATGGCCGAGTGGGTGAGCGCCCCGAGCAGCACCAGGTGCACCAGGAGCCATCCGGCCTCCGGCACGACGGGGTGGAGCAAGGCGAGCACGGTGGCCAGGCCGAGCCAGACGAGCGCCGGGCGGTCGCGCAACGCGAAGGTGCGGCGAGATGACGGCTGCCTCATGTGCCGGCGGTCTCGGGCTGCAGCGTCAGGGTGGCCACGCGCTCCCACTCGGGGCCGGCGAACGCGATCGCGGCGGCGGGGAAGAGGCCGTTCTCCTCGCGGTCGATGTGGGTGCGCAGCATCTTCTCGAAGACGGGCAGGACGGCGTGCGAGCCGGCGAGGACCTGGTCGAGCAACCCGTGCAGGCCGACGTGCTCGCGGCACAGTCCCCGCACGTGGTCGGCGAACTCGACGTCCTCGGCCAGCACGGCGAACAGGCCCGACTCCTCGGCCCTGGCGTGCGGGTCGAGCAGGCCGCGCACGATCGCCACGGCGGCCCGCACCTCGTCAGCATCGCCGGACGCGGTGGCGCGGCGCAGGTCACCCGTGGCGTTGATGATCTCGACGTGCTCGCTCATGAAGCGTCCGATGACCTCGATGCTTTCGCACCCGCAGTAGGAACACACGGCCGGTCCTCGCCGGCTCAGCCCCGCGTGACGCGCAGGCGCCAGGCGTCCGGGCCCTGGTGTAGGTAGGCCACCGTGATCGGCCCGAGCGCGGCGAGCTGGCCGAGCAGTGGCTTCGGGTCATGCGGTGCGACGAGGACGAGCGAGTCACCGGCCGCGATGGCGGACCAGGCACCGAGGACGGCGGCGTGCCGGATCGAGTGCGGGATGACGCGCACGTCGAGCTCCGGGGCGTTCCCGGCCGCCTCGCCGCAACCGCAGGCCCGCGACTGCTGCGGTGCCTGGCCGGTTCCTTCGCTGAGCGGGAAGGACGGGTGCGTGGTCATGGTGGCCTCCGTGGGCAACATTTAATACAATGAAGTTGTGAAAAACATACCACCGATGGGACCGGCGCCCTCGGCCTCTCAGCAAGGGCCCAGGGTCGAGGTCCTCGACTCGTCCCGCCAGCGGCTGCTCCAGGTCCTCGCTCAGCGGCCGTCGTCGGCGCCGCCCACGGTCGCCGAGCTCGCCGCCGTCCTCGGCGGGCACCCGAACACCACCCGGCACCATCTAGGGGTCCTGGTCGAGGCCGGTCTGCTGTGCGAGGAGCCCGGGCCGCCCGGTGGTGGTCGCGGGCGGCCCGCCTCGCGGTATGCCGTCACGCCCGCCGGGCGCGCGGCCGTGCGGGACTCGGTGTCCACCGGAGCCGCCGCCGAGGAGTACGTCGCGCTGGCCGCCGCGTTCGCCGAGCGGCTGGCCGAACGCAACGACGACCCGGGAGCGGACGCTCGTGCCATTGGAAAGGCGTGGGGCGCAACCCTGGTCACTCGGCATCTCGCTGACGGGCCAGTGGCTGCAACCGGTGGGCAGGCGGTGGTCGACCTGCTCGACCGGCTCGGCTTCTCGCCTGACACCGAGCCGGCGCGAGAGGCGGGGACGGGCACCACGGTGCTGCTGCGCACCTGCCCGCTCCTCGAGGCCGCTCGACGGCATCCCGACGTCGTCTGCCAGGTGCACCTCGGCCTGGTCGCCGGGGCGCTCGACGCGCACGGCGACGCGTCCGACGGCCTGAGCCTGGTGCCCTTCGCGCGTGCCGGGGCCTGTGAGCTCGGGCTGCCCCCCACACTGGGTGGATGAGTGCCGGGGAGCCCACCGTGCGCAGGGGCGTCACAACCGGAGGTGACGCCTCCGGCGGAGTGACGGTGGTCGTGCTGGCCGGCGGCACCTCGCGGCGGTTCGGCTCCGACAAGCTCGCGGCACCCCTGCAGGGCAGGACGGTGCTCGACGCGGTGCTGCACTCCCTCCCGGCCGACTGGCCCCTGGTGGTCGTGGGGCCGGTCCGTGAGGTCACGCGCCCGGTGGCGTGGGCCCGCGAGGACCCGCCGGGTGGCGGGCCGCTCGCCGGGGTGGTGGCCGGCCTCGAGGTCGTCCGCACGCCGCTGGTCGCCGTCGCCGCCGGTGACATGCCGTATGCCGGCCCGGCCCTCGTCACGCTCGTGGGCGTGCTGCGCACGGCGCCGCCGGAGGTGGATGCGGTCGTGGCGACCGACTCCCACGGGGTGGCCAACCCGCTGCTGGCGGCGTATCGGGTCGACGCCGTCCGCGCCGTCGTGCCGCGCCCGGCGACGAACCGTCCGGCCAAGCTCCTCCTCGAGGTCGCCCACGTCGAGGTGACCGTGAGCGGACCTGCGGGCCGCGACGTCGACACCCCGAGCGACCTGAAGGCCCTGGAACAGCTGAAGGATCTGCAGGACCGGGTCGGCCCGACCTGACCGGCCGACGACATCCGCAGTCGGGTGCCGAGACGGCTGGCGGGGCGGCCACCCGAGCACCCAACTCGGGCAGGAAGGCTGCGGGTCCGGGGTCAGCCGGGCTTGGGCGCACCCGGACGGGCGTAGCGCCACCAGGTGATGCCGACGCACATGACCGCCCAGACGATGCCGAGGGAGTAGAAGGCCACCGCTCCCATGGTGGTCACCCCCACGCCGAAGAAGAACGGTCCGAAGGCCGCGATGGCTGCCGTCCAGCCGATGACGCCGCCGGCCTGGCGGCGTTCGAAGATCATCGGCATCTGCTTGAAGGTCGAGGCGTTGCCGATGCCGGCGAACAGGAAGATCGCGAGCATGCCGTAGAGGAACTGGGAGAAGCCGGCGTCGAGCGCGGCCGCCGAGCTGGTGTCCGGGGTGAGCGCCGGGATCGTGTAGGCGATCGAGGCGACGATGCCGATGCCGGCGACGAGCGTCCAGACGGCGCCACCGGTGCGGTCGGTGAGCGGGGCGAACACGACCCGCGCGGCCGCCCCGATCAGTGGACCGAGGAACACGTACTTCACGGCATCCGGAACGGCGTAGCCGGCGATGAGCACGGTGGCGGACGCACCGGACCCGTGGACGATCTCGGTGTTCCCGCTGCCGTAGAGGTTGGCCATCAGCAGGCCGAACTGTGCCGCGAGACCGGAGAACGTCCCGAAGGTCATGATGTAGAGGATCGTCATCCACCAGGTGTCCTGGTTGCGGAAGATGTCGAACTGCTGGCGGATGTTCGCCTTGACCGGCACCGACTTCAGCATCGTCCAGGCGAGGATCGCGCCGACCACCATGAGCGGGATCCAGACGAAGGCCGCGTTCTGGTACCAGACCGTCGCGGGCGGCTTGCCCGACACCGTCATCTGCTGGCTGGCGCCGAACACGGCGAGTGCGGAGATCGCGATGAGGTAAGGGGTGAGCAGCTGGACGAAGGAGACACCGAAGTTGCCGAGGCCCGCCTGCAGGCCGAGCGCGGTGCCCTGCTTGCGCTTGGGGAAGAAGTACGAGGTGCTCGGCATGAACCCGGAGAACGCCCCACCGCCGATGCCGGCGAGGAAGGCCAGCACCATCAGCTCCCAGTAGGGGGCCGTCGGCGACTGCACCCGCACGCCCCAGCCGAGGGTCGACGCGATCAGCAGCAGCGTGGTCAGCGAGACCATCTTCCGGGTGCCCATGATCGGCGGCAGGGTCATCCACACGAGGCGGAAGAGACCGGCCGCGAGCCCCGGCATGGCGGCCATCCAGTACAGCTGGTTCTTGGTGAAGTCGTAGCCGAGGGCGTTGAGCTTTGGGATGATCGCGCTGGGCAGGAACCACGCGACGAACGCCAGCGTGAGGCAGAACGTCGTGATCCACAGGGTGCGCCAGGCCAGCGAGCTGTCCCAGGTCTCCGCGTTCTCCGGGTCCCAGGACTCCAGCCACTCCCCCTTCGCGGGGGTGGTCTGCGTTGTGCTCATGGGTCCTCCATTTGGATGAGGAACATCCTCTTAATTGGTCCGAGTCGGACCGTACACCTGCCCCACGGAGCCCACCAGACAGGAAAGGCTCTCCTAATACGACGACAAGTAGTACTCGGGAGACCGCCTCTGGTCAAGCGCCAGGGGGTCTCGGCGGGGGGCATGTCGGTGATCCGGGTGGGCTGTTACGGTGGGCGGCAGTGGAGAGGAACACATTCCTCCAATCCTGGAGAAGGAGCCCGTCATGGCTACGGACGACGCACCTTCCACCGCCGCGGCACTGCTGGCCTCCCCGGTCCGTCGCCGGGTCGTCGACACCCTCGCGCGAGGTGGCCAGGGCACGGATCACCGGTCGATGACCGCGGCGCAGCTCGGCGCCGAGGTGGGCCTGCACGTGACGACCATGCGCTTCCACCTCGACCGGCTGGTCGCTGCCGGCGTCGTCGAGGCATCGCTGGTCAGGCCCGGCGGAGCGGGGCGACCGCGCAAGGTCTACGCCCTCGCGGCCGGGTCGCTCCACGACGTCGACGCCCGGGCCGAGGTGGACCACCTGCGGATGCTGAGCGGCCTGCTCGCCCGGACGGTCGGCGAGGGGGTCTCCGGGCACTCGATCACCCCGGTCGAGGCGGGTCGGCGCTGGGCGAAGGAGCACATCGCGCCCGAGCTCGCGTCGCCTCCTGCCGACTCCCCTGGCCGGTGGCTCGGGAAGCTGGCGCAGATGATCGACCTGCTGCAGGAGTGGGGCTACACGCCCGAGCTCAGGACGTCCGAGGGCGGCCGGGTCGCCGAGGTCACCCTGGCCCACTGCCCCTTCCTGGACCTGGCCCGGGCGAACCCCGTCGTGGTCTGCGGTATCCATCGCGGCCTGATTGGTGGATCGTTGGCCCAGTTGGGGGAGACGGCCACTCGAGTGAGCCTCGAGCCGTTCGTCGACGACACCACCTGCATCGCGCACGTCAGCACGACCGCACCCTTCCGCGGCACTGCACCGAAGGAACCCCTATGACTGCTGGCCTCGATGGACCGTTGACCGAAGCCCTCGTGGGCACCCGCCGCTTCTTCACCCGGTCCGAGGTCTCCGAGGACAGGCGCTCGATCCACGCCGTCGGCGGCCGCTCGGGGGACGCCTTCTACCGTGACCGCTGGTCGCACGACAAGGTCGTGCGCAGCACCCACGGCGTGAACTGCACCGGGTCATGCTCGTGGAAGGTCTACGTCAAGGACGGCATCATCACCTGGGAGGCACAGCAGACCGACTACCCGTCGACCGGCGCCGACCGTCCCGAGTACGAGCCCCGCGGCTGTCCCCGCGGCGCGGCCTTCAGCTGGTACACCTACTCGCCCACCCGAGTTCGTTACCCCTACGTGCGCGGGGTGCTGCTCGAGATGTACCGCGAGGCCAAGCGCGCCGTCGGCGGTGACCCCGTCGTCGCGTGGGCCTCGGTGGTGCAGGACCCCGAGCGGGCCCGGCGCTACAAGTCGGCTCGTGGCAAGGGCGGCCTGGTCCGCTCGACGTGGGACGAGGTCGTCGAGATCATCGCCGCGGCGCACGTCTACACGATCAAGCGATGGGGCCCCGACCGGATCGCGGGCTTCTCACCGATCCCCGCGATGTCGCCGGTGTCCTACGCCTCGGGGTCGCGCTTCCTCGAGCTCATCGGCGCGCCGATGCTGTCGTTCTACGACTGGTACGCCGACCTGCCCAACGCCTCGCCGCAGATGTTCGGCGACCAGACCGACGTGCCCGAGTCCGGCGACTGGTGGGATGCCGGCTACCTCATCATGTGGGGATCGAACGTGCCGATGACGCGCACGCCCGACGCGCACTGGATGACCGAGGCCCGCTACCGCGGCCAGAAGGTCGTCGCGGTATCACCCGACTACGCCGAGAACGTCAAGTTCGCCGACGAGTGGGTCGCCTCCGCCCCGGGCACCGACGGGGCGCTCGCGATGGCGATGGGTCACGTCATCCTCAAGGAGTTCTTCGTCGACCGGCAGGTCCCGTTCTTCACCGACTACAACCAGAAGTACACCGACCTGCCGTTCCTCGTCGCGCTCGAGCCCGAGACCGCGGATGCCGGTGCGCCGGTGGGCGCCGAGGGTACGGCACCCGGAGACGGGGGTGCCGCCTACCGGCCGGGCAAGTACCTCGTCGCCGGTGACCTCGACATCCCCGAGGCGGCCTCGGAGAACGCCATGTGGAAGCCCGCGGTGCTCGACTCCCGCACCGGTGCGGTGGCGATCCCACGTGGATCGCTGGGCTTCCGCTACGGAGACGAGGGCCTGGGTCAGTGGAACCTCGATCTCGGCGAGATCGACCCGGTACTGACGATGCTCGACGCCGCGACCGAGATGGTGCGAATAACGTTGCCGCGCTTCGACTCCCACGACGGGAAGGTCGCCCACGTCACGCGAGGGGTACCGGTGCGCCGCATCGGGGGTCGCCTCGTCACCACCGTGCTCGACC
>Ga0302299_10000512_pt1 | contig 21234 bp, 24 predicted proteins | sample III_Fen_N3_4_FD_198795 | JGI IMG/M metagenome (GOLD analysis project Ga0302299, IMG submission 198795) | Peat permafrost microbial communities from Stordalen Mire near Abisko, Sweden - III_Fen_N3_4 | ecosystem: Environmental > Terrestrial > Soil > Wetlands > Permafrost | place: Sweden: Abisko... | reverse complement strand
CGAGACGCTCAAGATCGTCTCGCGGTCGACGCCGCTGCCGTTCCAGCTCGACGAGGAGAACGTCGACGAGACACTGCGCCTGCGCTACAGGTGGCTCGACCTCCGCCGCGACAAGCTGCAGCGCAAGATCCGCCTGCGCGCGCAGATGGTGGGGATCATCCGGCGCCAGATGGAGGCGGCCGGCTTCCTCGACATCCAGACGCCGATCCTCTACAAGTCCACGCCCGAGGGCGCGCGCGACTTCGTCGTCCCGAGCCGCCTGCACAAGGGCTCGTTCTTCGCGCTCCCCCAGAGCCCTCAGCTCCTCAAGCAGCTGACGATGATCGCAGGCTTCGACCGCTACTACCAGATCGCGATCTGCTTCCGGGACGAGGACCTGCGGGCCGACCGCGTCCAGGAGATCACCCAGCTCGACGTCGAGATGTCCTTCCCCGACCGCGCCGAGCTGCTGGCGCTGATGGAGGAGGTGTTCGCGGCCGTCTGGCGCGAGTGCCTCGGGATCGAGATCCCGCGGCCGTTCCCGCACATGACCTTCGCCGAGGCCGATCGCCGGTTCGGCTCCGACAAGCCGGACATGCGCTTTGCGCTCGAGCTCGAGGACGCCACCGCGGCGACCCGAGGCTCCGGGTTCGCCGTTTTCGGCGACGCCGAGGCCGTGCGCTTCCTGCGGGTTCCCCGCGTCTACTCGCGCTCCGAGGTCGCGACGCTCGAGGAGCGGGCCAAGGAGCTCGGTGCGAAGGGCCTCGCGTACGTGATCCGCGACGAGACCGGCGAGGTCCGCTCGCCGATCGCGAAGTTCCTCTCCGAGCAGGAGCTCGAGGCGCTCGCGCCCGCGCCGGGCGAGACGCTGCTGTTCGCGGCGGACAGCTGGGCGATGACCTCGCGCGTCCTCGGGGCGCTGCGGGTCCAGCTCGGGAACGAGCTCGGCCTGATCGACGAGGAGCAGTTCACGTTCCTCTGGGTGACGGACTTCCCGATGTTCGAGTGGGACGAGGAGGAAGGCCGCTGGTCGGCCGTCCACCATCCGTTCACGCGTCCCACCGACGAGTGGAAGGCCACGTTCTCCGACGATCCCGGCAACGCGCTCGCGTACGCCTACGACCTGATCGTGAACGGCAACGAGCTCGGCGGCGGCTCTTTCAGGATCCACGAGCCCGACATCCAGGCGAAGGTCTTCGACCTGCTGGCGCTGAGCCCGGAGGACCAGCGGGCGAAGTTCGGGTTCCTGCTCGACGCACTCGCGATGGGCGCGCCGCCCCACGGCGGGATTGCGCTCGGCATCGACCGCACGACGATGGTGCTCGCGGGCGAGCCCAACCTCCGCGACGTGATCGCGTTCCCGAAGAACCAGGCCGGCCTCGATCCGATGAGCGGCGCGCCGTCGCCGATCACAGACGCGCAGTTGGCGGAGCTCGGCCTCAGGGTCGTGCCCCCGCCGAAGGGACATACCGGCTAGGTGCCCGCCGCGGTCGCCCAGCGGCTGCTCGCGCTCGGGGCGGTCGCACTGCTCGCCGGCCTGATCGCGGTCGCCGTGATCGAGCGCCGGAGCAGCGACGCGAGCGCAATCCCTGCCCCAGTCGGTGCCGTCGCTCCGGGCGGCGGCTGGTACTCCGCTCTCGCCGCCTCCCGCGGCCCGGCAGGTGACGCGGAGCGCACGACGTGCGGGCTGATCCTCACGAGCACGTCGCTCGGCGTCTCGCACCCTGTCCTGCCGTGCGGCGCGAAGCTGCTTCTTCGCTTCGGTGGTCAGACGGTGCTCACCGAGGTGATCGACAACAAGCTGAAGAGCGGCGGCCGGCAGTTCGAGCTCACGGAGCGTCTTGCGCTCCTGCTCGGCATCGACGGCACGCAGCAGATCGACTGGCGGTTCGCGGAGCGTCCGACGAGCTAGAATCAGATGTGCTCGACCCTGTGCGTGGCCCGGAGTTTCAACGTGAACCAAGTAGTACAAAGGGAGCGTGTGTTCGGCGGAGGCTTTGCCAGAGGCTGACAGCGCACCCACCTGGTTCGCCAGGTTCTCAATTGGCTCCGGGAACCATCGGCAGGGTGGAGCGCTGCTTTCTCGCCTGACGTGACCCGAGCCGGCGGCTCGGAGCGTCGGGCGCCTGCCAAAGCGATACGGTTCCGCCATGGCATACACACTGGTGAACCACGACGACCCGTCGATCGAGTCGTTCCGCGGGGCGTTCTTCAAGATCCGGCGCGCACTGGGTACGACGGCATTCGGGATCAACGAGATCCGACTGCCCGCGGGGGCCGAGGGGATCGAGCACGACGAGCTGGAGACCGGGCACGAGGAGGTCTACGTCGTGCTCGGCGGCGGCGGGACGTTCACGATCGACGGCGAGGCAGTGCAGGTCGGCGAGGGTGACTACCTCCGGATCGACGCCGCCGCGCGGCGCATCGTCGTGGCCGGTGACGACGGCATCACGTTCGTCGCCGTCGCGGGGCAGCCCAAGCCCGAGTACGACGGCCGCGCGTCCCTGTGACGCCGGTCGCCGGCCTGCACCACGTCCAGGTCGCCGCCCCGCCCGGTTGCGAGGAGGCGGCCCGGGCGTTCTACGGCGGCCTGCTGGGCCTGCCGGAGATCGAGAAGCCGCCCCTGCTCGCGGTGCGCGGCGGCTGCTGGTTCGGCCTGGGCGCCGCTGAGCTGCACGTCGGAGTCGAGGAGCCCTTCCGGCCGGCGGCCAAGGCGCATCCCGCGTTCCTCGTCGAGCCTGCCGGCACCATCGACGATCTGGTCTCCGCGCTCGCGGGTGCGGGTGTCGAGGTGAGGTGGGCCGACGAGGCCGAGATCCCGGGCCAGCGCCGGTTCCACGTCTCGGATCCCTGGGGCAATCGGCTCGAGTTGATCGCGTCGGCACCCGGCCCGGGGTAGCCATCGTTCGCTCGACCGGTCACGGCCTTCAGGCTGCGCGGTAGCGGTCGCGCTCGGCGACGGCGAGGCGGTCGCAGCGCTCGTTCAGCGTCACGCTTGCGTGTCCTCTGACCCAGATCCACTCGACGTGATGCACCGCGGCGAGCTCGATCAGTTGCTCCCAGAGATCGCGGTTTGCGACCGGCTGTTTCGCCGACGTCAACCAGCCGCGGCGCTGCCAGCCGGGGATCCAGCGCTCGTTGAACGCCTGCACCACGTACTTCGAATCGGTGTGCAGCCGCACCTCGCAGGGCTCGGTGAGCCCCTGGAGCGCGGCGATGGCCGCCTGCAGCTCCATCCTGTTGTTCGTCGTCTGGCGCTCGCCGCCCGACAGCTCACGCTCGCGACCGTTGTAGGAGAGGATGGCCGCCCAGCCACCGGGCCCGGGGTTGCCGGAGCAGGCGCCGTCGGTGTGGACGACGACGGTCTTGGTCGGAGCGGTCACCGCCGGAACCTATCCGCCGCGTCGGACCGCGACCGCACGGTGCGCCGTCAGGTCTCCCGCTAGCCTCCCAGCGTGCCTCCCCTCGAGCTGATCGGCGATTCTGCGAGGGGCGCCGACTACGCCGCCGTCCGGCTGTTGCTGGAGGGCGATCGCATCACCGAGGCGGACGCACCCGGGCTGACGCGGTCGCTCGCGGGCCTGACCCTGCTCGAGGCCGCTGCGGTCCCCGGTGAGACGCTGGCCGCCGACGCCCTCGCGAACGCGATCGCGCCGGTCTTCACGGCGGCGCGGGCGAGGGGCAGGGTCGCGGTCGCCATGAGCGGGGGCGTCGACAGCGCCGTTGCCCTGCTGCGGGCGGGGCCGAACGCCGTCGGCGTGACGCTGCGCCTCTGGCTCGACCCCGCCGGGCCGAGCGCCGAGCGCGCGTGCTGCTCGCCCGACGCCGTCATCGCGGCCCGTGAGACGTGCCACCGGCTCGGCCTCCCGCACGTCACCCTCGACCTGCGCGAGGAGTTCCGCAGGGCCGTCGTGCAGCCGTTCGTGGACGGCTACGCCGCAGGGCTGACGCCGAACCCGTGCATGCGCTGCAACGGCGCCTTCCGGTTCGACGCCCTCGTCGAGTTCGCCGGGCGTGCCGGCTGCGACGTCCTCTGGACGGGCCACTACGCGCGGATCGTCGAGCGTGACGGCCTCCGGCTCGTCTCCCGCGGCCTCGACCCCGCCAAGGACCAGTCCTACATGCTTGCAACCGTCGACCCGGCGCTGCTCGACCGGGTGGCCTTCCCGCTCGGCGACCAGGGAAAGAGCGAGACCCGCACACAGGCGGCAGCGGCCGGCCTGGCCGTGGCCGAGCGCGCGGAGAGCCAGGAGGCGTGCTTCCTCGCCGGTGACGACTACCGCTCCTTCCTCGGGCGCCAGGGGGTCGCGAGCCGGCCCGGTCCAATCGTGGACGAGAGCGGAGCCGAGCTCGGCAGTCACGACGGCCTCTGGCGGTTCACCCCGGGGCAGCGGCGGGGGCTCCGGATCGCCTCGCCCGAGCCCGTCTTCGCGCTTCGCTCGGACCGGGCCACGAACACGCTCGTGGTCGGCCCGCGACGGGCGCTCGAGGTGCGGGAGGTCGAGGTCGAGGGCCGGCTCCACCTGCCCGTCACGCGCGCAGAGGTGAAGCTGCGCTACCGCTCGGACGCCGCCTGGTCGGAGGTGGAGCAGACCGCGGATGGATTCCGGCTCCGGCTCGACGAGCCGGCGCTCGCGGTGGCGCCCGGCCAGGTTGCCGTGCTCTACGACGACGCCGCCGTGGTGGGAGCGGGCATCATCCTGGCGGCAAAGGGGTAGGATCTGCCTGATGACTCAGCTTGCATTCACCGCCGGAGACGCCGCCTACTGGGGCCTCGCCGTCTTCCTCGTCGCGATCGGCCTCGCAGCCGCCTTCATGCTCTTCCGCCTCGGGCAGGCATTCGAGCGGCTCTCGTCCTTCATCAAGGGCACCGAGCGCGACCTGCTGCCGGTGATCGTCAAGACCGGCGCCACCGTCGACAGGGTCAACTACCAGCTCGACAAGGCCGACACCGTCACCGACAGCGCCGTTTCTATGGCCGACAGCGCCGACACCGCCGTCCGCGCGGTCTCTACCGCCATCTCGACCCCAGTGGAGAAGGTTTCGGGTATTGCCGCGGGCATCAGCCACGGCTTCTCCCACCTCCGCAAGTCGAAAGACGTCCGCGAGGCTGCGAACGCCGCGCGCGCGGCCGCCCGTCAGCGCGAGGCGGACCTGCACGAGGACCTGCACAACGCCGGCCGCACGCCGATGAGCACCGAGCGCCCCGCCGCTGCGCCCTTCCCGGCGCCCGAGCCGAAGCCGGACCCGTGGCCGCGCCCGGAGCCGGTCACGAAGCCGGAGCCGGCCCCGGTGCCGCCGGACGAGCCCACCGCAGCGTAGAGTCCCGTGCAGGTGCACCGCGTCGACGCCCGCGGCACGCTCCTGGCCGTCCGCGAGTGGAGCGCCGCCGGGACGCCCATGCTCGCCTCCCGCTTGATGAAGGACCCGGCCCGGCGGCGGAAAATCGCCTGATGGCTACGATCGCGTGATGCGTACGACCGCCGAGCTCCGCGAGGGATTCCTCTCCTACTTCGAGTCGAAGGGGCACCTCCGCCTGCCCTCGGCGCCCCTGATCCCGCCCGCGGACGACCCGTCGACGCTGTTCATCGTCGCCGGCATGCAGCCGATGAAGCGCTGGTTCCTCGGCGCCGACACGCCGCCGCAGCAACGCGTCGTCACCTCGCAGAAGGTCATGCGCGCCGGCGGCAAGCACGCCGACCTCGACGACGTCGGCTCAACCGCACGGCACGCGTCGTTCTTCGAGATGCTCGGCAACTTCTCGTTCGGTGACTACTTCAAGGCCGAGGCGATCCCGCTCGCCTGGGAGTTCGTCACACGGCACATGGGCTTCCCGGAGGATCGCCTCTGGGCGACCGTCTTCGCCGGCGATCCCGAGCTCGGCCTGGGCGAGGACGACGTCGCCGTGCAGGGCTGGCTCGGCGTCGGCCTGCCGCGTGAGCGGATCGTGGGGCAGCCCCGCTCGGAGAACTTCTGGCAGGCGGCAGACACCGGGCCTTGCGGGCCGTGCTCGGAGATCTTCTACGACCGCGGCGAGCAGCACGGCTGCGGCGATCCCGCCTGTGGCCCCAACTGCGAGCGCTGCGAGCGCTACCTCGAGTTCTGGAACCTCGTCTTCATGGAGTTCGACCTCGCCGCCGACGGGACGCTGACTCCGCTGCCGCAGCAGAACATCGACACCGGACTCGGCCTCGAGCGCGGCGCGATGCTCCTGCAGGACGTCGGCTCCATCTTCGACACCGACGGCTATCAGGCGATCATGCGCTGGGTCGCCGAAGAGTCCGGCGTCGCCTACGGCGACTCCGAGCAGGCGACGAAAGCGCACCGCGTCCTCGCCGACCACGGCCGCGCGATGGTCTTCCTGATCGCCGAGGGGATCACACCGTCCAACGAGGGCCGCGGGTACATCGTCCGCCGGCTGATCCGCCGCGCCGTCCAGCAGGGCAGCCGGATCGGCCTCAACGATGTCTATCGCCTGCCGGCGATCGTGATCGAGCAGGTGGCGGGGGCGTTCCCGGAGCTGCTCGAGCACGCGACCGAGATCGAGCGCGTCGTGAAGGCGGAAGAGGAGCGGTTCCAGGAGACGCTCGAGCGCGGCCTCAAGGTCTTCGCCGAGCTGGCCGACCGGGACGCGATCTCCGGCGAGGACGCGTTCACCCTCGTCGCCACCTACGGCTTCCCGCTCGAGCTCACGATCGAGCTCGCCGAGGAGCGCGGCCAGCCCGTCGACGTCGACGACTACCGGCGCCGCATGACCGAGCACCGCGTCATCTCGCGGGCGGGCGGCGAGTCCGACACGCAGCGCGCGGCCGACTTCGCGCGCGAGTCAGACCCCACCACGTTCGTCGGCTACCACAAGACCGACGTCCTCACCGAGCTCCACGCCTACGAGGACGTGGGCGACGGGACGTTCCTGGCCAAGCTGCGCGAGTCGCCCTACTACCCGGCGGGCGGCGGCCAGGTCACCGACCAGGGCGTGATCGAGCTCGACGGCGATCCTGCCACGCAGGCCGAGCTCGTCCAGGCCTTCCGGGTCGGCGACGACCAGGTGCTTCTCTTCCGCGGCAGCGGCTTCGCCGCCGGCAGCCGCGTACGGGCCCTCGTGCCGTGGAGCGTCCGCTTCCCGACGATGGCGAACCACACTGCCACGCACCTGCTCCAGGAGGCGCTCCGCGAGGTGCTCGGCGACCACGTCAAGCAGGCGGGCTCCGCCGTCCGGCCCGACAAGCTCCGGTTCGACTTCACCCACGGGCAGCAGCTCAGCGCCGAGGAGCGCGACGCCGTGGAGCAGCGCGTCAACCGCGCCATCTTCGAGAACCATCCGCTGCGCGTGTTCGAGACGCCGATCGACGAGGCCCGCAGGCTCGGGGCGATGATGCTCTTCGGCGAGAAGTACGGCGACATCGTCCGCGTCGTCGAGATCGAGGGTGTCTCCCGGGAGCTCTGCGGCGGCACCCACGTACGCTCGACGGCCGAGATCGGCTCGTTCGCGATCCTCTCCGAGGGCTCGGTCGGCTCGGGCGCCCGGCGCATCGAGGCCGTCACCTCGGGTGAGGCATGGGCGCTCCTGCACGGGCGCTCCCGCGAGCTCGACGCGGTCCGGACGGAGCTCGAGGAGGTGCGCAAGGAGCTGAAGCGAAAGCCCGCTCAGGGTGCCGGCCGCGGCGACGTCGAGGCCGTCGTGCGGACGGAGAACGGCGTCAACCTGATCGTCCAGACGGTCGAGGGCCTGGACGGCGACGCGCTGCTCGACCTCTCCGACCGCTTCAAGCAGCGGCACAGCCCGGCGGCGGTCGTGCTCGGCGGGGTGGAGGACTTGAAGGTCACCCTGATCGCGAACTTCGACGACAGCGTGGCCGAGCGGGTCAGCGCGTCCGACGTCGTCAAGCAAGCCGCTGCGCTCGTCGGCGGCGGAGGCGGCGGCCGTCGCACGATGGCGCGTGCCGGCGGGAAGGACCCCGAGAAGCTGGCCGAGGCGCTCGCCGAGGCCGAACGCCTGATCCTCGCCGGGATCTGACGAAGGAGAGACCGTTGTCGCGCATCCTGCCACTCGCCGTTCTCGTGGTGATCCTCGCCGCCATCGCTCCCGGTGCCGCATGGGCCGATGACGGCGCCGTCGCTGCCTCGGTCACCAAGTGGACGCTGCGGATCGCCCCGAAGGCGAAAGCGCTCAGCACCCAGATGTCGGCGACCACCTCGCCCGACAAGGCGCTCGTCTTCCTCGACGCGTTCACCAGGGTCGCGCGTCAGGGAGCGGCCGGGATCGCGGCCACGAAGCCGAGCTCCAAGACGGGTGCGAAGCTGAAGCTGCTCGCCAGGCGGTCGTTCGTGAACTTCTCGCAGTCGGGCGCCCTCCTGACCAAGGCCGTGCAGATGAAGAAGGCGGGCAAGAGCGACGCGGAGATCGGTCCTGTGGTCGACCAGGCCGTCAAGCTGGCGAACAACGGCAGCGTCCAGCTCAAGAACGCGAGCGCGTTGATCGCCAAGATCGCGGGCTAGCGTGCGCGTCCTCGCGCTGGACTACGGCGCAGCCCGTACCGGCGTCGCCGTCTCCGACGCGAGCGGCACGCTCGCGCGACCGGTCTGCGTGGTGAAGAGGGCTGCTACCGAGGCAGGGCTCGCCGAGGTGGCGCGGCTCGTCGCAGAGCACGAGGTGGAGCAGGTCGTCGTCGGCCTCCCGTTGACGTTGCGCGGCGAGCACGGCAAGCAGGCGGCCGAGACCGAGGTCTTCGTAACCGCGCTGCGGGCGCTCGTGGCGGTGCCGGTCGAGACCGCGGACGAGCGCTTCACGACCGCCCTCGCCGTGCGCTTCGGCGGCAACGCGCCGCAGGACGCCGCCGCCGCCGCACACCTGCTCCAGGGCTGGCTCGACCGCGAGGCCCGCGGGTGAGACCGGGCGTGACTCTGGCCGTCCTTGCGGCGCTGCTGCTGGCGACGGCCGCCGGATGCGGCGGCAAGCAGGATGCCACGCCGCCGACGACCACCGCGCCGGTGACCGAGAACCTGAAGATCATCTTCCCCGAGGGGCTCAACGTGCGCGAGATGGGCGACCGCGTCGCGGCCGTCCGCAAGATCGCGATCGCGAGACGCGGCGTCACGCCGACGCTGACGCGCGCCAGGTACCTCGCGGCCGTCTCGAAGGCGACGCCGCCGAAGCCGTTCGTGCCCGACTGGCACCGCGGCTCGCTGGAGGGCTTCCTCTTCCCGGCGCTGTACGAGTTCACCCAGTACACGACCGGCAGGGAGCTCGTCACGGACCAGCTCGCGGCGTTCCGCAAGAGCTTCGCGCGGGTGAACCTCTCCTACGCCCGGTCGAAGAACCTGACCCCGTACGACGTTCTCAAGATCGCCTCCATGATCGAGAAGGAGACGGTCGCGCCGAAGGAGCGGAAGCTCGTCTCGGCGGTGATCTACAACCGGCTGCACCACAAGATGCCGCTCGGGATCGACGCCACGATCCGCTACGGCCTCGGCATCCCGGGCACGAAGTCGCTCACGAAGGCCGCGATCGCGAGCGACAACCCGTACAACAGCCGCCGCTTCCCGGGATTGCCGCCGACGCCGGTCGCGAACCCCGGCCTCGCCTCGATCAGGGCGGCGGCCCACCCGGCGAAGGTCGACTACCTGTACTACGTGCGGATACCCGGCACGACGAGGCACTTCTTCACGGCGAGCGAGACCGAGTTCCTGCGCAAGGTGTGCGAGTTCGGCTACGCCTGCAGCTGAGCCGGGCGCGATACTCCGCAGGTGATCGAGATCCGCGGCACGACCACCCTCGTCGGCCTGCTCGGCTGGCCGACCTCGCATTCGCTCTCCCCGCCGATGCAGAACGCCGGCTTCGCGGCGCTCGGCCTCGACTGGGCGTACGTGCCCCTGCCGACGCCGCCTGAGCTGCTCGCCGACGCCGTGCGAGGTCTCAGCGCGATGGGCTTCGTCGGCGCGAACGTGACGATCCCGCACAAGCCTGCGGTGCTCGGGCTGTGCGACGAGCTGGACGAGATCGCCCGGCGGGCCGGCTCGGTCAACACCCTCGTCTTCGCCGACGGCCGGGTGCTCGGATCGTCCACCGACGGCGACGCCGTCACCTCTCAGATCGACGCACAGGGTCGCCGTGCCCTCGTGCTCGGCGCGGGCGGGAGCTCGCGCGCGGTGGTCGAGGCGCTCGAGCGGGCGGGGGCCGACGTGACGGTGTCGAGTCGCAGGCAGCCGGGCTGGCCGCCGACGGCGGAGGGCTACGACGTGCTCGTCAACACGACACCCGTGAAGGAGGAGCTGATCGTGGTGCCGCACGAGGCGCTCCAGGTGGTCGACCTGGCCTACCTCCCGGACGGCCGCGACACGGCCCTCGTCGCCGCGGCCCGCGCCGCGGGGTGCGAGATCGTCGTCGACGGGCTCGACGTCCTCCTCTTCCAGGGAGCTGCCGCCTTCGAGCGCTGGACAGGTCTGGCCGCCCCGCTCGTCACGATGCGCGAAGCACTGCGCAGCGTGTAGCCCCGCGGAGTATCGTCAGGTTGGCACATCCCAGCGAACGGAGGCATTCCGTGAATCAGTACGAGACGATCGGCGTTGTCCTCGGCATCGTCATCTTCAGCGTGATCCTGCTGGCCGGCATCGTCGTCGGGCGCAAGGAGCACGCCTGAGCGCGGGCCGCCGGTGGTCGCAACGGCGTCAGCCGTCGGCGATCGGGCGGCCGACGACGAGCGCATTCCGAAGCTCGAGATCGAGCTCTCGGTAGCTCGCGTCCGGTAGGACGCCGAGGGCATCCAGGGTCTTCGAGAAGAAGCAGCGGGCAGCCGCAGCGAGCACGACGTCCATGATCTCCGTCTCGGAGAGCCCGAGGCCGCGCAGCCGCTCGAGATCAGCGTCACCGATCGAGGTCGCGTCGTCGACGACGCGCTCTGCGAGCTCCATCACCGCGAGGTCGATCTCGTCGAGGCCGGCGCGGTCGCGGTCGGTCGCGATCTCGAGCACTGGCTCTCCGAGCCGGTCGCGCAGGACGAGGCCGTGCGCGAGAGAGCAGTAACTCGAACGGAGGCGTTGTGCGGCGGCGAAGGTCGCAAGCTCGTAGCGGCGCAGGTCCATGCCCGCCTTGACTGCCCCGTTCAGCATTCCCCAGGCCTCGTACACCTCGGGCCGTTCGGCGAAGGCGCGCTCGAAATTCGTCGTCACGGGCACGATTCTGCGGGTCGAAGCACGTGGTGTCCAGTGGCTGCGCCGAGGCGGCGCGATACAGTCGCCCCCGCATGAGCTCCTTCCTCTCCGCGCGCTCGACGGACTCGATCCTCTCGATCGCGAGCGACGGCTCGATCCTCTCGATCGGATCCGTGGGATCGGTGCTGTCGATCGGCTCGGTCGGATCGGCGTGCTCATTGCTCTCCGTCGGGTCGGCAGCGTCGTCGGCATCGATTCTGTCGTTCGCGTCGTCACGCTCGCTGCTCTCGGCGAGATCCTGCGACAGCGTGCGTGGCACCCCGGTCGGGCGTGGCCGCGGCCGCGCGGCGGCGGTCGGTCTCCTCGCCATCGCCGCCGTGCTGCTCGTGCGCAGTCGCTAGAAGAGACCGGCTGCGCCGCCGCGGCGTCTAGGCTTGCTGCATGCCACTCGGCCTCGTCACGGCAGGGGAATCGCACGGTCCCGCGCTCGTCGCGGTCCTGACCGGGCTGCCCGCGGGCCTGCACCTCGACCGCGACGCGATCGACGGCGACCTGCGCCGGCGCCAGCTCGGCTACGGCAGGAGCCCGCGTCAGCAGCTCGAGACGGACACCGTCGAGGTGCTGTCGGGCCTCCGTCAGGCGGTCACGCTCGGCACGCCGCTGACGCTCGTCGTCCGAAACCTCGACCACAGGAACTGGACATGGGGGATGGGGCCGTGGGAGCCGGAGGGGGAGCCTCAGGGTAAGGGCGTGAAGCGCGTGACGCTGCCGCGGCCCGGCCATGCCGACCTGCCCGGGGTGCTCAAGTACGGGCACGACGACGTCCGCAACGCCCTCGAGCGCGCGAGCGCGCGCCACACCGCGACCCACGTCGCGGCGGGAGCGGTGGCGAAGGCGCTCCTGGCGACGATCGGCATCACGGTCGCAGGCCGGCCGCTCGAGATCGGCGGCGCGCGCGGGGACCACGCCATGCGCGAGGCCACCGATGCCGCCCGCAAGGACCGGGACACCCTCGGCGGTATCGTCGAGGTCGTGGCGGAGGGGTGCCCGCCCGGCCTCGGCTCCTACGCCGAGAAGTCGGACCGGCTCGACGCGCGGCTGGCTTTCGCACTGATGGGGATCCAGGCAGTGAAGGGCGTCGAGGTCGGAGACGGCTTCGCGCTCGCCCGCATGCGCGGCTCCGAGGCGCACGACGAGATCGATCCGGGCCTCGTGCGTCGCACGAACCGCGCCGGTGGCCTCGAGGCCGGGATCACGAACGGCGAGGCCGTCGTCGTGCGCGCCGCGATGAAGCCGCTGCCCACGCTGATGAAGCCGCTCGACTCGGTCGATCTCGACACCGGCGAAGCGGCCCAGGCGCTCGTCGAGCGCAGCGACGTCCAGGCCGTCGAGGCGCTCGCCGTCGTGGCCGAGGCCGCCGTCGCCTGGGAGCTCGCCGTCAGCGCTCGGGACAAGTTCGGAGGCGACGCGATCGTGGACTTCGTCGCGGCGCACCGCGCGTACCGCGAGCGCATCCAGTGGCCGCGAACGCCCTGAGCCGGCACCTCGCGCTCGCCGGCTTCATGGGCGCGGGGAAGACGACGCTCGGCCAGGAGGTCGCGCGGAGGCTGGGGCGGCGCTTCGTCGACCTCGACGTCGAGATCGAACGGCGGACCGGCGCCACCGTGGAGGAGATCTTCGCGCGCGACGGGGAACCCGCCTTCAGGGTGACCGAGGAGACGATCGCGGCCGCTGTGCTCGACACGCCGGATCCCGCCGTCGTCGCGCTTGGCGGCGGTGCGGTGCTGTCGACTGCGACCCGCGAACTGCTGGCCCGCCGCGCCTTCACCGTCCTGCTCGAGGTCGAGCCGGGGGTCGCCTGGGAGCGCGCGAGCACTGCCGGCGGGCGGCCGCTCGCGCTCGACGAGGAGGCCTTCCACGCGCTCTATCTCGAGCGGCTGCCCGTCTACGAGGAGTCGGCCGACGCTCGGGCGCACGACGCGGACGGGGTCGTCCTCGCCGCCGCGGGGATCGACGTCCGGATCGGCGCGATCGATCTCCTGGAGGAGCTCACGCCGGGCAGTGGGCCGGTCGAGATCGTGGCCGACGGCAACGTCGCCGGCATCCACGGGGTCACCGCACAGCTCGCGCTCGGCGACCGCGACATCGCGCTGCACGAGGTTCCCCCGGGCGAGCACGCGAAGGCGATCGCCGTGCTCGAGCGGCTCTGGCGCGCGCTGCGGATCGGGCGGGACGGCACGATCCTCGCCCTCGGCGGCGGCTGCACGACCGACCTGGCGGGCTTCGCAGCCGCGACGTACATGCGCGGCGTGCCCTGGGTGGCCGTGCCGACGACCCTTGTCGGCCAGGTCGACGCGGCGATCGGCGGCAAGACCGCCGTCGACCTTCCCGGTGGCAAGAACCTCGTGGGCGCCTTCCACTGGCCGGCGAGGGTCGTGATCGACCCCGGCACGCTCGAGACGCTACCCGACGAGGAGCTCGCGAACGGGATGGCGGAGGTCGTGAAGACCGGGCTGCTGATGGGCGACGGCGTCTGGGAGCTGCCGCTCGCAGAGCTCGTGCGCCGGTGTGCGTCCTTCAAGGCGGGCATCTGCATCGCCGACCCGCACGACCGCGGGCCCCGCAACCAGCTCAACCTGGGTCACACCTTCGGCCACGCGCTCGAGGCGGCGGCGGGCTACGCCCTCCCACACGGCCGGGCGGTCGCGCTCGGCATGGTCGCGGCCCTGAGGCTCTCCGGGAACGAGGAGGCGCTCGCGGCGGTGCGCGAGCAGCTGTGCCCACAGCCCGTCAAGGTCGACCGCGAGGTCGCGTGGGCCGCGCTCTCACGTGACAAGAAGACCGTCGGCGGCACGCCGCGCCTCGTGCTGCTCGAGCGCACCGGGGAGCCGACCTGGGGCAACGAGCTTCCCGCCGCCGAGGTGAGAGCTGCACTCGACGACCTCATCGCCGACTAGAGTCGCACCGTGCGCATCGACGTCCTCAACGGGGTCAACCTCAGCCTGCTTGGGCGGCGCGACCAGTCGATCTACGGGAGCCAGTCCATCCAGGACCTCGAGACCCAGATCTACGCCTGGGCGCGCGAGCTCGACCTGCAGGTCCGCTGCCGCCAGACGAACCACGAGGGCGAGTACGTCGGGTTCCTCCACCAGGCCCTCGGCACCGCCGACGGGCTGATCGTCAACCCCGGCGCCTGGACGCACTACTCGTGGGCGATCCACGACGCGCTTGAGCCTTTCCAGGTGCCGTTCGTCGAGGTGCACCTCTCGAACGTCGACGAGCGCGAGGAGTGGCGCCGCTTCTCGGTGCTCGCGGGGCTCGGGGGTATGCGAATCGTCGGCAAGGGGTTCGACGGCTACCGCGAGGCGCTTCATCTCCTCAACGAGAGGCGACCCGCATGAGCAGGCTCGAACGGCTCGCGGCAGGGCTCGAACAGCCGCTACTCGTCACCGACGGCGTCAACGTCCGCTACCTCACGGGCTTCGAGAGCTCCAACTGCGCGCTCCTCGTGCAGCCGGGCGCCGCCACCACGCTCTACACCGACTTCCGCTATCTGCAGGCCGCCCGCGCGGTGGAGGGCGTCGACGTCGTTCAGACGCAGCGCGACGTCGCAGGCGCCCTCGCCGGGCTACTCGCGGGCGAGACGGTCGGATTCGAGGCAGGGAAGATCTCCTACGCGCAATGGGACACGATCCGGGGCGGGGGCGCCGACCTCGTGCCGACCCGTGGCCTGGTCGAGGGGCTCCGCGCCGTCAAGGACGCGGGCGAGCTCGAGGCGATCCGGCGGGCTGCAGCGATTTCCGACGAGGTGTACGCGCTGCTCTCCCGCGAGCGCCTCGTCGGCCGCACGGAGTCCGAGGTCGCGTGGTGGATCGAGCGCACCTTCCGTGAGCAGGGGGCGGAAGCGCTCTCTTTCGGCTCGATCGTGGCTTCGGGGGAGAACGGGGCACGGCCCCACGCAGGCGCCGGCCCGGCGGTCATCACTGCTGGGACGCTCGTCACCATCGACATGGGCTGCGTCGTCGACGGCTACTGCTCGGACTGCACGCGCACGTTCGCCACCGGCGAGCTGCCGGCGCAGCTTGCGGCTGCGTACGCGCTCGTCGCCCGGGCGCAGCTGGACGGCCTCGCCGCCGTCCGTGCCGGAGCTCACGGCCGCGATGTCGATGCCGCGTCCAGGGTCGCGATAGAGACAGCGGGCCTCGGGGAGTCGTACGGCCACGGGCTCGGCCACGGCGTCGGCCTGGAGGTGCACGAGGCACCCGTGCTGCGGCCGGAGTCGAGCGATGTCCTCGTGGCCGGGAACGTGGTCAGCGTCGAGCCGGGGCTCTACCTGCCCGGCGTCGGCGGCTGTCGGATCGAGGATCTCGTCGTCGTGACCGAGGACGGGTGCGAGATCCTGACCTCGTTCACGAAGGACCTGGTCACCGTCGGCTAGACCCGCTCGACGCCGGGGAACGCCATCCGACCACCGGGAGCAGCTACCCTCCGGCCCGTCATGGCCGACATCGTCAGCACCAACCAGTTCAAGAACGGGATGCACATCGAGCATCGCGGCCAGGTCTGGCGCATCGTCGACTTCCAGCACGTGAAGCCGGGAAAGGGCGGCGCCTTCGTGCGCACCAAGCTCAAGAACCTCGAGTCCGGCGCCGTGATCGAGGACACCTTCCGCGCCGGCGAGAAGTTCCCACGCGTCCACACCGAGGTGAAGAACGTCCAGTTCCTGTACGACGACGGGAGCGAGGCGCACTTCATGGACGAGCAGAGCTACGAGCAGTTCGCTCTGCCGCGTAGCGAGGTCGAGGAGGAGCTCACGTACATCCTGCCCTCGTCGATCGTGCAGATCCTGGCCGTCAACGGCAAGCCCTCCGGAATCCAGATGCCCTCGTCGGTCGAGCTGACGGTCAGCGAAACCGAGCCGGGCGTCAAGGGCGACACCGTCTCGAACGTGACGAAGCCGGCGACCCTCGAGACCGGTGCGGTCGTGGCCGTGCCACTGTTCGTGAACGTGGGCGACCGGATCAAGGTCGACCCGCGCGAAGCGCGCTACATCTCACGCGCGTAGGCGCGGAGAGAGCTCCGGCCTCGACCCGGGGCTCCGACTGCCGCGATAAGGTCTGACCTTCCAGTGCCCAAGATCGTCGACACAACCATTCGCCTCCTCTCGCAGGACCCGCTCGCGGGCAAGCTGCCGACGGGCGAGGTGCTGCGCATCGCAGAGATCCTCGACGGAGCCGGATTCGCCTACCTCGAGGTGTCGGGCGGCGGCGTGTTCGACTCCGCCGTCCGCCGGGCGGTCGAGAGCCCCTGGGAGCGCATCCGGGCGATCGACGCGCGGACGACGACGCCGCTCGGGCTCGCGCTCCGAGGCCGCTTCCTCGTCGGCTCGCGCCCTGTCTCGGCGGACATCGTCCGCCGCTTCGTGGCGTGCGCGGCCGACAACGGGATCGACGTCTTTCGCCTCCACGACCCGCTCAACGACGTCTCGAACCTGCGTGAGGCAGGAGAGGCGATCCTCGCGGCAGAGAAGGAGTTCCACGCCGGGCTCGTCTTCAGCGCAGGCCGCGCCGGCGAGATCGACGCCCTTGTCGAGCGCGCCAAGCAGCTCCCCGGGCTCGGCGCCTCGAGGGTGATCGTGAACGACCAGACCGACTCGCTGCTGCCGCACATCACGGAGGAGCTCGTCCAGCGCATCCGCGAGGCGACTGGGCTCCCGGTCGGCCTCTTCGTGCAGGGGGCGGCGGGCACCGGGCTGCTCAACGCCGTAGTCGCCACGCGCGTCGGCGCCGACCTGGTCGCCACCGCGGTGTACCCGCTGGCGCTGACGCTCCATCGCGTCTCCGGGGAATCCCTCGTCGACACGCTCGAGGGCCTCGGTCGCGAGACGGGCGTCGACACTGCGCGCCTCTGGGAGGCTGCCGACATCATCGACGAGCACATCGGTGATGCGCCCGTCGCTCCCGTCGCTCCACGGATCGCGGTTCGCGCCGCCGAATACGACCTGCCTGCCGGGCTGGTCGCCGCACTCGACGTCCATCTCCGCGCGCACGCGGCAGGCGACCGCCTGCTCGACACGCTGGCGGAGGTCGTGCGCATCCGCTCGGAGGCCGGCTGGCCGCCGGTCGCCTCGCCGATGGGCCAGATCCTCGGCTCTCAGGCCCTGCTGAACATCCTCTCGGCGAGCCGCTACGGGACGGTGCTGGACGAATTCCGGATGCTCGTCGAGGGCGCCTACGGGACGACCCCGGTGCCGATCGATGACTCCGTGTCGCGCGCGGTCGCCCTGGTCACGGGTAGCGGTGGCGGGCTCGACGAGGACCCGCCGAGCGCCGAGGACGTGCGGGAGGCCGCCGAGGGCCTCGCCGCGAGCGAGGAGGACCTCGTCCTGCTCGCGATGTTCGGCCACGAGGCGGAGCCGCTGTTGCAGGCGATCCGCAGCCGCCACTCCCGCGAGACGTCTCTGCTCGTCGGCGATGTCGACGCGACCCGGGCGGAGCGCATCCGCGAGCTCGTCCGGATCGTGCAGGAGTCGGGCGTGGGGGAGATCGAGATCGAGGACGACGGCATGCGCGTCTCCGTGCGGCGTGCCGACGAGGCCGTGGCGGTGGCTGCGGCTCCGCCCGCGGTCACCCAGGAGACCGACGAGCCGGACCTACAACGGCCGGTCGCCGGGCCTGGGATCCGGGTCGAGTCGCCGATGGTCGGCGTCTTCTACCGCTCGTCGTCGCCGGGCGCGCCTGCCTTCGTCGAGGTCGGTGACGTCGTCAACGTCGGGCAGACGCTCTGCCTGCTCGAGGCGATGAAGCTCTTCAACGAGCTGAAGTCGGAGCAGGAGGGCCGGGTCAGGGCCATCCACGTCGAGACCGGCCAGCCCGTCGAGTTCGGCCAGCTGCTCTTCGAGCTCGAGCCGGTCGACAGCCCGCCCATCGTCTAGTGGGGCTTGCTGCAACGTGAGACCCGAAACGATCGTTGCAGCAAGCCCCACTAATGCTTGCTGCGAAGCGGCCCCGCTTCGCGGACGGAGGGTTTCAGGTGCAACCTTTCGGCAAGGGCCACCAGTGGGAGGCCACTGACGATGTTCTCCCGCGTGCTCGTCGCGAACCGGGGCGAGATCGCGGTGCGCGTGATCCGTGCGCTCCACGAGCTCGGCGTCGAGGCCGTGGCTGTCTACTCGACCGCAGAGCGTGAGGCGCTGCACGTTCGGATGGCCGACCGCGCCGTCTGCATCGGCCCGCCCTCCGCGACGGAGAGCTACCTGCGGATCCCGAACGTGATCGCCGCCGCGGAGACGACCGGCTGCGAGGCGGTGCACCCGGGCTTCGGCTTCCTCTCGGAAAACCCCGCGTTCGTGCGGGCGTGCACCGAGAGCGACCTCGTCTTCGTCGGGCCTCCGGCGGACGTGATGGAGAAGACCGGCGACAAGGCCCGGGCGAAGGCGGAGATGCGCGCGGCCGGGGTGCCGCTCGTCCCCGGCACCGAGGGCGTCGCGAGCCTCGCCGAGGTGCGCGTGGCTGCGGGCGAGCTCGGCTATCCGGTGCTGCTCAAGGCGACCGCGGGCGGGGGCGGCAAGGGCATGCGCGTCGTGTCCGGGCCTGACGAGCTCGAGGCGGCCTACGGCGCCGCGAGCGCCGAGGCGGAGGCCGCCTTCGGCGACGGCTCGCTCTACCTGGAGCGGGCGCTCGTGCCGGCCCGGCACGTCGAGATCCAGGTGCTCTGCGACGGGCACGGTGGGGTCCTCACGCTCGGCGAGCGCGAGTGCTCGATCCAGCGGCGCCACCAGAAGCTGATCGAGGAGTCGCCGTCGCTCGCGCTCACGCCCGAGACGCGCGAGGAGATGGAGGCATCCGTGGAGCGGGCCTGCCGCCGCCTCGGCTACGTCAACGCCGGCACGTTCGAGTTCCTGCTCGGCCCCGACGGCGCCCCCTCGTTCATCGAGGTCAACTGCCGCCTGCAGGTCGAGCACCCGGTCACCGAGCTGACGACGGGGATCGACATCGTGCGCGAACAGCTGCGCATCGCCGCCGGCGAGAAGCTGCCGATCACCGGCCGCGCGTCGCGCTCGGGCCACGCGATCGAGATCAGGATCAACGCGGAGGACCCGCGTCGCGACTTCGCCCCCGCCGCGGGGACGATCACCCGCTTCCGGCCGCCCCTCGGCCCCGGCGTACGGGTCGACACGGCGGTGATCGAGGGTGCCGCGATCCCGCCGTTCTACGACTCGATGATCGCGAAGGTGATCGTTCGCGACGACACGCGTGACGCGGCGATCGCACGCGCCATCCGGGCGCTCGAGGAGCTCGAGGTCGAGGGCATCCCGACCACGCGCGACGTCGCCATCGACATCCTGCGCTCACGCGAGTTCCGGGGAGGCGACTACTCGACCAGCTACCTTGCCGAGATGGACGGCCGCCTCCCCTCGATGCTCGCGGAGGCCGTGTGACGGTTGCGAAGGTCGGTCGCCGGCAGTCGCGCCGCACGGCCCTGTTTCTGCTCTACCAGTGGGACCTGACCGGGCAGCCGCTCGCGTCGCTCTACGACGGAACGCCCGACGACTTCGCGCTCGCGCTCGCGGAGACGATCGCCGAGCGCGCGCCCGGGCTCGACGAGCGCATCAGCGCCGCCTCGGACGCCTGGAGCGCCGACCGGCTCGGTACCCTCGAACGCAATATCCTGCGTATCGGGGTCTACGAGCTGGAGGAGGGAACCGTGCCTGCCGAGGTGGCGATCAACGAAGCGGTGGTGCTGGCCAAGCGCTACGCGACCGAGGACGCGGCGCGCCTCGTCAACGGCATCCTGGGCCGGATCCAGCGTGAGGGGGAGGAATGAGCGCGAACGAGAGCCTGGGGCGGGCTCAGGAGCTGGCCGAGCGGATGCGGGCCAAGCTCGACGGCCTGGAGCAACTCGCGGAGGCCGGCGACGTCGATTCCGCCGTCGACGACCTGGCCGAGATCGCCGAGCTCGCGAAGCAGATCGAGGCCGAGGTGCAGCGGGCCCGCGCGAACGCCGATGCAGGCGCCTGACGCCCTCGCGCGGCTGGTCGGCGACTACCTCGCCACTCTCGAGCTGAATCCGGATCTCGGCGCCCAGCAGGGCTCGATGCGCTATGCCCTGGAGGGCGGCAAGCGGATCCGGGCCGTGATCTGCCTCGCGACTGCCGAGGCGGCAGGCGTCCCGCCGGAGACGGCCCTGCCCGCGGCCGGCGCGCTCGAGCTGGTGCATGCGTTCTCTCTCGTGCACGACGACCTGCCGGCGCTCGACGACGACGACGAGCGCCGCGGTAGGCCGAGCGCGCACGTCGCCTTCGGCGAGGGCGTGGCACTGCTCGCGGGCGACGCTCTGCTCGCGGAGGCGTTCCGGCTCGCACTCTCGTATTCATCCACGGCGCCGGCCCGGGAGCTCGCGGACGCGACGCTCGGGATGATCGGCGGCCAGTACCTCGACATCACCGGCGCCCACGCCGACCTCGACGAGCTCCACCGCCTCAAGACCGGGCGGCTGTTCGCGGCGTCGGTGGGCCTCGGGCTGCAGGCTGCCGGGTTGCCCGCTGCCGAGCAGGGGCCGTGGCGCGCGTTCGGCGAGGAGCTCGGCCTGCTCTTTCAGGTCGTCGACGACATCCTCGACGGCGACGGCTACGCGGCCCTGCTCGGAGCCGAGGCGGCCCGGGGTCTCGCGCTCGCCGCTGCGCGCCGCGCCCGCGCCGCGCTCGCCGCGATCCCGGCGGACACGTCGGTGCTCGGCGAGATCGTGGACGGCCTTGTCACGCGCAGTGTCTAGCTGTAGCTCGCCGGCAGCCTGCCCGCCCCGACTCCCGGCCGCCGGGGCCTTGTGTTGAATCAAGACATGGCCGGCCCGCCCGTGGGGGACGCAGCCCTTCGGAGGGTCGCGATGCCTCCGGAGGGGAGCCCGGGCACGGGGGTGTGCTCCACCGACCAACCGTCGTTTCGCGCCTGCCAGAAGAAGGCGCGCGCGTGGCGGCGGCCCGGGTCGGCCACGAGGGCCGTGCCCGCCGGGGCCGTCAAGGTTGCAAGCAGGCCCAGGAGAGGCACGGCATTTCGCTCCTCGTAGAGGACGTCCGCGGCCAGGACGACCTCGAACGGAGCAAGG
>Ga0302299_10000511_pt1 | contig 21235 bp, 21 predicted proteins | sample III_Fen_N3_4_FD_198795 | JGI IMG/M metagenome (GOLD analysis project Ga0302299, IMG submission 198795) | Peat permafrost microbial communities from Stordalen Mire near Abisko, Sweden - III_Fen_N3_4 | ecosystem: Environmental > Terrestrial > Soil > Wetlands > Permafrost | place: Sweden: Abisko... | reverse complement strand
GTGGTGGAGAGCCGGGGGCTGGTGCCGGTCGGACCCGGCCCTGCGCACCCTCGGTGGTCCCAGCCTACGCCGTGGTCAGCGCCCGGCCGGCGTCAGGCCGAGCGAACGGCCGGCGAGGCCGCGGGCCCGGGTGCCCAGGCCCTTGGCGATGCCGCGCAGCGCCACCGCGGCCGGGGAGTCGGGCTCGCCGAGCACGACCGGCATCCCCGAGTCGGCGCCGATCCGCAGCCTGGTGTCGAGCGGGATCTGCCCGAGCAGCGGCACGTCGGCGCCGATCGCCCGGGTCAGCGACTCGGCGACCTCCCGGCCACCGCCGGAGCCGAAGATCTCCTGGCGCGAGCCGTCGGGCAGCTCGAGCCAGCTCATGTTCTCGATGACGCCGGACACCCGCTGGTGGGTCTGCAGCGCGATCGCGCCGGCCCGCTCGGCGACCTCAGCCGCCGCGGCCTGCGGGGTGGTGACGACGAGGATCTCGGCGCCGGGGATCAGCTGGGCCACCGAGATCGCAATGTCGCCGGTGCCCGGGGGGAGGTCGAGCAGCAGGACGTCGAGGTCGCCCCAGAAGACGTCGGCGAGGAACTGCTGCAGCGCACGGTGCAGCATCGGCCCACGCCAGACGACCGGCTGGTTGCCGGGCACGAACATGCCGATCGAGATGACCTTCACGTCGTGGCTGAGCGGCGGCAGGATCATGTCGTCGACCTGGGTCGGCCGGCCGGTGACGCCGAGCATGCGGGGGATCGAGAAGCCGTAGATGTCGGCGTCGACCACCCCGACCCGCAGGCCCTGCTGGGCCAGCGCGGCCGCGAGGTTGGCGGTGACCGACGACTTGCCGACGCCACCCTTGCCGGAGGCCACGGCATACACCCGGGTGAGCGAGCCGGCCTTCGCGAAGGGCACCTCGCGCTCGGCGGTGCCGCCGCGCAGCATGGTCTTCAGCTCGGCGCGCTGCTCGTCGCTCATCACGCCGAGGGTGACGGTGACCCCGGTGACGCCCTCGACGGCCGACAGGGCCGCGGTGGTGTCCTTGGTCAGGGTGTCCTTGAGCGGACAGGCCGCCACGGTGAGCAGGATGGTGACGGCGACGTGCCCGGCATCGTCGGCGGCCACGCTCTCGACCATGCCGAGCTCGGTGACCGGCTTGCGGATCTCGGGGTCGATGACCGTGGTGAGGGCGGCGTGCAGGGCGTCGGAGCTGACCTGGGGCATGGCTCCAGTCTAGGTCGGCGAGTGCGGGCCCTCGTCCGCGCCCGAGATCGCTCGGGTGGCCGACGCGTCGAAGGCCGCGTCGAGCTCCTGGCGGCGCACGAGGACCAGGCCCCGTTCCTCCAGCTCCTCGAGCAGGTCGCGCAGCTCGCCGCGCACGAAGTCGCGGGTGGCCTGGTCACGCAGCGCGATGCGCAGGGCGGCGACCTCGCGGGTGAGGAACTCGGTGTCGGCGAGGTTGCGCTCGTCGCGGCTGCGGTCCTGCTCGAGGGCGAACCGGTCGCGGTCGGCCTGCCGGTTCTGGGCGAGCAGGATGAGCGGGGCGGCGTACGAGGCCTGCAGGCTGAGGATGAGCGTGAGGAAGATGAACGGGTAGGGGTCGAAGCGCACCGTCTTCGGGGCCAGCACGTTCCAGCCGACCCAGAACAGGACGAAGACCGTCATCCCGATGAGGAAGTACGGCGTGCCCATGTAGCGGGCGAACTTCTCCGAGGCGACCCCGAAGGTCTCCTCCGTGAACGCGGCGGGCGCGGTGAAGCGCCGGCCGCCCTCGCGGGGCTGGTCGATGCGGGGGCGGCGGTCGCGCTCAGCCATGGCGCACCCCCTCGGGGGTCACGACGTCGTGGCGCTCCTCGCGCCAGTCCTCGGGGAGGATGTGGTCGAGCACGTCGTCGACGGTGACCGCGCCGAGCAAGTGCCCCTCGGCGTCGACGACGGGCAGCCCGACGAGGTCGTAGGTGGCGAGCATCCGGGTGACCTGGCCCAGGGTGGCGTCGGGCGGGAGCGGCTCGACGTCCTTGTCGAGGATGCCGCCGATCGAGGCGTGCGGCGGCTCGCGCAGCAGCCGCTGGATGTGCACCATGCCGAGGTAGCGCCCGGTGGGGGTCTCGAGCGGGGAGCGGCACACGAAGACGGTGCAGGCCAGGGCCGTCGACAGCTCGACGCGGCGCACCACGGCCAGCGCCTCGGCGATCGATGCCTCGGGCCCGAGGATGACCGGCTCGGTCGTCATCAGACCACCGGCGGTGTTCTCGTCGTAGGTGAGCAGGCGGCGCAGGTCGGCGGCCTCGTCGGGCTCCATCTTCTGCAGGAGCTCCTCCTGGCGCTCCTTGGGCAGCTCGGCGAGCAGGTCGGCCGCGTCGTCGGGCTCCATCGCCTCGAGCACGTCGGCCGCGCGGCCCACCTCGAGGCCGGCGAGGATCTCGACCTGGTCGTCCTCGGGCAGCTCCTCGATGACGTCGGCCAGCCGGTCGTCGCCGAGCGCGGCGGCCACCTCGGCGCGACGGCGCGGCGTGAGGTCGTGGATGACCTCGGCGAGGTCGGCCGGCTTGAGGTCCTGGTAGGCCTCGAGCAGGCGGACGGCGCTCTGGCCGTCGCTGGGCTCGCGCAGGCCGATGACGGCGTCGATCGGCACGAGCAGCGTCTCGCCGCGACGGCGGCCGAGCCGGCCCAGCGCGCCGCGGGTCGCGCCGGTGCGCACGAAGGCGCGCGCCACGCCCCACCCACGGGTGCCGAGCTGCTCGATGCCGACGTCCTCGACGGTGGCGTCGACGACCACGCCCTCCTCGGTGCGCACCTGCACGGGGCGCTCGAAGAGCTCGGCGACCACGAGGGTCTCGTTGCCGCGCTGCTCGAAGCGGCGCATGTTGACCAGCCCGGTGGTGATGACCTGGCCACCCTCGACGGAGGTCACCCGGGTCATCGGCACGAACACCCGCCGCCGCCCGGGGACCTCGACGACCAGGCCGATGACGCGAGGGCGCGTGCGGGGCAGGCCGAAGGTGACGACGACGTCGCGAACGCGGCCGACCTGGTCACCGAGCGGGTCGAAGACGCTGAGCTCGGTCAGGCGGCCGACGAAGGCGCGGGTCGGCGTGCTCACCGGGACAGGCTATCGGGGCGGAGTGCCGCTCCCGGGCGCCTCGCGGGCCGGTTCAGGCGCGGGTGTTGCGCCGCGCGCCGGCCCGGCCGCCCCAGTGCCACGGCCGCCAGCCGATGGTCGCCGTGGCGGTCGGCCGCACCGGCGCCACCCCGGACCCGTCGGTGTAGGACCCCGGACCCTCGATGAGCCGGCCGTGCGGGGTCAGCACGTGGATGGTGCACGAGTGCCGCCAGCGCTCTGCCGTGTCACCCACCGCGTTGAGCCGCTCGGGCCGCAGCACGTCGACCGCGGGGTCCCACCCGGCGTCCTCTGGGGTGATCTCGCGGGCGGTGGCGTGCACCGTGATGAGCCGCCCGCCGGTGTCCTTGCTGCGCAGGATGAGCTCGACCTCGTCGGGCAGCCAGGGCAGCGGCTGCTCACCGGGCCCGGACACCACGTACGCCGCGGGGCCGGTGCCGCGGTCGTCGCCGTCGTCGTGCCAGACGTGCCAGACCGGGTGGGTGCTGCCGTCGGGCAGCCGTACCCAGAGCAGGCCCGACTTGCTCGCGGCCTCGGAGATCAGCCGGGTGACGTTGACCGGCGGTGCGGGCACGGCATACCCGCCAGTGGCGCCCTCGACGGCCGCACCGGTGGCGGCTGCACCGGTGGCCCCGGCGTCGGGGGCTTTCCACGCCGAGGTGGGCTGCGCCGAGGTGGGCTGTGCGGGCGCGGGCTGTGCGGGCGCGGGGAACCCGAGGGCATCGCTTCCGGGCCGCTCGGTGCTCACCCCCAGACTCTCCCATACCGGCCCCCGAGGCCACCTGCCTGTGAAAGTGGGTGTTTCCCGTTTGCCTAGGCGACGGTATTCACCCACGTCCGCGGGGCGCGCGGTATCCGTCACACCGTGACGTGCCTCATGCGACGCGGGCGTACCGCGCTGCTAGCGTCCCCGGCAGACCCCCTGTTCGCGAACGGAAGGCTTCCGCATGCGCAGCGCCAAGGACTTCTTCACGCCCCTCGCCGTGGGGGCGCCCGCACCGGTGCGCGAGGTGCCCGCCCGGCCGAGCCGGATGATCCACTTCTTCGACCCCAGCAACCCGAAGATGGCGGCCAAGGTGCCCCAGCTCGTGGGCTCGGTCGACGTGCTGCTCGGCAACCTCGAGGACGCCGTCAAGGCCGAGAACAAGGAGGCGGCGCGCGCCGGCCTGGTCGAGATCGCCCGGGCCACCGACTTCGGCGAGCACACCCAGCTCTGGACGCGGATCAACTCGCTCGACTCACCGTGGGCGCTCGACGACCTCACCACGCTCGTCACCGAGATCGGCGACCGGCTCGACGTCGTCATGGTGCCCAAGGTGCAGGGGCCCGAGGACATCCACTACGTCGACCGGCTGCTCGCCCAGCTCGAGGCCCGCGCCGGCCTGACCCGGCCGATCCTGGTGCACGCCATCCTCGAGACCGCCCGCGGCATGGCGAACGTCGAGGAGATCGCGGGTTCGAGCCCGCGGATGCAGGGCATCAGCCTGGGCCCGGCCGACCTTGCCGCCGACCGCCGGATGAAGACGACTCGGGTGGGCGGTGGCCACCCGGGCTACCTGGTGCGCCAGGACCCGGTGGGCGGCGACATCACGGGGGAGCGGGCGACCTACCAGCAGGACCTGTGGCACTACACGATCGCCCGGATGGTCGACGCCTGCGCGATGCACGGGATCTTCCCCTACTACGGGCCGTTCGGGGACATCGCCGACGTGGTCGCCTGCGAGGACCAGTTCCGCAACGCCTTCCTGCTCGGCTGCGTCGGCACCTGGACGCTGCACCCCGCCCAGATCTCGATCGCCAAGAAGGTCTTCAGCCCCAGCGCCGACGACGTCGCGCACGCCCGCCGCGTCAAGGACGCGATGGGCGACGGCACCGGCGCGGTGATGCTCGACGGGAAGATGGAGGACGACGCCAGCCTCAAGCAGTGCCTCGTCATCCTCGAGCTCGCCGACCGGCTCTCGGCCAACGACCCCGAGCTCGCCGCGCTGTACGTGCGGGAGCCCGCGGGTGCGGACGGGGAGGCGGGCGCGTGAGCCTCGATGCGGCATACCGGCCGCGCCGCTCGGTGCTCTACATGCCGAGCAGCAACGAGCGCGCGCTCGAGAAGGCGAAGAGCCTCCCGGTCGACGGCCTGATCCTCGACCTCGAGGATGCCGTCGGGCCCGACCACAAGGCTGCCGCGCGCGAGAACGCTTGTGCGGCAACGGCATCCGGGGAGTACGGCTCGCGGGAGGTGACGATCCGGGTCAACGGCAGCGGCACCGCGTGGCACGACGACGACCTGGCAGCGGCCTGTGCGGCCGGGCCGGACGGCATCGTCGTGCCCAAGGTGAACAGCGGCGACGAGGTGCGCGCACTCGTCGCCGACCTGGAGCGCCACGGCGCCCCGGCGCGCACCCGACTCTGGGCCATGGTGGAGACGCCCGAGGCTGTCTTGGGTGTCGGCGAGATCGCCTCTGCCTCAGCGCGGCTGGCGGTGCTGGTCATGGGGACCAACGACCTCGTCAAGGAGCTCGGCGCCCGGCACGTGCCCGGCCGCGAGCCCCTGCTGACCTCCTTGTCGCTCGCGCTGCTCGCCGCGCGGCGGGCGGGGATCGCCATCCTCGACGGTGTCTACAACGACGTACAGGACCTCGAGGGGTTCGGTGCGGAGTGCCGGCAGGGCCGCGATCTGGGCTTCGACGGGAAGACCCTGATCCACCCGGGCCAGGTCGAGCCGTGCAACGCGGTCTTCGCGCCCTCGGCGCAGGAGGTCGACGACGCCCGCGGGATGCTCGCCGCCTGGGAGGCCGGGGCAGGTACCGGTGTTGTCGTGTACCGGGGGAGGATGGTGGAGAACCTCCACGTCGAGATCGCCCGCAAGGTGATCGCGACCGACGAGGCGATCCGGAACCGAGGCTGACGCCACCGGGCACCGGCCGCGAGGCAACGAGTCGGTCACGACCGGCGCGTCGACTGGCGTACTCCGGGCCGGTCCCGTCTGCTGGAGGGCCGGTGACGCGCACCGAAGCACGAGAGCGAGCAGGACGAATGGGTCGGAGCAGGAGCACGAGCACGGGCACGGGCACGGGCCGGGCGGCGAGCGCCGCTGCCGCGCTGACCGCTGCCGTCGTGCTGCTCGCCGGCTGTGGGTCGTGGACACCCGGGGGAAGCGCGGCACCCGCCGGGGCCGGCTCCGGCACCGCGACACCGAGTGGCACGGCGTCGACGCCGGACGCCTCGACGCCGACCGGGTCCTCGACGCCGACCGGGTCCTCGAGCGTGCCGGTGACACCGACCGGGACCCCGACCCCCCAGCCCTCGCCGAGCACCACCCCGTCGAAGAGCCCGACGCCCAAGCCCACCCCCACCAGGAAGCCGCGCACCCAGCTGGTCCAGGGCGACTCCGGCCCGCAGGTGCTCGCCCTGCAGCAGCAGCTGCGCGACCTCGGCTACTGGCTCGGCACGCCCGATGGCTCCTTCGGCTCGCTCACCCAGCAGGCCGTCTGGGCCCTGCAGAAGTCGGCCGGTCTCCGGCGAGACGGCGTGGTCGGGCCCAAGACGCTCAAGGCCCTCGCGGCCGGCACCCGCCCTCGGGCGACCCTGAACGGCAACGGTGTCGAGATCGACCTCGACCGCCAGCTCCTGCTCGTCGTGCGCGGTGGCGCGGTGCGCACCATCCTCAACACGTCCACCGGCAGCGGCAGGGAGTACACCTCGACCTCCGGCCACCTCGCCATCGCGACGACCCCGCGCGGCCGCTACACCGTCTTCCGCGCCGTCGACGGTGAGGTCACCAACTCGCTGGGCACCCTGTGGCGGCCGCGGTTCTTCAACCGGGGGATCGCGGTGCACGGTTCGCCGAACATACCGCCCTGGCCCGACTCGCACGGGTGTGCCCGGCTCAGCAACGCCGCCATCGACATGATCTGGGCCGGCGACCTGATGCCGGTCGGCAGCCGCGTGGTCGTCCGGTGACCGCTCCCGAGCCCACGGCCGGTCCGCCGCGGGTGACCGCCCGGTTCTGGCACAGCCGTCGCTCGGCCGCCTTCGCCGGCATCGTCTTCGGCGTCCTGATGCTCGTCGCGATGGTCATGCTGCGCATCGCCCTGGCCGACAACGGCCTGGCCACCCTGCACGACGACCCGTCCCGGATCCGGCTCGTGCGGCTCAGCCTGAACCTCGTGCCCTTCGCCGGCATCGCCTTCCTGTGGTTCATCGGGGTGGTGCGCGACCAGCTCGGCGAGGTCGAGGACCGGTTGTTCTCCACGGTGTTCCTCGGCAGCGGCCTGCTCTTCCTCGCCATGTTCTTCGGGGCGGCGGCCACCACGACCAGCCTGGTCCACGTCTCCGACAAAGGCACGGTCGACGCCGTGCTCTGGAGCTACGGCACCGGGTCGGCGCAGGCGATGATGTCGATCTTCGCGATGCGGATGGCGGGCGTCTTCGTGCTCTCCGTGAGCACCGTCGGGCTCCGGACCCGCGCCCTGCCCCGGTGGGCGGCGCTGCTCGGGTACCTCGTCGCCGTCGTGCTGCTGCTGACGTCCGACCTGCAGCGGTGGGTGCAGCTGCTGTTCCCCACCTGGGTGCTGCTGGTCAGCGTCGTCATCCTCGTGACCTCTCCGCCGGATCGCGGCGGCGCGGCCGAGGTCGCCAAGGCACCCGACCCTTCGTAGCGGTAGCGCACCGGTCAGCGGGCGTTGCCCTTCGCATCGCACGGGGGACTGGCCCGGATGTTCAGGGCGACCTCCTGGCTGTCGATGATCCGCAGCGCGCGCTCCATGGCCGTCGGCTGCAGCCGGCCGACGCCGTCCCCGTGCGGGTTGTCGAAGAAGCCGAGCAGCAGCATCAGCACGGTGATCACCAGGGCCACGCTGCCCATCAGGGCCCCCTGGGTGAAGGCGCCCTCGGCGCTGTCGGCGAAGAACAGCAGGAAGCCGAAGATCACCGCACAGATCACGTAGAGCCCCAGCCACAGCGGCGCCGGGATGATGCCCTCGGCCGTGTGCACCCGGTCGTTGCGCGCCTGCTGCCGCTGCGTGGTCTGGTCCATCCAGCGGTCGTAGGCGGACTGCTCGGTGGCGGTCTTCGGCTGCAGTGCGGCGACGGTGATGAACATCTTCGCGCCCCACGGGTTGATCGAGTCCTGCACCCTCCCGCTGGCCACGCCGTCCCACTCGGTGTTGATGACCGACCGGCCGTAGCAGATCAGCTGCCCGGTGAGCACCTCCGACGAGCCGCCCGGCATCAGCTGCGCGGTCTGCACCATCTGGGAGACGACGGTCGCCTCGTTCTCGGCGCCGGCCCGGGTGTCGTCGTACGCCTGGAAGGCCAGGAAGATGATGAAGCCGAGCAGCACCGAGAAGCCCGTGGCCAGCACGCCGAAGACACCGGCGGCCCGGTCACCGTCCTGGAACCAGCTGCCCGCGGGCGCGCGACGGCGCGCCAGCAGCATCGCGGCGACGGCGACGGTCGTGACGCCGACGACGATGAGGCCGGCATGCAGCAGGTTCACGCGTCACCGCGCACCAGGCGCCGGTGACGGAGCCCGCGGGTCGCCGTCATGTCGACACGGTAGCGAGGCAGGTCACCGCGGCGAAGGCGAAACCGCCCGCTGGACCTCAGCCGTCCTCGCCCGGGTAGACCACGCCGACCTGGCGGCGCACCTCGTCCATCGCCGCCATGACCCGCCGGGTCGCGGCCCACGGCATCGACTCGGTCTCGAGCCGGCCCGCGGCCAGCGCCCGCGCCACCTCGGCCGCCTCGAACCGGAAGCCGTGCGTCGCCACCTCGGGCACGAACTCGTCGAGCAGCTGCTCGTCCGGGCCGATCAGGCGCACCCTGCTCCGCACGTTGTAGAACCGCCCCTGCACCTCGAGCCGGGCCCGGGTGCCTACGACCCGCGCCGGGCACGAGGTGGCCGCGGCCATCGAGCACCACAGGTGCGCGATCGCACCGCTCGGCCCGCGAGCCTCGATGGTCGTGGTGGCGTCGACCCCCAGCTCGGTGAGGACGCCTCGTGCCGCCACGCCCTCGAGGCCGCCGAGCACGTGGTCGGCGAACGAGACCGGGTAGACACCGAGGTCGAGCAGCGCACCGCCGGCGAGCTCGGGCTGCGAGAGCCGGGCCGGGCCGTCCGGCCAGAGCCGCTGGCCGTGGTCGGCGTCGACGAGCACCACCTCGCCCAGGGTGCCCGCCTCGACCGTGCGCCGGATGACGTCGTAGTGCGGAAGGTAGCGGCTCCACATCGCCTCTGCAGCGAGCAGCCCTGCGGCAGAAGCGATCTCGAGCACCTCGTCGGCCTCGCGCAGGCTGCGGGTGAACGCCTTCTCGACGAGCACCGGCTTTCCCGCGCGCAGCGCCAGCAACGCGTGCTCGTGGTGCTCGCTGTGCGGGCTGGCGACGTACACGGCATCCACGTCGGAATCGGCCACGAGGTCGGCGTACGAGCCGTGGGCCCGCTCGATGCCGTGGCGACCGGCGAAGTCCTGGGCGCGCTCCGGCGAGCGCGAGCCCACGGCGACGACCCGCGAGCGGGTGCCCTCGTGCACGGCTGCCGCGAAGGTGTTGGCGATGCCGCCCGGCGCGAGCACTCCCCAGCGGATCGCGGGCGCCTCCATCGGGTCGGGGACGGTGGACGCGGCGAGCGAAGGGGGCGCGGACGGCATACGTCGCAGCGTAGGCCGTCCGCCCCCCTCAGAACCGGCTCGTCGCCTCCGCCACGAGGTCGGCGACGAGCTCGCCGGGGTCGACGTCGAGGCCCTTGCGCGCGAACCAGGTCGCCATCGTGGTGGCATCGCGCTCGAGGAAGTCGAACCCCTGCGGGTTGCCGATGACGTCGACGACCTGCGGCCAGTCGATGAGCACCAGCCGCTCGCCGTGCAGCAGCACGTTGTACGGCGAGAGGTCGCCGTGCGCCCAGCCGTGGTGCGCGAGCGTCAGCAGGGCCGTGCGCAATTGCTCGAAGAGGTCGGCGAGCAGGTCGGGCGCGGGCCGGGTCGACACCAGCCGGGGGGCGGCCACCGGGGTCTCGCCCGTGGTGTCACCGACGAACGACATCAGCATCTCGGTCTCGTCGAGCTGCACCGGGTAGGGCACCGGGAGGTCGAGCTCCCAGAGCCGGCCCAGCGCGGCGAACTCGGCCGCCGCCCACTGCCCGGCGATGACCTGCTTGCCGAAGTCGGTGCGCCGCGTCATCGCGCGCATCTCGCGGCTCTTGCGCACCCGGCGGCCCTCGAGGTAGCCGGCGTCGCGGTGGAAGAGGCGGTGCTCGCCGGTGCGGTAGCGCTTGGCGGCCATCGTGCTCAGCCGGTCGGTGCCCGGCACCCAGCGCCGCAGCACGTGGACGTCGGCCTCCTTGCCGGTCTTGAGCACGCCGAGGTCGCTCTCGACGGCGCCGAGCTCGGTGATCACCCAGTCCGGGCGAGGCTTGGGGCCGTGGGTCGCGCCGTCCCAGGAGGACCAGCGCTCGCCCTCGGGTGGTGCGTCAGGTGAGGTGTCGACGGCGAAGCGGGCCTGCTTCGCCGGCAGGTGGAACGGTTGGTGTGCCACGGGGATGCTCCTGGTCGAGGAAGGAAGGGGAGGGCTCGGTGAGGGCCCGGACAGTCGTGGACATGTCAGCCTCCTTCTGCTCGGTGCCGGTGTGCGGCGTGGCATGACGGCGGATGCCGTGCTCGGCATCCAGCGTGACGCACCGGGTCGCCGGCCCGCCACTGCATTTACGGCGAGCGGCGAAAGTCGCGCGACCTGGTCGACAACCCTCGGGTCGACCGGGCAGCCGTGGTGGCGGCCCGGTGGCACCGCCGAGGTGGGGGGACTCACACCGCCGTCGGGTACAGCGGCACCGGGCCCGGCGGCATACTCGGGGAGCAGACCCCACCCCTCAGCCGAAGGCGGCGATCCCGCATGTCCCGACTCCAGACCACGGACGGCCTCACCGACGAGCAGCACGAGCTGGTCAAGCTGGTGCGCGAGTTCGTCAACGAGCAGATCATCCCGGTGGCGACCGAGCTCGAGCACAAGGACGAGTACCCGACCGACATCGTCGAGGGCATGAAGGAGATGGGGATCTTCGGCCTGATGATCCCCGAGGAGTACGGCGGCCTCGGGGAGTCGCTGCTCACCTACGCCCTGGTCGTCGAGGAGATCGCCCGCGGCTGGATGTCGGTGAGCGGCATCATCAACACGCACTTCATCGTCGCCTACCTGATCCTCCAGCACGGCACCGACGAGCAGAAGCAGCGCTACCTGCCGCGGATGGCGACCGGCGAGGTGCGTGGGGCGTTCTCGATGTCCGAGCCCGGGATGGGCTCCGACGTGGCGGCGATCCGCGCCAAGGCCGTGCGTGAGGGCGAGGAGTGGGTGCTCACCGGCCAGAAGATGTGGCTGACCAACGGCGGCTCGTCGAACCTGGTCGCGGTGCTCATGCGCACCGACCTCGGTGAGAGCGAGAGCCCCTACAAGAACATGACGACCTTCCTCATCGACAAGACGGCGGGCTTCGGTGAGACGGCCCAGGGCGTCACGGTGCCCGGCAAGATCGAGAAGATGGGCTACAAGGGCGTCGACACCACCGAGCTGATCATGGAGGGGCACCGCACCACCGACGCCCAGGTGCTCGGTGGGGCGCCCGGCAAGGGCTTCTACCAGATGATGGACGGCGTCGAGGTGGGCCGGGTGAACGTCGCCGCCCGCGCCTGCGGCCTGTCGATGCGGGCCTTCGAGCTCGGCATCGCCTACAGCCAGCAGCGCGAGACCTTCGGCAAGAAGATCGCCGAGCACCAGGGCATCCTGTTCCGGCTCGCCGACATGGCCACCAAGGTCGAGGCCAGCCACCAGATGATGGTCAAGGCCGCGCGGCTCAAGGACGCCGGGGAGCGCAACGACCTCGAGGCCGGGATGGCGAAGTACCTCGCCTCGGAGAACTGCGCCGACGTGGTCGAGCAGAGCTTCCGCATCCACGGTGGCTACGGCTACTCCAAGGAGTACGAGATCGAGCGGCTCTACCGCGAGGCCCCGATGCTGCTCATCGGAGAGGGCACCGCCGAGATCCAGAAGATGATCATCGGCCGCCGCCTGCTCGAGGACTACAAGGCCCGCTGACCCCTGCGCGGCCGCCCGGACCGGTCGGCGATAATGGGCGCATGAGCTCTCAGCCCATGCGGCCGGGCCTGCGCGCCGCCCTCTCGCTCGAGTACCCCATGTCGCTGGGGGTCTACGACTCCTACGACGACGCCCAGCGCGCGGTCGACTACCTCTCCGACCACGAGTTCCCGGTGCAGGACCTGCTCATCGTGGGCACCGACCTCAAGCAGCTCGAGCGGGTCACCGGCCGGCTCACCCGTGGCCGGGTGATCGGCGCCGGTGCCCTGTCCGGGGCCTGGCTCGGGCTGTTCGTCGGCATCATCTTCGCGCTCTTCGAGCCGGGCGGGTTCAACGTCATCAGCGTCGTCGCGACGGTCGCCTTCGGTGCGGTGTTCGGCATGATCTGGGCGACCGTGGGCTACCGGTTCACCCGGGGCGAGCGCGACTTCACCTCGGTCAGCCTGGTCGTCGCCGCGAAGTACGAGGTGCTCTGCGAGCACAAGCACGCGCAGCGGGGTCGCGAGATGCTCGGTGAGATGGACCCGATGCGCGCCGCCGAGCAGGAGGTGCGCCGCGCCCGCGAGGCCGAGCAGAACCGGGCGGCACAGCAGCAGCCGCCGTTCCAACAGTAGTCACACCAGCCGCAGCGGTCCCAGCAGCCCCGCCGCGGGGCATGAACCGTTTGGGGTATCCGCTGGCCCGGACGAGGCCGACAAACCAGATTGGGCACTGACAGGGTGGGCTCCGAGGGAGCAGACTGCGTGGTTAACCGGCAGGGGGACGACGCGGTCCTCCTCGGATCGGAGACCCGTGACCGAGCCACACGACGAGCGCAGCACCGGTCGAGCCGCAGACGCGGACGACCCGGTCTGGCTCGCCGCGCGGCTCGCCGAGGCGCAGGAGCAGCTGGCCGCGACTCGCGAGATCCTCTCGGTGCTCGCCCGGTCGTCGACCTCGGAGGCCGACGTCTTCGAGGCGGTCATCGACAACGCTCGCCGCCTGTGCCGGGGCCAGGCCGCCCTGATCAACCTCTCCGCCACGGAGGGGTACCGGCTGGTGAGCGCCAAGGGACTTCCCTCGGAGTACGCCGCCTTCGCGGCCGACCACCTGGTGCCACGGGGGCGAGGCACCCTCACGGGCCGGGTGGCGATCGACCGTCGCACCCATCAGATCGACGACGTGCTGGCCGACCCCGACTACAACCTTCCCGAGTTCCAGCGGCTCGGCGGTTACCGCTCCATCATCGCGGCCCCGATGATGGTCGACGACGAGGTGGTCGGGGTGCTCACCGTCTGGCGCACCAGCGTCGAGCCGTTCGACGAGCACTCCCGCGCCCTGCTGACGACCTTCGCCGAACAGGCGGCGCTGGCGCTGCGCACCGTCGAGCTCTTCTCCGAGCTCGAGGCACGGTCGGCCGAGCTGGCTCGCAAGGTCGACGAGAGGGAGGCGCTGGCCGAGGTCGGCCAGGCGATCAGCTCGACCCTCGACCCCGACGAGGTGCTCACCACCATCGTCGAGCACGCGGTCGAGCTCTCCGGTGCCGACGGCGGCTCGCTGATGGAGTACGACGAGGAGCGCGGGCTGTTCCGGGTGCGCACGACCTACGGCACCAGCGCTGTGGTCCGCACACGGCTGAAGACGGTGCGCATCCACGTCGACGAGTCGTTCGTCGGCCGGGCCGCATCCACCGGGATTCCGGTTCAGGTGCACGACCTCGCGGAGGTCGAGCTCGACCCGCACCTGCGTGTGCTGGCCGACGGTGGTTGGCGCTCGCTCGTGGTCATCCCGCTCGTGCGGCCCGACCGGATCGTCGGGGCACTCGTCGTGCGCCGGCTGACGCCCGGGGCGTTCAGCGAGGAGACCTGCGACATGCTGACGGCCTTCGCCAGCCAGTCGGCGATCGCGCTGACGAACGCCCGGCTCTACGAACAGCTCGAGCTGCAGCGGCGCGAGCTCGCCACCACCAGCCAGCACAAGTCCGACTTCCTCGCGAGCATGTCGCACGAGCTGCGCACCCCGCTCAACGCGGTCATCGGGTTCTCCGAGGTGCTGCTGGAGCGGATGTTCGGCGACCTCAACGAGCGCCAGGCCGACTACGTGCAGGACATCCTTGACGCCGGTCGGCACCTGCTCGCCCTGCTCAACGACGTGCTCGACCTGAGCAAGGTCGAGGCCGGCCGGATGGAGCTGGACGTCACCACCTTCCCCGCCGTCGACGCCGTCCAGAGCGTGCTGGCGCTGGTGCGCGAGCGCGCCGCGGCACACGGGGTGGAGGTGCGCTACGACCCCGCCGGCGCCCCCGACCAGATCACCGCCGACGAGCTGCGCCTGAAGCAGGTGCTGCTCAACGTCGTCGGCAACGCCGTGAAGTTCACCCCGGCCGGTGGCACCGTCACCCTACGAGTCTGGACTGACGGCCCTGAGGTGCTGATCACGGTGTCGGACACCGGTATCGGCATCGCGGAGTCGGACCGGTCGAGGATCTTCGACTCCTTCCAGCAGGGCACCCGGTCGGCCTCCAGCTCGGAGGGCACCGGGCTCGGCCTCACCCTCACCCGCCGGATCGTTGAGCTGCACGGCGGCCGGATGTGGCTCGAGAGCGAGCTGGGGGTGGGCAGCACCTTCGGCCTGGCGCTGCCGCGCCAGGAGCAGCCCGGGCCGGTCGAGGGGTGGACCGAGCCGGCGCTCGACGACGCCCGCCGCACGGTCGTCGTCATCGAGGACGACCCCAGCTCGGCCGAGCTGGTGGGCGTGCACCTGGCCGCCGCGGGCCTTCGACCGGTGCCGGTGCGCACCGGTGAGGAGGGGCTGGCCGCCATCCGGGCGCTGCGGCCCACGGCCGTCGTGCTCGACATCCACCTTCCCGGCATGGACGGCTGGGACGTGCTGAGCACCATCAAGGCCGATCCCGCGCTCGCCGCCACCCCGGTCGTCGTGGTGTCGGTGCTCCCCGAGCGCGGCCGGGGCTTCGCGCTCGGGGCCTCCGACTACCTCGTCAAGCCGGTGTCGAAGGAAGGCCTGCTCGGGGCGGTCTGGCGGGCCCTCGCCGAGCGGGTCGACCGCACGAGCGAGCGTCGGCACGCGGTCGTGATCGACGACGACCCCGCGGCCCTCGAGCTGGTGCGGGCCACCCTGGAGCCGCAGGGCTGGACCGTCACCACCTGCAGCGGCGGCGCGGAGGCGCTGGCCGTGATCCGTGAGGTGAACCCCTCGGTGGTGCTGCTCGACCTGCTGATGCCCGACGTCGACGGCTTCGAGGTGGTCGACGCGCTGCGCGCCGACACCCGCACCGCCGCCACCCCGGTGGTCGTGCTCACGGCCAAGACGCTGACCGCGGCAGACCGCCACCGCCTCCAGGGGCGCATCGAGTTCGTCGCGTCCAAGGGCGAGCTCGACCTCAGCTGGCTCGCGACCCGCCTGACCCAGGTGGCGGCCGGCGGCGCCACCGGGGGTGCGTCGTGACCGGCCCGTCGGTCCTCCTCGTCGAGGACAACCCACGCAACCTCAAGCTGGCGCGCGACGTGCTCGAGCATGCGGGCTTCGCGGTCACCGCGGTGGGGACCGGTGAGGAGGCCCTCCCGGCGGCCCTGGCGGCCCGCCCCGACGTCATCCTCATGGACCTCCAGCTGCCCGGCATCGACGGGCACGCGGCGCTCGGCCGGCTGCGCGCCGACCCGGAGACGGCCGGCATCCCGGTCGTGGCCGTCAGCGCGTTCGCGATGCAGGCAGACCGCGACCGGGCCATGGTCGCGGGCTTCGACGGCTACCTGATGAAGCCGATCAGCGTGCGCGACTTCCCCGCGCAGGTGCGCGAGCACATCCGGGCCGTCGGTGGTGCGCCGTGACCGCCGACGACGCCACGGTGCTCGTCGTCGACGACCTGCCGCAGAACCTCCGGCTGCTCGACGCCGTGCTGACGCCGCGCGGCTTCACCGTGCTGCAGGCGTCGTCGGGGCAGGAGGCCCTCGAGCTGCTCGAGCGAGAGCTGCCCGACGTGGTGCTGCTCGACGTGATGATGCCGGGGCTCGACGGCTACGAGACCTGCCGGCGGATCCGCCAGCAGCCGGCCAGCTCGTACGTCCCCGTCGTGATGGTGACGGCCAGCGGTGACGCACAGAAGGTCAAGGGCATCGAGGCCGGCGCCGACGACTTCATCACCAAGCCGTTCGACCAGCCCGAGCTGCTCGCGAGGGTGCGGTCGCTGGTGCGCGTCAAGCGCTACCACGACACGATCACCGCCCAGGCCGCCGCGCTCGCCGAGTGGAACCAGCAGCTGGAGGTGCGGGTGACCGCCCAGGTGGCCGAGCTCGAGCGGCTCGGCCGGCTGCGGCGGTTCCTGTCGCCGCAGGTGGCCCAGGTCGTCGTCGACACCGGCGACGACTCGTTCCTGCGCAGCCACCGCCGCGAGATCGTCTCCGTCTTCACCGACCTGCGGGGGTTCACCGCATTCGCCGAGAGCGGTGAGCCCGAGGAGGTCATGGAGGTGCTCTCCGAGTACCACCTGGCGCTGGGCACCCTGGTGTTCGCCTACGAGGGCACTCTCGAGCACTTCGCCGGCGACGGGCTGCTCGTCTTCTTCAACGACCCGGTGCCGTGCCCCGACGCCGCCGACCGTTCAGTGCGGATGGCGGTCGAGATGCGGGAGGCGGTGGCGGAGCTGGCGCAGGGTTGGCGGCGCAAGGGGCACGACCTCGGCTTCGGCGTCGGCATCGCCCAGGGGTACGCCACCCTGGGCCGGGTCGGCTTCCCGGGGCGCTACGACTACGCCGCCATCGGCACGGTCACCAACCTCGCGGCCCGGTTGTGCGCCCTGGCGGCGCCGGGCCAGATCCTCGTGTCGCAACGGGTGCGGCACGGCATCCTCGGGCCGGCCGACTGCCGCGAGGTGGGGCCGCTGGAGCTCAAGGGCTTTAGCCGACCGGTCGAGGCGCACGAGGTCCTCGCACTGAACTGAGTTCTCTCACGCTCTGGGACGGAGGTGGCGTCATGGTCGACGTCGCAGGAACACCGGTCACGCTCGACGCGCTCGACGAGGTGGCCCGCAACGAGGTCTTCGACCGGCTCCAGGCGCAGATGCCGGAGGTGTGGGCCGCGATGCGGCGCGACGATGCGCGCGAGTCGGTGGTCGTCGTGCCCTCGATGACCCTGGACCGGGTCGTGGCGAACGCGGGCGGGATGAGCCAGGCGTTGGAGGAGCGCTTCCTGTTCTTCCTGCTGCTGCTGCGCCAGCCCCGGCTGCGGATGGTCTACGTCACCTCGCAGCCGATCAACCCGCTGATCGTCGACTACTACCTCTCGCTGCTTCCGGGCGTCATCCCCAGCCACGCGCGGTCGCGGCTGTCGCTGGTGTCGGTCGACGACTCGGGCCCCGAGCCACTCGTGGAAAAGATCCTGGCCCGCCCGCGGGTGATCGCCCGGATCCGCGACCTCGTGCCGCAGCGCTCGCTGTCGCACCTGGTCCCGTACAACACCACCCACCTCGAGCGCGACCTCGCGCTGCTGCTCGGCATCCCGATGTACGGCGCCGACCCCCGGCTCTTCCCGCTCGGCACGAAGACCGGATGCCGGCGCCTCTTCGCCCGCGCCGGCGTCCGGTTCCCAGCTGGGGCCGAGGACCTGCACTCGCGCGACGACCTCGAGCAGGCGGTGCTCGCCCTGCGGGCCCAGCGACCCGGCATCCGGGCGGCGATGGTCAAGCTCAACGAGGGTGTCGCCGGCGCCGGGAACGCGGTGCTCCACCTCGAGGACCTCCCCGAGACGGGCAGTCCGACCGAGGGTGCCGCGGTGGCCGCGCGGGTCGACGGCCTGGAGCTCGAGGACACCCGGATCGAGGTGGGCGCCTACCTGGCGAAGCTCGAGGAGCGTGGCGGCATCGTCGAGGAGCGGGTCGTCGGCGACGAGCTGCGCAGCCCGAGCGTGCAGATGCGGGTCACCCCGCTCGGCGAGGTCGAGGTGCTCTCGACCCACGACCAGGTGCTCGGCGGGCCGAGCGGGCAGTCCTACCTCGGGTGCCGGTTCCCCGCCGACCCCGGGTACGCGGGCCTGATCACGCAGGACGCCCAGCGGATCGGTGAGCTGCTCGCGGCCGAAGGCGTTCTGGGCCGGTTCGCCGTCGACTTCGTCACGGTGCGGCGGGGCGACCGCTGGGAGTCGGAGGCCATCGAGGTGAACCTGCGCAAAGGCGGCACCACCCACCCGTTCCTGACCCTGCAGTTCCTCACCGACGGCCGGTACGACGCCGCTGCGGGCCGGTTCGTCACGCCCGGAGGGGAGGAGCGCCACCTCGTGGCGACCGACCACCTCGACCACCCGAGCCTGCGCGGGCTGCGGGTCGAGGACCTCTTCGACCTGCTGGCACGCACCGGGCTGAGCTTCGACCAGGCCCGGCAGACCGGTGTGGTCTTCCACATGCTCAGCGCCATCACCACCTTCGGGCGGGTCGGAATGACGGCCATCGGCTCCACCCCGGCGGCCGCCCAGGAGCTCTACGACGCCGCGGAGGCGGCCCTGCTCGACGAGGCCCGGCAGGCGGCGACCCCTCCGTCGCTGCCTGCGTGAGCCCCGTCAGGGGGCGAGCGCGTCAGCGTGCAGCAGCGCCTCGATGACCGCCTGCCGCCAGGTGCGCGGCTCGCGGGCGGTGCGGCACGACGCGCCGCCGCAGCAGCACTCCCAGACCCAGCAGCCCTGTACGCGGTGCACGCTCGGGTGGTGGTGCGCGGTGTCTCGGTGGGTCCGGTGAGCTCGCATGTCCGTCTCCTCTCGCCCGGTGGCGGAGGGTTCTCCGCCTACCACCCACCGTCGCGGGCTGGTCGCTGAGGGTCTGTTCCCGCTGACCCTTCGGTTGTGTGCCGTCCGTGACACAGGACCGCTCGTCGTGCTGCACTGGCGGGATGGAGTGGGCTCTGCTCGCAGGCCTGACGGACGCAGACCGGAGGGTGGTGCTCGCCTCGGCGCGCCGCCGGCGGTTCGCCCGGGGCGAGGTCGTCTTCCACGAGGCCGATCCGGCCGACACCGTGCACCTCGTGGCCGAGGGGCGCCTCGCGGTGCGCCGGAGCACCTCGCGAGGCGACACGGTGACCTTCGCGATCCTCGGCCCCGGCGACAGCTTCGGCGAGGTCGCGATGCTCGGGGCCGAGCCTCGGCGATCGTCGACGGTGGTCGCGCTCGAGCCCGCCGTCACCCTGAGCCTGGGGTTCGGCGAGGTCGACCGGCTCCGGTCGTCACATCCCGCACTCGAGCGGCACCTGGTCGGGCTGCTCGCACTCCAGGTCAAGCGGCTGTCGGACCACCTGCTCGAGGCGCTCCACGTCCCGGCGGACGAGCGCATCGTCCGGCGGCTCCTCGAGGTCTGTGACCGCTACGACGTCCCGGCTGCCGCCGGCACCGTGGTCATACCGCTCACCCAGGACGCCGTCGGCGACCTCGCGGGCGCCTCCCGGCCGACGACCAACCGGGTGCTGCGCCGCTTGGAGGCGGACGGCATCCTGGCGCTGCACCGCGGATCGATCGAGGTGCGGGACCGCGCGGCCCTGGCCCGGCGCGTCCCTCGCTGACCGGTGCGGTCGCGGCCTGCAGGTTCCTGACAGCCCGGCCGGTGCGGGTCTAGGTTGTGGCCCATGACCGAGCTCGCCGCCCGTCCCCCGCTCGAGCCGCTCGACGGCCCGTTCTCCTCCGTGCTGTGCGTCGTGGCGCACCCCGACGACATCGAGTACGGCACGGCCGCCGCGGTCAACCGATGGGTGGGCGAGGGCTCGCACGTCGCCTACTTCCTGCTCACCCGCGGCGAGGCCGGCATCGACACGATGGACCCGGTGCAGGCCGCCAAGGTGCGCGAGGAGGAGGAGCGCGAGAGCGCACGGCGGGTCGGCGTCGAGGCGGTGGAGTTCGCCGGCTGGCCGGACGGCGCCATCGAGTACGGCGTGCCGCTGCGCCGCGAGATCGCCGCGGCCGTGCGCCGCCACCGGCCCGACCTCGTCATCGGCTCCAACTGGGAGGTCCTGTTCGGCCCGGGCATGATCAACCAGGCCGACCACCGTGCTGTCGGCCTGGCCACCCTCGACGCCGTCGCGGACGCCGGCAACCGCTGGCTGCACCGCGACCTGCTCGAGTCCGGGCTCGAGACGTGGAACGGCGTCACTGTCTACGCCGTCGCCGGCTCGCCGCGGCCCAGCCACTTCGTCGACGTGTCCGGCGAGCACTTCGAGGCCTCGGTGCACTCCCTCGAGGCGCACGAGGCCTACAACGCCGCGCTACCGGACGAGTTCCCCAAGCCGCGGGCCCTGCTCCAGATGATCCTGGGCCGCGGCGGCGAGGCCGCCGGGGTCGAGCACGCGCTCGCCCTCGAGGTGGTCTTCGACCGGCGCCAGCCGCCGCCGTGGTGACGCGCCGCTAAATCGCGACCTCGTGCGACTTGGCTACGGTTGTCGCGCCCGCGCAGCGCAAGAACGCCGCTACGTCGCACGAAGTCGGGGGTCAGCGGCCCTGAACCCGCGCGATCCAGGCCTCCACGTCGGCCGACGCGCGCGGCATCGTGGCCGAGAGGTTCTCGCAGCCGTCGGCCGTGACCACGACGTCGTCCTCGATGCGCACCCCGATGCCGCGGAACCGCTCGGGGGCGAGCAGGTCGTCCGCCTTGAAGTAGAGCCCGGGCTCGACGGTGAGCACCATGCCCGGCTCGAGCACGGCATCCATGTACTCCTCGCGGGTGGCGAGGGCGCAGTCGTGCACGTCGAGACCGAGGTGGTGCGAGGTGCCGTGCACCATCCAGCGCCGGTGGTACTGCCCGTGGTCCTTGTCGAGGGTGTCCTCCACGGACACGCCCTCGGGCAGCAGCCCCCACGCATGCAGGTGCTCGGCGATGACCCGGATGGCGGCTGCGTGGACGTCCGAGAACTTCGCCCCGGGCCGCACCGCGGCGATGCCGGCCTCCTGTGCCGCGAACACCGCGTCGTAGACCTCGCGCTGGGCGTCGGTGAAGGTGCCCGAGACCGGGAGCGTACGGGTGATGTCGGCCGTGTAGAGCGAGTCGACCTCGACGCCGGCGTCGATCAGGATGAGGTCGCCCTA
>Ga0302299_10000510_pt1 | contig 21244 bp, 25 predicted proteins | sample III_Fen_N3_4_FD_198795 | JGI IMG/M metagenome (GOLD analysis project Ga0302299, IMG submission 198795) | Peat permafrost microbial communities from Stordalen Mire near Abisko, Sweden - III_Fen_N3_4 | ecosystem: Environmental > Terrestrial > Soil > Wetlands > Permafrost | place: Sweden: Abisko... | reverse complement strand
TGGCCAGCGCCGAGGCGCTGGAGGAGGGCCTGGCGGCCTTCGAGGGCACCGTGGTGGCCGTCACCCACGACCGCTGGTTCGCCAAGGGCTTCGACCGCTACGTCGTCTTCCGCGCCGACGGCACCGTCCGCGAGGAGCCCGAGCCCGTCTGGGACGAGTCCAGACCCGTCAGAGCCTGATCTGCGCGATTTGGAGGGGTTCCCGCGGGGCGGGTACCCTGACTCCTTGCTGCGCCTTGTCGCGGCCTGGGTGTCAGGGATGGCATCCAGTACGGCGTGCCGATCGTGTGGCACGTGCAGAGTCCAGGTCCCGACGAGTGAGAGACAGGTGCGGCTTCATGCGCACGTACAGCCCCAAGGCTGGCGAGGTCACGCGAGAGTGGTACGTCATCGACGCCACTGACGTTGTCCTCGGCCGGCTCGCCACCCACGCTGCCACGCTCCTGCGCGGCAAGCACAAGCCCACCTTCGCCCCTTACCTCGACGGCGGCGACTTCGTCATCATCATCAATGCCGAGAAGGTCGCCCTCACCGGCGCCAAGCTCGAGCAGAAGATGGAGTACCGCCACTCGGGTCACCCGGGCGGTCTCAAGGCGACCTCCTACACCGACCTGCTGGCGACGAACCCCCGTCGCGCGGTCGAGAACGCGGTCCGCGGGATGATCCCGCACAACAAGCTGGGCCGTCAGGTCATCAAGAAGCTCAAGGTCTACGCGGGTCCGGACCACCCGCACAGCGCCCAGGCGCCCAAGCCGTTCGAGATCTCCCAGGTCGCGCAGTAAGCGCACGCGGACAGACTGAGAAGCAGAGAGGACTATTCGCGTGAGCGAGACCACCACCGACATCATCGAGACCGAGGACTTCGAGTCCGCCGAGGGCTCGTACACCTCCGAGACGCCGACCTCGTCGGTCGCCGTGGCGCACCGCGAGGTGGCCGTGGCCCCCGCCAACGCCACCGGTCGCCGCAAGGAGGCCATCGCCCGGGTGCGCCTCGTCCCGGGCACCGGCCGCTGGACCGTCAACGGCCGCACCCTGGACGGCTACTTCCCGAACAAGGTGCACCAGCAGCTCGTCAACGAGCCCTTCAAGACCACCGAGCAGGAGGGCCGCTACGACGTCGTCGCGCGGCTCACCGGCGGCGGCACCACCGGCCAGGCCGGCGCCCTGCGCCTCGGCATCGCCCGTGCGCTCAACGAGATCGACGAGGAGGCCTTCCGCCCCTCGCTGAAGAAGGCCGGCTTCCTCACCCGCGACGCGCGGATCAAGGAGCGCAAGAAGGCCGGTCTCAAGAAGGCCCGCAAGGCTCCGCAGTACAGCAAGCGCTAAGCCTCGGCCCGCGCAGACAGACAACGCACGATGCCCCGGGGCTACGCTCCGGGGCATCGGCATCTCAGGACCGATGCAGTACGCCGAAGGCCGGAGGGCGACGGACGGGAGCTCCCCGAAGGGGAGCGAGCGGTCGTCGGTCGAGGAGCGCAGCGACTCGACAGGCCCGGAGCCGGAGGCGTGCGCCGACGCGGTTGCGCGGAGCGCAGCCGCTTGGAGGCGCCAGGGAAAGGGAGTCATACCGTGGGTCGACTGTTCGGGACCGACGGCGTGCGTGGCCTGGCCAACGCCGACATCACCGCCGAGCTCGCGCTCGACCTCGCGGTCGCTGCGGCACACGTCCTCGGTGACGCCGGCGCCTTCGGCGCTCACGAGGGCCGGCCGGTCGCCGTCGTCGGACGCGACACCCGGGCGAGCGGGGAGTTCCTCGAGGCCGCGGTGGTGGCCGGTCTCGCGAGCGCGGGAGTCGACGTGTGGCGGGTCGGCGCGCTCCCGACGCCCGCGATCGCGTTCCTCACCGCGGAGCTCGACGCCGACCTCGGCGTCATCCTCTCGGCGAGCCACAACCCCATGCCCGACAACGGCATCAAGCTCCTCGCCCGCGGCGGCCACAAGCTCGCCGACGACGTCGAGGATGCCATCGAGAAGCGGATGAACGAGGAGTGGACGCGGCCCACGGGCGCGTCCGTCGGCCGGGTGAGCGACCACGCCGAGGGGGCCGAGCTCTACGTCTCCCACCTGCTCTCGAGCGTGCCGCACAGCCTGTCCGGCCTCACCGTGGTGGTCGACGGCGCCAACGGTGCCGCGTCCTACGTCGGACCCGATGCCCTGCGCCGTGCCGGTGCCACGGTCGTCGAGATCCACACCGCGCCCGACGGCCTCAACATCAACGACAACTGCGGCTCGACGCACCTCGGCGACCTCGTCGCGGCGGTGCGCGAGCACGGCGCCGACGCGGGCGTGGCCTTCGACGGCGACGCCGATCGCTGCCTGGCGGTCGACGCGGAGGGACAGGTCGTCGACGGCGACCACGCGCTCGCGATCCTCGGGCTCGCGATGCGCGAGCGCGGCGTGCTGGCGCACGACACGGTGGTCGCCACGGTGATGGCCAACCTCGGCTTCCAGCTCGCGGCGCAGGAAGCGGGCCTCGCGGTCGTCGAGACCGCCGTGGGCGACCGCTACATCCTCGAGGCGATGCGCGAGGGCGGCTTCGTGCTCGGCGGCGAGCAGAGCGGCCACGTGATCCTGGCGGAGCACGCCACCACGGGTGACGGCGTCCTCACGGCGCTGCACCTGCTCGCCCGCGTCGCGCAGAGCGGGCGTTCGCTCGCCGACCTCGCCGCGGTCGTGCAGAAGCTGCCGCAGGTGCTGCTCAACGTGCGCGACGTCGACCGGAGCCGCGTCACGTCGGACCCCGTGCTCCTCGCCGCGGTCGCCGAGGCGGAGAACGAGCTCGGCCGCACCGGCCGCGTGCTCCTGCGCTCCTCGGGCACGGAGCCCGTCGTACGCGTGATGGTCGAGGCCGCCACCGCCGAGCAGGCCCAGGCCGTGGCCGAACGCCTCGCCGAGGTGGTCAAGACCACGCTCGGCTGACCAGGCGCCCCGCTCGGCCCAGGTAGCCTGGGCTCCATGTGCGGAATCGTGGGTTACGTCGGGGAGAAGCAGGCTCTTCAGGTCGTCGTCGACGGATTGCGGCGGATGGAGTACCGCGGCTACGACTCCGCCGGCGTGGCCGTCGTGTCCGACGGTCTGCTCGACACCCGCAAGAAGGCCGGCAAGCTGGCCAACCTCGAGTCGCTGCTCGGCAGCGACCCGCTCCCGCAGTCCACGATCGGCATCGGCCACACCCGGTGGGCGACCCACGGCGGCCCGACCGACCAGAACGCGCACCCGCACGTCAGCGAGGACGGCAAGGTCGCGATCATCCACAACGGGATCATCGAGAACTTCGCCGAGCTGCGCGCCGAGCTCGTCGCAGCCGGTGTCACGCTGTCGTCCGACACCGACAGCGAGGTGGTCGCGCACCTGATCGCCGCCACCCTGCCGCTCGTCGACGGCGACCTCGCCGAGGCGATGCGCACCGTGTGCCGTCGGCTCTCCGGCGCCTTCACGCTCGTGGCCGTCGACTCCGACCAGCCCGACGTCGTCGTCGGCGCCCGCCGCAACAGCCCGCTCGTGGTCGGTCGCGGCGAGGGCGAGAACTTCCTCGCGTCCGACGTCGCCGCGTTCGTCGCACACACGCGGTTCGCCATCGAGCTTGGCCAGGACCAGGTCGTCGAGCTGCGCCGCGAGAGCGTGACCGTGACGGACTTCGACGGCGGCCCCGCCGAGGTCACCGAGTTCGAGGTCACGTGGGACGCGTCGGCCGCCGAGAAGGGCGGCTACGAGACGTTCATGGCGAAGGAGATCGCCGAGCAGCCGAAGGCCGTCAGCGACACGATGCTCGGCCGGATCGGCGTCGACGGGCTGCTCAAGCTCGACGAGATGCGGCTCGCCGAGGCCGACCTGCGCGAGATCGACAAGGTCGTGGTCATCGCGTGCGGCACGGCGTACCACGCAGGCATGGTGGCGAAGTACGCGCTCGAGCACTGGGTCCGCATCCCGTGCGAGGTGGAGCTCGCGAGCGAGTTCCGCTACCGCGACCCGGTCGTCGGTCCGCGCACGCTGATCATCGCCATCTCGCAGTCGGGCGAGACGATGGACACGATCATGGCGCTGCGCTACGCCCGCGAGCAGGGCTCGAAGGTGCTGGCCATCTGCAACACGCAGGGCTCCACGATCCCGCGCGAGTCCGACGCCGTGCTCTACACGCACGCCGGTCCCGAGGTCGCCGTCGCGTCGACGAAGGCGTTCCTGACCCAGCTCGTGGCCTGCTACCTCGTGGCGCTCTACGTCGCGCAGGTGCGCGGCAACAAGTACGGCGACGAGATCGCGATGATCGTCCGTGAGCTGCAGGCGATGCCGCAGAAGGTCGACCTCGTCCTGGACACCACCGAGGAGATGAAGGCGCTCGCCGAGGAGCTGAAGGACGCGCGCTCGGTGCTGTTCATCGGCCGCCACGTGGGCTTCCCGGTGGCGCTCGAGGGTGCGCTCAAGCTCAAGGAGCTCGCCTACATGCACGCCGAGGGCTTCGCTGCCGGCGAGCTCAAGCACGGCCCGATCGCGCTGCTGGAGGACGGCCTCCCGGTCATCTGCATCGTGCCTTCGCCGGCCGGCCGCAGCGTGCTGCACGAGAAGATCGTGAGCAACATCCAGGAGGTCCGCGCCCGCGGTGCCCGCACGATCGTCATCGCCGAGGAGGGCGACGAGTCCGTCGTCCCCTACGCCGACCACCTCGTGCGCATCCCCGCGTGCCCGACCCTCCTGCAGCCGCTCGTCGCCACCGTGCCGCTGCAGGTCTTCGCCGCGGCGATGGCCGCGGCCAAGGGCCTCGACGTCGACCAGCCGCGCAACCTCGCCAAGAGCGTCACGGTCGAATAGCCGGACGGTCCACCCACCACAGGAGCGGAGCGCAGCGGTGATCGTCGGGATCGGGGCGGACGTCGTCAGCGTCCCGCGCTTCTCCGCGTCGCTCGTGCGTACGCCGGGTCTGCGCGACCGCCTGTTCACCGCGGCCGAGCAGGTCACCGACGACGGGCACGCGCGCACCGACACGTCGCTGGCCGGTCGCTTCGCGGCGAAGGAGGCGGTGGCCAAGGCGCTCGGCGCACCGCTCGGGATGCTCTGGCACGACTGCGAGGTGGTCGCGGGGAGCGACGGACGTCCGTGGCTGCGCCTCACCGGCACCGTCGCCGCTGCGGCCGCAGCGCTCGGGATCGAGCAGTGGCACCTGTCGCTGAGCCATGACGGCGACCTCGCCGTCGCCTACGTCGTCGCGGAGAAGCCATGAGCCTGCGTCCTGCCACTGCCGCGCTGCGCGTCGAGACCGTGCGCGCCCTGGAGGCGCGCGCGATGGCCGAGCTTCCCGAGGGCACGCTCATGCAGCGTGCCGCGGCCGCCATCGCCGTGTCGGCCGGGTCGATGCTGCGCGACGTCGCGGGTCGGGTCAGCGGGTCGCGCGTGGTGCTGCTCGTCGGCAGCGGCGACAACGGCGGCGACGCCCTCTACGCCGGTGCGCGTCTCGCGGGTCGGGGTGCGCGCGTCGATGCCGTGCTCGTGGCCGACCGGCACCACGAGGCGGGTGCCGCTGCGCTGCGCCGTGCCGGCGGTCGCCTGCACGGGACCGAGGACCTCGTCGCGGCGGCCGAGCTCGTCGCCGCTGCGGATCTCGTGGTCGACGGGATCCTCGGGATCGGCGGTCGGGGCGCGCTGCGCGAGCCGGCGGCCACGCTCGCGGCCGTCGCGCGCGAGACCGACTCCTCGGTGCTCGCAGTCGACCTGCCCAGCGGCGTCGACGCCGACTCCGGAGCCGTCGCCGACCCCGAGCGGGTGGTCACGGCCGACCGCACCGTCGTGCTCGGCACGTTGAAGCCCGGGCTCCTGCTCGGTGCGGGTGCGGCGCGGTCCGGCGACCTCGAGGTGGTCGACATCGGCCTCGATCTGTCCGTCGTCGCGGCCGACGAGGTCGTCGTGCGCATCGACGACGAGGCCGCGGCCGAGGCCCTCGACCGGCCCGGGTCGGTCGACGACAAGTACACCCGCGGCGTCGTGGGGCTGAGCACCGGCTCGAGCCGCTACCCGGGTGCCGCGGTGCTGTCGACGGGCGGCGCTCGTCGTGGCGTCGCAGGCTACGTGCGCTTCAGCGGACCGGCGTACCAGCAGGTCGTGGCGGCGTGGCCGGACATCGTGTCGACGCCGGGTCGCGTGGCGCTCGCCGGGCGGTCGCAGTGCTGGGTCGTGGGGAGCGGGCGCGGCACCGACGAGGAGGCGCGCCTCGCCAGCCTCGACGCCGCCGCCATGCTGACGCCTCTGGTGCTCGACGCCGACGCCCTGACGCTGCTCGCCGAGGACGCCGAGGTGCGGGCCGCCGTCGTCTCGCGGCACGCGCCCACGGTGCTGACGCCGCACGACGGCGAGTACCTGCGGCTCGCCGGTCACGAGGTCGGGCCGGACCGGGTGGCTGCCGCCGTGGAGATCGCGCGGACGTTCTCCTCCGTCGTGCTGCTCAAGGGCGCGTCGACGATCGTGGCGTCGCCGTCCGGTGCCGTGTGGGTCGCGGTGGCTGCACCGGCGGAGATGGCGACCGCCGGCTCGGGCGACGTGCTCGCCGGGTTCCTCGGATCGCTGCTCGCCCACCACCAGGCGGTCGCCCACGTCGACGACGACATCGCCGCCCGGCTCGCCGCCTGCGCCGCGCACGTGCACGGCCTCGCCGGTGCGCTCGCCGTCGGCGGTGGTCGACCCATCGCGGCGGCCGACATCGTGTCGGCGCTGCCTGCCGCGGTCGCCCGGGTCCGGGGCTGGGCCTCCACCGACACCTGATCTCGCGTGATCGCGCCGTCTGCGGGTTTCTCGCGGGTGGGAAACCGGCACGGGACCAAGATCACGCGGAGGTGTGGGGGAGACTGGAGGGATGGGCGTCGTGGACGGGAGTGCGGGCGGTTGGACGGCTGACGCCGTCGCCCGCGGGGCGGTGGCCGTCATCGACCTCGACGCGTTGCGCTCCAACCTCGCCACCTGCCGTGAGGTGACCGGCGATGCTGCCGTGATGGCCGTCGTGAAGGCCGACGCGTACGGCCACGGGCTCGTCCCGTGCGCCCGCGCAGCTCTCGAGGGCGGCGCGACCTGGCTCGGCGTGGCGCTGCTGTCGGAGGCCGTCGCGCTGCGCGACGCCGGTGTCGGGGGACGGATCCTCACCTGGCTCGCGGTGCCGGGTGCCCCCTGGGCCCGCTGCCTCGAGCGCGACATCGACGTCTCGGTCTCCGCGAGCTGGGCGCTCGACGAGGTGTGCGACGCCGCGCGCGCGACCGGTCGCCGGGCCCGCGTGCACCTCAAGGCCGACACCGGCCTCTCGCGCAACGGCGCGACGCCGGACGACTGGCCCGAGCTCGTGGCGGCCGCGCGCGTCGCGGAGCTCGAGGGGCTCGTCGAGGTCACCGGGCTGTGGTCGCACTTCGCGAGCGCCGACGTGCCGACCGACCCGTCGGTGTCCGCCCAGCTCGGCGTGTTCGACGAGGCGCTGGCGATCGCCGACGGCGCCGGCCTGCGGCCCGAGGTGCGGCACCTCGCGAACTCCGCGGGAGCACTCGGCGTAGCCCGGAGCCACCACGACCTCGTGCGCGTCGGCATCGCGATGTACGGCCTGTCGCCGGGAGCCGACATCGGCAGCGCGCAGGAGCTCGGGCTGCGGCCGGTCATGACGCTCAAGGCACGCCTCGCCTCCGTCAAGCGGATCTCCGCCGGGTCGGGCGTCTCCTACGGCCACGCCTACGTGGCTGACCGCGACACCACGGTCGGGCTCGTCCCCCTCGGCTACGCCGACGGCCTCCCGCGGGCGGCCGCGAACGTCGGACCGCTGCGCGCCGCGGGCGCCGAGCGCAGGATCGCCGGTCGGGTCTGCATGGACCAGGTCGTCGTGGACCTCGGCGACGACGTGGCCGCACCGGGCGACGAGGTGGTGATCTTCGGCACGGGCGGGCCGTCCGCCGACGACTGGGCCGTGGCGTGCGGCACGATCGGCTACGAGATCGTGACGCGCATCGGACCGCGCGTCCCGCGAGTGACGCTGGGGGTGACGCCGTGAGCAGCCAGGACTTCATGGGCGTCGTCGCCACACCCGGACGGGTCGCCGGGGTGCTCGGCGCCCTCGGCGCCGCGGCCGCGGTCGGTGCCGCGGTCGGCGTCGCCGCCGAGCGGGTGCTGATCCGCCGGGCGATCCGCCCCGACTCCGAGCGCGACGAGCTCTTCGGCGGCCTGCGCGGTCGGGTCGTGCCGGTCGTGGCCAGCGACGGCACGCCGCTGCACGTGGAGGTCGAGGAGCCCCCGGAGGGCTCGATCGCCGAGCGCGCCGGCGACGGGCTCACGATCATCTTCAGCCACGGCTACGCGCTGGAGGAGGACTCCTGGCACTACCAGCGCCGCGACCTGCGCGCCTTGGGGCGCCTGGTGTTCTGGGACCAGCGCAGCCACGGGCGCAGCGGCCGCGGCCCCAAGGAGAACGCCACGATCGACCAGCTGGGGCGCGACCTCGAGGCGGTCATCGCGGCGACGGCGCCCACCGGCCCGCTCGTGCTCGTCGGGCACTCGATGGGCGGCATGACGGTGATGTCCTACGCCGCGCTCCACCCCGAGGAGTTCGGCGACCGGGTACGCGGGGTCGCGCTGCTCGCCACGAGCTCGGGCGGGCTGGCCGACGTACCGTCGCTCGGTCTGCCCGCACCTCTGGCGCGATGGTTCCACGCCCAGGCTCCCGGGATCGCCAGCCAGCTCGCCGAGCGCAAGGAGCTCGTCGAGCGCGGGCGCAAGGCCGGGAGCGACATCGCCTACCTGCTCACGAAGCTCTACTCGTTCGGCTCCAACGTGCCGCCGTCGCTCACCGGCTTCGTGCACCGCATGCTGTCGGCGACGCCGATCGACGTGGTGGCGGAGTTCCTGCCGACCCTCGAGGCGCACGACAAGACGCGCGCGCTCGAGTCGATCGGCCGGGTCGACACCCTCGTGCTCGTCGGCGACGCCGACCTTCTCACCCCGAGCGAGCACAGCGACGAGATCGTGCGGCACGTGCCCGGCGCCGAGCTCGTGGTGATCCCCGACAGCGGGCACCTGCTCATGCTGGAGAAGTACCCCGAGGTGAACCAGCACCTGCGCGAGCTCGTGGCCCGCGTGCGCAAGGGTCTCGCCGCCGAGACCGGGGCCTCTGCGTGAGCCCGGTGGCCGTCGCCGACCGGGACGCCATGCACCGGCTCGGCGAGATGCTCGCGACCGTGCTGCGGCCGGGCGACCTCGTGGTGCTGTCCGGCGGGCTCGGTGCCGGGAAGACCACGCTGACGCAGGGTATCGGGCGCGGCCTGACGGTGCGCGGCGACGTCACGTCGCCCACGTTCGTCATCGCGCGCGTGCACCCGTCGACCGTCGGCGGACCCGCGCTGGTGCACGTCGACGCCTATCGCCTGTCCTCGCTCGACGAGGTTGACGACCTCGACCTCGACGCGTCGCTCGACTCGTCCGTGACGGTCGTCGAGTGGGGCGAGGACAAGGTCGAAGGCCTCGCGGAGAACCGCCTGCTCGTGCGCATCGAGCGCCGGGTCGGCCACGCGGGCGACGACGTCGCGACCGCCGATGACACGGCCGAGCCGCGCACGGTGTCGCTGTCGGGTGTCGGGTCGCGCTGGGACGGGGTCGACCTCGACTCACTGCTCGCGGGAGCGGTGTCGTGACCCTCATCCTCAGCATCGACACGTCTGGACCCACGGTCGTCGTCGGACTCGACGACGCCGCCGGACACTCGGCCGGGGAGTCCGGGTGGACTGAGGCGGGCCATGGCTCGGCACCGACCTCGCCACCCGCCCACGGCGAAGAGCTCGCTCCCGCGATCGCCGGGCTGCTCTCGCGCTTCCCTGCGGAGGCCACCGACCTGACTCACATCGTGGTCGGGGTCGGCCCGGGACCGTTCACCGGTCTGCGTGTGGGCATCGTGACTGCGCGGGTCATGGCTGACGCGCTGAGCGTCCCGCTGATCGGTGTCTGCTCGCTGGACGCCATCGCTCGAGTCGCTCACCGCAGGGGCCTGGTCGCCGAGGCGTGCACCGTGCTCACTGACGCACGACGTCGCGAGGTCTACGCGCGGCGTTACGACGCGGACGGCGCAGCGCTCGGGGAGCCCTGGGTGTCTCGTGCTGCGGACCTCCCCGCCGACGTGCGCAACGGGCCGGTGGTGGGTCCCGGCGCGGCCCTCTATCCCGACGCGTTCGCGGACGTGCGCGGCGTGGGTGGCGTAGGCATGCGAGGGCTGACGTCGATCGCGCACGACGCCGTGCTCGGGCGTGAGAGCACGGAGATCCGCGATACGACGCCGCTCTACCTGCGTCGCCCGGACGCGGTCGAGAGCCACGCGCGCAAGCGGGTGACGCAGCCGTGACGACACGCACGATGCGCTGGTGGGACGTCGAGACCGTCGCCGAGCTCGAGCGCGAGCTGTTCGCGCACGACCCGTGGTCGGCCGAGCAGTTCTGGGGCGAGCTGGCGCACGTGCCCGAGACGCGGTGGTACGCCGTGCACGAGGACGACTCGGGCGTCGACGGCTACGTCGGTCTCTTCGCCGTCCCTCCGGAGGCGGACGTGCAGACGATCGCTGTCGCACCGCGCTCCCAGGGACGAGGTCTCGGCCGCGAGCTGCTCGACGCGCTCGTGGTCGAGGCGGGGCGTCGCGGCTGCACGCAGCTGTTCCTCGAGGTGCGCGTCGACAACACTGCGGCGATCGGCCTCTACGAGCGCGCGGGGTTCGAGAAGCAGGGACGGCGTACGAACTACTACGGCAACGGGATCGACGCCCTCGTGCTGCGCCGCCGGCTCGGCGGTGAGGCGACGTGATCGTCGACCAGCCGCTCGTCCTGGGCATCGAGACGTCGTGCGACGAGACCGGTGTCGGGCTCGTGCGCGGCACGACGCTGCTGGCCGACGCGATCGCGAGCAGCGTCGACGAGCACGCCCGCTTCGGTGGAGTGGTGCCCGAGGTCGCGAGCCGAGCGCACCTCGACGCCATGGTGCCGATGATCCACCGCGCGTGCGAGACGGCCGGCGTGACGCTGCGCGACGTCGACGCCATCGCGGTCACGGCGGGTCCGGGGCTCGCGGGCGCCCTGCTCGTCGGTGTCGCCGCAGCGAAGGCCCTCGCGCTCTCGCTGGGAAGGCCGATCTACGGCGTGAACCACCTGGCCGCGCACGTGGCGGTCGACCAGCTCCAGCACGGGCCGCTGCCCGAGCCCACGATGGCGCTGCTCGTGTCCGGCGGGCACTCGTCGCTGCTGCTCGTGCCCGACGTGACGATCGACGTGCGTCCCCTGGGTGCGACGATCGACGACGCGGCGGGCGAGGCGTTCGACAAGGTCGCCCGGGTGCTCGGGCTCCCGTTCCCCGGCGGCCCCCACATCGACCGGGTCGCGAAGGACGGCGTGATCGAGATCGACTTCCCGCGCGGCCTCTCGTCGAGGCGCGACATGGAGCGGCACCGCTTCGACTTCTCCTTCAGCGGTCTCAAGACCGCGGTCGCGCGGTGGGTCGAGGCGCGCGAGGCGAGCGGCGAGCCTGTGCCGGTGGCCGACGTGGCGGCGTCGTTCCAGGAGGCCGTCGTCGACGTGCTGACCCGCAAGGCGCTGCTCGCGTGCGCGGAGAACGGCGTGCAGCACCTCGTGGTGGGCGGCGGGGTGGCGGCGAACTCGCGGCTGCGCGCGATGGCCCAGGAGCGGTGCGATGCGGCGGGAGTCGAGCTGCGCGTCCCGCGTCCGGGTCTCTGCACCGACAACGGTGCGATGGTCGCGGCGCTCGGCGCGGAGATGGTGAGCAGGGGGCGGGTGCCGGGCACGTTGGGCCTCCCGGCAGACTCGTCGATGCCCGTCACCGAGGTGAGCGCACGCGAGCACGAGGGAGAGCGATGATCGTCCGGATGTGGGAGGCGACCGTGGCCCCCGGTCGCTACGACGACGCGGTCGCCTGGGTGCGCAACGACCTGGTGCGCCGCGCGCTGCTCACCGAGGGCTGTCTCGCGGCGGAGATCCTCGTGCACGAGGGCACTCCGGAGTCCGTCGTGCTGCTGACCCGGTGGGACGTCGCGCCGGTGTTCGAGGAGCAGCCCGACGACGACCTGTTCACCCGGGCCCGCGCGCAGCACTTGCAGACGCTGCGTCCCGACATCTCGTGACCTCCGCGGTCCTGCGCGACCTGCTCGCGGCCGGGCCGGCGGCGATCGACGGCGGGCTCGCGTCCGAGCTCGAGGCGCGTGGCCACGACCTCACGGGCACGCTGTGGTCCGCGCGCCTGCTGCGCGACGATCCCGCGGCGATCCGCGACGTGCACGCGACGTACTTCTCCTCGGGTGCGACGGTCGGGATCTCGGCGTCCTACCAGGCCTCGCGCTCGGGCTTCGAGCGCCACGGGTCGACCGCGGACGAGGCGGACCGGATGCTCGCGCTGTCGGTCGCGCTCGTGCGCGAGGCGCGCGACGCGGCCGCGTCGGCGGGTGCGACGCAGCCGATGCTCGTCGCGGCGTCCGTCGGTCCCTACGGCGCGACGCTGCACGACGGGTCGGAGTACCACGGGCGCTACGGCGTCGCGCACGACGACCTCGTCGCATTCCACCGCGAGCGGCTCGACGTGCTCGCCGCCGCCGCGCCCGACCTGCTCGCGATCGAGACCGTGCCGGACCTCGACGAGGCACGCGCCGTCGTCGAGGCGCTACAGGGCTACGACGTACCCGCCTGGCTGTCGTTCTCGTGCGCCGACGACGCCACCACGTGCGCCGGCCAGCCGATCGAGGACGCGGCGGCGCTCGTCGTCGCGGCGCCGACGCTCGACGCGATCGGCATCAACTGCACGAAGCCCGAGCACGTCGGGGGCCTCGTGGCGCGGATCCGCGCCGTGCAGCCGGACCTGCCGATCGTCGTCTACCCCAACGCCGGTCGCGTGTGGGACGGCGTCGCGTCGGTGTGGCTCGGCGACGGCACCGACGTGCTGCCGCGGAATGCCGTCGCGTCGTGGTTCGACTCCGGCGTCTCGCTGGTGGGGGGCTGCTGCGGCCTCGGACCGGCCGCGATCACGGACATCGTCGCGGTCGCCGCGGCCGACGCCGATTAGGCTTGTGACATGAGCAACGTGCGCGTCGAGAACGTCGATCGGTCATGGACAGTGACCAAGGTCGTGGCCATCGTGGTGGCGATCCTGACGGCCGGGTACATGCTGCCGTGGGCGATCGCCGCCGTGCGCGACGTGCGCCACTGGTCGGTCTTCTGGATCAACCTGCTGCTGGGCTGGACCATCGTCGGCTGGATCTGGGCCCTCGTGATGTCGCTGCGCACGCAGCGGCTCGTGGTCACGGGCTGATCCACTGACCGGGTCGTCCAGCGGTGGCAACGGAGGGCCCCCGAGGAGCACCCTGGTGGGGTGACGTCGCCGACGTTCGCCGAGCTCGACCGGGTGGTGCTCCCCGCCGCCGGCCTCGACGACCTGTTCGACGCGTTGCACGCCGAGGGCTACCCCGTCCTCGGGCCGACGGTCCGCGACGGTGCCATCGTCATCGGTCCCCTCACGAGCTCGGACGACCTGCCGCGAGGCTGGGGCGACGAGCAGGACGCGGGCGTCTACCGCCTCGTGCGGCGTGATGACGACGCCTACTTCGGGTTCGCGGCCCCGGCGGGGACCTGGAAACGCCACCTGTTCCCGGCCCACTCGGTCCTGTGGCGGGCGCGTGTCGTCCGAGGCGCCCCGGTCATCGAGGAGAACGTGGACCACCCCGGCAGGCGTGCGCTGGTCGGGATCAGAGGGTGCGACCTGGCGGCGGTCGCGGTCCAGGACCGCGTGCTGCTCCACGGGACCCACCCGGACCCGGTCTACTCGGCGCGGCGCGCCGACCTGCTGCTCGTCGGCGTCTCGTGCGGAACCCCGGCGTCGACCTGCTTCTGCACCTCGATGGGCACCGGGCCGTCCGTGGGCGGCGGCGCCGACATCGCCATGACCGAGCTCGACGCCGAGGACCCCGTACGGCACCGCTTCCTGCTCGAGGCCAGGACCGACGCAGGCGTCACGGTGGTCGCGCGCGTGGCTGCGCGCCGAGCCACCGCCGAGGACGACGACGCGGCCGACGCCGTCGTACGCCGTGCCGGTTCGCTCATCACGCGCACGGTCGACGGGGCCGGCCTGCCCGAGGCGCTCCGTGCCGGCGCCGAGCACCCGCGCTGGGACGAGGTGGCCGAGCGCTGTCTGTCCTGCGGCAGCTGCACGATGGTCTGCCCGACCTGCTTCTGCACGGACGTGCGCGACGAGCCGAACGTGCTCGCCGGGACCGACGACCGGGTGCGGGTGTGGGCGTCCTGCTTCGAGCTCGGGCACTCCTACCTCCACGGCGGGTCGGTGCGACCCTCGCCCAGTGCGCGCTACCGGCAGTGGGCCACGCACAAGTTCTCCACGTGGTGGGACCAGTTCGGCACGTCGGGCTGCGTCGGCTGCGGGAGGTGCATCGCGTGGTGCCCGGTGGGTATCGACGTGACCGAGGAGATCCGCGCCGTCGCAGCGGGTCCGACCGAGGGATAGGGGGCGGCAGATGGTCGTGACCACGATGGCCGAGGAGCTGGCGGGGCACCGCTTCTTCCGGTCGATCCCGGTCGACCTGCGCGACCGTCTGGCCGGCTGTGCCAGGAACGTCGTCTTCGCGCCGGGCGACCGGATCTGTGTCGAGGGCACGCACGCCTCGGGCTTCTTCGCCATCCGCACCGGTCGCGTCAACGTCGGGATCTACGTGCCGCACCAAGGGCTCCAGGTGCTCGAGACGAGGCATGCCGGCGACGTGCTCGGCTTCTCGTGGCTGTTCCCGCCCTACCGCTGGCAGATCGACGCCGTCGCGGGGGAGCAGGTGCGGGCGATCGAGCTGCACGCCGACTGCCTGCTGCCCTACCTCGAGGAGCACCCGGCCGGCGGCTACCTGCTCGTGCGGATGTTCGCGCAGGAGATGGAGGAGACGATCCAGTCCACCCGGCTGCGCCTTCTCGACGTCTACGGGAGGGACCGTGTCCACGCTCGTTGAGCCGAGGGGCCCGGGCGCTTCCGCCCGTGGCTCCATGACGCCGGTGCCGCACCGCGTCGTCGAGGTCGTGCACGAGACCCGCGAGACCGTCACGCTGACGCTCGAGCCGGTGTCCGACGTCATCGTCGCGCCGGTGGCCGGCCAGTTCACGATGCTCTGGGCCTGGGGCGCCGGAGAGGTCCCGATCTCGGTGAGCGCGCTCGCGGGCGACGACCGCCTCGTGCACACGATCCGCGACGTCGCCGGCGTCACGAAGACGCTGTGCGCGTCCAGGCAGGGCGACGTGCTGGGCGTGCGCGGACCCTACGGCTGTGGCTGGGGGATCGACGCCGCGCGCGGCCATGACCTGGTGATCGTGGCCGGCGGCATCGGGCTCGCACCGCTGCGCCCGGTCGTGCACGCCGTGCTCGCCGAACGGTCAGCGTTCGGGCGCGTGTCCCTCGTGGTGGGGGCGCGCACCGAGCAGGAGCTGCTGTTCCGGGCGGAGCTCGACGGGTGGTGGCACCGTCGCGACATCGACGTGCGCACGATCGTCGACCGGTCGTCGCCGGGCTGGTCCGGCAGCGTGGGCGTCGTGACCGGCGAGCTGGTCGGTCTCGAGATCGACCCGGCGAGCACCCGTGCCATGGTGTGCGGTCCGGAGGTCATGATGCGCGTGGTCGCGCAGCACCTCACCGACCGGGGAGTCGCGGCGTCGGCCATCGAGGTCTCGGTCGAGCGCAACATGCAGTGCGCGGTGAAGACGTGCGGGCACTGCCAGGTCGGTCCCTTCTTCGCGTGCACGGACGGCCCGGTCCTCCCGTGGGACGTCGTCGCGTCGCTCCTCACGGTGCGTGAGTTGTGAGCGCCTCCACGCCCCGCGTCGCCGTCGTCAAGTTCGCCTCCTGCGACGGCTGCCAGCTGACGCTCCTCGACTGCGAGGACGAGCTGCTCGGCATCGCAGGGGCCGTCGACATCGTCCACTTCCTGGAGGCCGGCGGGCCGCTGCTGTCCGGGCCCTACGACCTCGCGATCGTCGAGGGCTCGATCACGACGGCCCATGACGCGGCGCGGATCCGCGAGCTGCGCGAGCAGGCGAAGGTGCTCGTGTCGATCGGCGCGTGCGCCACCGCGGGTGGGATCCAGGCGCTGCGCAACGTCGCCGACGTGCAGGAGCTCGCCGCCGCCGTCTACGCGCACCCCGAGTACCTCAGCACCCTGGCGACGTCGACGCCGATCTCGTCGCACGTCGAGGTCGACGTCGAGCTGCGCGGGTGCCCGGTCGACAAGGACCAGCTCCTGCACGTGATCTCGGCGTATCTGCTCGGGCGTCCTCCGCGGCTGGACTCCTCGCCGGTCTGCATCGAGTGCAAGCGGCGTGGGACCACCTGCGTGCTGGTCGCCCACGGCACGCCGTGCCTCGGGCCGGTGACGCACGGCGGCTGCGGCGCGCTGTGCCCGGCCTTCGACCGCGGGTGCTTCGGCTGCTTCGGGCCGGCCGACACGGTGAACTCGACCGCCCTGGTCGGGAGGCTGCGTCGCACGATGCCGGCCGACGCCATCACGAGGCTGTTCCACACGTTCGCGACCGACGCCCCGGGCTTCCGTGCGGTGCACGCACCCGAGGAGGTGGAGCCGTGATGCGCGAGACGCAAGGACGAGTGCTCGACGTCGCCGCCCTGGCACGTGTCGAGGGCGAGGGTGCGATGCGCGTGCGCATCGACGGCGACACCGTCGTCGGCGTGGAGCTCGACATCTACGAGCCGCCCCGGTTCTTCGAGGCGCTGCTCCGCGGACGCGGCTACGAGGAGCCGCCGGACATCACCGCGCGCATCTGCGGGATCTGCCCCGTGGCCTACCAGATGAGCTCGTCGCTCGCGATCGAGCAGATCTGCGGCGTCACCGTCGACGGCCAGCTCGCGGCGCTGCGCCGGCTCCTCTACTGCGGCGAGTGGATCGAGAGCCACGCGCTGCACATCTACCTCCTCCACGCGCCGGACTTCCTCGGCTACGACGGAGGCATCGCGATGGCGCGCGACCATCGCGACGTCGTCGAGCGCGGCCTGCGCCTGAAGCAGGTCGGGAACCGGCTCATGGAGCTGGTCGGAGGGCGGGCGGTGCACCCGGTCAACGTGCGCGTCGGCGGCTTCTACCGGCTGCCCGACCTCGACGCGCTGCGTGCCATGATCCCGGACCTGCAGTGGGCGTGCGGGGCTGCGCTCGACACCGTGTCCTGGGTGGCCGGCTTCGACATCCCGGACCACCACGGCGAATGGGACCTCGTGTCGCTGGCCGGCGACGGGGAGTACCCGATCATGGGCCGACGGATCGTGACGTCCGCGGCGCCCGACGTCGTGCCGGTCGAGGAGTTCGGCGCGCACGCGGTCGAGGAGCACGTCGCGCACTCGAACGCGCTCCATGCCTCCTGGGACTCCCGCACCTATCTGGTCGGCCCGCTCGCGCGGTACTCGCTCAACCAGCACCTGCTGCCCCCGGTGGCCCGCGAGGCGGCGTCGGCGGCGGGACTCGGTCGCGAGTGCCGCAACCCCTTCGCCAGCATCGTGGTGCGCGCCGTGGAGCTGCTCGCCGCGTGCACCGAGGCGCTGCGTCTGGTGCGGGAGTACGAGCCGCCGGGCGCGCCCTCGGTGCCGGTCGTGCCGCGTGCGGGTGTGGGCCATGGTGCGAGCGAGGCGCCTCGCGGCCTGCTGTACCACCGCTACGAGCTCGACGAGCGGGGGATCGTCCTCGACGCGACGATCGTGCCCCCGACATCGCAGAACCAGCGCGCGATCGAGCGTGACCTCTGGCAGGTCGCCCAGGCAGGCGTGTCCCTCGACGACGCCGCGCTCACCGCGCGGTGCGAGCAGGCGATCCGGAACTACGACCCGTGCATCTCGTGCGCCACTCACGAGCTCGACCTGCGGATCGTCCGGGCATGACGCCGCTCGTCGTCGGCGTGGGCAACCGGACCCGGCGTGACGACGGCGTCGGCCCTGAGGTGGCGGACCTGGTGCGCCGCGTTCGTCCCGATCTCGACGTCGTCGAGCTGAGCGGCGACGCCTCGTCGATGCTCGAGCTGTGGTCCGGGCGCGAGCTCGTCGTCGTCGTCGACGCCGTCCGGACCGGGGCGCCGACCGGCTCGTGCCACCGGTGGGTCGCGTGCTCGGGCGCCTGGGACGCCGTGCCGCCGCCATCGCGGCTGTCGAGCCATCTGGTCGGCGTCCGCGAGGCGATCGACCTGGCGGCGGCGCTCGACCGGCTCCCGCCCGTGCTCGTCGTCGTGGGCGTGGAGGTGACGGACCTCGGCGTCGGCGCGGGTCTGTCCGGGGCCGTCGCGGCAGCGGTGGACGGTGCGCTCGATCTCGTGCTGGAGAGCGTGGGGGAGTCGGGGTAGCGTCTGCGCATGGCAGCGGCGACCGTGGACGACTACCTGGCCGGGATCCCCGAGGTCTCGCGCACCGCGCTCGAAGGCGTGCGCGGTGTGCTGCGCGAGTCCGTCCCCGACGCCGTCGAGACGATCAGCTACGGCATCCCCACGGTGAAGCTCGACGGGAAGATGCTGCTGTCCTACGCCGCCTTCGCGAAGCACTGCAGCCTGTTCCCCGCCAGCGGCGACGTGATGGCCACCCTCGGCGGCGAGCTCGCGCCGTACTTCGTGGAGAAGGCGACGCTGCGGTTCTCCCCGACCGACCCGATCCCGCGCGACCTGCTCGAGCGGGTGGTCGCGATCCGCGTCGCGGAGGTGTCGCCGTGACGGCAGGGGGCGACTGGACCGGTGACGAGGTCCTCGCGCCGGTCTTCCCGTGGACGCGCACGTCGGCGACGGCGCTGTCCTTCGCCCTGGTCTGGTCGGCGCTGCTCGTCGTCGGCGCGCTCGTGCTTCCGGCGTACGGCACCGCCAGCCAGTCGGCCACGGAGGACACCGGCACCGGAGCAACGAGCACCGCGCCCGTGACGACCGGGACCGAGACGCTCGTCGGCGTGAACGGCCAGGGCGTGCTCGTCGTGGTCGGCATCCCGCTCGTGGTGACGCTGCTCGTCGCGGCAGCACTGGCGTTCCGTCGTCGGCGCATCGGCTGGGTGCTGACGTCGATCCTCGGCTTCTTGACGCTGCTGGCCATGCTGTCGATCGGCATCTTCATCCTGCCCACGACGCTGGCGCTCGTCGTCGCCTGCGCGGCCACCGAGCGCCGCCGCGTCGCGCACCCTGCGGACGATCCCGCGCCTGCCTGAGCGGGAGCGGGCCGACCTCGTGGTGATGGCCAGAACCCGTCGTAGGACGCGCGATCCGGCTATCGCGACCGACTCGACGCGACGTCGCACACGAAGGCCCAGGGTGCGTCGCCGATCCTCGTGAGGAGCACGACGGCGGAGCCGGGTGCCGTGGGGAGCCGCAGGCGTCGGCGTACGTCGTCGGGGTCCGCGCCGATCGCGCGCTTCTTCACCACGACGTGGCCGACGCCGTGCGCGACGAGCGCGGCGCGCAGCGCGTCGAGGTCGTAGGGGAGCGCCTGCTCGACGCGGAAGCGCGCTGCGAGCGGCGCGACGTCGACGTCGGAGTCGGTCGTGACGTAGGCGACGCGCGGATCGAGCAGCCGGCCGTCGACGCGCGCGGCGACGTGGGACACGAGCCCGGAGCGGATGACGGCATCGTCGGGCTCGAGCAACCACGCGCCGATCGCGCCCACGGGTGGTGGCTCCTCGTCGGCGAGGTCGACCGAGCACCGCTCGACGCTCGGGACGGGCGCACCGCCGCGGATCACGACGGCCGAACGGCGGAAGCCGTCGCGCGCCAGGGCCGGCCAGGCGATCTCGGCCTCGACGAGCTGGCCGTCGACCGAGGTCCACGTGCCGCGGCCGCCGTCCGGGATGAGCGCGTGGTCGACGCCGGGCGCGACCTTCGCGGCCGTGCGCGGCACGCGAGCAGCGAGTGCGACGACCCACGACCACGGGGGAGACCACGCCTCGGGGTCCGTGACGCGCGCGCTGCGTCCGTCGCGCTGCGTGGCGGCGTCGCGCCTCGCCGGATCGGCGTACGCCGCGTCCGCGTCGGCAAGCGCCGCGGTGAGGACCTCAGCGTCGGTGATGTCGCCCTCGACGACGCTCACGAGGTCGGCGTGACCGAGCGCGGCGACGTTGCGGCGGGCGAGCGCCGCGACGACCGGGTCGTGCTCGACCGCGGTGACACGCAGCCCGGCGCGGGCGAAGGCCGCGGAGTCGAGCCCGAGACCGCAGCCGAGGTCCGCGACGTGAGTGGCACCGGAGCCGGCGTAGCGACGGGCCCGCTGGTCGGCGACGACGGTGCGGGTGGCCTGCTCGAGGCCGTCGTCGGTGAGGAGGAGCTCGTCGACGAGGGCGCCGAGCCGAGGTCGGGCGCGGCGCCGCAGCCGGACCTGCGTCAGGGCGGCGGCCGCGTCCCGGGCGTCGAGGTGCGGCAGCGCCCTGCGCAGCGCCGTGACCGCCTTGAGCGGATCGACCGCCGCGGCGTCCCCGGACGCCGCTCGAGCGTGGGCGGCATCGTCGTACGCCGTCGCGAGAGCCAGCGCCTCGACGCCCGGCGGCGAGTCGAGGAACGCAAGATCGGCGAGGTCCACGCCGAGAGCCTCCCAGGTCGGCCGGTGACGGCACCAAGATCACGACTTGCGGACGCAGAATCGCCCTTGAAGGGCGCTGATCATCCTTAGAGGTAGCGCTCAACCCTGGGGTGGGGCTGGCACTCGGGTTGACCGAGTGCCAAGTCCTTTCTAGGGTGGGGGTGTTGGCACTCTCCCCCCGAGAGTGCCACGTGGAGATCCCGGTGCGGCACCCGCGACGACGTCCCGGAACTCCCTTCCGTGCACCACGACCCTTTCAAGGTGGAGGACAGACCGTGTCGGTCACCATCAAGCCGCTCGAGGACCGCATCCTCGTCAAGACCGTCGAGGCCGAGCAGACCACCGCGTCCGGCCTCGTCATCCCGGACACCGCCAAGGAGAAGCCCCAGGAGGGCGAGGTCCTGGCCGTCGGCCCCGGCCGCTTCGAGGACGGGCAGCGTCTGCCGCTCGACATCCAGGTCGGCGACAAGGTCATCTACTCGAAGTACGGCGGCACCGAGGTCAAGTACGACGGCCAGGAGTACCTCCTGCTGTCGGCTCGCGACGTGCTCGCCGTCGTCACGAAGTAGCTCGACCCGCACCACCCGCGTCGTCGGCTGACCGCCCCGGCGCACCGCAGAACGTGATCCGCCCCGGCGGCCCCCGGGCCCCGGGGCGGACTCGTCCCCAGACACACG
>Ga0302299_10000509_pt1 | contig 21250 bp, 22 predicted proteins | sample III_Fen_N3_4_FD_198795 | JGI IMG/M metagenome (GOLD analysis project Ga0302299, IMG submission 198795) | Peat permafrost microbial communities from Stordalen Mire near Abisko, Sweden - III_Fen_N3_4 | ecosystem: Environmental > Terrestrial > Soil > Wetlands > Permafrost | place: Sweden: Abisko... | reverse complement strand
GCCGACGGCATCCACCCGAACTCGACCGGCCGCCGCAACTACACCGCCCTCATCGTCAACGGCATCGCGCGCTACGGCGTCTGAAGGACCCTCCCCTCAGTCGCGGGGGCCGCCTGCGACGTAGACGACCTGGCCGCTGACGTAGCCGGCGTCCTCGCGGCAGAAGAAGCTCGCGGTGGCCGCGATGTCCTCGGGCTGCCCGATGCGGCCGACCGGGATCGCGGCTGCGGCGGCGACCTTGAAGTCGTCGTAGCCGACGCCCATGCGGGCAGCCGTCTGCACGGTCATCTCGGTCTCGATGAAGCCGGGGGCGATCGCGTTGGCAGTGACGCCGTAGCGCCCGAGCTCGATCGCGAGGGTCTTGGTGAAGCCCTGCAGGCCGGCCTTCGCCGCGGAGTAGTTGGCCTGGCCGCGGTTGCCGAGCGCCGACGTGCTGGACAGGTTGACGATGCGGCCCCAGCCGGCCTCGACCATGTGCGCCTGCACCGTGCGGCTCATGAGGAACGAGCCGCGCAGGTGCACGTCCATCACCGCGTCCCAGTCGTCGGTGGTCATCTTGAACAGCAGGTTGTCGCGCAGGATCCCCGCGTTGTTGACCAGAACCGTGGGAGCTCCGAGCTCGGTCGCGACGCGCGCGACGGCGGCCGTGACTGACTCCTCGTCCGTCACGTCGACGCCGACGGCGAGAGCGCGGCCTCCCGCGCCCTCGATGGCGTCGACCGTGGTCGCGCACGCCGCCTCGTCGAGGTCGAGCACCGCGACGGCGAACCCGTCGACCGCCAGCCGCCGTGCGACCGCCGCGCCGATGCCCCGTGCCGCTCCGGTCACGATCGCCGTGCGCCGCTCCGTCATGCCGTTCCCCTCTCCTACGCCGTGCCCTCGGGTCGGATCGCGACGATGGCCACCGTCGCCGTGCCTCTCAAGGTCGAACCCCGCTCGGCCAGCCAGAGGACGTCGCGCGGCCAGAGCGGCACGTCGTCGGCGCGGACGTCGCCGTCGACGACGACCACGAGCACGTCGCCGTCCTCGACGGGTGCGACGTCGACGACACCGGCGACCGCGACGACGTCGAGCGTCGCGGTGCAGCGACCGCGACGGGTCATCACGTTGAGGTCCCTGGTGGGGCCGTCCACCAACGTCGCCGAGGTGTCGGCCGCGCCGTCGAAGCGCAGCGGGTCGAGCGCGACGAGCGGCACGAACCGGCCGTCGACCACCAGCTCCATCCCCGGTCCCTCGACGACCATGAGGATGCGGTCGACGCCCGGGAATGCCGAGAACGGCCCACCGGAGTCGACGTCGGCGAGGCTCACCCGCCAGTCGAACGCGTCGAGGCCCGCGCCCTGGGGCGACGTCGCGACCTGGTAGGTCGTGCCGCCGCCGTTGGCCCAGGGCATCCGCACGTGGTCGTCCGAGCGCAGCACGACGAGCCGGGTCATCGGGTCGCCTCCGGGTGGTCCCACACCGTGCGGATCGACGAGTGGAGCTCCTGCGCCACGTCGAAGGAACGGTGCCGTCCGCCGGACACCACGACCCGGCCGTCGACGACGACGGTGTCCACGTCGGCGGCGAACGCCGTGAGCAGGATCTGGTCGGGCAGCGAGCCCACCGTGCGCACCGTGTCGAGCCGCACGGCCACGAGGTCGGCGCGCTGCCCGACGGCGATCGTGCCGGCGTCGCGCCAGCCCAGCGCGCGGTGGCCGTTCTCGGCGAGCGCGGTCATGAGCTCCGGCGGCTGCTTGCGGCCGCGCTGGTGGGAGACGAGGCGCTCGTGCATCTCGAGCGCGCGCGCCTCCTCGATCAGGTCGATCACGGCGTGCTGGTCGGACCCGAGGCAGAGCGGCGACCCGGCGGCCAGCAGCTCGAGCGCGGGCCCGATCCCGTCGGCGAGGTCGCGCTCGGTCGTCGGGCAGAAGCAGCTCGAGGTGCGGGTGCGGCCGAGCGTGGCGATGTCGTCGGCGGTCAGGTGCGTGGCGTGCACAGCGGTCGTGGACGGGCCGAGCGCACCGGTGTCCTCCAGCAGCTCGGTCGGCGTGACGCCGTAGTGCCCGAGGCACGCGGCGTTCTCGCCGACCTGCTCGGAGAGGTGCACGTGCAGCGGCCGCTCGCCGACCGCGGACACGACCGCGGGGATGGCGTCCTTCGGCACGGCTCGCACCGAGTGGATCGCCGCGCCGACGACGGTGTTCTCGTCGTCGTCGAGCAGCTCGAAGCGCCGTGCCCAGCCGTCGACCTCGCCGTCGCCGAAGCGCACCTGGTCGGCACCCAGCGGCAGGTGGCCCTCGCTGGTGAGGCCGCCCGCGAGGTAGCAGGTGTCGAGCAGGGTGAGCCGCAGGCCCGCGTCGCGCGCGGCGACGCGCACCGCCTCGCCCATGGCGTTGGGATCGGCGTAGGGAGTGCCGTCGGGGGAGTGGTGCACGTAGTGGAACTCGCCCACGCACGTGACGCCGGAGAGCACCATCTCGCCGAACGTCGCGCGCGCGAGCGCGTAGTAGGACTCCGGGTCGAGGGTGCGCGCGACGCGGTACATCCGGTCCCGCCACGTCCAGAACGTGCCGCCGTCGCCGTGCGTGCGCCCGCGCAGCGCGCGGTGGAACGCGTGCGAGTGCGTGTTGGAGAACCCCGGCAGCACCACGCCCGGCAGCTCGACGACGTCCTGCACGGTGCGGTCGCGCGGACTGATGGCGGTGATGTGGCCGTCGGCACCGGTGGTGATGTCGACGTCCGCCGCGACGCCGCCGTAGACCCACGCCGCCGAGCAGCGGAAGATGGTCATCGGGCGAGGTCCGCGAACACGGCGGCGAGCGCGTCGACGCCCCTGCGGCAGTCCGCCGGCTCGGCGAACTCGTCGGGTGAGTGCGAGATGCCGGTGGGGTTGCGCACGAACAGCATCGCGGTCCGCACGCCGACCGTCGCGAGGATCCCGGCGTCGTGCCCGGCGGCGGTCGGCAGGACGGGCACGTCGCTGCCTTCCCGCGCGACGACGGCGACGAGCCGGTCGCGCAGCGGCACGTCGAACGACAGCAGTGGCGTCGTCGACTCGGTCGTGACCTCGACGTCGGTGCCGCTGGCCAGCGCGCCGGACGCTGCACCCTCGGAAACCCGGGCGACGAGGTCCTCGAGGGTCGACTGGTCGGCGGCACGGGCGTCGAGCCAGGCCCGCACGGTCGAGGGCACGGCGTTGGTGCCGTTGGGCTCGACCTCGATGCGGCCGAAGGTCGCACGGCTGTCCGTGGCGCGCGCGGCGGTGTCGGCAGCGAGCGCCGCGTGGGCGTAGGCGACCATCGGGTCGTGCCGGTCCTGCATACGGGTCGTGCCCGCGTGGTCGGCCACGCCGCGGAACGTCAGCCGGTAGCGCCCGTGCGGCCAGATCGACTCGCCGACCCCGACCGCGGCGCCCTGCTCGATGAGGTGACGGCCCTGCTCGATGTGCAGCTCGACGAACTCGCCGATCCGGGAGAGCCGCTCCGGGTCCGGGCCGAGCGTCGTGGGATCGAACCCCTGCGCCGTCATCGCCTCGGCCATGGTCAGCCCGTCGCGGCCCACGAGCCCGCATGCCTTGTCCGGGTCGAGCGCCCCCGACATCAGCCGGGAGCCCGCGCAGGCGATCCCGAAGCGGGCGCCCTCCTCGTCGGCGAAGGCGACGAGCGCCACCGGGCGGTCCGGCACCACGCCGGCGTCGCGCACCGCGTCGAGGGCGGCGAAGGCGGAGACCACGCCGAGCGGGCCGTCATAGGCGCCGCCGTCGGGCACGGAGTCGAGGTGCGAGCCGAGCACGAGCGCGGGCGCCGACGGGTCGACGCCCGGCGGGACCCACCAGGCCCACAGGTTGGTGTTGCGGTCGGTCTCGACGTCGAGCCCGCGGGCCCGCGCCGTGGCCACGAACCACTCCCGGCAGTCGAGCTCCGCGGTGTCGAACGCATACCGGCGATAGCCCCCGGTGGCGGCGTGGCGACCGATCGGCGCGAGCTCCGACCAGAGCGCGTCGAACGAGTTCATCCCGCGTCCTCGATCCTGTGCGTCCTCTGCCGTCGAACCGTAGTGGAGCAGGTGCCGCCGCGGTGCCGGGGTGCATCCCCAGCGGGCGGCACGACGACTGTCACGCATTGCATGACTCATGGTCATGTTTGATGTCATCATCATCCCGCGGGGTGGGAGGACGCGGGTGCCGAACGGGGGACGGCACCGGCGTCGTCCCGTCATGCTCGGCATCCGGAGGCACCGTGGGCGACGTGCGCCGAGGCGCGAACGACGACGGTGCGGCCTTCGGGTCCCGGCTCCGACGGTTGCGGCTCGCCGCCGGTCTCTCGCAGGCGGATCTCGCCGGCGGGCAGGTCAGCCCGAGCTACGTCAGCCTGCTCGAGTCCGGACGACGGGCTCCCACCCCGCCCGTCCTCGCCCACCTGGCCGCCCGCCTGGGCGTCCCGACCGATGAGCTCGACGACGCGGCGGCCGGGCTCGCCAGCACGCTCGTGCTCGCCGAGTCGGCCACCGGGCTCGGTCGGCCCGCCGACGCCGTCGCGCTGCTCGAGCCCCTCGCCGACCGGTTCGTGCCCGACCGGCTCGGCACCGACCCGCTGCTGTTCCGGGCGGGGCAGGCCTACGCCGCAGCGCTCGAGGGTGCTGCACGCCTCGACGACGCGACCGTCGTCCTCGAGCGCCTCTGCGTCGCCGTGGAGCTCTCGCCTGCTCGGCTCCCGCTGCTGCCCGTCGTCATCGCGCTGACCCGCTGCTACCGCGACGCGGGCGACGTCGCCCGCGCGATCGACGTCGGCGAGCGGGCCCTGGACCGGCTCGCGGGCTACCGCCTCGGCGACGTCGAGGGCTACGCCGCCCTCGTCTCCACGGTCGCCGGGGCCTACCACGAGCGCGGTGACCTCGTGCGAGCCGCCCAGCTGCTCGACGAGCTGGTGCGCCGAGCCGACGCCGAGGGCTCGGCGGCCGACCGGGCTGCGGCGTACTGGAACGCCGCCCTGCTCGCCGTCGACCGGGGTCGCGCGGGGGAGGGGCTGCGGCTGGTGGAGCAGGCCACGGCGCTGCTGTCCGACGCCGCCGACCAGCGCTGGCGCGCGCGCATCCAGGTCACGCGGTCGTGGGTCCTGCTCGCGCAGGACCCCCCGGCAGCGGCCGAGGCCCGCGACGTCCTACGCCGTGCCCTCCCCGCCGTGCGGCAGCATGCCGGCGCGACTGTGGTGGCCAGCGCCGAGACCAACCTCGCGCGCTGCGAGCTGCTGCTGGGCCGCCCCGAGGTCGCCCGGCGGCACGCACGCTCCGCGCTGCGACTCCTGGAGCCCGAGTCCCGGATCGAGCGCGCGCGTGCGCTGGCCGCGCTGGGGGCGGCGTCGGTCGCGCTCGGCGAGACGGCCGCCGGGGTGGAGTCGCTCGAGGCGGCCGCGGACCAGCTCGCGGGCGCGCAGGCGCCGCGCCAGGCGGCCGCGGTGTGGCGCACGCTCAGCGAGGTCTATCGCCGGCTCGGCGACCCGGCGCGCGCTCTCGACGCCGCGGACCGCGCGCTCGACGCGACGGGTCTGCAGCGCGAGCCGCTCGTCCCGCCCGTCAGCGCCGCTGCGCCACCGGGCGGGCGGCGGCGGGGGCCTCGTGCGGTGCCTTCACGAGCTTCAGGGCCAGCCGCGGACAGGCGTTGACGGCACGCTTCGCGTGCTGCGCCTCGGAGCCCTTCACCGGTGTCGGGTCGATGATGGGATAGCCCCACTCGTCGAGGATGATCCGCTCGGGCAGCAGCTGTGCACAGGTGCCGAACCCGTCGCAGGCGATCCGGTCGACGGTCACGATGTGGCCGCTCATCGCCACTCCTCCCCGGGTCGCTCGACGGGCAGTGCGACCTTCCCGGCGGGCACCGGGAGCACGAACGTGCGTCGCCCGGCCGAGCAGTGCCCGCTCAGGTGGCGCTGCACCTCGTCGTCGAAGACCTGCAGGGCCGTGCCGGCGAAGCGGACCGCACCGTCGGGGTGCCGACAGGCGCCGCGACCCGGGATGATCCCGAGCCGCTTCTCCAGCCCGGCCAGGCCGGTGCCCTTGAGCCTGCCGGCCGAGAGCATCGCGAAGTCCTGGGCCACGGCAGCGAGGCCGAACCGGCACGGACCGCACTGGCCGGCGCCCTGGCCCGCCATCCACTGCACGACGCGCGCGGTCTCGACGAGCCCGCAGGCGTCGGTGGGGAGCACGGCGAGGACGCCGGCGCCGGGGACGCCACCGATCGGGCGCAGGCCGTCGACCGAGAACGGGAGGTCGATCGCCGCGCCCGCGGAGACCCAGGCGCCGCCGTAGCCCCCGGTGACCGCGGCGGCGACGGCACCCGTGGTGCCGCCGGCGAGGCCGAGGATCTGGCGCATCGTGGTGCCGGTGGGCACCTCGACGACGCCGGGCTGCGCGACGGCGCCGGAGACCGACACGAGCATGGTGCCGGGCTGCGCCGGGTCGCCGACCTGGCGGAACCAGCCCGACCCGCGGCGCGCGACGAGCGCGATGTGGGCGAAGGTCTCGGCGTTGGACAGGAAGGTCGGGCGGCGGCGCACGCCGGACTCGAAGACGCGCGGCGGCACGGTGACCGGCAGGCCGATGCCCTCGCCGACGAAGTGCGCGAGGGCGCTCTCCTCGCTGGCGACGTAGCGGGCCGGCGCGGACAGCACGCGCAGCTCGACCGGGTCGCCCTGGCGCTGCGCGACGGCGCGCTCGAGCGTGCCGACCGAACGGCTGCCGCGGTGCGCGACGACGTAGGCGACCGAGGACCCGACGGCCTGGGCCGCGAGGACCGCCCCGTCGAGGACGAGGTGCGGGTTGCGGTGGACGAGGACGGAGTCCTTGCTCGCGGCGGGCTCGCCCTCCATCGCGTTGACCACGACGACGGGGTCCTTGCGCGACGTGCGCGCGGCGGTGACGACCGCGTGCATCTTGCGACCGGTCGGGAACCAGCCTCCGCCGCGGCCGGCGAGCCCGGAGGCCTCGACCTCCGCGACGAGCGCACCGGCGTGACCGCGCTTCACCTTCTGCTGCGCGGGGATCGGGCCGAACGCCTTGACGTGCTTGGCGAGGTCGACACCGATGGCATCGCCGAGCAGGCGCGGCGAGATCGCGCCCGACGACGAGGTCGGGGCGGGTCTCGTGGTGCTGGTCACCGTCGGATCTCCGTCCTGGTCGTGACCGAGACGACGGGGTCGTCCTGGCGGTGCGGGGTGAGGAACCGGGCGACGACCGCTCCGAGGACCAGGGCGGTCATGGCCGCCGCGAGGATCCGCGTGAGGAGCTGGTCGGTGCCGACGCCGAGCCCGTGCACGACGGCGACGGCCCACATGAGGTAGCTCGTCCAGTGGATGCCCTTCCACAGGGTGGGCGGGATCCGGCGGCGGATCAGGCTCGTGATGATCACGGCGAGCATGAGGTCGAAGGCGATGGTGCCGAGACCGACCCAGAGCGTCTTGTAGGTCGTCTGGAACGGGATGACCACGTCGAGCCAGCCGATGGGGACGTAGCCGTCGATGACCGTCGTGGCGATGTGCACGCCGAGGAACACCACGGACAGCAGCGAGATGTTGCGGTGCAGCAGGGTCACGACCGACTCGGGCCAGCGCGAGCTCGCCCAGCCCTTCGTCGTGGCGATGCCCATGATGGTGACCACCGTGAACAGCACGAGGGAGATCTCGCCGGTGGCGCGCGTGGCCAGCCAGAGGGGGTTCATGCGGTCTCTCCTTCGGTCACGGGCACGGGCCAGTCGCCCAGCCGGACGATGTGGCCGTCGACGCCGACGAGCCGGACCGGCAGGCCGGTCTGCTCGAGCCAGGCTTCGGCGCGGTCGCCGAGGACGAGGGCCGCCGTGGTGGCGGTGTTGGCGGTGACGCAGTCACCGGCGGCGACCGAGACGGTGCGCCAGACCGGGGTGACCGGCCGCCAGCGGATCGGGTCGATCACATGACTCACCATGTCACCGTCAGCGGTCTGGCGTCGGCGCACGGTGGTGCTCGAGGTCGCGAGGCCGCCGCCGGCGAGGCTCACCGTCTCGGCGACCGCGTTGGCGGAGTCGACGCCCTCGCGGTGGTCGTCGGTCACGAGGACCACCCAGCCGTCGTCGGGGACCGGTCCGGACATCGCGATGTCGCCCGCGAGGGAGACCAGGACGCCGCAGCCGGACTCGATGGCCGCGAGCTCGGCGGAGCGGTCGGCCGCCCAGGCCTTGGCCGTGGCGCCGAGGTCGAGGCGCACGCCGGCCGGCATCGTCACGATCGTGGAGTCGCCGTCGTGCACGAGCTCGACGTCGCGATAGGAGCCGGTCCGGGTGACGGTGGGCGTCGCGGACGCGGCGATGAGCGTCACCGAGCCGACGGTGGGGTCGACCGTGCCGTTCGTCGTCGCGGCGGAGGCGAGGGCGACGCGCAGCGCGGCGGCGAGCACGGGGCCGACGCGCGTCGGACGCCCCTCGGCGGCGTTCAGCGCGGTGATCTCGGAGTCGGCGCGGTACGTGCTCGCGGCCGCCTCGACGTCGGCGAGCCAGCGGCGTACCGCTGCCACGGCGACCTCATGGGCGTCGGGTGCGGAACCGCCGTGCGTCGACACCGAGGCGATGCCGCCCCACAGGTCGAACGTCGTGGTCGTGATGGTGCCGGTCATGTCAGGACCCGCCCGACGCTGCGGTGGGCTTCGGCTTGGGCTTGGGGGCCGGCGGGGCCGGGGGAGGGGTGTAGGCCTTCTTCGTGGCGACCGGCACGGCCTTCGCCGCGGTCCTCGTCGTGGTCTTCGCCTTCGCGGACGCCGTGGTGGCTGTCGTGGTGGCGGCCTTCACGGCGGTCGCGGCAGGCGCGGTGGGCGACGCCGTGGGCGTGGGAGCGACGGACTCGGCCGACGCCGGTGCCGCATCGGTCGGGGTGGGGTCCGCGGCCGCGACTGCCGTGGCCTTCGGATGGGTGGTCGCGGCCATGCCCACGGCGAGGCCCGTCGCTCCGACGGCGCCGAGCACCGCGGTGCTCGCCGTCAGGACGGTCACCCGGGTGAGCAGGTCGTCGCGGTGGCGCGACGTCCAGTGGCGTGCGGTCACGAGGTCTCCGGAGGTCGAGGTGCGGTCGGGGTCATCGTCTCGCTGCTCAGGATCCGCCGCTCGTGGTCACGGCGCTCGTCGTGGAGGACTTCGCCGGAGCCGACACGGTGGAGGAGGACGTCGTGGACGTCGCTGCGGTGGACCTGGCCGTCGCGGTCGTCGTGCTCGCGGCCGCGGTGGTGGTCTCGTCGTCCTCGGTGGCGAGCGTGGCCACGGTGGCCGTGGTGCCGGTCGTCCCGGCCGCGCTCGGGGCGACGGCCGCCGAGGTGGTCGTGGTGGTCGTGGTGCCGGCGTCCGCGGAGGCCAGAGCGGTGGTGGCGCTGGCCAGGCCGTAGGAGATGCCGGCCGTGGCCACGACGGCGAGGGCGCCGGAGAGCACGGTCGTGAGCGAGACGCGGGTCAGCAGCTCGTCGCGCTTCTTCGCGGTCCAGGGCTCGGTCATGGTGTCCTCCGGTGCTGTTCTCGAGCCGTCCGACCCGATGTCCCTCACCGTGACAGGCGCCGCTGTCGGTCCCGTGAGGTGAACCTGTACCCCAGATGAGAATGATCCAAGGATCGGTCAAGATCGCCGGGCCGGAAGAGGGTCCGGTGAGGATCCGTGCTCAGGTCGAGCGTTCGGACCCGAACGTGACCTTCCAGACAAACCACCGACACAGTGCCCTAGCGGCTGCGACGGGGCCCCTCCGCTTCCTAGGGTGAGCCCGCAAGGTCAGGCACGGTTGCCGCTTGGGGGCGGGTTCGATGAGGACAGCGACGCAGGGCTTCGGCCAACTTCTCTCCACGGCGACGCCGGAGCTGGACACGCCGTGGGTGCGGGCCAACCTCGACAAGGCGCCCGACGACGTCGCGTCGATGTTCGACGGCGTGGCCGAGCGCTACGACGTGGCGAACGAGGTCCTCGCGTTCGGGCAGACGCGCGTGTGGCGCCGGGCCCTGGTCAACGCCGTGTCGCCGATGCGCGGCGAGGTCATCCTCGACCTCGCGGCCGGCACCGGGTCGTCCAGCGAGCCGCTCGCCGGCCGTGGCGCCACCGTCATCCCGTGCGACTTCTCGACCGGCATGCTGCTCGTCGGGCACGAGCGCCGTCCGAGCCTCCCGTTCACCGCGGGCGACGCCCTGCACCTGCCCTTCGGCGACGGCGCCTTCGACGCGGCGACGATCTCGTTCGGCCTGCGCAACGTCGTCGACCACGCCGGCGCCCTGCGCGAGCTGCGCCGCGTCGTGCGCCCCGGCGGGCGTCTCGTCGTGTGCGAGTTCAGCCACCCCACGCAGCGGATGGTGCGCAAGCTCTACTCCGAGTACCTCATGGGTGCCATCCCGTCGGTGGCGCGCGCCGTCGCGAGCAACCCCGACGCCTACGTCTACCTCGCGGAGTCGATCGCGGCGTGGCCCGACCAGGCGACGCTGGCCGAGCACATCGCCGACGCGGGCTGGTCCGGCGTCGAGTGGATGAACATCCACGGCGGCGTCGTCGCGCTGCACCGCGCCCGCCGCAGCTGAGCATGACCGACGGCGCGGGGGAGGACGACTCCGTCCTGGAGCAGCTCGACGCGCTCGTCGACGTCGTGCTCGCCTCGGACCTCGCGCCGCCCGAGCCCGAGGACCCCTGGGAGCGTCGCCAACGCATCCTCGACTCCTGGACCGCCGTCATCCTCGCGATCGCTGCCGTGGCCACGGCGTGGGCGTCGTTCCAGGCCAGCCAGTGGAGCGGTGCCCAGTCCGACGCCCAGTCCCAGTCGGCCATCTCGCGCGCCGACGCCGGCCGCGCGGCCACAGCGGCCACCGCCGACACGATCATCGACTCGCAGATGTGGCTCTCCTGGGTCGCCGCCGTCGACGCGAAGCAGACCTCGCGCGCCGACTTCCTCGACAACCGCTTCTCGAAGCAGCTCGTGGTCGCGCAGCAGGTGTGGCTGTCCGGCGTGCAGCTCGACGCGCAGGGCGTGCCGGTCGTCGTCCCTCCCGGCACGCCGCTCGACCTGCCTGCCTATGTCGTCCCGAAGCAGGTGGAGTCCAACCTCGAGATGGCCAAGGCCGAGGCGCTGCTGAAGTACGCCGACGATGCCGCCACCTACTCGACGAAGTTCGTGCTCCTCGCCGTGATGCTCGCGCTCGTGCTGTTCTTCGCCAGCGTCGCGACGAAGTTCTCCGGCCCGAAGGTGCAGGTCATGCTCACGGTGATGGCGCTGCTGCTGCTCCTGGTGTCGCTCGTCCGGATGGCCGTGCTGCCGCAGTTCGTGACCGGCCGGCCCGACGCGCCGCCGCGCGACGCGACCGTGACGATCACGCCGGCGTCCTGACGGCGCCGACGACGCGCGTCAGCGGGCGTAGACGGCGATGAAGTCGCGGCTCGTCGGACCGAGGTAGCGGTCCGCGGGTCGCTGGAAGCTGCCCAGCTTGTGCGGGGTGACCGCCGACCCCGTGTGCGAGTACGACATGAACGAGACCCAGGCCTTGTTGATGTCGAGCTGCATGGCCGTGACGGCACCGGCGCGGCGCAGGATGTCGGCCAGCGACCCCACCGAGAGCGCGTCGCCGCCGGCGTACACAAGGTCACCGGACGCGGTGACGCCGATGCCCGAGCGCCAGACGGCGTAGCCCCCACCGACCGTGGCCCCCCAGCTGCTCTGCACGTTCGCGTCGAGGTTGGGCGCGACGACACCGCCGGTGATCAGCGGCTGAAGGTTCTGGCGCACGAACACGACGTCGGGCGTCAAGGACACGTCCGAGCCCCAGGTGCCGACGGTGGCGTGCCCGTCCTTGTAGACCACGAAGGAGGCGGCACCCGCGGTGAGGGTGCCGACCGTGTGACCGTGGTCGAAGTAGCCGCCCTGGGCGTCCTTGAGCTTGAAGCCGCCGTTGAACGACGCCACGAGGCCGGGCAGCTGCGAGTCCTTGATCTGAGACGGCTGCGACATGCCCGCGGTGCCCGGGTCCTGGAACCCGGGGTGCAGGACGAACCGCAGCGTGTGGCTCATCCACGCGACGCCGGTGAGGTACGACGTGTGCACCGAGTCGGGCCGCAGGTAGGCGAACTGCACGACCGGGCCGGCCTTGGTCGTGACGGCGGGGACGAAGACGCCCTCGCCCGCGAGGGCCGGCGTGACCGGGGTCGCGAGGGGGTCGTGGCGCAGGATCGTGGTGACGCCGAGGGCGGGCTTGCGTGCTGCGTTGGTCGGCTCCGCTGCCCCGGACGCCAGCTGCGAGGTGTCGGGGGTCCCGCCGGTCTGCGGCGGGTTGAGGCGGTACTGGACGGCCTCGGCCGCGGTCACCACCGGTCCGAGCCCGTGGTCGCGCGCCCACTCGGCCAGCTTCACCGAGGCGTCGTCGTCACCGGGGGCGCGGAGCGCGCCGACGATCGACCACGTGGTGACCACCAGGAGGACGACGACGGCAGCGAGGACGCCCCGGCGAACCCGGTAGACCCACGCGGCGCGCGGTCGGCGATAGGCGCGCGGACGGCTGCTCGGTCGACGCTCGACGTGCACTCGCGCTCCTGGGGTCCGGCCGACGTACGCAGGCGCGCACGTGTCGGGAAGCATGAGACACCCGCCGAGGGGGGCGTGCCGACCACGTGTGCGGGGCTCGCGCCGCCTTCATAGGCGATTCACATGCGGCGTACACGCGGCCACGTCACGCGGCCGGTGCGATGATGGCCGTGATGAGCCAGCCCACCCGAGCACTCCCGGTCGCAGTCCTCGTGGCGCTCCGTCCTCGGCAGTGGGTGAAGAACCTCCTCGTCTACGCCGTTCCGCTCGCGGCCGGCAAGCTGGCCGACCGCGACGTCTTCGTCGACACGACCGTCGCGTTCGTGTGCTTCTGCGCGGTAGCGAGCGCGACCTACCTCGTCAACGACGTGCGCGACGTCGAGTCCGACCGCGCCCACCCGCGCAAGCGGTTCCGCCCGATCGCCGCCGGCGAGGTCCCCGTGCCGCTGGCGATCACCCTCGCCGTGCTGCTCGCCGTCGCGGGCATCGGCGGCGCCGCGCTCTCGACCTACCCGGGCTTCCTCGTGACGCTGGCGTTCTACCTCGCCGCGACCATGGCGTACTCCTTCGGGCTCAAGCACGAGCCGGTCGTGGAGCTGGTCCTCATCGCCGCGGGCTTCGTGCTCCGCGCGACCGCGGGCGGCACGGCCACCGACATCCCGATCTCGCCGTGGTTCCTCACGGTCGCCGCGTTCGGGTCGCTGTTCATGGCCGCCGGGAAGCGCTACTCCGAGTTCGTCACGCTCGGTCCCGACGCTCGCGACGCGCGGCCCGCGCTCGCCCGCTACTCGGCGACCTACCTGCGGTTCGTCTGGACCGTGTCCGCCGCGATCGTGCTCACGGGCTACTGCCTGTGGGCGTTCGCGGTCGCGGCGCGCGACCACGGCACGCTGCCGCTCGCGGCGTGGTCGGTCGTGCCGTTCGTGCTGGCGGTGCTGCGCTTCGCGCTCGACATCGACCGCGGCGACGCCGGGGCGCCCGAGGACATCGCTCTCGGCGACCGCGTGCTGCAGATCACCGCGCTCGTGTGGATCGTCATGTTCGGGCTCGGCGCCGTCGGCGTCTGAGCCGACGGTCCGCCTACGCGCACAACGGCTGTGCGCCGTAGGCCTTCATCGCGCAGCGGGGCAGACGGGTGTGGTTCCTGATCGAGCGCACGAGCATCCGCACACCGGCGATCACGGCGTCGGGCCGGTCGTGCTCGATCACGTGGGCGCTGTGCCGCACGATCACGTAGGTCGACTGCGTCGACAGTGACGCCGCCGCACGCTGGTGCGCCTTCCAGTCGGCGATGTCCGCCGCGCTCCCGCCGTAGGCCGGACCGCCCCAGTAGCTGCGGTCGGGGTCCTGTGCCGAGAGCACGACCAGCGGGATGGAGCCCAGCCGCATCGGAGCCGCGGCTGCCGACGACACCGTGGTGTCCACCCGGTCGCCGCCCTCGTGCCAGTAGTGCGACAGCCGGTCATAGGGCGCCACGCCCTCGACCAGGACGAGGCCGACGACCCGGCTGCGGTAGCGCGCGACGAAGGCACGCGCGATGAGGCCGCCGTAGGAGTGGCCCACGACGACGAGCGGTCCGGTGACGTGCGCGGCGACGAGCAGCGCCATGAGCTCACGCGCGTTCAGGCCGGCGTCGACCGTGCGGTGCGGCGACCGCGCCGGGCTCGGGCCCATGCCCGGCCGGTCGTAGATGCACGTGCGCGAGGTCGTCGCGAAGGTCGGCAGCACCTTGCTCCACATGGTGTGGGTCGCGTGCAGCCCCGGGATCACCACGATCGTCGGGGACCCGCTGCCCGCGCACTCGATCCACTGGCGGACGCCGGCCGCGCTCACCACCTGCGCGTGCCAGATCGGTGCCGCCGGCGCCGCCGACACGGAGGGCGACAGGGTGAGCGTCAGGACGGCGACGGACGCGAGGCCGAGCGCGCGCAGTGTGGGTCGGGGCATGTCGTCACGGTAACCGGGAGGGACGGCTGCGTCCGGTCCGTGACCGCATTGACCCCGCACCGCCCCCGGACGGATCAGTGCGTTCTCCTGCGCCTCTCAGCGCGCGTACAGCCGCAGGGTCCACAGTCACCTCGTGCCTCGCGTCTGCTCGATCCGGACCACGCACCGGGTCGCAGCGTCGCTGGGCCTCGGTGCCGTGCTCGTTCTCTCCGCCTGCGCGTCGTCGCCCCGGGCCGGGTCTGCGGCATCGACGCCGGCGGCCACCTCGCCGACGCCGCGGTCGAGCCCCCTGTCCGCGCGGTCGCCGGCGGCGACCGCCACCTCGAGCCCACCCACGAGCCAGGCGGCGTCGGCGAACGGTGCCGTGGATCCCGGCGCCGCGTCGCCCCCCGCCGGACCGACCTGGCGGGCGAGCCCCGGCTCCACCGCGGTGCAGGTCGCGACGCTGCCCGGTGGGTCCGTGTCGCTGCTCTGGCTGGACCCCGCGCGTCTGCGCTTCCGCTACGTGCCGGGCTACGCCGTGCCCGAGGGCAGCCCCGCGACGGCGGCGGACCGGACGCCGTCGACCTGGGTGCCGCAGATGCTCGCCGGCTTCGACAGCGGGTACAAGCTCAGCGACCACGTCGGCGGCTACTACTACCTCGGCCGCACCGTGGCCCCGCTGCGCGCGGGTCTCGCGTCCCTCGTGATCAGCAAGGACGGTTCCCTGTCGGTCGGCACCTGGGGCCGCGACATCGCCATGACACCGACCACGCTCATGGTCCGCCAGAACCTGCGCCCGCTCGTGCTCGACGGCGTCTCGCAGGCGACAGCGACGGACCGCCCGCGCACGTGGGGCATCTCCAACGGGAACCGGCCGCGGGCCAACCGCTCTGCGCTGGGTCGCCTGCCCGATGGCTCGCTCGTCTTCGTCTACGCGCACGACGTGACGGCCGCGGGCCTCGCGGACGTCCTCGTGTCGCTCGGCGCGCGCGAGGCGATCGACCTCGACATGAACATCTCCTGGCCCACGGGTTTCGTCTACTCCCACGTCGGTGGGAAGGTGGTCGGGCACAAGATCAACCCGCACATCGTGCGGAGCCCGTCGACCTACCTCGCGCGCTTCAAGAAGGACTTCGTTGTCGTCCAACCCCGCTGACCTCGCGGTGCCGGAGCTGCTGACCGGCTGGGGTCGCACCATGCCGAGCCGTGCCGCGGTCGTCCGGCCGGGCACCGTCGACGACGTCGCGGCCGCGCTGACCTCCGCCGGACCGCGTGGCGTCCTCGCCCGGGGCGCCGGTCGGTCCTACGGCGACGCCGCGCAGAACGGCGGCGGCACGGTGCTCGACCTCGCGGCGCTCGCCGACGTCGAGCTGCTCGACGACGGCGACGTCGTCGCCGGCGCGGGTGCGCTGCTGTCCGCCCTCGTTCCTGTCCTGCTCGCAGCCGGGCGGTTCCTCCCGGTCACGCCCGGGACGAGGTTCGTGACCGTCGGCGGCGCGCTCGCCGCCGACGTGCACGGCAAGAACCACCACGTGGACGGCAGCCTCGGCGACCACGTGCGTCGGCTCGACCTCGTGACCCCTGACGGCACCACGCACGTGCTGGAGCGGGGTGCCTCGACGACGGGCGACCGCCTCCTCGACGCGACCCTCGGCGGCATGGGGCTCACCGGGGTGATCACCTCGGCGCGGCTCGCGACGATCCCGGCGCCGACGCCGTGGGTCGTCGTCGACACGCGTCGCGCCGACGACCTCGACGCGCTCATGTCACTCATGACCGACCCGACCGACGAGCACCGCTACTCCGTCGCCTGGGTCGACGGCACCGCCCGCGGCCGACGGCTCGGCCGGGGGGTGCTGACCCTGGGCGACCACGCGTCGCCGGATCAGGCGCGCGGTCGCACCGGCGGTGCCGTGCCGGACGTTGCGCCGCGCATCGGCGTCCCCCCGATCCCGGTGAGCCCTCTGGGGCGCCTGTCGATCGCCGCGTTCAACGAGGCGTGGTTCCGCAAGGCACCGCGCTCCCGCGACGCCGAGCTCGTCGGCATCGCGCCGTACTTCTACCCGCTCGACGCCGTCGGAGGGTGGAACCGGCTCTACGGCCCGCGCGGCTTCCTGCAGTACCAGTTCGCCGTGCCGGACTCCGGGGCCGACGTCGTACGCCGGACCCTGGAGCGGCTCGCCGAGATCGGCGCCCCCTCGTTCCTCTCGGTGCTCAAGCGCTTCGGCCCCGGCCGCGCGTCGTCGCCGCTGTCGTTCCCGATCGAGGGCTGGACCCTCGCCGTCGACGTGCCGACCAGCGTGCCGGGCCTCGCCCGCGCGCTCGACGAGCTCGACGACGTCGTCCTCGCCGCGGGCGGTCGGCTCTACCTCGCGAAGGACTCGCGGGCCGTCCCCGCGACCATCGCCGCGGGCTATCCCGGGCTCGCCGACTTCCGTGCCCTGCGCGCCGAGATCGACCCTCGCGGCGTCCTCGTGTCCGACCTGTCCCGGAGGCTCCAGCTGTGACCGACGCCCTCGACCGTGCCACGTCCGTCCTCGTGCTGGGCGGGACGAGCGAGATCGCGCTCGCGACCGTGCGGGCGCTGCGCTCGCCGGCGCTGCGCCGAGTCGTCCTCGCCGCGCGACCCTCGCCCGAGCGCGACGTCGCCGTCGCCGCGTTGACCGCGGACGGTGTCGCGGGCGTCACGGCCGTCGACTTCGACGCGGCCGGCACCGCCACGCACGACACGCTGCTCGCCGACGCGTTCGCCGGCGGCGACCTCGACGTCGTGCTGGTGGCCTTCGGCGTGCTCGGCGACCAGCAGGAGTTCGAGGACGACCCCGACCTCGCGGTCGAGGCGGCCCAGGTGAACTACGTCGGCGGCGTCTCGGTCTGCCTGCGCGCCGCGCGGCTCCTGCGCGCGCAGGGGCACGGCACGCTCGTGGTGCTCTCGAGCGTCGCGGGGGAGCGGGCCCGACGCAGCAACTTCGTCTACGGCTCGACCAAGGCGGGCCTCGACTCGCTCGCGAGCGGGCTGGCGGACGCGCTGCACGGGTCGGGCGCGCACGTCCTGGTGGTGCGACCCGGCTTCGTGCGCACAGGCATGACGGCCCACCTCGAGCCGGCCCCGCTGTCGGTCACCGCGGAGGAGGTCGCCGACGCCGTGGTCGCAGGGCTGCGCCGCGGGTCGACCGTCGTGTACGTCCCTGCCGCGATGCGCGTCGTGATGTCCGGCCTTCGTCACCTGCCGCGCACGGTGTTCCGACGCCTGCCGATCTGACCCGCGAGCCCGGGCGTCGACGGCACCGACGGGATCCGGTTGGTGCTCCTGCCGAGACGGTCGCTATGGTTCCTCCCATGCGTCCGCGGGTGAACCTGGTCTCTCGCCGCTTCGTCGACCTCCGACGAGTGGCCAGCCAGATGTGTATGCCGTGCGACGCCCTCGTGCGAATGCCCGGCTGTCCCTGACCGACAACCCCGCAGAACCGCACGAAGGCCGGAGGATTCCTCCGGCCTTCGTCGTGTCTGGGGTCGGGGACACGCACCCCCACGCACCCTTCCGCACCACCCGCCCAGGCGGGTCCCCCTTCCGCACCACCCGCCGAGGCGGGTCCACGAACCGGAGACAGACACATGAGCGCCAACTGGAGCTTCGAGACCAAGCAGATCCACGCCGGGCAGACGCCCGACAGCGAGACCAACGCGCGTGCCCTGCCGATCTACCAGACCACGTCGTACACGTTCAACTCCACCGAGCACGCCGCGAACCTGTTCGGGCTCAAGGAGCTCGGCAACATCTACACCCGCATCATGAACCCGACGCAGGCAGCGGTCGAGGACCGCGTCGCGGCGCTCGAGGGCGGCGTCGCCGCGCTGCTCGTCTCCAGCGGGCAGGCCGCCGAGACCATCGCGCTGCTCAACCTCGCCGAGGCCGGCGACCACATCGTGTCGAGCCCCTCGCTCTACGGCGGCACCTACAACCTGTTCCACTACACCTTCCCGAAGCTCGGTATCGAGGTGTCGTTCGTCGACGACCCCGACGACCTCGAGCAGTGGCGCGCCGCGGTCCGTCCCAACACCAAGGCGTTCTTCGGCGAGACGATCTCCAACCCCAAGAACGACATCCTCGACATCGAGGGCGTCGCGAAGGTCGCGCACGAGGCCGGCGTGCCGCTCGTGGTCGACAACACCGTGGCGACGCCCTACCTCATCCGTCCGATCGAGTGGGGTGCTGACGTCGTCGTGCACTCGGCCACGAAGTACCTCGGCGGCCACGGCACCGCGATCGCCGGCGTGATCGTCGACAGCGGCAACTTCGACTACGCGCAGTACCCGGAGCGCTTCCCGAACTACAACCAGCCCGACCCGAGCTACCACGGCCTCGTCTACGCGCGCGACCTCGGCGTCGGCTCGGCCTTCGGCGCGAACCTGTCGTTCATCCTCAAGGCGCGCGTGCAGCTGCTGCGCGACCTGGGATCCGCGGTCTCGCCGTTCAACGCGTTCCTCATCGCCCAGGGCATCGAGACGCTGTCGCTGCGCATCGAGCGCCACGTCGCCAACGCGCAGAAGGTTGCGGAGTTCCTCGAGGCCCGCGACGAGGTCGAGTCGGTGAACTACGCCGGTCTGCCGTCGTCGCCGTGGTTCGAGCGTGGCAAGAAGTACGCGCCGCTCGGCACCGGCGCCGTGCTCGCCTTCGAGATCGAGGGCGGGGTCGAGGCCGGCAAGAGGTTCGTCGAGGCTCTCGAGCTGCACAGCCACGTCGCCAACATCGGCGACGTGCGGTCGCTCGTGATCCACCCCGCGTCGACCACGCACTCGCAGCTCACCGCCGAGGAGCAGGCCACCGCCGGCGTCACACCGGGGCTGGTGCGCCTCGCCGTGGGCATCGAGGGCATCGAGGACATCCTCGCCGACCTCGACGCCGGATTCCGCGCCGCCAAGGAAGCGTGAGCCCCGCACCATGCCGCCGCCCAGCAGCCTCGGTCTCCCTCCCGCCAGCGGTGCCTGGCGGGAGGGAGACCCCGTGGGCGACCGACGGTTCGCGGCTGTCGGAGGAGTCAGTCTCGAGCTCGGCGGTCGTCTCGAGGACGTCACCGTGGCCTACGAGACCTGGGGCACGCTGGACCGCACCGCCTCCAACGCCGTCCTCGTGCTCCACGCGCTCACCGGCGACGCGCACGCGGCCGGGTCCGCCGGCCCCGGCCAGCCGACACCCGGGTGGTGGGACGGCCTCGTCGGCCCCGGTGCCGCGATCGACACCCGACGCTGGTTCGTCGTGGCCCCCAACGTGCTCGGCGGGTGCCAGGGAACGACGGGCCCCGCGTCCGCGGCGTCCGACGGTCGTGCCTACGGGTCGCGCTTCCCGCGGATCACCGTGGGCGACCAGGTGGCCGTGGAGCGGCTGCTCGCCGACCGGCTCGGAGTCCGCCGGTGGGCGTCGGTCGTCGGCGGGTCGATGGGCGGCATGCGCGCGCTGGAGTGGCTGGTGGCCGCGCCCGAGCGGGTCGCGAGCTCCCTCGTGCTCGCCGTCGGAGCCGTCGCCTCGGCCGACCAGATCGCGACGCAGACGACGCAGAACCTCGCCATCACCAGCGACCCCGGCTGGCACGGCGGCGACTTCCACGGCCTCGCCCCGGGTGAGGGACCCTGGCGCGGCCTCGGCATCGCGCGACGCATCGCCCACCTCACCTACCGCAGCGAGGCGGAGCTCGACGCCCGGTTCGCCAACGACGCCCAGCCCGGCGAGGACCCTCTGACGGGCGGCCGTTGGTCCGTGCAGTCCTACCTCGACCACCAGGCCGACAAGCTGGCCCACCGCTTCGACGCGGGCTCCTACGTCGTCCTCACCGACGCCATGTCGACCTGGGACCTCGGCCGCGGGCGAGGGGGTGTCGACGCCGCGCTCGCGTCGATCCGGGTGCCGCTCGTCGTGGGCGGGATCGACACCGACCGGCTCTACCCGCTGCACCAGCAGGCCCGGATCGCCGACCTCGCGCCCGGCTGCGTCGACGGTCTCCGGGTGATCCCCTCGCCGTTCGGCCACGACGGGTTCCTCGTCGAGCGCGACCAGGTCTTCGGCCTCGTCGCGGAGACGCTCGAGCTGGCCGACGACGTCGCTGCCTGAGCCTCGCCACGGGCCGCTCTGCCACGCTGAGCGGACGCCCGGGCCACCAGCCTCACCGTTGGCTCAAGAAGCACGGCAAACGGGGTTCTCGAGGTGGTTGCTCTCGGCCGGGGCTCCTAACCTCAACACATGGTCAGCATCCGGTGTCGGCGCCTTCTGTCGGGTCTCGTCGCCCTGGTCGCCGCCTGCGCGGTGGCGACCCCGGCCTTCGCCTCCGTCTCGGCGACCTACGGCACGGCGAACCCGGTCCTGCCGACCGTCGCTGCCTGCGCGGGCGGCACCTGCATGTCGACCTCGGCGACCTTCGCGAGCAACGGCACGGTGGCGACGAACGTCACCGTCACGATCACGCTGTACCGCACCGTCAAGGCGGGCGCCACCGTGACGGCGACCACGGACTACATCGTCAAGAAGGCGAGCGTCACCTACTCGACGGCCAAGTCGGTGAAGTCCACCTGGACCCTCGCGGCCACGCAGAAGTGCCTCACCTTGGCTTCGGTCGCCTACGGCTACTACACGCGGGTCACCGTCACGAACGGCACCACGACGGGCACCGTCTCCCAGAACTCCGCGATCAAGCAGCTCAAGGGCTGCGTCACCGTCTGACGGGCTGGCTGCGATGTCCTCCGACGCGATGGTGCGCGGTCTCCTCCGTGTCGCGCAGGTGCTCCTCGTCCTGGGGCT
>Ga0302299_10000508_pt1 | contig 21255 bp, 23 predicted proteins | sample III_Fen_N3_4_FD_198795 | JGI IMG/M metagenome (GOLD analysis project Ga0302299, IMG submission 198795) | Peat permafrost microbial communities from Stordalen Mire near Abisko, Sweden - III_Fen_N3_4 | ecosystem: Environmental > Terrestrial > Soil > Wetlands > Permafrost | place: Sweden: Abisko... | reverse complement strand
GAAGACCCGCTTCGTCACCTTGCCGCCGACGCCGCAGAACTCGGCGATGAAGCCGGCGGCCGACGTCCACGCGAAGCTGTAGTCGTCGGCGATCACCGCTGCCGTCTTCCAACCGAGCTTGTTGTAGGCGAGGTCACCGAGACCGGCGTTCCACATGGCGCCGTCACCGTTGAAGCGGAAGAAGTTCGGCGCCTGCACCTTCAGGGTCGTGTCCTGCGCCCCGGCGGAGCCGTCGACGAACGTCTTCGTGGGATGCTGCTTGGCGTAGTTGGCGACCGCGATCGACTCGTCGCCGGACAGCGGCCCGATCATCACGTCGGCACCGAGCTGCTCCATGAGCCGCTTGGTCTCCTTGATGGCCGTGTCCGCCCGGTCGTTCGAGCAACCGACGCCGACGAGCTTGAGCGGATGCCCACCGATCGAGCCACCCGTCCAGCCCTTGCGCGGGTCGTTCACGTTGACCGGCTTGGCGCCCGCGTACTCCGACATCGCCGAGACGACGCCCGCGAGGTCCTGGCCGTCAAAGGCACCGAACGCGCCCTGACAGTCGGACAACACGGCGACCTTGATCGGCGTGGCGGCGGACTTCGCCGTCTTGTTGGTCGTGGCCGCAAACGCGCCGGCGGCCACGATCACCGCAACGAGTGCGGCGCCGGCGAGCGGAAGCGCGAGCTTCCGGCCCCGCCTCATGAGATGACTCATGTGGTGCCCTCCTCCTTCGTGGGTTGTGCGAGTACGACGTACCCTGAGACGCGTCCCGAACCCCGTTGATGGGACGTTCTCATTCTTTTTTCCGTCAGGCATCGCTACCTGCCGGTATCTCGGCGATCGGCTCGGCGGGGCCACCACGGCTCCGGCCACTCGCGACGAGGTCGAGGAAGCGCTCCCAGAGGCCGATCAGGCCGTTCGGGGAGACGAGCACGATCGCGAGAAAGACGAGGCCGATCAGCGTGTGGAAACGAGGACCGACGAAGCTGATCCGCTGCGAGTAGTTGTTGAGGACGACGAACACGAACGCGCCCAGCCAGGCGGCCTCGACCCGATAGAGGCCTCCGATCACCGCGATCACGAGCACGTCGATCATGGCGCTGAGGTCGATGCTGGCAGGATCGATGTGCCCGTTCCACCAGACGAAGAGCACCCCGCCGAGAGCCGCCACGAAGGCCGCGAAGCCGAACGCGAGCGTGCGGTGCAACGTCACGTTGTAGCCGAGCGAGCTCATCCGCACCGGGTCGTCCCGGACGCCCTGGAGCGAGAGCCCGAACGGCGTCCGCACGACGTACTTGAGCAGCAGGAAGACGACGATCGACGTCCCGAGCGCGACGTAGTAGAGCCGGTTCGGGTGCGCGTCGACGCGGCCGATCAGCCCCGGCGCCGGGATGCCGCTGATCCCGCCGAAGCCGGAGAAGTCGGTCACCTGGCCGAAGAAAAGATTCGCAATAACGCCGAACGTGAGGGTGATCATGAGGAAGTAGATCCCGAAGCTCCGGCTCGCGAGGGCGCCGAAGAGGACGCCGACGAGCGTCGCGATGCCGATCGCGAGGAGCACGCCGAGCCACGGGCTCCACCCGAGGTTGAGGCCCTTCGTGTTCCCGTTCGTGACGACGTTCCCGAACACGAAGCCGGCGATCCCGTAGATCGCCACCTGCGCGAAGGAGACCATGCCGCCGTAGGCCGAGAGGAAGATCAGGCTCGCCGCCACGATCCCAAGGAGCAGCATCTGCGTGAGCAGGGCCGAGACCCAGTAGGTGTTGAACAACAGCGGCGCGATTAGCGCGACGACGAGGATTGCCGCGCCGACGACGCGCTCGATGAGCGACCGCTGCGTCATGCGGGTCGTCCGAACAGCCCGAGCGGGCGGACGGCGAGGACGATCGCAAGGAGGACGAACGTGAAGATGATCGAGTAATAGGTGTAGTCCGAAGGGAGGTACGCCGAGGCGAAGTTGGTCACGAGCCCGAGGAGGAGAGCGCCGACGGCCGCACCGGCGAGCGAGCCCATCCCACCGATGATCACGACGATCAGCGAGTTCAGCAGCCAGTTGGAGTCGACCCCCGGCGCGAGGCTGGCGAAGGAGCCGCCCATCACGCCGCCGAGGCCGGCCAGGGCCGAGCCGATGAAGAACGCGATCGCGAACGTGAGCTGGATGTTGATGCCGAGGGCGCTGACCATCTGGCGGTCGTCGACGCCGGCGCGGATGACCATGCCCGTACGCGTCTTCTTCAGCCACAGCCACAGCCCGAGGCCAACCGCGACCGCGACGCCGAGAATGAACAATCGCGTGGTCGTGTACTGCACCCCGGCCACGCGCAGGTTCCAGAACGTGTCGAGCTTGCCCGGCCACGCGATGTCCTCGGCAACGCCGCCGAAGTGCGCCAGCATCTGGTCGGCGAGGATGATCGCGATCGCGATCGTGATCAGCGCCTGCCGCAGCTCCTGGCCCTGGTTCCAGCGGAGGAACACCTGCTGCATCGAGAGGCCGACGAAGCCGACGATGATCGCCGCGATGAGCGCCGGGATGATCCAGTTCCGCATGTTGACCTGGCTGCTCTGGAGCCCGTACGAGCCACCCTCGCCGACCCAGTGGCGCTGGAGCTTGAGGGCGATGTAGCCGCCGAGCAGGAAGAACGCGCCGTGCGCCATGTTGACCACGCGCATGAGGCCGAAGATGAGCGTGAAGCCGCTCGCGACGACGAAGTAGAGGCCTGCCGCCGTGAGGCCGTTGAGGAGCGTGATCAGGAAGTCCTTGCGGTCGTGGATCGCAGGCCCGAACGACGTGCCGCGGGCAATGAACAGGATCCACACGAGAGCGAAGACCGAGAGGAGCACGGCGACGACGGCGCCGGCGCTCCGGAACGAGGCAGTACGCGCGCTCACAGGCGCCTCCCGGCGGCCCCAACAGCGCGGCACTCGTCAGACAGTCGTCGGCGACTCAAGACGGGGCGAACCTATCAGCCTGTCGGCTGCGATTCAATGGGTTCCAACGATAATCGATTAGAGCGGTTGGCCGGCCCCGGGGGCCTGTCCCGAGTGCGCCGGCCCGAGAGCGCTACTCGAAGGGGCGCAGCGTGCACTCCTTCGCCCCGATTGTCTTCGCGGCGGCCTCGGCCCTGGCGAGATTCGCGACGGCGCCGTCGACGATCCGCACGAACGCCGTCTGGTTCTTCTGCACCACAAGGAACTGGTAGGCGTAGTCGAGCCCGTCGTAGTAGAGGGAGCTCGCCTGCACGAACGTCTTCGCCGCCTGCGCCTGCTCAGGCGGCGGCTGCAGGCGCTTCGCGTCCTTCACGAAGGCCCGCCCGATCCGGACGGTGCCCGGGTAGAGCTTGGACATCGGGGTCGTGCTCGGCTGGCCCAGCGCCTCCACCTGCCGCCGTGTGTCGAGGCAGAGCGCGTCGAGCTGCTTTGCGTACTTCGACGTCGAGCTGCCTCCGTCGAAACGGAAGACGAGGTACACGCCGATGCCGATGGCGACGGCCGCGACGGCGAGGAGACCGATGAGCGCCGCCTTCATCGGGCCGGAGTGTAGACGCGTTTCGCCTTCCCGCGGATCGTCTACGCTCGGCTGGTCAGCCTACGACCCCCGGAGGAGCCATGAGCGCAACGACGCGCGTCGTCATCCCGTACGAGTCGATGGATCCGCTGGCGATCGGGGCCACGGACGACGAGTCGAAGAAGCACCGCGACACGCTCGAGCTCGACATTCCGACCGCGAACCTGATCGCCGACGTCCGTCCCGACGAGCCGGCGCCGGTCGGCGATGCGACGGCGGCCGCGCGGGAGGCGCTCGAGCGGCCGGTCGACGGGCCACCGTTCGCCGACGTGATCTCCGGCGCGGCCAGCATCGCCGTGATCATCGACAACCAGTTCCGCCCCACGCCCTCCTCGAAGCTGCTGCCTCCCGTCTTCGACGCGATCGAGGCCGCCGGCATCACGGACGTCCGCGTCGTCTGCGCCAACGGGAAGGTCTTCCCGATGTCGGAGTCGGACATGGAGCAGAAGCTCGGGCGTCACAACCTGGCCCGGATGGAGGAGAAGGGCTGGGCCTTTCACCAGAACGACCCGCAAAACCCGGACGCCTACACGTTCGTCGGCGTCTCCTCGGGCGGCACGCCCGTGTGGCTGCACAACGAGGTCGCCTCGGCCGAGCTCAAGATCACGATCGGGCAGGCGCAGGCCAACCACTGGGGCGCGGGCGGCGGCGGCAAGCTGATCCTGCCCGGCGTCGTCTCCGACGCCACGGTCGAGTCGAACCACTGCGCGTTCGTGACCTCGCCGCAGACGCACTACGGGGCCTACGCCGGCCCGATGCGCTCGGACATCGACGAGGTGGCGACCATGTGCGGCCTCGACTGCACGATGAACGTGATCCTCGACACGCACGGAAGGGTGATCGACTGCATCTTCGGCTCGCATCCCGAGGCGCACCGCGAGGCGATTCGCCGCTTCAACGCGGTTTACGCCTACGACAGCTGGGTCGAGGAGAAGGGGCAGGCCGACATCGTGATCTGCGGCGTCTTCGCTCCCACCGACCACCTGTTCTTCCACACGGGCTGGGGCTGCATGTCGGCGGATCTCGTGCTGAAGGACGGCGGCACGATCATCTACACGAGCCCCTCGCCCGGCGTCTCGACGGCGATCGGGGACTTCCCCGGCTTCGCCCTGATGGACCTGATGAAGCCGTACATGCCGCCGACGAGCGAGAACTACCAGCGCGTGCTCCACGACATCCACAAGCGCGAGATCCAGATGTGGGCCGGCTGCATCTGGGTGCCGATCTACGAGGTGATGACGCGCAAGCACCTCACGGTCGTGACGCTGGAGGAGAACCTCGAGCTGGCGGCCGACATCGGGCTCGACGCGACGACGTCGCTCGACGAGGCCTTCGCCGCTGCGATGGAGCGGCACGGGCCGGAGGCGAAGGTGGCGGTGCTCCCGTTCGCCCGCTATCAGCTGCCGCGCAACGCCGTACGGATGGCGGCCGCGGACCCGAGCCTGCTGGCGCACGTCGGAGGGTAGAACGGCGGCGACGCAACCGTCCCGCACCGCGATCCCCGGCTTCCGGCCGGCGAGAGGAGCCGCCGACGACGACGCCTCCGACGGCCGGATCCGCGGGTCCACGACGATCCTCGAGATCCTCCGCATGTACCCGGACGGACGTGCGGCGCAGCTGATGTCGCGGATCTACTGGCCCTGCGCCCACTGCGGCGGCGCCGTGCGCGAGCCGCTGACGATGGCCGCGCTCCGCCACGCCCGTGACCCCCGGGCCGTGCTGGACGCCTTCCGCTCCCTCGAGCAGGGGATGCCGAGCGACGACCAGGTCGCCGCCGCCACCGCACGACACCCACGCTGACGGTGGTACGGTCCGAAGCCGTGGCAGAGCCGGATCCCACGCGTGCCGTAGAGGGGCCCTGGGTCGGCCGCAGCATCCTCCGGTTCGAGGACGACACGCTGCTACGGGGCGAAGGGCGCTTCCTCGACGACCTTGTCCCGGTCGCCCGTCCCTACCACGCCGCGGTCGTCCGCTCCCAGCTCGCCCACGCGCGAATCGGGGTCGACGCCTCCGCGGCCCTCGGGCAGCCCGGCGTGGTCGGCGTCCTGACGGGCGCGGACGTGGCCGCGCTCTCGCGTCCCTTTCCCGCCGGGATCGAGACCGGCGTGCCGCAGTACGCGGCCGCGGTCGACACCGTGCGCTACGTCGGCGAGCCGATCGCCGTCGTGGTGGCCCGTGACCGCTACCGGGCCGAGGACGCGGCGGAGCTCGTCGAGGTCGACTACGAACCCCTCGACCCCGTGCTCGACGCGGCCGCGGCGGCGGCGGATCCCGTCCACGATCGGACGTTCTCCTACGGCGACGTCGAGCAGGCCCTGGCGGGGGCCGACCTGGTCGTGCGCGAGACCTTCCGCTTCCCGCGCTTCACGTGCACGCCGGTCGAGTGCTACGCGGTCGTCGCCGACTGGGACGCAACCGCCGGGCGCCTCACCGCCTGGGCGAACTTCCAGGGGCCGTTCACGCTGCACGGCGTCGCCGCGGCGGCGCTCGGCCTGCGCGGCGACCGGCTGAGGCTGCTGACGCCGCCCGACTCGGGCGGCTCGTTCGGGATCAAGTCCTCCGTCTTCCCGTACGTGGTCCTGATGGGCCTCGCCGCCCGGCACCTGGGCGTGCCCGTGAGCTGGACGGAGGACCGTCTCGAGCACCTCGCCGCGAGCGCTGCTTCGACCGGTCGCACGACGGCGGTCGAGGCCGGGTTCACGGCCGACGGCGAGCTGATCGCCCTCCGCTACGACGCAATCGAGGACGTGGGCGCGTACGTCCGCGCACCGGAGCCGGCCACCCTCTACCGGATGCACGGCTCCCTCTCGGGCGCCTATCGGGTCGCCAACGTCGCCACCCGCAACCGGGTCGTGCTCACGAACACGATCCCCTCAGGGCTGAATCGCGGCTTCGGCGGGCCGCAGCTCTACCTCGCACTCGAGCGGACGATGGCGATCGCCGCCGGCAGGCTCGGCCTCGACCCCGTGGAGCTCGCCCGGCGCAACCTCGTGCCTGCCGCGGCGATGCCGTACCGCACGCCATCCGGGGCGCTCTATGACTCCGGCGACTACGAGGCCTGCCTCGACCAGGCGCTCGAGCTGGCCGACTACGAGGGCCTGCGCGCCCGGGTGCGCGCGCTCCGGGACGAGGGCCGCCTCGCCGGGATCGGGCTCGCCTGCATCGTGGAGCCCTCGATCTCGAACATGGGGTACATCACGTTGGCCCAGACAGCCGACGAGCGCGCCGGGTCGCTGCCGAAGTCGGGGAACGCCGAGGGGGCCTCGATTGCGATCGACCCGCTCGGCGGGATCACGGTCCGCCTCGCCTCGACGCCGCAGGGCCAGGGGCACCGGACCGTCTGCGCGCAGGTCGTAGCGGACGTCCTCGGCTGCGACCCCGCCGACGTCACGGTGATGTCGGAGATGGACACCGCGAGCGTGCCGTGGAGCGTCGCCTCCGGCAACTACTCGTCCCGCTTCTCGGGCGTGGCCGTCGGTGCCGTGCAGGCCGCCGCGCTGAAGCTGCGGGCGAAGATCGACGCCGTCCGGACGCACGCAGGGGACGAGAGCCTCTCGATCCGCCGCGTCGCCGGCATGGCGCACTGGAACCCGGAAGGGCTGCCCGAGGGCCAGGAGCCGGGGCTGGCCGCAGTCGCCTTCTGGGCGCCGCCGACCCTCGACCCGCCCGACGGCCAGGACCGGGTGGCGTCGTCGGCGGCGCACGGGTTCATCGTCGACATCTGCGCGGTCGAGGTCGACCGGGCGACGGGGGCCGTGAGCGTGCTCGACTACGTCACGGTGCACGACGCGGGGCGGCTGCTCAATCCGCTGCTCGCGGACGGGCAGGTGATCGGGGGCTTCGCGCACGGCGCCGGCGCCGCTCTGTACGAGCGCCACGTCTACGACGAGTGGGGCAACCTGATGACGGCGTCCCTCGTCGACTACCTCGCGCCGACGGCCCCGGACATCCCGGCACTGCGGATCGGGCATCGCTCCTCGACCTCGCCCGTGACGGCGCTCGGTGCCAAGGGGATCGGCGAGGGCAACACGATGAGCGCCCCGGCCTGCATCGCGAACGCGGTCGCCGACGCGATCGGCAGGGACGACGTCGAGCTGCCGCTGACCCCGCCGCGCGTGTGGGAGCTCCTGCACGAGAGCACATGTGGCTCAGAGCCACAAAGCCCCCGAGGCCGGTCGTGAAGCCGGTCGCGTTCGAGTACGTCGCTGCGCGCTCGGTCGAGGAGGCGCTCGCCGCGCTCGCGCGGGACGAGGACGCGAAGCCGATCGCGGGTGGCCAGAGCCTCGTGCCCGCGCTCAACATGCGGCTCGTGCGCCCGACGCTGCTCGTCGATCTCAACCGGGCCGGGCTCGACGCGGTCGAGGTGAACGCCGTCGTGCGGGTCGGGGCGGCGGTGCGTCAGGCGGCGCTCGAGCGGGACCCTCGCTGCCACCCGCTGCTGCGCGAGGCGCTCCCCCACGTCGGCCACTTCGTGACGCGCAACCGGGGCACGGTCGGGGGCAGCGTCGCCCACGCCGACGGCTCCGCCGAGATCCCGCTCTGCCTCGCCACGCTCGCCGGGACGGTCGTCGCCGAGGGGCCCGCCGGGCGGCGGGAGATCGCTCCGGGGGACTTCTTCGTCACGCACTACCTGACCACGCTCGCGCCTGGCGAGCTCGTCGTCGCCACGACCTGGCCGGAGCCCGGCGTGGGCGAGGGCACGGCCTTCGAGGAGCTGGCTCTGCGGGCGGGCGACTACGCGCTTGCGATGGTCGCCGTGAAGCTGCGCCGCAGTGACGGCGCAGCGCATGACGTGCGCGTGTTCGCCGGTGCCGTCACCGACCGGCCGACAGCCCTGTGGGACGCCGCCGTGTCCCTCGAGGGCGCCCCGGTGACGCCGGCCGCGGCACGGGAGGCGGGCGCGCTCGCGGCAGCGGCGGTCGATCCCGCCGGCACGATCCACGCGTCGGCCGTGTACCTCCGGCACCTCACCGGGACGCTCGTCGAGCGGGCCGTCCTGCGCGCCTGGGAGCGGTCGGAGTGACCGGGATCAGGCTCACCGTGAACGGGCGCGAGGTCGTGGAGTATGTCGAGCCGCGGCTGCTGCTGACCGACTTCCTGCGGCACCGCCTCGGCCTCACGGGCACCCACGTCGGCTGCGAGCACGGCGTTTGCGGCGCGTGCACGGTGCGTCTCGACGGCGTCTCGGTCAGAGCCTGCTGCGTCCTGGCCGTGCAGGCCGACGGCTCGGTCGTGGAGACGGTGGAGTCGCTCGCGGGCGCGGAGGGCCTCTCACCGCTGCAGGACGCGTTCAAGCGCCACCATGCCCTGCAGTGCGGCTTCTGCACGCCCGGGATCCTGATGGCGGCGGACGACCTGCTCTCGCGCGGCGACCCCTCGCGGGACGAGATCGTGGACATGCTCTCGGGCCACCTCTGCCGGTGCACCGGCTACGCGCCGATCGTGGCGGCGATCGAGGATGCGCGGGACCGGAAGGAGGGCCCGTGAATCTCGCCCGGTCGCTGCTCGACGCCTGCGAGCGCACCCCGGGGGCCGAGGCGTTCCCCGGCATCGCCTACCAGGAGCTGCTGCCGCGGATCACGCGCATCGCCGGTGGCCTCGGCGTCGAGCCCGGCGACCGCGTTGCGCTCGTGCTCGACAACCGGCTCGAGACGGTGCTCCTCTACTGGGCCTGCCAGTGGGTGGGCGCTGTCTGCGTGCCGCTTTCGTGGCGCCTCTCCCAGGAGGATCTCGACTACTGCGTCGGCGACGCGGGGGCCGAGGTCGTGCTCGGCGAGGGCGACCCGCTTCCGGACGGGCCGGAGCATCCCGGCGCGCTCGACCGCGACGACCGGGAGACGTCGCTCCTGCTCTACACCTCCGGCACGACCGGGCGCCCGAAGGGCGTGCCCCGCTCCCACGCCGCCGACCGCGCGGGTGGCATGTCACAGGCGCTCCAGCACGGGTACCTCCCCGGCGACCGCACGCTCGGCGTGATGCCGCTCTACCACACGATGGGGATCCACTCGCTTCTCGCGATGCACCTCGTCGGCGGCTGCTTCGTGCCCCAGGCGCGCTGGGAGCCCGCCCGGGCACTCGAGCTCATCGAGGGGCAGCGGATCACCTCGCTCTACCTTGTCCCGACGCTCTTCCACGACCTGCTCGCGGCGGCTGAGGGCGCCGCGTACGACCTCTCGAGCGTCCGGGCGCTCGGCTACGCGGGAGCGCCGATGACCTCCACGCTCGTCAACCGCTGCCTGGAGCGGTTCCGGCCCGAGGTGTTCGTCAACCACTACGGCTCGACCGAGGTCTACACGTTCTCGATCGGCCGTGACCAGGCGCGGAAGCCGGGCTGCGCCGGGCGCCCGTCGGTCAACACGCGGCTGCGCCTGGAGCCGAACGGGGAGATCTGCGTTCACCTCTCGGGCGACGAGGCGTTCGCCGGCTACTGGAACCGGCCCGACGCGGACGCGAAGGCGATCCACGACGGCTGGTACCAGACCGGTGACACGGGGCATCTCGACGCCGACGGCGACTTCTGGGTCGACGGCCGGCTCGACGACATGATCATCTCGGGCGGCGAGAACATCCATCCGGTCGAGGTCGAGGACGTCCTCGCGAGCCATCCGGGGGTCAGCGAAGTCGCCGTCGTGGGGGCACCGGACGACCGTCTCGGCACGCGCGTGGTGGCCGTCGTCGTCGGCGACGTGACCGCCGAGGAGCTCGACGCGCACTGCCTCGCCTCGCCACTGGCGCGATTCAAGCGGCCCCGCGAGTACCGTCTCGTGGAGGCGCTGCCGAAGAGCGCGTCGGGGAAGATCCTGCGCAGAGTCCTGCGCGACGAGCCGAAGGAGAGCGAGTGAGCGAGTACGACGGGTTCCGGGTCGAGCACGACGCCGATCGCGGAGTGGCGACCATCACGCTGGACGTGCCGGGCAAGTTCAACCGGGTCTCGATGCCGGCGCGCGACCAGCTGGCGCAGGTCTTCGCCGAGCTCGATCAGGACGAGGCGGTGCGGTTCGTCGTGCTCACCGGGGCCGGGGGGCAGTTCACGGCCGGCGGCGACATCGCCGGCTTCCTGACGCGATCCCCCTGGATCGTCTCGCAGCTCGCGAAGAACGTGGCGGCGCCAGAGCGCTGCTCGAAGCCCGTGATCGCGCGGCTCGAGGGCTACGTCTTCGGGGTCGGCATGGAGCTGGCGCTCGCGTGCGACTTCCGGATCGCGGCAGAGGGGATGCAGATGGCGCTGCCCGAGGCGACGATCGGGATGATCCCGGGCTCAGGCGGCACCCAGCGCCTGGCGCGGCTCGTCGGGCTGGGCCGGGCCAAGGACATCATCATGCGCGGCCGCCGCGTGCCGGCCGACGAAGCCCTTGCGATCGGGCTCGTCTCCGAGGTCGTGCCCGTGGAGCGCCTGGACGAGACGGTCGACGCGCTGATCGCCGAGCTCTCGCGCCATGCACCGCTCTCGCTGGCGATGGCGAAGCGCGTGCTCAACACCGCCTACGACGGGCCGCTCCACGTCGGGCTCGAGATCGAAGGACTCGCCTACGGCCTCATGCAGCAGACGCACGACTTCCGGGAGGGCGTCGAGGCGTTCGTGGAGAAGCGCAGGCCCGACTTCGACGGGACCTAGGGTCCGCGCTCCCAGGCGAGCCCTGCGGCGAGCACCGTCTGGTCGTGCGGGGCGACCAGCTGCAGGTTCCCGACCGCGAGCCCGGCCCAGCCGATCAGGTTGACCCAGCGCAGGAACGACGACAGCGGCAGCCGCACGTCGAGCTCGTCCGCATCCTCGAGCGGCAGGTCGACGGCGAAGCAGGGGCTGACGTAGAGGTCGACGTCGGGCGCATACGCGCGCCAGGCCGCGAGGGCGCCGTAGGCGACCGAGACGGCCTCGGGTGTCACCTTCTGGGCAGCCTCGAGCTTGATGCGCATCACGTCCCCGTACTCGTCGGCCCGGGCGGGGAAGGTCGCGCGGTGGCTCGCGGCGGCCTCGTGCAGGAACAGCGGCCACATGTCAGCGTGGGCGCCCGGGATCGTGGCCTCGACGACGCGCGCGCCGAGCTCCTCCAGGCCGGCGGCCCACCGCTCGGCCTCGTCGCTCTGCTCGGTCTCGCGCCCGTCGCCGAGATACGGCGCCTGTCGCAGCAGGCCGACGGTGAGCCCCTCGAGCCGGGGCTCCGGCGCGGGACGGCCCGACATCACCGACCAGAGCAACGCGGCGTCCTCGACGCTCCGCGCCATCGGCCCGACCGTGTCGAGGGACGGGCAGAGGGGAAAGATGCCGTCGAGAGGGATGGCGCCCCAGCGCGGCTTCAGCCCGACGGTCTCGCAGGCGGCCGACGGCAGCCTGATCGAGCAGCCCGTGTCGGTGCCGATGCCCAGGTCGACGAGGCCCGCCGCGAGCGCCGCCGCGTTCCCCGCCGAAGAGCCGCCGGTCGTCTTCCCCGGGTGGGCGGGGTTGCGCACCGTCCCGTACCACGGGTTCGCGCCGAGCACGCTCCAGGCGAACTCGGGCAGGTTGGCCTTGCCCACCACCACCCCACCCGCGTCGAGCACGCGCTGGACGACCGTCGCGTGCGCATCGGGCACGTGGTCGCCGTAGATGTGCGAGCCGTACGTCGTGCGGATCCCGGCCGTATCGATCAGGTCCTTGACGAGTACCGTGCGCCCGTCGAGCGGTCCCTCGGCGGCACCGCGCAGCGGCTCGTCGAGCCAGGTGATCCCCGCGTTGTAGGGGTCCTTCACGGCAGCAGTGCCACGCACTCGACCTCGATCTTCGCACCCGGGATCACGAGCGCCGAGATCTCGACGAGCGTCGAGGCGGGTCGTGTCTCGCCGAAGACCTCCTCGCGCACCGGGTTCACGAGCGGCCGGTCGTTCACGTCGGTGAGGAAGACGGTCACCTTGACGACGTCGGCGAAGGTGCAGCCGCCGGCCGCGAGCACGGCACGCATGTTCTCGAAGACGCACCGCGCCTGCGCCACGACGTCGTCCCCGCCGACGAGCTCACGGCGCTCGTCGACGGGGACGATGCCGGAGACGAACAGGAAGCCACCGGCCTCGACTGCGTCCGTGAAGTGCGAGATCGGCTCGGCCTGGCCGGCCACGCGGAGCTCACGGCGCCGTGCCATCGTCAGGCGAAGTGGGCCTTGAGGGCGTCGAAGCCGCCCTGGAAGACCTGGGAGGCGAAGAAGTCCGTCCAGTGCGCCTGCTGGTCGCGGTCGCAGTCGAACGTCGTCCACCACTCGACGAAGCTGCCGCCGCCGTCGGTGAGCGGCGTGACGCGAATCGTGGCGCAGTAGTTGTCGACGTCGAACGGCGTCTTCTGGAAGTCGTACGTGTACGAGCGGTCGAGGTCGGAGTGGGCGAGCAACTGCTCGCGGATGTGGGTGCCGTCCCCGAGCGTGAAGCTGCGGATCGCGCCGACCTGGTCGCCGGCCTTGCCGTCCTCGATCTCGCTCTGCGAGACGAGGCCGCTGTGCCACGTGGCGAGGCCGTTGAAGTCGCGGATGCGCGCCCACACCTCGTCGGGCGACGCGCTGATCACGGTGCTGGCATAGGACTTGGCCATGGGATGCTCCTTGGTGTAGGTGGCGTCTGGGTGGGCTCTCGGGGTGATCCTACGACGCCTGCTGCTTCGAGAGCGCCTGCTCCCGGATCTCGGACAGCGACTGCCTGGGCGTCAGCGCCTCGGGGTCGACTCGAAGCTCGATCAGGGCGGGCCGGCCGGCGGCCACCGCCTCTTCGAAGGCGGGAGCGAAATCCTCGGTGCGCTCGACCGCGACCCCGTGCGCCCCGAACGACCGCGCGAGAGCGGCGAAGTCCGGGTTGACGAGATCCGTGCCGGAGACGCGGCCCGGGTAGTGCCGCTCCTGGTGCATCCGGATCGTCCCATACATGCCGTTGTTGACGACGAGCACGACGATTGCGGCATCGTGCTGCACGGCCGTCGCGAGCTCCTGCCCGGTCATCAGGAAGTCGCCGTCGCCGGCCATGGCCACCACGATCCGCTCCGGGTGCAGGATCTTCGCCGCCACGGCGGCGGGGACGCCGTACCCCATGGCGCCGCTCGTGGGCGCGAGCTGGGTCGGGTAGCGGCTGAACTCGTAGAAGCGATGCGTCCAGACCGAGAAGTTGCCTGCGCCGTTCGTGAGGATGGCGTCAGCGGGAAGCCGTCCGCGAAGGGTGGCCATCACGTCGCCCATGTTGAGAGCTCCGGGAACGTCGAGGTGACGCAGGTTGTCGAGGTAGTCCTCCCTTCCCCTCTGCGTGGCCTCGCGCCGCGGCGACGGGTCGAGCGGCGGCAGCGCGGAGAGCGCCACGGCGAACGCGTCCGGCGAGGCGACGACGGCGAGCGTGGGCGCGTAGACGCGGCCGAGCTCGTCGGGGTCGGCGGTGACGTGCACGAGCGCCTGCTCCGGGCCCGGAACGTGCAGGAGCGTGTAGCCCGCCGTGGTGATCTCGCTGAGGCGATCACCGATCACGAGCAGGACGTCGGCTTCGCGGACCCGCTGCGAGAGGCGAGGGTCGGCGCCGAGGGCGAGATGGCCGACGTAGGCGTCGGCGTGGTTGCTCACATAGTCCTGGCGCCGCCACCCCGACGCGACGGGGACCGCGCCCGCGCTGCACCAGGCGGTCAGGGCCGCCTGCGCCTCGGCGCTCCACGGTGCCCCGCCGACGATCACGAGCGGCCGCTCCGCCCGGTCGAGCAGCTCGCGGGCACGCTCGACGTCTCCTGCGGCGGGGTGCACGCGGGAGACCAGGAACGGAGGCGCATCGGGCGCGGACGACTCCTCCACGAGCATGTCCTCCGGCAGCGCCAGCACGACAGGCCCGGGACGGCCGGCCGTCGCCACGTGGTAGGCACGGGAGATCAGCTCCGGGATCCGGTCGGCGCTCTCGATCTGGTCGACCCACTTCGCCATCGGACCGAACATGTGCCGGTAGTCGATCTCCTGGAACGCCTCGCGGCCCATCATCTGGCGGCCGACCTGTCCGATCAGGAGGATCAGCGGCGTCGAGTCCTGGAAGGCGGTGTGGATCCCGCCGGCCGCGTGCGTGGCGCCTGGGCCGCGTGTGACCATGCAGATCCCCGGCCGGCCGGTGAGCTTGCCGTAGGCGTCGGCCATGTTCGCCGCGCCGACCTCGTGCCGGCAGCTTACGAACCGGAGCGGCGAGTCGTAGAGCGCGTCGAGCACGGCGAGGTAGCTCTCGCCGGGAACGCCGAACGCGAGGTCGGCGCCGTGGACGACCAGCTGGTCGACGAGGAGCCTGCCGCCCTTCCTCACTTCAGGCGGAGGTGATGCTCGAGGTAGACGGTCGCCTCCTGGAGCCTCGGACGGTCACGGTCTGCCGGGTCGACGTACTGGATCGTGCGCTTGCCCGCCCACTCGGCGGGCAGGACGAGGGCACGGACGAACGCCGTCCGCTGATGCCTGGAGGCTTCTGCGAGGACGGGGTCGGCGCCTGCCTCGAACCAGGCGCCGCCCGGCCCGTAGGAGACCGAGTGGCCCTCCGTGTGGATGTCGATCTCGCCGTGGAGGAGGTAGCGGATCCCGGGCCCGGGGTGCGTGTGCCGGTAGGCGACGCCGCCTGGCGGGAAGTCGATCCGGTCGCAGCGCACGATCCACTCGGCGAACGGGTCGATCTGGATCCGCCGCGAGACGAGTGCTCCCTCGGCCTCCTCGAGCGTGTCGTCGAGCTGCCAAACGAGCGCGTGCCCCTCGACGTGCGCCTCGCCGTAGAACGCGGCGTCGTTCTCGACATCGTAGACGACCCGGTGGCCGCCGGCGGTCTCGGCCCCGGTCTGGAACTCGTAGAGGGAGAGCCTCACGGGAGCAATCTAACGCTCGTGCGATCGGCGTGAGCCGGTCGCACGAGCTTCAGTGGAAGTACTGCCCGCCGTCGATCACGATCGTCTGCCCGGTGACAAACGATGACGGCGGGCTCGCGAGGTACACGACCGCCCCCACCACGTCCTCCGGCGCCTGATCCCGCTGGATCGTGCGGGCGGCGACCGACACGTCGCGTAGCTTCTCGATCACCTCGGGGTGCGCCTCGACACCGGCCGACATGGTGAAGCCGGGTGCGACGCAGTTGACGAGCACGCCGTCCTTGCCGACTTCCTTCGCGAGCGCGCGCGTCAGGGCCACGATCGCACCCTTGCTCGTCACGTAGTGGAGGAGGAACGGGACGCCACGGAAGGGCGTGCCGGACGAGATGTTGACGATCCGCCCGCCGCCGCGCTCGCGCATCACGGGCACGACGGCCCGGCACATGAGGAACATCGAGGCGACGTTGACGTCCATCACCCGGCGCCACTCGTCGAGCGGGATGTCCGTGAACGGGCGCATCTCGAGCGAGGCGTAGAGGCCCGCATTGTTGACGAGGACGTCGATCGAGCCGCAGCGCTCCACTACCTCGTCGACGAGCGACTGCACGGCGGCCTCGTCTGCGACGTCGGCGGTGAGGCCCACGCCGCCGAGGAATGCCTCGGCGGCAGCCTCGGCTCCCCGCAGGTCGGCGACGACGATGCGCGCGCCCTCGGCCGCGAGCCCGTGGGCGATGGCGTTGCCGATCCCCTGCGCTGCCCCGGTGACGAGTGCGACCTTCCCGTCGAGCTGGCCCATGGTTGTTGTCCCCCTATCGGATCGGCGAGAACGAGGTCGGTGTGAGGATGCGGTTCTGCTGGGTATGGATCAGCGGCTGCAGCTTCGTCAGCACCGCCTTCCAGTCGTCGCGCGCCTGGAGCGCCGCGCGCCGCTCCTCGCGCGCGGCGAAGCTGTCGTAACGCCACATGCTCGTGTACGTGGAGAGGGCACCGATCTCGGTCGTGAAAGCGCCGACGAACCCACCCAGCACCTCGCTCTGGATCGGAATTCCCTCCTGCTCGTAGATTCTCACGACCTCCGGGAGCTTCCCCGTGTAGACGTGGTAGTCGCGCTGCTCGACGATCACCATCAGAGTGCCTCCCCGATTCCGCTCATGGCCAGGTACTTGAGCTCGACCCAGTCGTCGACGCCGTAGCTCGACCCCTCACGCCCGATGCCCGACTCCTTGACGCCGCCGAACGGCGCCACCTCGGTAGAGACGAAGCCCGTGTTGATGCCGACGATGCCGTACTCGAGGGCCTCGGCGACGCGCCAGGTTCGCTCGAGGCTCCGGGTGTAGAAGTAGGCGGAGAGGCCGTAGGGCGTGTCGTTCGCGATCGCCACGGCCTCCGCATCGGTCGCGAAGCGGTTGATCCCGGCGACGGGGCCGAACGTCTCCTCGCAGCTCATCGCCATGTCCATCGTCACGCCCGTCAGCACCGAAGGCTGGAAGAACTGGCCCTCGATGCGGCTGCCTCCGAGGACGAGCTCGGCGCCCTGCGCGAGCGCGTCGGCGACGTGCCGCTCGACCTTGGCGACGGCAGGCCCGTCGATCAGCGGCCCGACCTGGACGCCTTCGGTGAAGCCGTCGGCGACCCTGAGCGACGCCGCGGCCCGCGTGAACGTGTCCACGAAGTCGTCGTAGATGCCGTCCTGGACGAGGAAGCGGTTGGCCGAGATGCACGTCTGGCCGGAGTTCCGAAACTTGCACATCATCGCCCCGGCCACCGCTGCCTCGAGGTCCGCGTCGTCGAAGACGATGAACGGCGCGTTGCCGCCGAGCTCGAGGGAGACCTTCTTGACCTGTGCGGCGCACTGCGCCATCAGCAGCTTCCCGACCTCGGTGGAGCCCGTGAAGCCGAGCTTGCGCACGATCGGGTTCGACGTCATCTCGCCGCCGATCAGGGGCGCGTCGGCAGCGTCGCCGGTGACGATCGAGAAGACGCCGGGAGGGATGCCGGCCTCCTCGGCGAGCGCGGCGATCGCGAGCGCGGAGAGCGGTGTCTGCTCCGCCGGCTTCAGCACCATCGTGCACCCGACGGCGAGCGCCGGCGCGGACTTGCGCGTCGGCATCGCGGCCGGGAAGTTCCAGGGTGTGATGCCCGCGGTGACCCCGATCGGCTCGCGCAGGGCGATGATGCGGCGGTCGGGGATCGGCTGCGGGATGACGCGGCCGTCGAGCCGCTTCGCCTCCTCCCCGAACCACTCGTAGAACGAGGCGGCGTAGGCGATCTCGAGCTTCGCCTCGACGAGCGGCTTGCCCTGCTCGCGCACGAGGAGAGCGGCGAGCCCGTCCGCGTTGTCCATCATCAGGTCGGCGAGGCGGCGGAGGATGCGAGCCCTGTCCTTCGCAAGCTTGTGCTTCCACGCCGGCAGCGCCCGCTGAGCAGCCTCGATCGCGCGACGCGTCTCGGCCGCACCCAGGCGGGGGACGTTCGTGATCGTCTCGCCCGTGGCGGGGTCGATCACGGGGAACGTGGCGCCCGAGTCGGCGCTTACCCAGGCACCGTCGATGTAGGCCCGGTCGCGCAGGAGATCTGTCTCGATAGCAGTCATGCGGGTGACATTAGCGATCGCCTTCGCGCGGACGGGCGGGTGCCGGTGCGATACTTGCGCGCGATGGAACCGCAGTTCGTCCACTTCGACGATGTCTCCCCCTTCACCCTGATCGAGGGCGTCGAGGGCCGGCCGCTGTTCGGCGAGGGCGTGATGATGAACGTGATCGAGTTCGGCGCCGGCGCGACCGTGCCCGCCCACAGCCACCCGCACGAGCAGCTCGGGATCGTGCTGCGCGGGATGCAGGCGCTCGTGATCGACGGCGTCGCGCGTGAGCTCGGGCCGATGGAGGGCTACGTCCTCCCCGGCGGCGTCGAGCACTCGGCCTATTGCGGGCCCGAGGGCGCGACCGTGATCGACATCTTCTGCCCGGTGCGGGAGGACTACCGCGAGCGGTGGGGTGCGATCGACGGCGATTCGCCGCCACAATGAGCGTGTGAGCCAGACGATCGAAGCCCCGGTCGAGGTGCGCCTGCCCGAGGGAGACGAGGACTACGACCACGACCGCCCCTGGGCCGTGATCGTGTGGAACGACCCCATCAACCTGATGAGCTACGTCACGTTCGTCCTGCGGAAGCTTTTCGGCTACTCGAAGGAGGAGGCGACGAAGCTGATGCTGCAGGTGCACCACGAGGGCAGGGCAGTCGTCTCCTCGGGCGAGAAGGAGAAGGCCGAGTTCGACGTCGCCCGCCTGCACGCGCACGGGCTCTGGGCCACCCTGAGGCAGGACTGATGAGTGGCCGCCGGATCAAGCGCGACCGCAAGGGCGGCTACCGGCTGGCGCTGCCGCGCGAGGAGCGCGAGCTGCTCGCGTCGCTGCCCCGGCAGCTCCGCGAGGTGCTGAAGGCCGACGAGCCGGACCCGGGCCTGCGCCGCCTTTTCCCTCCCGCCTATGCCGACGACCCGGAGGCCGACGACGAGTACCGGCGCCTGATGCGCGAGGAGCTGATGGAGGGGAAGCTCGTGGCGCTTCGCGTTGTCGAGGAGACCGCCTACGCCGAGCACCTGACGGAGGAGGATCTCGATGGGTGGCTCGGAGCGATCGAGAGCCTGCGGCTCTACCTCGGCACCCAGCTCGACGTGAGCGAGGAGATCTACGACAACGCGCCCGACCCGAACGACCCCGATGCTGCTGCGCAGGCGCTCTACGGCTACCTCAGCTGGCTGCAGGAGCAGGCGGTGGAGGCGCTGTCGGCAGGGCTCTAGGGCTCGACGAGCACCCTTCCCGCGGGCAGCTCCAGGCTCGCCTGCACTGCTTCGTCGATCCACTCCAGTGGGAACGTCTCGCCGAGCAGCGGCGCCAGCTCGAGCCTGCCGGCCGCGACGTGCTCGAGCAGGGTCGGGAGCGCCACGGCCGGGTCCTCCGACCCGTACATCGTCCCGGTGAGGAACTTCTCGCGGCGCAGGAACTGGGCCGGGTCGAGATCGAGCCGCATCCCGGTCGGTGGGATCCCCACGATGACGGCCGTACCGCCGCTGCGGGTGAACTGGAGCGCCGTCACCGTCGTGGCGGGGAAGCCGACGGCGTCGAAGCCGTAGTCGGCCCCCTCCGGAGCGACCGCGGCCATCAACTCCTCGAGATCGTCCGGGTGCACGGCGTGGGTGGCGCCGAGGCGGAGGGCCTGCTCCCGCCGGGCCGCCACCGGGTCGACGACGACGATCGCGTCCGAGCCCGCCAGGCGCGCTCCCTGGACGACGAACTGCCCCACCCCGCCCGCCCCGATCACGAGCGCGACGCCTCCGGGCTGCGCCTTCGCGGCGAAGAGGACGGAGCCGACACCGGTGAGGGCGGCACAGCCGAGCAGAGCTGCATCGCGGAACGGCACGACGCCGCCCGTCGGCAGCGCAACCTTCGAGGCGACCACGACACGGTCGGCCCAGGCGCCCGTGGCGGTGCCGCGGTAGACCGTCTCGCCCTCGAACGACATGCCGGTCGTGCCGTCGACGAGCGTGCCGTTGCCGATTGCCCGGTGCAGCGGCGAGCACGCAGCCGGGCGCCCACGGGCGCAGTCGGCGCAGCGGCCGCACGAGGGCGCCCAGGAGAGCACGACCTCGTCGCCCACCCGCAGCGACTCGACGGCGTCGCCGACGTGCTCGACCACGCCGGCGCCCTCGTGGCCGAGCACCATCGGCGTCGGCCGCTGGAACTCGCCCTTGACCTGGTGCAGGTCGGTGCCGCAGATGCCGACGGCCGCCATGCGGACGACGACGTCGTCGGGGCCGGGCTCCGCCAGGTCGAGCTCGACGACCTCGAGAGGCTCGCCGACCGCCCGGAAGAGCCCGGCCCTCGTCTTCATGCGCTAGCCGATCGCCGCTTTCACTGCGGCGCAGCTCGTCACCTGCGAGACGTTCTGCAGCGCGAAGTTGATCGACGCGGCGTGCCACTCGGCGTTCATCGTCGAGCAGCCGTCCTCGGGCACGATCATGTTGAAGCCCATGTCGGCGCCGGTGCGGGACGTGTGCTCGATCGACATGTTCGTCCACGCGCCGGTCACGATCACCGTGTCGCGGCCGAGGCCGTCGAGGAGGTTCTGCAGCCGCGTGCCCTGCCAGCCGCTCATCCGCATCTTCTCGACGACGTGGTCGCCGGCCTTCGGCTCGAGGCCGTCCGCCGGGGCCGCGCCCCACGTGCCGCGCACCAGGGCACCGGTGTCCTTGACGCCCTGGAAGAGCGGGGCGTTCAGCTTCAGCCCCGGGGCGCCCTCCTCGACGAGGTACCAGACGTGGATCACGGGGATCCCCTTGGCCCGGCAGGCGTCGGCCAGGCCGGCCACGTTCGCGACGACGTTCTGCTCCGTCGCGTGCGCGGGCGAGCCCGACTCGGCGAAGGCACCGCCCTCGATGATGACGTCGTTCTGCATGTCCTGGATGATCAGGGCGCAGCGACCCGGGTCGAGGGTGACCTCGTCTGCGAGCGTCAGCTCAGTCATCGCATCCTCCTATCGCATGTACGGCTCGCGCCGCGGGCCGACCTTCGTCGTGATCGTGTAGACCGACGTCGACGAAGGAATGAACAGGGTGTGCCAGTCGGGCCCGCCCCACGAGTGGTTGCCGACGTTCTCCGGCACCTCGACGGTGCCCAGGTGCTCGCCTTCGGGCGAGATCACCCACACGCCCTTCGGGCCGGTCACCCAGACGTTTCCGAGCTCGTCGACCTTCATCCCATCGGGAATGCCCTCCTCGATCACGCCGGTGCCGACGCCCTCGAAGAACATGCGCCCGTTCGAGAGCGTGCCGTCGGCGTTGACGTCGAACACCTTGATGTGCGCGTGCGGCGTGTCGTTGATGTACATG
>Ga0302299_10000507_pt1 | contig 21268 bp, 10 predicted proteins | sample III_Fen_N3_4_FD_198795 | JGI IMG/M metagenome (GOLD analysis project Ga0302299, IMG submission 198795) | Peat permafrost microbial communities from Stordalen Mire near Abisko, Sweden - III_Fen_N3_4 | ecosystem: Environmental > Terrestrial > Soil > Wetlands > Permafrost | place: Sweden: Abisko... | reverse complement strand
CTTGGTGACCTTGAACCGCTCGAAGTGGAGCTGGACCGGGTCATCCGGCTTGGGCTCGGTGTGCTTGGCGAGGACGACGATCTCGTCGCCGCTCGCGTCGGCGGCGAACACCGGCCGAGACGTGACGACAGCAGCAGCGAGCAGGGTTGCGAATCCGAGAATCTTGAACAGTTTCATAGCGAACTCCATGCGCCGAGACGTCGACCGCGGGTGTGGCGCAAGCACGAGTTGCGGTCGTTACCACATCGAGAGTGAGAGGATATTTCTGGCTAGCCGCCGGTGTGGCGCAGCACCAGCGAGACCTGAATCGGAATCTTGTCGGCGTCGAAGTCCTTGGCGTCGGCGGCCAGGGCGGTGTCCTTGATCACGACGCTGAAGTCGGCTTTGACCAGCAGGATCTCTCCCGACAGTCCCAGTCGCGCCAGCGCGGTGGCGTCCGGTTTGCGTAGCGTGCCCGTGATCTCGACCGAGTGAGTCTTGCCGATCAGCCCCAGGGTTGCGTGGGCGCGAAATCCCACATTGTTGGGTCCAGCCTGGCTGGCCGTGATGAGACGATCGATCGCCACGGTGATTCGCGGGAACTTGTCGACGTAGAGATATTCCTCACGCGCGTGCTTCGAGCGCAGGTCGAGCCCGGCGTCGACCCCCGCCGCATCGGCGCTGATCTCGGCGCTCGTCGGCTTGCCGAGATCGCGCGGATCGCCCTGCCAGCTGCCGTGGATGCCCTTGCTGAACCGCGCGTCGAACGCATCGCCGCCGGCCGCCATGTGTGCGGTGATCGACGTACCTTCATGTTCGACGACCTCGTAGCGGCCGGCCGGCGCGTCGATCGTCGCGGTCTGGCCGTCGCCCGCGGGGCTCGCCGCCGCGACCGCCGCGGCCGACGGGGGCTGGTTCAGCGGTGGCGTATCGAGGCCGCCGACCGGGCGCCCGCCGCTGGCGAACGCGGCGATCGGTACGATCAGCGGCAGCGCCCCCACGATCCAGGCCGCCGCGCGCAGGCCCCGGAGGGGCTGCTGGCGCCGGGCTTCGACCCGCCGGATGATCCAGCCTGCGATGGCGAGCCCCACGGCGACCGCGGCGATCGCGGCGATCGTGGTGAGGCCGAGCCAGATCGGGTGCTGGGCGCTGATCTTCACGCCGAGGTCGGGATCCGGAACGTAGAATCGCTGAGACAGCGTCGTCCACACCGTGCCCGAGCCCTGCGCGACCCAGCGCACGGCCGCCGCGATCAACGCGATGATCGGCAACACCACGGGCGTGAACGGCGAACTCGCAACCAGGCGCACGCAACCTGGGTACTCTGATCCGCCGCACAATGCACCTCGAAGCGCTCGCAACATTGTGTTGCGAATCTGCTGCGGGCGCACGACGGTGTTCGACGAATGAGCCTCGGGCGAATGTAACCAAGCCGCGACAACCCGACCGCCCCGATCGCAAGTCTATCCGACGAGCGGCCGGTACAGCGAGGGCCGGCGATCGCGGAAGAACCCCATGCTCGCGCGGATCTGGCGGATCTGCGCGAGGTCGAGCGTGGCCAGCGCGAAGCCGGATTCACCGCGGCCGAGCTCGGCGCGCTTGTCGCCCCGCGCGTCGGCGATGAACGAGCTACCGTAGAACGTGATCGCGGTGGCATCTTCCCCTTCGACGCCGATGCGGTTCGCCGCGACGACGCCGACCGCGTTGGCGACCGCGTGGCCGATCATCACGCGCTGCCAGGAGTCGCGGCTATCGAGCTCGGGCTCCTCGGGCTCGGAGCCGATCGCGGTGGGATACAGCAGCAGATCCGCCCCGGCGAGCGTCATCGCGCGCGCCGCTTCGGGGAACCACTGATCCCAGCAGATCGCCACGCCGATCGTGCCGAACCGCGTGGTGAACGCGCGGAACCCGGTATTGCCGGGCTGGAAGAAGAACTTCTCCTGGTAGCCGGGGCCATCGGGGATGTGGCTCTTGCGGTACAGGCCGAGGTTCCGGCCGTCGGCGTCGAACACGACGACCGAGTTGTAGCGCTCGGGGCCGGCCTGCTCGTAGAACGACACCGGGATCACCACGCCGAGCTCGGCGGCCAGCTGCTGGAAGTGGCGCAGCGTCGGATGGCGCTCGGCGGGGCGCGCGCGCGCGAAGTCGGCCTCGCGCTGCGTGCGGCAGAAGTAGTGGCCTTCGAACAGCTCGCTCGGCAGGATGATCTGGGCGCCCTTGCCCGCCGCCTCGCGGACCAGCGAGGTCACGCGCGCGACGTTGGTGGCGACGTCATCGGTCAACGCGGTCTGCAGCGCCGCGACGGTGACATGCATGCGCGGACCTTACCGCACGCCCGGCACATCGAGCGCGCTGGCGGATCACGAAGCGACCGGCGGCACCTGCGGCTGCTGCTGCGTCGAGCAATGGAACGCGCCGCCGCCGACCACCACCGGCTTGCCCTCGACCGCGACGGTGCGCCGGGTCGGGAACATGGCGGCGATCGCCGACACCGCGGCGTCGTCGGCGGCCACGCCGTAGGTCGGCACCACCACCGTGGTGTTGGCGACGTAGAAGTTCATGTAGCTCGCGGGCATCAGGTTGCCGGCGGCATCTTCGACGGTGCCCGGTGACGGCACGGTGACGACCTCGAACCGCTGGCCGTTCGCGCCGCGCGCCGCCTCGAGATCGCCCAGGATCCCCGCCAGCGCCTCGCGGTTCGGATCGCCGGGCTGGGGCTCCATGCAGGCGACCACGCCGGGCGCGACGAACCGCGCGAGCGTATCGATGTGGCCATCGGTGTGATCGTTGGCCAGGCCGCGATCGAGCCACACGACGTGGCGCACCCCGAGCGCCCAGGCCAGCCGGGCCTCGAGCGCGCGCTGGTCGAGCCCGGGGTTGCGTGCCCCGCCCAGCAGGCACTGCCGCGTGGTGAGCACGGTGCCCTCGCCGTCGACCTCGATCGCGCCGCCCTCGAGCACGAAGTCGAACGCGGCGCCGCGCACGCCGGCGCGCGCCGTGACCCGCGCCGCGACCTCGGTGTCGCCCTCCATGAGGTACTTGCCGCCCCAGCCGTCGAACTGGAAGCGCGCCGCCGAGACCTCGCCGCCGCGGGTGACGAAGATCGGACCGGTGTCGCGCAACCACACGTCGCCGTAGGGCAGCTGATGAAACCGCACCCCCGCGGCCGCCGGGCCGAGCAGCAGCCGCGCCGCGGCTTCATCGCCGGCGTCGCGCACCAGCAGCTCGACGCGCTCGCCACGCGGCCGGCCGGCGTCCACATCGACGATCGCCGCGACCATCTGCATCAGCGCGCGCTGCGGCGCCACGACGCCCTCGAGCCACTGATCGGGATCATGAGGCCACGCGGTCCACACGGCGTCGTGCGGCGACCATTCAGCAGGCATCCGGAACATCACGCGGGCTTCTTACCAGAACCTGCCTGGGCTGAACGGCTCGGAACACCAGTTCTGCGCATGCATCTGCGGCCACGCGACCTGGGCGCGATGCGCCACGCGCTCCTACGCGCGCTGCCTGGCGCGCTGGCGGAGGACGTACGGCAGGATGCCGCCGTGAAAGATGTAGTCGGCCTCCTGCGCGGTGTCCACCCGCGCGATCACGGTGAACGCGCGCGCGCCGGCGCGCACGCGCAGCGGCATCCGGGGCGTGACGCCGGCCGCGATCCCGGTGATCGCGACCTCCTCCTCGCCGGTGAGCCCGAGCGCGACGGCATCCTCGCCGGGCTGGAACTGCAGCGGCAGCACGCCCATGCCCACCAGGTTGGCGCGGTGGATGCGCTCGAAGCTCCGGGCGATCACCGCGCGGACGCCGAGCAGCGCGGTGCCCTTGGCGGCCCAGTCGCGCGCGCTGCCGCTGCCGTAGAGCTCGCCAGCGATCACCACGAGCGGGACGGCGTGCCGGGCGTACGCCATCGCGGCGTCGTAGATCGCGAGCGGGCTGGTCGCGCCCGCCGCCGACACGTGCCGGGTGTAGCCGCCCTCGATGCCGGCGACCATGCGGTTCTTGAGCCGGGTGCTCGCGAACGTGCCGCGCACCATCACCTCGGGGTTGCCACGGCGCGCGCCGTACTGGTTGTAATCGGCGGGCGCCACCCCGAGGTCGTCGAGGTAGCGGGCGGCGGGGCTGTGCGCCGCGATGGTGCCGACCGGCGAGATGTGATCGGTGGTCACCGCGTCGCCGAGGATCGCGAGGATCCGCGCGCCGGTGATGTCGGCGAGCGGCGCCGGGGTGGCGGCGAGGTGGTCGACGTGGCCGGGCCGGCGGAGGTAGGTCGAGGCGTCGTCCCAGGCAAACCGGTCGCCGCCCGGGGCGTCGAGCGCGCGCCAGCGGTCGTCGCCCTCGAGGATGTGGGCGTAGCGCCGGACGTACTGGTCGCGGTGGATCGCGGCGCGCATCGCGCGGGCGATCTCGGCGGGCGACGGCCACAGCTCGCGCAGGTACACCGGCGCGCCGTCGCTGCCGCGGCCGATCGGCTCGCGCGCGAAGTCGAGGTCGACCGTGCCGGCGAGCGCGTGCGCGACGACGAGCGGCGGCGATGCCAGGTAGCTCGCGCGCACGAGCGGGTGGACGCGCCCCTCGAAGTTGCGGTTCCCGGACAGCACGGACGCGACCACGAGGTCACCGCCCTCGATCGCGGCGGCGATCGAGGGGTCGAGCGGTCCGGAGTTGCCCACGCACGTGGTGCAGCCGAAGCCGACGAGGTGAAAGCCGAGCACCTCGAGATCGGCGGTCAGCGCGGCGGCGGCCAGGTAGTCGACGACCACCTGCGAGCCCGGCGCCAGCGAGGTCTTGACCCACGGCTTGGTGCGCAGGCCGCGGGCGACGGCCGCGCGCGCGACCAGCCCCGCCGCGACCATCACCGACGGGTTCGAGGTGTTGGTGCAGCTGGTGATCGCGGCGATCACGACGGCGCCGTGGCCGAGCGTGAAGCGGCCGCGCGGCGAAGCGACCACGCGCGAGGCCGCGAGCTGGCCCGGGCTCGGGCCGGCGCCATCGGCTCCGGCGTCGATCGCGCGCGGCGCGCCCCCGCGCTCGCCGAGCAGGCCGGGGACGGCGCGGCGCCAGGCGGCGCGCGACGCGCGCAGCGGGATGCGGTCGTGGGGCCGTGACGGACCGGCGAGCGAGGGCTCGATCGACGACAGGTCGAGCGCCACGGTGTCCGTGAACCGCGGCCGGATCGTCGGATCGCGCCACATCAGGTTGTCCTTGGCGTAGCGCTCGACGAGCTGGACGTGGTCGTCCGCGCGGCCGGTGAACCGCAGATAGGCGAGCGTCTCGTCGTCGACCGGGAACAGCGCCATGGTCGCGCCGTACTCGGGCGCCATGTTGGCGATCGTCGCGCGGTCGGGGATGGCCAGCGCGGCGACGCCCGGCCCGGTGAACTCGACGAACTTGTCGACCACACCGCGCCGGCGCAACAGCTGGGTCAGCGTGAGCACGAGGTCGGTCGCGGTCGTGCCGGCCGGGAGCTCGCCGGTGAGCTCGACGCCCACGACCTCGGGGATCCGCATCGCCATCGGCTGGCCGAGCATGACGGCCTCGGCCTCGATCCCCCCGACGCCCCAGCCGAACACCCCGAGGGCGTTGACCATCGTGGTGTGCGAGTCGGTGCCGATCACCGAGTCGGGGAACGCCACGAGCGTGCCGTCGCGGACCTCGGTCGTCACCACCCGCGCGAGGTACTCGAGGTTGACCTGGTGGCAGATCCCGGCCCCCGGCGGCACGACGCGCAGGTTGGCGAACGCGCGCTGGCTCCAGCGCAGGAACCGGTAGCGCTCGAGGTTGCGCTGGTAGTCCAGCTCGAGGTTATGTGCGTGCGCCTCCGGCGAGCCGGCCTCGTCGACCTGCAGCGAGTGATCGATCACGAGATCGACGGGCTTTTCCGGGTCGATCGCCGCCGCGGGCAGGCCGAGCTCCACGACCGCGTCGCGCATCGCCGCGAGGTCGCACAGCGCGGCCACGCCGGAGAAGTCCTGCATGAGCACGCGCGCCGGCCGGAGCTGGACCTCGTGCTCGGCGCCGGCCGCCGCCCAGCCCGCGACCGCCGCGATGTCGTCCGCCCGGACGGTGGTGCCGTCCTCGCAGCGCAGCAGGTTCTCGGCCAGGATCCGCAGCGAGTACGGCAACGTGGCCACATCACCGACGCCGGCGCGGGCGAGCGCGTCGAGCCGGTACAGCTCGACCTGGCTGCCCGCGACCGCGATCCGCGACCGGCTGGAAAAGCTATCAATCGACATGATGGCGGCAGGTCATGACGTGTTCTGGATTGTCGATGATATTCAATTGATGATCTCGACTATCAAGCGGAGATGGACAGTGGTAGTGTCACGGGGTGCCGAGCCTCCAACGCCACGTGTTTGTCTGCATCAACGAACGTGCCGCCGACCACCCCAAGGGGTGTTGCCTGCGCAGGGGCGGGGCCGACGTCCGCGATCGCCTCAAGGCCGAGCTCGCGGCGCGCGGGCTGGCGAAGGCGATCCGCGCCAACAACGCGGGTTGCCTCGACCAGTGCGAGCACGGTGTCGCCGTCGTCGTGTATCCCGAGCAGGTATGGTACGGCCACGTGACCGAGGCCGACATCCCCGAGATCATCGACAGGCACCTGGTGGGCGGCGAGATCGTGACCCGGCTGCTCCTGCCCGATCAGCCGCACCTCGCCGACGGCCAGACGGTCCCGGCCCTGGTGCCCCGCGCCGCCACCACGGCGCGCTGAGCCGGCGGCGGCGACGACGCAGAGCGGCGCGCGGGCGGCGGTCATCGGTAGTCGTTCGACTCGACGTCCTGCGGACGGTACGAGGTCAGCCGGTAGAAGTTGCGCAGCGAGCGCTCGAGCGCGTGGTACACGTCCGGCGCCGAGAACAGCTCGGCGATCGCCGCCGGCGGATCGAGCCCCGCGAGCTCCTTGCGCAGCCCGTCCCAGACCTGCGCGAACGCGTCCATGAAGTTGCGCTGGAACCGCGCGCTGCCGGCGTCGGTGCCGATGAGGTACCAGCAGATCGACTCGGCGAGCTCGCGCACCGTGTGGCGGACGGCGAACTCGAGCTGCCCGGCGGCGCCAAAGCTCGCCACCGGACGCACGCTGTTGACGTCGACGATGCCGCCGTCGACCACCAGGTTCTGCGCCATCAGGCAGTAGCCGCGGCCGAAGTTCGATGGATCCGTCGGCACCCAGCCGAGCGCGAGCAGCTCGGCGGTGAGCCGCACCCAGCCGGCGACCGCGCGCGCCGGGTCCGACAGCGACGCCAGGTGCCGCTGGCGCGCGTCGAACGAGACCTCGGCGCCGACGTCACCGCGCAGGTGCATCACCCGGAGCGGCAGGCTCGGATAGTAGTACACGTAGACGCCCAGCCCCGGCCCGATCTGGCCATCGATCAGCGCCAGCGTCTTGGCCGTGACGTGGGGGCGGAGCACGTCGAGCGCACGCGCGCGCACCTCGTCGGGCAGGCGGTAGACGAACAGCGGCGTGGGGATGCGCGCGAGCTTGCCGAACCGGCGCAGGTACGCGACCTGGAGCGCGAGCGCGCTGTCCGCCTCGTCCTGGGCGTCCTCGAGCGGATGCACCGCAGGCGGCTTGCCCTCGCAGATCGGGAACCGCTCGAGCTGGTTCAGCAGGGTCCAATCCTCGAGGATCTGGCGGCCGCCGGTGCCGATCGTCCAGCTGAACACGTTCCACATCTCGCCCATGCGCCTGGGCACCTGCGCGAAGTTCTCGGCCGCGGGCTCGGTGCCCTTGACCGCGAGGCAGCCGCGGCCGCCGGGGACGCTGGCGAGCCGGTCGAGGTGGAGGTAGAACGCGCGGACATGGCGGTCCGGACGCGACAGCGCGCCGTGGCTGCCGAACGCCCACTGGCGCTGCACCACGAGCTCGCGCTGGAGCACGCGGTAGATCGCGCCGAGCCCGGGCTCGATCGCGGCCAGCGCGTCGTACACCTCGGGAGCGTGGGCCCGCAGATCCCACGCGGGCGCGAGCGCGGTGAACATCGCGCCGCTGGCGCGGAGCTCGTCCTGGAGCTGCGCGTCGCCGGTCATACGCGCTCCTGGCGCGCGCGCTGATCATCCACGCCGGACAGCTCGTAGAACGAGGCATCGAGCGCGTCGGCGAGCCGCGCTCGCAGGCACTGGCGGAACACCGAGATCACCGGCCACGCCTGCATGAACACCCAGACCTCGTCGGCCCGGCCGTCGGGGAGTACGTGGAGGATGGTCGCGATCGCCATCGGCAGCGTCGAGCGCTTGGCGCGCAGCACGTGCGCGGGCGCGCGCAAGAGCTCGCCCGACTCGCACACCCCGTAGACGGCGACGGCGTTGCGGATGATGAGGCCCACCTGCGCGGGGCCCTCGATCGGCCGGCTGAACGCCGGGGCGAAGAACCGGATCTGCTCGCTAAGCTCGAACGGAGCCACGGTGTCGGCCTGCCAGCTTGGATCGGTGACCCGGGCCACGATCGCGCTGGCCTCCTCCGGGGTGAGCTCCCATCCCGGGAGCCCGGGCAGGCGCTCGCGCAGCCGCGCGCGCCACGGCAGGGCCACCGCGAACTCGCACAGCAGGACCCGCAGCTCGACGACCTCGCCGGTCTCGCCCAGGAGCGCCATCGTGAGCCCGCGGATCGGCCGGCCGTCGCAGCGGCCGCGCCACGCCACCGCGGACGTGGTCTGCCCGGCGAACCGCACGTCCGCGACGACCTCGTGATCGAGCGCGGCGTACGTGACGCGCAGCGCGTCCCAGATCGCCGCGCCGCCGGAGATCGGGACGTGCAAGAACGGATGCAGGAGCCGCGCGCCATGCGCGAGCCCCCGGCCGGGGCCGATCAATTCGTCTGCGAACAACGTGTCTGCGGGCATCGTGATCTCTCGGGTGGGGGTGGTCATGCGGCGGCTCAGACGAGCGCGACCCGGTACTCGGTCATCCACATGTCGAGCTGGCAGAGGAACGCGAGCAGCTGGGCGTCCTTCTGGTACATGCCGAACCAGTGCCGCCGCGCCGCCTCGTCCTCGGGCGCCGCCATGATGCGCGCCAGCGCGTCGCGGTCGACGAGCGGCGCGAGCCGCGACGAAGGCTGGCCGAGGCGATCGACCAGCAGCGCCTTGACCGCGCGCAGGTACGCGGGATCGTGCGTGGTCGGGTAGGGCGACTTCTTTCGCCACAGCACGTCGTCGGGCAGGATCCCGGCCATCGCGCGCCGCAACAGGCCCTTCTCGACGCCGCCGGCGTTCTTCATCGCCCAGGGCACGTTCCACAGGTACTCGACGATCCGGTGATCGCAGAACGGCACCCGGACCTCGAGACCGTAGAACATGCTCGCGCGATCCTTGCGGTCGAGCATCATCGGCAGCCATCGCGCGAAGTTGAGGTAGAACATCTGCCGGCGCATCGCCTCGAACGGCGGCTCGCCGGGCAGCGGCGGGCACTGCGCGATGGTGCGCTGGTAGTGCTCGGCGATCGTGCGCTGGGGATCGAGCTGTGCGCGCAGCTCCGGGGCGAGCAGCTGCTTGCGCTCCTCGGTCATGCGGATCCATGGAAACCGCGGGCTGGTGTAGGACTGCTCGTCGTGAAACCAGCGATAGCCGCCGAAGATCTCGTCGGCGGTCTCGCCCGACAGCACCACGGTCGACTGGCGCTTGATCTCGCGGCAGAACAGCATGAGCGAGGCGTCGGTCTCGGCGGCGCCGGGCAGGTCGCGCGAGCGCATCGAGTCGGCGAGCGCGGCGGTCAGCTGGGGGATGTCGAGCATCACGCGGTGATGCGCGGTCTCGAAGTGCCGCGTCACCTTCTCGATCCACGGGTGATCCTCGTCCGGAACGAAGCTGGTCGGCTGGAAGTGCCTGGTGTTGTCGACGAAGTCGACCGACCAGGTGTGCAGCGGGCCGCGGCCGGCCCGCTGGAATTCGCGTGCCGCGATCGCGGTGATCGAGCTCGAGTCGAGCCCGCCGGACACCATCGTCCCGATCGGCACGTCGGACACCAGCTGCCGCGTCACCGCGTCGGTGACCAGCTCTCGCACCCGCTCCACGGTGGTCTCGAAGCTGTCCTCGTGGGGGCGGCTCTCGAGCTGCCAGTAGCGCCGCTTGTGCGTGCCCGACGCGTCGTGGGTGAGGCACCAGCCGGGCTCGAGCTCCTCGATCTGGCGGAACACCCCGGAGCCCGGCGTCCGGCACGGGCTCATGAAGAACAGCTCCTCGAACGCGCTGGTGGTGACCTCGCGCCGCACCAGCGGGTTCGCGAGCAGCGCCTTGATCTCGGACCCGAACAGCAGCGCGCCGTCGCTCCGGACGAAGAACACCGGCTTGACGCCGATCCGGTCGCGCGCCAGGAACAGCGTGTGGTCGGGCTCGGTCCACACCGCGAACGCGTAGATGCCGTTGAACCGCTCGAGGCACGCCGGCCCCCACTCGATGTAGGCCTCGAGCAGCACCTCGGTGTCGCAGTGGGTGTCGAACCGATGGCCCCGCGCGGCGAGCTCGCGGCGCAGCTCGGGCGCGTTGTAGAGCTCGCCGTTGTACACGGTGACGAACGTCTGGGCGCCGCGGCGGCGGATCATCGGTTGCGCGCCGTTGCTCGGGTCGATGACCGACAGCCGGCGATGGCCGAGCACGGCGTGCGGCGATAGCCACTCACCTGCCGCGTCGGGCCCGCGCGCGGCGAGCGCCTGGGTCATCGCGCGCAGCGTGTCGCGCGCAGGTCGCAGGTCGTTGCGATGATCGATCCAGCCTGTGATACCGCACATCGTTGGCTCCTTAGGTCGTGTAGATTCCGCCCGGCCCCTGCGCGGCCCGGCGGTCGTGGGGCGGCCGCGGAATGGCCACCGGTTCGGCCGCAGGTCGGTCGCCGTCGATCGCGGCCAGGAGGCTCGCCACCTCCGGCCCGAAGCGCTGGACGTTCTCGGGATCGAACAGCGCGATGTGCTGCGCGAAGCGCGAGAACGGCGTCCCCCAGCGCGGCGGGATCTTCGCCGGCGCCATCGCGACCTCGAACCGCCCGAGCGGCGCGGCGAAGTGGCGCTGCCACCCGACCGAGTACTCGTTTCCCATGACGTTGATCAGGAACCCGGGCGCGGCGATCTTGTTCGGGATCCGGATCTCTCCCATCGTGGTGCGGTAGATGTGCCGGATCGTGAGCAGCATCTCGAGGGCCTCGGTGGCGGCGCCGGTGGCATCGGGCAGCATCAGGCCTCGGCCTCCGCTGGCCGCGAGCTGCTCGAGAAACCAGCGGGCCGCCTCGGCGAGCCCGGCGTGCGCGGTCGCGCTCGGCATCGTCGTGCCCGGCAGGACCAGCCGGCCGAGCCGGGCGATGTCCTCCACGGTCGCCACGTCGATCCCGGTGCCGAACACCGTGAGCAGCCGCTCGATCGGGTGCATGTCCGCGAGCGCGCGGCGCGCGCCGCGGTGGCTCATCATCCACCGCGAGGTCGCAAACATCAGCCGCCGGAAGCGGGTCTGGCGGTAGACATCGAACATGAACAGGCCGAGCACGCGCTCGCCCATGCGCTCGAGCGCCGCGGTGATCTCGAACGCCAGGCGGCCACCGGCGGACCAGCCGCCGAGGATGTAGGGGCCGCGCGGTTGCGTGGCGCGGATGGTCTCGACCAGGAGCGGGACGTATTCGCCCAGCCCCTGGCCGGTGGGCACGCGGTTCACGAGGACGATCGAGCGATCGCGAACGAACTGCCGGAGCGGGAGATACGCCCACGCGTATCCGCCGATCCCGTGGATGAGCGTGAGCGGCACCTTCGCCGGATCGGTTCCGGACAGCATGACGACGTTGCCCGCGGCGCCCGCGCGGGCCTCGGTCGCGCGCGGCGCCGCGCCGTTGCCGGGCGGGCCGTGGTTCGCTCCCGGATGCGCCGGCGCGCCGGCCGTGGCGGCAGCATCGAGGCCCAGGAACTCGCGCCCGAGGTGGTCGGCGATCGCGGCGACGGTCGGATGGTTCATGATCAGCGTGCTCGGCAGCCGGCGCCCACCGAGCGCGGCGCTCAGCCGGTTGCGCAGCTCGACCGTCATCAGCGAATCGAGGCCGAGCTCGATGATCGGCCGGTCGTGGGCGATGTCGTCGACCGGTTTGCTCGCGACCCGCGCCACGCAGTCGCGCACGAGCTCGCGAACCGCCGCGGCGCGGTCCTCCGGCGCGACCTGCGCCAGCCGCTCGGCGAAGCCGCCCGCGCGCGACCCGCGCTCGGCGGTGCTGGCGGCGCTCGGCGCGGCACGGCGGGCGGGCGCGCTCGCGGCCGGGGCGGTGGTCGTCGGTACGACCGCCTGGGGTGCGCTGGGCGCGGCGCCGAGCAGGCCCTGGAGGACCCCGAGCCCCCGGACCGGATCGATGACCAGCCGGTCGCGGGCCATGCCAGCCCGGGCCGCCAGGCCGACCTCGGACCACGGTCCCCAGTTGATGCTCAGCGCGGGCAGCCCCGCCGCGTGGCGGTCGTGCGCCAGCGCGTCGAGGAACGCGTTGGCCGCAGCATAGTTTGCTTGACCGGCCAGGCCGATCATCGACGAGTTCGACGAGAACAGCACGAACCAGTCGAGGGCGTCCTCGCGGGTCAGGGTGTGGAGGTTCCAGGCACCTGCGATCTTGGGGGCGCACACCGCCTCGAACGTGTCGCGGGTCTGGCGTGGCAGCGCGCGATCGGCCAGCGCGCCGGCGCAGTGAAACACGCCTGCGAGCGGCGGCAGCGCCGCGCGGACCGCGCGGAGCACGCCGGACAGGTCCGCGGCGCTGGCGACGTCGGCCTGCGCGACGTGCAGCTGGACGCCCTGGCCTTCGATCCACTGCAGCACCGGCTCGGCCTCGGCGGTGCGGCCGCGCCGGCCGACGAGCGCCAGCGCGCGCGCCCCCCGCTCGACGAGCCAGCGGGCCGTCAACAGGCCGAGCCCGGACAGCCCGCCGGTCACCAGATAGCTGGCGCCGGACCGCACGCCGCGCTCGGCGGCGCCTGCGGCCGGCTGGTAGCGCACGAGCCGGGGGGCGTGGCGGCGGCCTCCGCGCACCGCGACCTCGCGGCGGCCCGGCTCGTCGTCGGCGGCGCTGGCCTCGCTCGGTGGCGCCCGCAGCTCGGCGACCAGGCCGTCGACCTGCGCCTCCAGCGCGGCCTGGGGATCGACGTCGATCAGCGTGCCGCCGAGCTCGGGGTGCTCGCGGCGCAGCACCCGCCCGAACCCCCAGAGCGGGCTCTCCGCGAACGCGACCGGGCCGGGCGTCACCGGCTGGGCGCCGCGGGTGACGAGCCACATCCGGGCGGCCGATCCGCCAGCATCGCTGCGCGCGAGGATCGCCTGGGCGACCGCCAGCGCCGCCCCGCAGCTCGCGCTCAGCGACTCCGCCCAGCCGCTGGACGCGAGCGCGGCCCCGGCCGCGAGCGCCCAGCAGCACACCACGTCGCTGTACGGCCGGTCGGCCGCGAGCCCGAGCAGCCGCTCGACGTCGTCGCGGTCGCTGCCCGCGATCGCATAGCGGTCCTCGCCGAGCTGCGCGAACCGCTCGCCCGGGACGACCGTCGTACAGGGCTCGCCGGCGGCGACCAGGCGGCGGACGAGCGCCTCGCCGAGCTCGGGGTCGGCCAGGACCAGCCAGCGCCGCCCGGTCGCTGCCGCCGCTGCGGGTGCCGAGGGCGCCGAGATCCGGGCCTCGGTCACCGGCTGCCACGCCGGCTGCCACACCCACTGCGACCAGTGCTCGGCGCTGCTGATCAGCGCCTCGCGCCGCACGCTGCGCTTGACATAGCCGACGATGTCGACGAGCACGCGGCCATCCGCGTCGAAGAACCGCACGTCGGCCGCGATGCTCGGGCCCTGTTGATCGCGGATCCGGGCGTGGCACCACACGCGCCGGGCCGGGCGCGCGACGTACGAGATCTGCTCGAACGCGACCGGGACGGCGAGCTGGTGCAGGCTCGATTGCGCCGCGCCGCTCAGCTGAAATCCGCAATCGAGCATCGCCGGGTGGATCAGGTACGCGCCGAGCTCGTCGGCCAGCGACGGCTCGAGCTCGATCTCGGCGAGCGCCTCGTGGTCGCCGCGCCACATCCGCCGCAGGCCCTGGAAGGCCGCGCCGAGCTCGAGCCCGAGCCCGCGCAAGATCTCGTAGTGCGCAGCCGTCGCGACCTCCGCGCCGCAGCGCGCGCGCAGCGGTTCGAGCTCGACCGCGGCGGGGGCGGGTCCGGGTGCGCGGCGGACCTCGAGGCGCACGTGCTCGACCGGCTCGACGCCGGCGACCGCCGGGCGCGGCCCGCTGAGCACGCGGATCTGCAGCGTGTCGTCCGGTCCGGGCGCCGCCTCGACGTGCAGGCAGGACCCGGCCCGGGCGTCGTCGATGACCAGCGCGCTCGTCAGGCTCATGTCGCGGATCACGTACGCGGCGTCGCCCCAGTGCTCGCGGGCCGCCGCGAGCGCGAGCTCCACGAACCCCGCGCCCGGGAACACGACCTTGCCGAACACGTGGTGCTGATCGATGAAGCGAGGCAGGTCGCGCAGGTCGAGCTCGAACGCGCCGAGCACGCCGATCCGGCCGCCGAGCAGCGGGTGACCGTGCGCTGTCGCGCCGGTATCGCTGCCGACCCAGTAGCGCTGGCGCTGGAAGGCGTAGGTCGGGAGCGGCACCTTGCGGCGGCCGCGGTCGCGGTCGAACGCCGCCCAGTCGAGCGCGGCGCCGTGGACGTGCACCGCCGCGGCGGTCTCGAGCAGCTGCTCCCAGTCGCCGCGGCCCTTCTGCAGCGAGCCGGCCCAGACCCCGGGGGCGTCCCCGACGATCGCGCGCGCCATGCCGAGCAAGGTCGGGCGCGGCCCGACCTCGATCACGATGGTGCTGCCCGCGGCGCGCAGCGCCTCGACGCCCTGCGCGAACCGGACGGTCTCGCGGACGTGGCGCCGCCAGTAGCCCGGCGTCGAGATCTCGTCCGCGGAGACCGCCGCCCCGGTCACGTTCGAGATCACCGCGATGCGCGGCCGATGGAACGTCACCCGCGACGCCACGGCCTCGAGCTCGTCGAGCATCGGCTCGACCAGGGGCGAATGCGAGGCTCCCGAGATCTGCAGGCGCGTGCACTTGATCCCCTCGGCCACAAGCTCGGCCATGACGTCGCCGATCCGCGCGGGGGTTCCGGAGATCACGATGTTCTCGGGGCCGTTGATCGCGGCGATCGAGAGCTCGCGCGCGTGGGCCCGCACCGCCGCTTCGACGCGCGCGACGCCCGCCATGATGGCGAGCATCTCGCCGCTGCCAGGCAGCGCGGCCATGAGCCGGCCACGGGCGGCGATCAGCCGCAGACCGTCGTCGAGGCTGAACACGCCGGCCACGCAGGCCGCCGCCAGCTCTCCGAGGCTGTGTCCGACCACGACGCCGGGCTCGAGCCCCCACGATCGCCACAGCTCGGTCACCGCGTACTCGAGCGCGAACAGCGCGGGCTGCATGTACGCCATGTGGTCGAGGCGCGCGCCGTCGTCGCCGTCGCCGAACATCACCGAGAGCAGCGGGCGATCGAGCTCCGCGGCGAGCCCCGCGGCGCAGCGATCGAGCGCGGCGCGAAACACCGGCGCGGTGGCGTAGAGCTCGCGCCCCATGCCGGCGTACTGCGCCCCGCCGCCGGTGAACAGGAACGCGACGCGCGGGACCGCCGCCGGCGCGGACCGGCCGGAGATCAGCCCCACGGGCTCGATGCCGTCGACGAACGCCGCCAGCGCGGCGCGGAGCTCCGCGCTGGTCTGGGCATGGACCGCCAGGCGGTGGGCGAGGTGCGATCGCCCCGTGGCCGCGGTGAAGCAGAGGTCGGCGATCGCGGGCGCGGACGGCTCCCCCAGATACGTTGCATAGCGGCCGGCGAGATCGCGAAGCGCGGCCTCGCTCGCGCCCGACAGGAGCAGCAGGTGGCGGGGGCGATCGGCCGCCGCCGATCCGGTCGGGTCGCCACCCACCACGGGAGCGGCACCTGCGGACGGCTCGGGCGCCTCCTGGAGCACGACGTGCGCGTTGGTGCCGCCGAAGCCGAACGCGCTGACCCCGGCTCCGCGCGGCGCCTCGGCGATCCACGGCTCGGTCCGCTGCTGCACGGAGATCGGCAGCTCGGCGAACGGGATGTGCGGGTTGTACTGCCGCAGGTGGAGCGTGGGGACCAGCGTGCGGTGGTGGAGGCACAGCGCGACCTTGATCAACCCGGCGATGCCGGCGGCGGCCTCGAGGTGGCCGATGTTGGACTTGACCGAGCCGATCCGCAGCGCGTCCGCCCTCCCGCCATCGCCCGCGAGCACCGCGGCGATCGCCTCGACCTCGATCGGGTCGCCCAGCGCGGTGCCGGTCCCGTGCGCCTCCACGTAGTCGATGTCGCTCGGTCCGAGCCCGGTATCGCGCAGCGCGGCGCGGATGACGTCCTGCTGCGCCAGGCCGTTGGGGGCGGTGAGCCCGTTGGTCTTGCCGTCCTGGTTCACGGCCGTGCCCCGGATCACCGCGTAGATCCGATCGCCGTCCGCCTGGGCGCGGTCGAGCCGCTTCAGCAGGAGGACGCCCGCGCCCTCGCCGCGGACATAGCCGTCGGCGCTGGCGTCGAACGGCTTGCACTTGCCATCCGAGGACAGGAACGTGCCCTGGCTGAGCGCGATCGTCTTGTCGGGCGTGAGCACCAGGCTCACGCCCGCGGCGAGCGCGAGATCGCAGTCGCCGTCCTCCATCGCCCGGCAGGCCTGATGGACCGCGACCAGGGACGACGAGCACGCGGTGTCGACCGCCACGCTCGGACCGTGCAGATCGAAGGCGTACGAGATCCGGTTCGCCGCGAGCGCCGTGCTCGCACCGGTCGCCACGAACGGGCTCGAGTCGTGGACACGGGCAAGCGTGAGCCGGCCGTAGTCGGACTGCGAGATGCCCAGGAACACGCCGGTCCGGCTGCCCACGAGCGCCGCCGGCGCCACGCCGGCGTCCTCCAGCGTCTCCCAGACCAGCTCGAGCAACAGGCGCTGCTGCGGATCGGTGTCGACCGCCGCGCGCTCGGACAGGCCGAACAGCTCGCGGTCGAACAGGTCCACGCCGTCGATGAAGCCGCCGGCCGGGCTGTTGGTCTTGCCGGGCGCTCCGGGCTCGGGATCGTAGAGCGCGGCGGCATCCCATCGCGTCGGGGGGACCGCGCCGACGGCATCGAGGCCGTGGCGCAGCACGTGCCAGTAGCGCTCCAGCCCCGGACCGCCGGGGAACCGGCAGCCAAGCCCGATGATCGCGATCGGGGTGCGGCCGGGCTCGCCGCGCCGCGCGGCGGCAGCGACGGCGCTGGGGGCGGCGTCCGCGGGCGCAGGCCCGCTCAGGTGGTGAACGAGCGCATCGACGGTCGGATAGTTGAACAGCGTGGAGGGCGGTAGCGGACGCCCCAGCCGCTCGGCCAGCTCGGCCCCAAGCTTGGTGGCGTTCAGCGAGTCGAGGCCGTACTCGGCGAACGGGCGACCATCGCTGATCTCGGGCTCCGCGACGCCGACGCGCAGCGCCAGCGCGTGGCGGAGCCACGTCCGCAGATCCGACGCTGCACCGCGCGCCGGGTCGACCTGCGCGGCGAGCGCGCGCGTCACCCGGGCGATCACCGGCAGCTCGCCGCCCAGGTACAGATCGCGGCAGCGCCCGCGCTGGAGCTTGCCGCTCCCGGTCCTGGGCAGCGCACCCGGCGCGACCAGGACGGTGTCGTGGATCTGCAGTCCGTGCTTGCGGATCACGGTGTCCTGGATCGCCGCGCAGGTCCGGTCCGGGTCGCGCGGCGCGCCGCGGTCGACCTCGGCCACGATCACCAGCTGCTCGTCGCCGCCGGCGTCGCACGAGAACGCCGCGGCGCGCGTGATGCCGGCGTCCCGCGTCGCGTTCTCGATGTCCTGCTCGATGTCCTGCGGGAAGTGCTTGGCTCCGCGGATGACGATCAGCTCCTTGTGCCGGCCCACCAGGTAGAGCTCGCCGTTCGCGATGACGCCGAGGTCGCCGGTCCGGAGGTAGGTCGAAGCGTCGCCGGCGAGCCGCGCGCGGAACGTCCGTTCGCTGGCATCCGGGCGGTTCCAGTAGCCCGCGGCGACGTCGGGGCCGGCGACCCAGACCTCGCCGATCTCGCCGTCGGGGCACGCGCGGAGCTGCTCGGGATCGACGATCCGGATCGTGCGATGGTGCTGATCCGGCGGACCGTAGCCGACGAGCTCGGTGGCCGCGACCTCGCCGCCGGCCGCCGGGCCGATCTCGCGCGCTCGCCCGCGCTGCAGCTCGCGCGTCTCGAGCGCGATCGCGTTCGGGAACCGACCGGCCGGCGACTGCGCGACGCGCAAGGTCGACTCGGAGATCCCGTAGCAGGGCTGCAGCGCGCTGGCGCGAAACCCGCTCACCGCGGCGGCCTCGGCGAACCGCTTCAGCGTGTCCGGACGGACGGTCTCGCCGGAGCTGTAGGCGTTGTCCCAGCAATCGAGCGCGAGCTCTCGCCAGATCTCCGGCGTCACGCTGCGCAGGCACAGCTCGTAGCCGAAGTTGGGGCCGCCGGCGTGGGTCGCCCGGAACCGCGAGATGACGCGCAGCCAGCGCGCGGGTTGCTCGAGAAACGACTGCGTCGTCATGTGCACGACCGAGAAGCCCGCGCAGACCGGCATGCAGACGCTGTACATGAGCCCGGCGGCGTGCGAGGTCGGCGCCCAGTTGACCAGGACGCTCGTGGGCGAGTAGCCCGAGGCGGCGGTGATGAGCTCGCTGTTCGCCAGGATGTTGCGATGCGAGATCGCCACCCCCTTGGCGTCGCCGGTCGAGCCGGATGTGTACTGCAGGTACGCGATGCTGTCGCCGCGGATCACGGGTCGCGCGGCGGCGGGCTGCTGGTCACGCGGGCTCGGACCGCCTGCCCCGCCGGTGCGATCCCGGCCGCACACGACGCGCGGGAGCGCCCGGGTCCGCGGCATCCGGGGCGCGAGCTCGTCGAGCTGGCCCTCGAGCGAGCCGGTGGTCAGCACGCAGGCGGGCCGCGCATCGGCGACGACCGCCTCGACGCGGTGGACCGCGCTGTCCGCGCCGTGCGCCGCCGGCACCGCGAGCGGCACCGCGAGCGCGCCAGCGTAGAGACAGCCCCAGAACCCCGCGACGAGCTCGAGCCCGGGCGGGAACTGGAGCAGCACCGGCTGCCCGGAGGCGCCGCGCTCGATGAGGGCATCACCGATCGCGCCCGCCATCCGGTCGAGCTCCCCGAATGACAGCTGATCCAGCACGGCGCAGTCATTGCCATTCACGAAGAGGAACGCCCGCCTGTCCGGTTCGGCGGCGGCGCGCCCGCGCAGCTGCGAGACGAGATCGGTCCAGGTCGAGGGGGTCGGTTTGCCAGCGTCCATGAGGTTCCTTCGAGGTGGCTCGGCTACGCGGACTCGGCGGCCCGCGAGGCGACGCGAGCGCCGTGGGCGGTGGCCGCCGGGGCCGCCGCGAGGCTGTCCAGGTGGAGCCGGTACTGCAGCGCATCGATCGTCGCGCTGACCGCCGCGCTCGACAGCGTCTTGCCGATCCCGGTCATTCGCCAGGTCCGGATGCCGTCGCTCAGCTCGACGACCACGCGCACGGCCAGCTTGCGATGCCGCGAGGTGTGCACGGTCCTGATCTTGTAGTCCGCGAGGGTGGTGCCCGTGAGCTCGGGAAACACCCGCGCGCAGGCCTCGATCACGCCCGAGACCAGGTGGGCGAAGCACGCCTCCGCGCCCTGCAACACGAAGCGCAGCCGCTCGGAGCGAACGCCCTGCCCGGTGAAGAACGCGATGTCCGCGTCGAACTCGAGGCTGCTGGTCTCGAGCAGCGGGCTGGTCGACGCCAGGTCGCGCGCCGAGGTGGGGTCCGCGACCTCGTCGTCGAGCTCGCTCGCGCCCCCTGGCTCGGCGGTGACGGTGACGGTCTGGCGGCCGATCCGGATCCTCGGCGTGAACTTCCCGCACCGCTTCAGCAGCAGTAGCAGCAGCGACTCCTCGGCGGTGTTGAACTCGAAGCCGCTCAGCTCGAGCGTCTTGACCAGGCTGACCAGGCCCTGCAACTCCAGCTCGGTGAAGTGGTGCTCGAGCTGGTGCTTGCGCAGGAAGTAGCGCAGGTTGGACTTTCCGGACACCTCCGACAGCGCCACGTTGCTGCTGTTGCCGACGAGGTTGGGATCGATGTGCTCGTAGGTCCGGGGGTGCTTGAGGAACGCGTCGACGTGCACGCCCGCCTTGTGGGTGAACGCGAACAGCCCGACGTACGGGTGGAACTTGAGCACATCGGCCTGCAGCAGATCGGCGACCTCGCCGGACAGCCGGGTGAGGTTCTTCAGGCTCTCGTCGGGGATGCACTGATAGCCGAGCTTGAGCTGGAGATTCGGGATCACCGTGCACAGGTCGGCGATGCCGCAGCGCTCGGAGTATCCGTTGATCGTGCCCTCCACGATCGCGGCGCCGTTCTGGACCGCGGCGATCGTGTTGGCGATCGCGCAGCCGGTGTCGTTGTGGCAATGCACGGCGAACGCGATGGGGAACTGCCGGGTGACGGTCGCCACCGCGGCGCCAACCTCCTCGGGAAATGACCCGCCGTTGGTGTCGGCCAGATCGATCCAGTCGACGCCGGCCTCGACGGCGGTCGTGATGACCTTCAGCGCGGACACCGGGTCGCTCTTGTAGGCGTCGAAGAAGTGCTCGAAGCCGAAGCTCACCTCGCCGAGGTGCTTCTTCAGGAACCGGATCGAGTCGTAGATCGCCGCGAGGTTCTCCTCCGGGGTGATGCGCAGGACCGTCCGGACATGGAGATCCCAGCCCTTCCCGAAGATGTGACCGCACTCGAGCCCGGTGCGGACCAGCGCGAGCAGGCTGGCGTCGTCTTCGGCCCTGACCGTGGTCAGCTTGGTGCGCCCGAACGCGACGACCTTCGTGTGTCTGAGCTTGGTCGTGCTCAGCCGCTCGAAGTAGAGCGCGTCCTTGACGTTGGAGCTCGGCCAGCCGCCCTCGATGTACGCGAAGCCCATGTCGTCGGCGAGCTGCGTGATCCGCAGCTTGTCCTGCAAGGAGAACGAGATCCCGGACGCCTGGGCGCCCTCGCGAAGAGTGCAGTCGTAGATCTTGATCTGCTTCCGGGTCATCGTGCGCTCTCACGACCGGCCGGGGCCTCGATCCCGTAGAGCCGCGCGGCGTTCTCGCACGTGATCTTGTGCACCACGTCCCTGGGGGTATTCGCGAGCAAGGTATTCAGGACCTTCGTGGACTCGGGCCAGGTCCCATCCGAGTGTGGATAGTCCGAGCCCCACATCAGGGTCTCCGCGCCGAGCTCGTCGATCAGCTTGACCCCGACCCGATCGTTCTGGAACACG
>Ga0302299_10000506_pt1 | contig 21281 bp, 17 predicted proteins | sample III_Fen_N3_4_FD_198795 | JGI IMG/M metagenome (GOLD analysis project Ga0302299, IMG submission 198795) | Peat permafrost microbial communities from Stordalen Mire near Abisko, Sweden - III_Fen_N3_4 | ecosystem: Environmental > Terrestrial > Soil > Wetlands > Permafrost | place: Sweden: Abisko... | reverse complement strand
CTCCCAAAAGGGAGCGGACCGGCTGACGACCTGGTCAGTCGCCGGAGAGGAGCGCTTCGACCGTGGCCTCGCCGGTCTGGTAGCGGTGGGCGAGCTCGGTCTGGATGGCGTCGATGCGGCCGAACAGCTCCTTGCGCAGGCCCGACACGCGGGCCTCGACGGCGTCGAGGCGCCGGAGCGTGGCCGCCAGCTCGTCGTCGGGCACCGAGGTGAGCTCGGTGAGGTGGGCCTCGACGTTGATCTCGGCGATCTCCTCGACCAGCTCGCCGGTGACCTTTCCGGGGGCCATGACCTGCGGCAGGTGGCCGGTGCCGGTGGAGCGGGTGCGGTCGGACAGGATCTCGGGGAGCCGGTCGATGAGGTCGCTCAGGTCGTTGGGGTCGCCGCCCGAGCGACGTCGGTGCAGCTCACCGCCCACGATGTCGATGCGGCCCTGGACCAGGCGGCGCAGGTACGACAGCTCGGTCTCGATCTCCTGGCACTCGCCCCGCAGCGTCCGCAGCTCGGGCAGCGACCGCTCGGAGAGGTCGGCGAGGTAGTCGGCGGCGAGGATGCGCTCGAGCTCAGTGTCCATCCGACGGTCTCGCTGCGTAGAGGGGCTGGTCAACGGCAGCTTACTCCCGCAAGCGTCGCGCAGCGTCGTGCAGGGAGCCGGTCAGCGCGTGCTGACCACGTAGAGGCCGACGAGCCACGCCCACAGCGGCCCGATGACGAGCAGCGAGTCGAGCCGGCGCAGCGCGGGCGCCCGCACGGTGGCGTCGGGCAGCAGCAGCCCACCGACGATCTGACCTGCGGGGCAGGCCACCACCGCGAGCACGCCGAACGCCCACACGCCCGCACCGTGGAAGGGCGGCGCCTTCACCACGGCGGCGATGGCGGTGACCACCAGGATGGCGGCGCCACCGGCGATGGGGCCCTCGATGACGCTGTCGGCCCCCGAGCCGACCAGGAAGTCGCCCAGGTCGAAGGCACACACGAAGAACAGCAGGAGCAGGACCGCGCCGATCTCGTAGCGCATCGACAGCACCACGCCGGCAGCGGTGATGCCCGGCAACAGGCACGCCTGGAGGGTGAGCCCGGCGCCGGCCAGGATCGACGACCGCCGGGTGGCCCGCAGGCCCGCCACCACCACCGCCACGACGACCACGAGCAGCACGACCAGCCCGGTGAAGCGGGCGCCGAGCACGGCCGACATGCCGATGGCGGCGGCCGACGCTCCGGCCACGTAGCGGTCGGCGCCCACGGCCGCGCCCTGCCAGGCGTCGACGATCTCCATGGCCGCCGCCGCAGCCACCGCGGCCATGACCAACGGGAGCAGCTGGATGTCGAAGACCAGCCGGTCGACGGCCAGCGCACCCATGATGAGCACGAACCAGGCGATGCCCAGCCGGACGCGGGGCCCGTCGAGGTCGTAGACGACGGCGTAGCGGCGGCCGCGCTTGTGGCGCCCGGGCGCGATGGGCGGCCGCCGGGGCCTGCCGCTGCGATGGGTCGACGGGGTGGGCGCGGCGCCGTGACCGGACCGCGCCGAGGCCGGGGCTGCCGCAGGAGCACGCGTGCCCTTCGGGGCGGCCGCCTTCTTGCGCGACGGCGGCGTCGCGCGCCCGTTCGGCGCAGGCCGCGGGCGCGGCGTGCTGCGCCGCGATCGCACCGCAGGTTGCGGGGCAGCGCTGCGGTGCTTGGGGGTGGCCATGGTCCGCAGAATCGTACTCGGGCGCCTGCCACAGCCCGTGGCCGCTCCTGCCCGACGGCCGCCCCCTGCCCGGTTGGTACGGTCTGGCCCAATGCCCAGGCTCCTTCTCGTGCGACACGGCGAATCCGAGTGGAACGCCGCCGGTCGGTGGCAGGGTCAGGCCGACCCACCGCTCACCGACAACGGACGCAGCCAGGCGATGCGCGCCGCCCGGACCCTGGGCGCGGTCGACGCCATCGTGGCCTCCGATCTCCAGCGGGCCCGCGACACCGCCGAGATCCTGGCGGCGGCCGTCGGCATCGGACCGGTCGTGATCGACCCTCGCCTGCGCGAGCGCCACGCCGGCGAGTGGTCGGGTCTCACCCGCGCCGACATCCACGCCGATTGGCCCGGCTACCTCGCCGACGACCCGCTGCACCGCGAGGCAGCCGAGGAGGACGAGACCACCGCGGGCGCCGGTGAGTCGGCCCCACCGGGCGAGCGCCGGCCACCCGGCTGGGAGCCCGACGGGCAGCTCCTCGAACGGGTGCTCGCGGCGCTGGCCGAGCTCACCGCCGCGCTGCCCTCGGGCGACGCCCTGGTCGTCACGCACGGCGGCGTGATCTACGCCATCGAGCACGCCCTGGGGGCCACCCACGAGCGCGTGCCCAACCTCGGCGCGCGCTGGCTCGAGGTCGAGGGCTCACGCCTCACGTTGGGCGAGCGCATCGCGCTCCTCGAGCAGGGCGAGCCCACCGGCGCGCGCGTCGACCGCGACGCCATCTGACGGTTGTCTTCAGCAGGCGAGCGACTCGGCGGCAGCGGCGCAGCCGCCTCGAACCTCGCTCGTCCGACCCGGCAAGTACAGGCTCTTCATCCTGGGAGGCCGCCGTGTCGAGCGGCGTAGAACACCCTTCGGCTGCGGCCGCTCAGGACGCGAGGGCGGGACGCAGGCCCACGTGCGCGGGGCACACCGCCACCGTGGGGTCGGCGGCCATGACGGCGTCGTCGAGCACCAGGTTGCACACGCCGCAACGGCCGTAGTCGCCGCTGTCGAGGCGGGCGAGCGCGGCATCGACGGCGCGCAGCTCGAGCTCGAGGACGTCGGGCGTGATGGCCGGCTCGGGGGCGGACGAGGCGGCGACGGCCGGGGCCGGAGCCGGTGGGTCGACCACCTCCGGCAGGCCGGGAGCGCGCTCGAGGAGGGTGCCCGGCGTGGTCACGTCGTCGATCTCGGTGTCGTCGACCCGGACGACCTCGATCACCTCGATGGGCTCCACGACCTCGACGACCTCCACGACCTCGCCGTGGTCCGCGATCACCACCGAGGCGACCTCGACCTCGTCGACCACCACCACGTCGAGCTCCGGCTCCTCGACGGGCGCCGCGGGCGCCGCGGCCACGGCGTCGGGGCGGTCGGCACCCTCGCCCAGCGGCGGGAGCACCGGCAGGTCGCGGGGTTGCCAGATGCCACCGTCGGTCATGGCATCCGACTGTAGCGGTGGCCCCGCAACGGTCCGGGGACGCCGGGACCGCAGACGCAACCGTGCCGCCAGGCGGTGCCGCGCCGCCCGGAAGCGGGTGCCGACGGCGGCGGTGAGGCGGTGGAGGACGGGACGGATCAGGCGACACCTTGGGGCGGACGTCGAGGTGGCGGACGTCGAGGCGGAGCGCGGCGGGGCGGCGGCGCCCGACGGGCGGGCGGACGGCGCGGCGCCGGGCGGCGGGGCGCCCCAGCTTGCCGCGACGCGTTGAGCTGGCGCACGACGACCTGCCGGCGCCGGGCGACGACCAGCCCCACGAGCCCCACGAGCACCAGGACGACGACCATCGGGAAGGGCAGCGACCCCGGTCCGGCGGACACGGGGAAGGTGGAACGCAGCGGGAGCATGCCGGTCCGCGTCGAGGTGCCCGGGCCCAGGTAGGTGATGCTCGGCGGTGTGGCGGGCAGCTTGTCGGTGGTGGGCTCCGCGGCCACCGGCGTGGCGAACCCGCGGTCGAGCAGCTGGGTGGCCGCGGCCACGGTGTTGCTCGAGTCGATGACCACGGCCACGAAGGTGCGGCCGTGGCGGCGCGCGGCGGCCACGAGGCTGCTCCCCGACCGCTCGGTGTACCCGGTCTTCAGGCCGACGGCACCGGGATAGGCGCTCAGGAACGCGTTGTGGCTCTGGACCTCGTGGTCCTGGCCGTCGCCGCCGTGGAAGGCGTACTGGCGGGTGTCGGCCATGGCGGCGAGGTAGGGGTCGTCGAGGAAGGCGCGGGCCGCGATCGCCAGGTCGCGCGAGCTGATGAGGTTGCCGCCCTCGAACGAGAAGGTGTCGTCGAGCCCGGCGGGGTCGTGCAGCACCGGGCGGTCGGCCAGGTGCAGGGTGCGCGCCTCGGAGGCGGCGGCGGCATCGAAGCCGGGGAGCGAGCCGCCACCCGCCTGCTCGGCCAGCGCCACGGCCGCGTCGTTGGCCGAGGCGATCAGCATGCTGTGGAAGAGGGCGTCGGCCGTCCACACCTGCCCCGCCTTGACGTTGATCTTCAGCGCCGGCATCGCCGCGGCCCGCGCCGAGATGGGCACCCGCTCGGAGAGGGGCACGTGGGCCCGCACCACCAGCGCGGTGAGGATCTTGAAGGTGCTGGCCACGCGCATCCGGGTGCGGGCGTTGCTCGAGGCCACCACGTACCCGGTGTCGGCGTCGACCAGGGCCCAGCTGCGGGTGATCGGGAAGGCCGTCGACGGTGGCGACGTCTGGCCGCTCCTCGAGGTCGCCGCGGCTGCGGGCAGGGCGACCCCGGAGGCCGCCACGAGGGTGGACAGGACCAGGGCCAGGAGCACCGCGAGGAGCCGGGGGAGGCCGCGACCCGGGTGGGTCCGGCCATCTGGTTGCGCGGGAAACACGATCGTCCACCTTGGCACGCCCCGGGGGCGCGCCCGCGTCAATCGCCCCCGACCGCGGGCAGATGTGGGGTGCCGACCTGCGACTACGCGATGCGGGCGAGCTCGATGACGCCGGAGTCGGCCTGCACCGACTGCACGATGTCGACCACCCAGGGGTGGCAGGTGAAGACCAGCACCTGGCGGGTCTTGGCGACCTCGGCGAGCACCGCGGTGGCCGCCTCGGCCCGGGCCGGGTCGAAGTTGACGAGGATGTCGTCGAGCAGCAGGGGCAGCGACGGGCGGTGCTGCTCGGCGAGGGCCAGCCGGAGGCACATGTAGACCTGCTCGACGGTGCCCCGGCTCAGCTCCCGGGGGTCGCGCGGCGAGCCGCCCTGGTCGAGGACGAGCAGCCGTGGGTCGCGGCCGGTGGCGTCGGGGTCGAGGCGGATCCCCTTGTAGCGGCCGTCGGTGATGGTGGCCAGGTGGGTCTCGGCCCGCTGGAGCACGGCCGGCTGCCGCTCGTCGAGGTACTTGTCGAGGGTGTGGCCGATCAGGCCCGCCGCGACGTGGAACACCATCCAGTCGTGCAGCACCCGGCGCAGCTCCTCGACGAGCTCCTCGCGCTGGAGGGCGAGCTGGGCGAGGTCGCCCGAGCTCTCGATGGCGTCGACCTCGCGCTCGAGGGCGCCCAACCGCAGCAGCGCGGCGTCGCGCGCGGCGGCCAGCTCCTCGGCCTCACCCGTGGCCTTGACCGCGTCGGCGTGCCACTCGTCGGGCGTCCGCGCGTCGAGCGCCTCGCGGTCGGCGTCGGCCTCCCGGCCCGATGCGAGCTGAAGCTGGCGCTCGAAGTCGGTGACGATGGTCCGCAGCTCGGCCCGACGCAGATCGGTGGCGAGGCGCGCCTGGAGCTCGCCGGCGTCGAGCACGCCGGCGGCGGCGAGGAAGCCCGCCAGCTCCGAGGAGGCGCTGACGCGCTGGTCGACCGCACGCTCGCTCTCGGCACGGAGGGCCACCAGCTGGTCGCGCACCCGGGAGACCTCGCGCTCGGCGCCGACCGCCTCGTCGACGAGCTCGGCGACCGAGCTGACGATGGTCTGCAGCTCACCGATGGACGCGTTCGACGACGGCCGCGTGATGTTGACGACCGAGGACTCGTCGGTGGTGGCGCTCTCGGCCCGCTCGACGAGCTCGGAGACCGAGCGGGGCGCGTCCTCGAGCGCGGCCGCCAGCTCGCGCTCACGGCGCCCGGACAGCTGGATCTGCTCCTGCAGCGCCCGGGCCTGGTCGAGGTGGCTGAGCCACTCGTCGACGCCCTCGGGCCGGAGCACCTGGGGCAGCTGGTGCTGCGCCAGCCAGGCCTGCCAGTGGGTGAGCGCCTGCTCGTGCTGGCGGGTGAGCTCGGTCAGCCGCTGGCGATTGGCCTGTGCGGTGGCCTTGGCCTGCTCGAAGCGCAGCAGGTCGGCGGCCAGGTCGCTGAGCGCCACCCGCTCCTGCTCGCGCGTGGCCTTCTGGGCCGCGACCTCGTCGACGTCGGGCACCTCGGCGAACCCCAGCAGCTGCGAGCGGTCGCGGACGCGCCGCTCGAGCGAGGCGAGCACGGCGGCGATGCCCTCGCGGCTCTCGGACTCGGCGGCCTTGCCGGAACCGGCACCGAGCACGAGCCCGGCGCCTCCCACCACGACGGCCATGAACGCCAGCAGGCCGCCGGCCACCGGACCTGCCAGGGCGAAGCCTGCGCCCGCGCCCAGGAGGAGGAGCCCGGCGACGGCGAAGAGCACGACGCGGGGCTGGACGCCCGTCTTCTCGGCGGGGAGCGGCGGCAGCAGCACCGAGCGGTCGACCGCACCACCCGCGGCGGCGAGGTCGCGGCGACGGGAGTCGAGCTCGGTGAGCTCGCTGCCGAGCTCGGTGAGCAGCATGACCTCGCGGGCGGCGCGCTCGGCCTTGATGCGCACGTCGCTCGAGGAGAAGGTCTCGGCGGGCTCGCCGAACGACGTGCCCCACGCGGTGACCGCGGCCTCGGCGGCGACGACCTCGGCCTGCTGGTGGTCGACCGTCTCGGCGGCGCGCTGGCGGGCCGCTGCCTTCTCGTCGAACGCGGCGCGGGTGGACTTGAGGTGGTCGCGGGCGGCCACCGCGGCACCGACGCGGGCCAGCTCGGCGGGGTCGGGGACGCCGACGACGTCGAGCTCGAAGTCGAGGCGGCGCTGGAGGTCGGTGAGCTCCTCGCGGCGGCGCTCGAGCTCCTCCTCCTGCTGTGCCCACGCGCTGAGCCGGTGCTGGAGCGCGGCCACGTCGGTGTGCAGGCCGGCGAGCTCGGGGCGGTGCCCGGACTCGAGCTGGGCGAACGCCGTCTCGGCCTCGGCGAGGGCAGCCTGGCGACGGCTCACCTCTTCGTTGGCGGCCTCGACCGCGGCCTGGCGCGCCGCGAGGGTGGCGGCGGCGTCGGCGGGCAGCGCGCCCGAGTCGGCACCGAGCAGGTCGAGGAACGAGGCGGCTTCACCGGCCTCGACGAACGCGGGCCACAGCTCGCCGAGGCGCCGGGCCCGGGCGGCCTTGGCGAGCGCGGCGCGCTCGCGGGTGGCCAGGTCGTCGACGTTGGCACGGGAATCGACCAGGTCCTGCCGGCGGTCGGTGAGCTCGGCCGCGGCTCGCTGGGCGTTGCGCAGCTCCTCGTCGATGGCCCGCAGCTGCTCGCGCAGCGACGACACCTTGGTGCTCTGCGCGCGGGGCTTGTGCAGCTCCTCGGCGCGCGTGCGGAGCTTGTTGCGGGCCTGCGTGGCGATGCGCCCGGCGCCCGTGACGCCGGCCGACAGCAGGTGGTCCTGCAGGTCGCCGTCGGTGAGCGCGGCGAGGTCGTTCAGCTCGTCGAGGCCCACCGCGAAGATGCGGTTGTAGACCTGCCGGTTGAGACCGCCGAGCAGGGCGGCCAGCTCGGCGTCGGCGCGGGCGGTGCCGTCGGAGCCGAGGAGCGTGACCACGCCACCGCGTGCGTTGCGCTGCTCGACGCGGGTGATGGTGAGCTCCTCGTCGTCGTTGCGGAGGAAGAGCCGCCCGGAGCGGAAGCCACCCGAGGCGGGCGAGTACGGCAGGTCGCGCCCGGTGGAGGGGCTGAAGCCGAACAGCACGCCGAGCACGAAGTGCCGCAACGTGGACTTGCCCGCCTCGTTCGGTCCGTAGATGACGCTCAGCCCGGAGTTGACGCCCCGGTGCTCGACGTCGGAGAGCGCCCCGAACGCATCGATCGCCCAGCCTTCGATTTCCATCGCCATTGGAGCTCAGTCCTCGCCTTCGAGCAGCAGGTCGAGCGCCGTCGTGACGGCTTCGTCCCACAGCTCGGGATCGTCGGCCAGCGGCACGAGGTCGCCCAGCCAGTTGCGGTATTCGGCACCGATCTCCGGTGCCCAGCCCAGCCGCGGGTCGGCCGCGACGTTGGCCTTGGTGATGCGCCGACGTCCGCCGTCGGCCGCGGCGAGCGTGACCGGCTCGGGCGCGCCTTCACTCACCACGGCCGCGGCGCGCAGCAGGTCGGCCACGAAGTCGTCGCCGCCGTAGCGGTCGGCCAGGTCGACCGACGGCCGGGTGTGCCACTCGAGCCGGTCCCACCACACGAAGGGGACGGCGAGCGGTGACAGGTCGCGGAGGCGCTGCAGCAGGTCGAGCCGACGGTCGTGCCCGGCCAGGTCGTCGTGGAGCGCGCCGCGCCCCCGGATGACGCCCCGCAGGACCACCGACGAGCCGTCGGCCAGGTGGAGCTGCTCGGCCGCGGCGTCGACGAGGGCCTGCTCGAGCCCTTCGAGCGAGCGGTCGTCGATCTCGGCCTCGACCGTCTCGAAGCGGACCCGGTCGAGCGGCACGAAGCGGGTCTCCGACACCGTGGTGCCCGACACCTCGACGATGAGGGCGCCCTTGGGGCCCTGCTCGCTGGGCTTGGTGCTGCGCCCCTGGAGGTTGCCCGGGTACACCACGTGCGGCGCCCCACCCGACAGCGCCTGGCGCCGGTGGATGTGGCCGAGCGCCCAGTAGTGGTGACCGCTGGCGCGCAGGTCGTCGAGCGTGCACGGGCTGTAGCCCGCGTGGTCGGCGTGGCCCCCGACGTTGGTGTGCAGCACGGCCACGTGGAACCCGCGGCCCTTGGCCGGCTCGAACCGCAGCGCCAGGTTGTCGGTGGTGGCGGCCTTGGCGTAGCTGATGCCCGACACCGTGGCGACCTGGAGGCCGTCGATCTCGACCGGGATGGTGGCCACCGAGTCGGCCGGGAAGATGGTGACGCCCTCGGGGAAGGCGTCGATGGCCGACCACCCCTCCTGCACCGGGTCGTGGTTCCCGTAGGCGACGAAGGTCTTGATGCCGGCGTCGGACAGGCGCTGCAGGCCGTCGCGGAACGCCAGCTGGGCCCGCACGCCGCGCACCGACCCGTCGTAGACATCGCCGGCGATGACGACGAAGGCGACCTCTTCGGCGAGGGCGGTGTCGATCAGCGCGGCGAAGGCCTGGAGCGAGGCTTCGCGCAGCTCACGGGCGACCAGCTCGGGCACGCCGGTGAGATGGCTGAAGGGGGTGTCGAGGTGCAGATCGGCCGCGTGAAGGAACCGGAAGTTCATGATGAGCGCTCACACCGTTGTCGGAACGAAGACGAACGCGGGTGTGGCGTTCGACACGTCGAAAGACTAGTTGGTTCCGGCGGACGCGAACAGGTGCGATCGCGTTGCGATCGGGCCCGGTCCGGCAGCCGTCCGGTGGCCCGCGGAGCAGCCGATCTCGGCCCACCGACTTCCGGATCTCGTCCGTAGGCTGACCCGCCTGTGACCACCGCCCCACCCTCTCCCGCCACGACCGTCGAGGCCCCGCCCCGCGACCTGTACGGCGTCGATCCCCACGTCCACGACCGGCGCTGGGCGATCCTGGCGGTGCTCTGCCTCAGCCTGCTGCTGATCGTGGCCGGGAACTCGTCGCTGAACGTGGCGCTGCCCGACATCCAGAAGGCCCTCGGCTCGAGCCCCAGCCAGCAGCAGTGGATGGTCGACGCGTACAGCTTCGTGTTCGCCGTGCTGCTGCTCCCCGCCGGGGCGCTGGCCGACCGCTACGGCCGCAAGACGGCGCTGCAGTTCGGGCTGGTGGTCTTCGCCCTGGCCTCGCTCGCCGCCACCTTCGCCACCCAGAACTGGCAGCTCATCGCGCTGCGTGGCCTCACCGGGCTGGGTGCGGCGTTCATCATGCCGGGCACCCTGTCGATCCTCACCAACGTCTTCCGCGACCCCCGGGAGCGGCAGCGGGCCATCGCCGTGTGGGCGGGGTGCGCGGGGCTGGGCGGGGCGCTGGGCCCCATCGCCACGGGCCTGCTGCTGGCCCACTACGACTGGCCGTCGACGTTCTTCATCAACGTGGTCATCTGCGCGGTGGCGCTGCTGGCGGGCGCGTTCCTGCTGCCCAACTCGTCGGATCCCGCCGACACCACGTTCGACCCCCTCGGTGTGATCTTCGCCGTCGGTGCCGTGGGCGGGCTGCTCTACGGGATCATCGACGGGCCGAGCCGCGGCTGGTCCGACCCGGTCACCATCGCCGCGCTCGTCGGCGGCGTGGCCCTGGTCGTGGCGTTCGTGTTGTGGGAGCGCCACAACCCCCGGCCCATGCTCGACGTGCGCCTGTTCGCCGTGCGGCCGTTCCAGGTGGGCTCCACCACCATCACCCTCCAGTTCTTCGCGATGTACGGCCTCTACTTCGCGGTCGCCCAGTACCTCCAGATCTCCCACGGCTACTCGCCGCTGCGGGCCGCGGTGGCGTGCCTGCCCATCGGGGCCGTGAGCATGGTGTCGGCGTGGCTCAGCGCCAACATGGTCCGCAAGTACGGCAACCGCGTCGTGGTGGGCAGCGGGCTGCTGCTGTCGGCCGGGGGCCTCGCCGCCATGGGCTGGGTCACCCCCACCACCACCTACCTGCTGCTCGGCGCCGCGTTCGCGTGCATGGGCTTCGGCGGTGGCCAGACGAACGCGCCGTCGACCACGCTCATCATGTCGTCGGTGCCCCGGGCCAAGTCGGGCGTGGGGTCGGCCGTCAACGACCTGTCGCGCGAGCTGGGCGGGGCGCTCGGCATCGCGGTGCTCGGCAGCGTGCTGTCGTCGGTGTACCGCAGCACCGTCAGCGCGCACGCCCACAGCGCCGCCCTGGCCGCGAAGGCGGGCTCGTCGGTCGACGTCACGCTGCACGCCTCGCAACAGGCGTTCGCCAACCACAACCCCGCGGTCGGCCAGGCGTTGCTGCACGTCGCGCAGACCACGTTCGCCCACGCGTTCGGCGTGGCCATGCTCCTGGGGGCGGCGATCCTGGTGCTCAACTCGGCGCTGGTGTGGGCGCGGTCGCTGCGGGCCGGTGCCGAGGGCGGTTGAGCGCACAGGCCCGTTGGTACGCTCGCCACGTGCCCGAGCCCGACCGGGGAGACGGATCGCCCCCGGCCGTCGACGAGCGTCGGGCCGCTCGCCCTCCCGCCACCTCCCGGCCCACCGACCGGGCCGTCGGCGCGGTGCTGTGGCTCGGGGCCGTCGCCGTGGCCGTCCGCACCGCGGTCACCGACCTGCGGCTGCCCCTCGCCACGCGCCAGCCGGACCTCCACGTGTACCTCGGCGCGGTCCACCTCCTGCTCCACGGCGGCAGCCTCTACAGCTACGTCGGGCCCCGTGCGGCGCCCTTCCTGTACCCGCCGAGCACCGCGGTGGTCTTCGCGCCGCTCACCTGGTTCTCGGAGCAGTCGGTGCGCGTCGGCTGGACGGTCGCGACCTGCGTCGTCGTGCTGGTCGGTGCGGCGGCCCTCGCGCGCTGGTTGCCGTGGCCACCCGCCCGTGCCTGGCCGGTCATCGCCAGCGGCGCCCTCGCACTGGCGCTCGTCACCTCGGGCCCGTTCCGCAGCAACATCGCCATGGGGCAGGTGTCGGTCCAGCTCACCATCATCACGGCGGTCGACGCGCTCACCTTCCGCGGGCGCCGCGGGCAGGGGGTGCTCACCGGCATCGCGGCGGCCGCCAAGCTCACACCTCTCCTGTTCGTTCCCTTCTACTGGTTCACCGGCCAGCGCCGCGCCGCGTGGCAGGCGACCGCCACGTTCGCGCTGTGCACAGTGGTGAGCGCGGTGGTGTGGCCGCACGACTCGTGGCGCTACTGGACGCACGAGGTGGTGTCGTCGAGCCGCACCCAGGGCCTCGTCGGCAAGTCCGGGAACCAGTCGCTGCTCGGGCTCCTCGCCCACGTGGCGCACGTGGGTCCCGGCCTGCGCGTGGGGTGGCTCCTGGCCGCGCTCGCCGTCGGCGCGCTGGGCCTGGTGCAGGCCGTCCGCACCGAGCGGGCGGGCGACCACTTCACCGCCGTGGTGCTGTGCGGGGTGACCACCGTGGTGGTGTCGCCGCTCTCGTGGAACCACCACCAGCTCTGGATCGTGCTGCTCGCGGGCGTGGTCATGAGCCGGCGCATCTGGGTGCAGGTGGTGTGGATGGCGCTGGTGCTGGTCGTGTCGCACCCCGGTGGGCTGCCCCTGCAGGCGCTCGGCCACCACGGGCTCCCGAACTGGGTCGAGCACAACCAGAAGGGCCTGCTCGCCGTCGTCGCGGTGTGCCTGCTGCCGTTCCTGCGCCGGCCCGGCGACGTGCGTACGCTCCGGCGATGACCGACGCCCGCGCGCTCACCCTGGCGCTCGAGGCGGTGATGCGCAAGGGCCTCGACGAGCCTGACCTCCGCATCCTCGACCTCCGCCGCCTGTCGGGTGGCGCCTCGCGGGAGACCTGGTCGTTCACCGCGGTCGACGGGACCGGCGCGAGCCGCCCGCTCATCCTCCAGCTGCAGCTCCCGGTCCCCGGGGGTCAGGGCCCCGGCATGGAGAGCGAAGCCGCGCTCCTGCGCGCCGCAGCCGCCGAGGGCGTCCCCGTGCCGCAGCTCGTGCTCGACGGCGACGCGGCCGCCGGGCTCGACCGGGCCTTCCTCGTCACCGACCACGTCGAGGGCGAGACCATCCCCCGCCGGCTGCTGCGCGACGACGCCTACGCCGACGCCCGGACGGTGCTGGCCGCGCAGTGCGGCGCCGCCCTGGCGCAGATCCACCGCATCGACCCGGCCGTCGCCCCGGGGCTCGACGCGGGCGACCGGCTGGAGCGCTACCGCAGCGTGCTCGACCTGTTGGGCGACCCGCACCCCACGTTCGAGCTGGCCCTCCGGTGGCTCGACGCCAACCGCCCGCCGCTCGCCACCCCCACGGTCGTGCACGGCGACTTCCGGCTCGGCAACCTGATGGTCGACGCCGCGGGCCTCCGCGCGGTGCTCGACTGGGAGCTGGCGCACGTCGGCGATCCCCTCGAGGACCTCGGCTGGCTGTGCGTGCGCTCCTGGCGCTTCGGGGGCAGCGGCCCCGTGGGCGGGTTCGCGCCGTACGCCGACCTGTTCGCCGCCTACGAGGAGGCCGGTGGCCGGCCCGTCGACCCCGAGGCGGTGCGCTGGTGGGAGGTGATGGGCACGCTCGCGTGGGGGGTCATCTGCATCGTCCAGTCGCGCCGCCACCTCGACGGGCACACCCGCTCGGTCGAGCTGGCCACCATCGGCCGGCGCGTGGCCGAGACCGAGTACGACCTGCTGCACCTCCTGGGGGTGTCCCTCCCGGCGGGGCGCGACGACGAGTCACCCCCCGCTTCCGGTCCCGGCGCCACGCTGCACGACCGGCCCACCGCAGCCGAGCTGATCGAGGCGGTGCGCGCCTACGTCGAGGACGAGGTGCTGCCCGCCACCGAGGGCGCGGTCCACTTCCACGGGCAGGTGGCCGTCAACGCGCTCAAGATCGTCGAGCGGGAGCTGGCCTCGGGCGACGGGCCCCGCGCCGCGCACGAGCGGCGCCTCGCGGCGCTGGGGTGTGCCGACGACGCCGCGCTCGCCGCGGCGATCCGCTCGGGCTCGCTCGACGGGCGCGACGACGTCGGCCCGGTGCTGTTGCAGGCCGCGATCGACCAGCTGCGGGTGGCGAATCCCCGCTGGCTGCACGACGAGCACCGCTGAGGCGCCGCGCCGGTCAGCGCAGCCCGAACTCCCAGCCGGTGCCGTCGCGGTACTCCTTGAGGATGCGGCGGGCGACGGTGTGCACGTGCACCTCGTCGGGGCCGTCGTAGATGCGCCCGAAGCGTGCCGCCCGGTACATGAAGCTGAGCGGGGTGTCGTCGGTGAGCCCGGCGGCGCCGTAGGCCTGGATGGCCCGGTCGATGACGTTGTGGAGCATGCGCGCGCCGACCACCTTGATGGCCCCGATCTCCACCCGCGCCTGGTCGCCGGCGTCGATCTTGTGGGCGGCGGCCAGGGTGAGGAGCCGGGCGGCCTGGATCTCGGCGTAGGACTCGAAGACGTGTTGCTGCATCAGCTGCTTCTTGGCGAGCGGCTCGCCGAACGCGGTGCGGGCGTTGAGGCGGTTGCACAGCAGGTCGAACGCGCGCTGCGCCTGACCCAGCCACCGCATGCAGTGGAAGATGCGGCCGGGCCCGAGGCGCTGCTGGGCGATCAGGAAGCCGTGGCCGCGCGGCCCGAGCAGGTTCGAGGCCGGCACCCGCACGTCGTCGTAGGCCACCTCGCAGTGACCACCCCGGATGCCGAGGACCGGCGTCTCGCGCACGATCCGGTAGCCGGGCGTGTCGGTGGGGACCAGGATCATGGAGAAGGCCGAGTGGTCGGGTGCGTCGGGCTCGGTGCGCACCATGACCGTGGTGTACGCCGCCTTGTCGGCGTTGGTGGTGAACCACTTGCGGCCGGAGATGACCCACTCGTCGCCGTCGAGCACCGCCCGGGTCTGCAGCTGGGTGGGGTCGGACGACGCCACGTCGGGCTCGGTCATGGCGAAGCTGGGCGAGATCTCGCCGCGCACCAGCGGCAGCAGCCACCGGTCGCGCTGCTCGTCGTTGGCGTACTGGTGGAGCATGAGCGAGTCCTGCAGCGTGAAGGTGCCGAGGGCGATCTGACCGAACTCGCTGCGGCCCTGCACCTCGTTCACGTAGACGTAGTCGAGGAAGGGCAGGCCGCCGCCGCCCAGCTCGGCGGGGTGCCCGAGCGCCCACAGGCCCTGGGCGCGAGCCTCGTCCTGGAGCTCGGCCAGCAGCGCCGCGCTCGCCGCGCTCCCCTCGTGCAGCACCGGCTCGGCCGGCTCGACGCGCTCGGTGAGGAACGCGTGGACGGCGTCCCGCACCGGTCGCACGTGGTCGGGCACCGCGAATCCATCCATCGACATGGCCAGCTCCTTCGCCCCCGTACGTCGAGGTCACCCGTAGCTGAGCAGATCGGCGCACGCCCCGCCGCCGGTGCCTACGATCGGGCCCGAGGACGACGACCAGGGGGCAACGTGATGGGCAGGTCGAACGAGGAGTTCGAGATCGGTGGGGTGAGCCACGTGGCGCTGGTGTGCCGCGACATGGCGCGCACGGTCGACTTCTACCAGGGCGTGCTGGGGATGCCGCTGGTGAAGACCATCGAGCTGCCCGTCGACATGGGCCAGCACTTCTTCTTCGACATCGGCAACGGCGACTGCCTGGCGTTCTTCTGGTTCCCCAACGCCCCCGAGCCCGCTCCCGGCGTGGCGGCCGCGCCGGCCCTGCCGACCGAGGGCGAGATCGTGAGCGCCATCGGCTCCATGAACCACCTCGCCTTCAACGTGCCGGCCGACAAGTTCGACGAGTACGTCGAGCGGCTGCGCGCCAAGGGCATCGCGGTGTCGGACGTGCTCAACCACGACGACAGCGAGTGGGGCGTGGCGCCCGAGGTCACCCCCGACGTGTTCGTCCGGTCGGTCTACTTCTTCGACCCCGACGGCGTGCTGCTCGAGTTCGCGGCCTGGACCCGGGCCCTCACCGACGCCGACGTGCGCCACGAGCCGGCCCGGGCCGTGCCCCGCAACGCCGACGCCCTCACCTGACCCACCACCCCCCTTCCGCGTTCTGGGTCGAAACGCGGTCCGAGACCCCGGAGGACCTGTGCCCCGACTTCGTGAAGTGGCCCGCGCCGACACCGACGACGCCACCGTCGTCGGCATGTACGACTACGTGTTCGGCGATCGCGACCCGGTCGCCGAGCCGGGCACGTCGGACGGCACGCCGGGGAACTGGTGGACGGTGTTCGCGCTCGTCCCGCCGGTGCTCAAGCACTGCGTGCAGGGCTTCGCGTTCTACCGGAGCCCCGAGCGGCTGCTCGACCCGCAGCTCCGCGAGCTGGGCCAGATCCGCACCGGGTGGGCGCGCTCCAGCCAGTTCGTGTTCTCGCAGCACTGCAAGGCCTGCCGCACGGCGGGCATGAGCGAGGAGAAGATCCAGGCCATCCCCCACTGGCAGGTGGCCGACTGCTTCAGCCCCGTCGAGCGGGCGGTGCTCGCCTACACCGACGCCCTCGTCTACGACGGCGGCCGCGTGGCCGACGGGGTGTTCGCCGAGCTGCAGGCCCACCTGACCGACGAGGAGATCCTCGAGCTCACCTACATCACCGCGCTCTACGACATGCACGCCGTCATGAGCCGCGCGCTGCGCACCGAGTTCGACGACCACCCCGAGCCCATCGTCGAGGTGCTGGCGCCCGAGGTCCGGCCCCCCGGCGTGGTGGTCGGCCCGAACCCACCCAGCTGACGGAAATGAGTAGCGACTACTCATGCCTGCCGACGGCCGCAGGGTGAGCATGGCGAGATGGGATTCCTGAACAAGCTCACGGGCGGAGTCGACAAGTCGGTGCTGGCCAACGGCGTGCCGGGCCGGGGTGCCGTCATGGAGGTCAGGCCGTCGGGCACGACCCTCCAGTCGGGCAACGGGCTGGTGGAGCGGGCGTGCACCTTCACCCTCGAGGTCACCCTCGACGGGGTGCCGCCGTATGTCGCCACCTGCAAGCAGCGCGTGCCCGAGGTGTACCTGCCGCAGCTCCAGTCGGGTGGGGCGGTGCTGGCCGTGAAGGCCGATCCGGGCGACCACAGCAAGGTGGTCCTCGACCTCGAGCACGAGCCGCCCACGGTCACGATGGCGGCGGACCCGAACCGCCAGACCGCCGCCGACATCATCGCCACCGGTCGCACCGCCAAGGGGGTCATCGTCGAGAGCCAGGCGCTCGGCATGAAGAACCCGTCCGGCATCGACATGTACGCCTTCCTGCTGACCGTCGCGGTCGAGGGCCAGGCGCCGTACCAGGTGAAGGTGGGCAACCCGACGCCGCCCGAGGCGCTGCCGCTGCTGTTCAACGGCTCCCACGTGCCGGTGAAGCTCGGCGCCGGCCCCGAGGAGGTCGTCATCGACTGGGCGCAGGCCCTCGCCAACCCCACCTTCTGACGAGCAACCGTCAACCTCGCGTTCTGGGTGGGGATCGGGGCGCTGGGGCACGCCGATTCCCACCCAGAACGCGGAGGGGTCCGTCAGGAGCGGTTGAGTCGGTGGAACATCTTCTTCTGGCTCGTGTAGAGGCCGGGGAACTCGGCGAACAGTCGGTCGTAGACGGCCCGGTTGGCGGGATCGGGTCGGAAGCGCTGCTCGACGCCGACCAGGGACGGCACCTCGTCGAGGCGCACCCGGCCCAGCGAGATCCCGGCGAACAGGGCCGCGCCCCGCAGGTTGGCGTGCATGGGCTCCGCCGGCCGCTCGATGACGCGGTCCATCACGTCGGCGTGGATCTGGCACCAGAGGTCGGACGTGGCGCCGCCGCCGATGATCCGCACGGGGTCGAGGCGCTCCTTCACGAACCGCTCGACCGCCTCGTGGAGCCAGCGGGTGTTGTAGGCCACGCCCTCGAGGAGCGAGCGCGCCAGCGCGGCACGGTCGGTGGCGAGCGAGAGGTTGTGGAACCCGCCCCGGGCGCGCCGGTCGTCGATGGGCGACCGCTCGCCGTTGAGCCAGGGGGTGAAGATGACGTTGCCGCTCCCGGGCTCCGCCGTGGCGGCCAGCGCGGTGAGGTCGTCGAACGAGACCGGCGTGTCGGACCCGGGCAGCAGCGCGTCGGCGGGGGCCACGACGTTGTCGCGAAACCACTGCAGGCTGAGACCGCCGACCTCGTGGTTGTCGATGACGAGGTAGCCGTTGGGGGTCAGGCCGGGGATGCTGGCGATCTGGCGGATGACGTCGGTCTTCTTGAACGGCACCGGGCAGCTGACCCACGAGCTGGTGCTGAGCGCCACGTGCGCCTGGTGGTCGAGGACGGCCCCCGAGCCGAGCGCCGCGGTGTGCAGGTCGGGGGTGCCGCTGACCACGTCGAGGTGCGCGCCGGCGGGGAAGCCGAGCGCCGCAGCGACCTCGGGGAGCACCACGCCCACCACCGAGCCGGTGGCGACCAGGGGCGGGAGCTGCCGTTCGTCGATGCCGGCCCGGGCCACCAGGTCGGGGTCGTAGCCGACGTGGCCGAGGTTGCGGTTGTCGGTGAGCCACGCGGCGACCATCGACGCGGGCGTGGCCGACGCCACCCCGGTGAAGCGCATCGACAGCTGGTCGACCGGCTCCATGAGCCACCGGGCCCGCTTCAGCACCTCGGGCTCCTCGGCGGCGAGGTAGAGGCGGTGGCCCAGCGGATCGGCGCCGGTGGTCGATGGCGCGCCGCCGGTGCGGCGGACCCAGGTGAACAGGGCGCGTGGGTCGTAGCCCGAGATGGGACCGCCGAAGCGCTGCTTGGCCTGCGGGCGGCCGCGCGAGTCCATCCAGAGCAGGCAGTCGCCGACGGGCACACCCGCACCGTCGACCGGCACGGTGCTGGCGTACTGGCCGGTGCAGCTCACCGCCACGATGCGGGTGGGGTCGACCACGCCCGACGCCAGGGCGCGGCGGGTGGCGTCGACGATGGCGTCCCACCACTCGTCGGCGTCCTGCACCGCGCCGCCGTGGGGGAGGTGGCGGGTGGTGACGGGGATGTGGTCGTGCCAGGCGATGGCTCCGGTGAGCGAAACCAGCCCGACCTTGGGGCCGCCGGTGCCCAGGTCGACCGCGAGGACGAACTGCTCGTTGGGCGGCGGCGACGGGCTCACGCCGGGGGCACGGCCTGCTGCTTGTCGAGCATGTCGGCCATGACCATCTTGATGAACTCGTCGGCCTCGTCGGTCATGCCACCCGCCACACCGCCGTAGATGGCGCCCGACTTCGGCGTCTCGGCCGCGTGCTCCTTGGCGTAGACGACGGCGTCGGCGAGGTCGGTGGCGAAGGCGTCGGTGACGCCCGGCTGGGTCTGCGGACGGGTGACGGCCATGTGCACCGCGTTGGGGTACTGCTGCCCGTTGAAGCGCCAGCCACGCCCCCGCATGAAGTCGTTGACGTGGTAGACGTCGAACTCGTCGGAGGTGAAGCTGAAGAGGAACGTGGGCGACCCGAGCAGCCGCAGCTCGGGGTGCGATCGCACCGCCTCCTGCATGCGGGCCGAGGTCTCGAAGATGGCCTTGGCGTAGCCGCGGTAGCCCTCGCGCCCCAGCTGCACCATCGACGCCCACGTGGCGGCCAGCAGCCCGGCCGAGCGCGAGCCGTCCATGCCCGGCGAGGTGTACTTGCCGCCGCTCCAGTCGGTGAGGAAGAAGTACTGCGAGTTGCGCAGGGCCTTGTCGCGGAACAGCAGGGTCGACGTGCCCTTCAACGCGTAGCCGTACTTGTGGGTGTCGGCGGAGATGGTGGTGACGCCGGGGACGCGGAAGTCGAACAGCGGGATGTCGTAGCCGAGCTCCTGGCCGAAAGGCAGCAGCCAGCCACCGAGGCAGCCGTCGACGTGGAGGCCGATGCCGTGCTGCAGGGCGAGCTGGCCCAGGTCGGCGATGGGGTCGACGGTGCCGTAGCCGTAGTTGCAGGCCGAGCCGACCAGGGCGACCGTCTGGTCGTCGATGTTGGCGGCGACCCAGTCGAGGTCGACCGTGGTGGTGACCGGGTCGACGGGCGCGACCCGCAGCTCGATGCCGAAGAGGTGGCAGCCCTTGTCGAACGCGGGGTGCGCGGTCTCGGGCTTGATGACGTTGGGGCGGGTCACACCGCGGGCGGCGCCGTGCTCGCGGTAGGCGAGCATGGCGTGGCAGATGCTGCCCGTGCCGCCGCTGGTGATCATCCCTGCGGGCTCGGAGCCGGTGACGGTCTCGGCGTGGAAGAGGTCGAGCGCCATGGCGATGATCTCGCCCTCGAAGCGCGTGGAGCTGGGGCACATGTCGCGCTGGAGCGCGTTGACGTGCGCGTAGAGGCCGAAGGCCTCCGCCAGGAAGTCGTAGTGGTCGTGGTCGCCGCAGTACATGGTGCCGGAGCACTTCCCGGTCTCCCAGAAGGCGTCCTCCTCCTTCGCCATGGTGGCCAGCTCGGCCAGGATGTCGGCGCGGGGGCGGCCGTGCTCGGGCAGCGTGCGCTGCACCGGGAAGCGGTCCTGGTAGGGGTAGTCGCTCATAGGGCCTTCTCTCTAGCAGCTCGACGGCTGGTCTGGGCCAAACGTCGTCAGGTGGGTGGGGCGAGGTCGATGTCGAGCCCCACGGCCTCGGCCGCCACCACCATGGCGCGGTCGAAGTAGCCGCGGTAGTCGGACACGGTCTTGTGCAGGTGGCCGAAGAGCTCGAAGGTGATGGTGCCGATCAGCGCGACCCACACGGTGATGGATCGCTCGACCAGGTCACGCAGCTCGGGCGGGAACGGGCCCTGCTCGGAGAGCAGCTCCGGCTCGATGAGCGGGGGCTGGGGCAGCGGCCGCCGAGGGGGGTGCAACAGCCCGGCGCGGACGGCGTCGGCGATGATGTCCGCCATCAGCAGCGGGATGCGCGCCGCGGGCTGGACGGTGTCCTGGGGCGCGCGGTAGCCGGGGACGGGTGAGCCGAAGATGAGGGCGAACTCGTGCTGGTTGGCGAGCGCCCACACGCGCACCGCCCGGCAGGTCGCGAGCCAGCGGGCGCCCGGGTCGGCGCCGGCCTTCCGGGCCTTGGCCTCGGCGCGCTCGGCCGCGTCGCCGAGGGAGTCGTAGGCGTCGACGATGAGGGCCGACAGCAGGTCGTCGCGACTCGGGAAGTAGCGGTAGATCGCCGAGGAGACCATGCCGAGGTCGCGCGCCACGGCGCGCAGCGAGAGGGCCGGCGCGCCCACCTCGCCGAGCTGGCGGCGGGCCGAGTCCTTGATCTCGGTGACGAGCTCGGCCCGGGCTCGTTCACGCGCGGTGAGGGTCGCTCCCATGGCGCCAGTGTGCCACAACTGCGAGCGGTGCAACTTTTCGAGAGCAGTGCTCTTGACAGTGCCACCCGTACCGTGCACACTGCTCTTGTTCGAGAGCAGTGCTCTCCCAACTCGGAAGGAAGATCCCCATGGCACTTCACGTGATCCTCGGCAAGGGTGCAGTCGGCACCGCCACGGCGGAGACGCTGGTGGCCGCCGGCCACGACGTGCGCGTCCTGAGCCGCTCGGGCGGCACGTCGACCGACGCGATCGAGCACGTGGCGCTCGACGCCACCGACGCCGCGGCCCTCACGGCTGCCACGCAGGGCGCCGCGGCCCTCTACAACTGCGCCAACCCCGCGTACCACCGCTGGGCCACCGACTGGCCGCCGATCGCCGACGCCCTCCTCGCCGCCGCCGAGGCCACGGGCGCGGGGCTCGTCACCATGGGCAACCTCTACGGCTACGGCCCGGTGTCGGCTCCGATGACCGAGGACACCCCACTCGCCGCCACCGGCACCAAGGGAAAGGTGCGGATCGAGATGTGGGCGGACGCCCTGGCGCTCCACGAGGCCGGCCGCATCCGGGCCACCGAGGCACGGGCTTCGGACTTCGTCGGCCCGGGCGT
>Ga0302299_10000503_pt1 | contig 21337 bp, 15 predicted proteins | sample III_Fen_N3_4_FD_198795 | JGI IMG/M metagenome (GOLD analysis project Ga0302299, IMG submission 198795) | Peat permafrost microbial communities from Stordalen Mire near Abisko, Sweden - III_Fen_N3_4 | ecosystem: Environmental > Terrestrial > Soil > Wetlands > Permafrost | place: Sweden: Abisko... | reverse complement strand
ACGCCGACGCCTGCCGGCACAACCTCGCCTACTGGCGGGGCGACGACTGGTGGGGGGTCGGGCCCGGGGCGCACTCCCACGTGGGCGGCGTGCGGTGGTGGAACGTCAAGCACCCGCGGCCCTACGCGGAGCGGCTCGGCGCCGGCCTGTCGCCGGCGGCGGGGCGGGAGGTGCTCGACGAGGCGGCGCGCGCCCTGGAGTCGGTGCTGCTCGGGGTGCGGCTGGGGTCCGGCCTCGCTCTTGGCGCGCTGTCGTCCGAGGCGCGGCGCGCGGTGGCCGGGCTCGTGGCCGACGGCCTCGTCGACCCGGCCGCGGCACTGCGCCGCGGGGACCCGCGGGTGGTGCTGACGCGCCGCGGCCGGCTGCTGGCCGACACCGTGGTGCGCACCCTTACGGCCTAGCCTCTGCCATCGCCGGCCGATCGGGACCGCGGCCGGACGCGCGAGAGCCGGCACCCCCGCCAGGGGCGCCGGCTCTCGAGGAGGGTCAGGCGCGCGACCCGAGCGTCACTTGATGATGCGCCAGTTGAACGGGTAGCGGTACGCCTCGCCCTTGTTGGCGGCCATCGCGCCCATGATGCCGAACACGATGGTGCAGATCCAGGCGGCGACGATGAGCAGGATCGGGATGATGAGGAAGCTCAGCACGCTGCCGGCGATGTAGGCGATCGTCACCAGGATCTGGAAGTTCAGCGCCTCCTTGGCCTGGTCCTCCACGAAGGCGCTCTTCTCCTTCTGGATCAGCCAGATGACGAGCGGGGCGAGGAAGCCGAACAGGATGCCGCCCGCGTGGGCGAGTGTGGCCCACAGCCGCTCGTCGGCGGGCGAGAGCGGCACGGCCGCAGGGGCGGGCTGCTGCGGGTAGGGCTGACCGTACGGCGGCGGCGCGGCCGGGCTCCCGTAGACCGGGGGCACGTCGGGGCCGGGGGTCGGGTTGGGGGTGCCATCAGGGGGAAGCGTGCTCATGACCAGTTCTCCTCGGTGAAGGGCCGCCCCACGGCGGTCCTGGCCGAACCTTAGCGTCAGGGGGGCCTCCACGGGGAGGTATTCGCGGACCGATCGAGCGGCGGACGCCGACGGGCCGGGCCACGCATCGGCTAGCGTCATCGGGGACGAGCCGACCGCACGGCGGCTCGGCGAGCTCGGCAGCGACCCATCTTGTCCACGACGCGGTGACGGAGGCCTTCGATGAGCGACCTGCCCGACGGAACCCTGCCTGGCGGCGAGGGCATGCCCCCGGCTCCACCGCCCGCCGGAGGGGCAGCGCAGAGTCCGCCGCCGCCCGGGGCGTACCAGCCGTCGTACGGGACGTATCCGCCACCGCCGGGTGCGTATCCGCCACCGTCCGGTGCGTATCCGCCACCGTACGGACCCCCGCAGCCGACGGGACCGGACATCGGCCAGGCCTTCTCCTACGGCTGGAACGCCTTCACACGGAACGCGGGACCGTTCGTCATCGCGGCGCTGATCTACACCGCGGCGATCATGGTGCTGGTCGTCGGGTTCTACGTGCTGGTCGTCGTCGGCATGGTGGCGAGCGGCGCGGCCGACAGCGCGGGCGGCTCGCAGGACGCCGTCGGCGCCGGCGTCGGGCTGGGGATCGCCTTCGGCTGGCTCGTGCTGTTCGCGGTCATGCTCCTGCTCTCGTCCCTGCTCCAGGCCGGGATGATCCGTGGCGCGCTGCACACCACGCAGGGCAGGCCGGTGACGCTGGCCACCTTCTTCCAGTTCGAGAACCCCGGCGCCGTGCTCCTGGCCTGCCTCGTCATCGGGCTGCTCACGGCCCTCGGGTCGCTGCTGTGCGTGCTGCCCGGCCTGGTGTTCGCGTTCTTCGCGCAGTTCGCGCTGTACTTCGTCATCGACAAGGGTCTGCGGGTCATGGACGCGATCAGGGCCAGCATCGCCCTCGTGCGGGCGAACCTCGGCGTGATGATCCTGCTGTACCTCGTGGTGTATCTCATCCAGTCGGTCGCCGGGTCGGCGTGCGGCCTCGGCATGCTCGTCGGGCTGCCGCTGACCGTGCTGGCGACGGCCTTCGTGTACCGCGGCATGCTGCGCGAGCCAGTCGCGGCCCTGCCGGTGCGGTGAGGCTCACGCGGTGAGGCTCAGGCGGTGAGGCTCGGGTGCTGAGGCTCAGGCGGTGACGAAGTCGATGAGCTCCTCGACCCGTCCGAGCAGCACCGGCTCCAGGTCGGCGTAGCTGCGCACGGACCGCAGGATCCGCTGCCACGCGGACGCGACGTCGCGCTCGTCGTCGCACGGCCAGCCCAGGGCGCGCAGCACCCCCAGCTTCCACTCCTGGCCGCGCTCCACGACGGGCCATGCGGTCAGCCCCAGGCGCTGCGGGCGGACCGCCTGCCACACGTCGACGTAGGGGTGGCCCAGCACCAGGACCGTGCCCGCGGGCGCCACCCGCAACGCCTCCGCCGCAATCCGGCTCTCCTTCGAGCCCGCCACCAGGTGGTCGACGAGCACACCCACCCGCCGGTCCGGCGTCGGGGCGAACGCGCGCAGCGCCTCGACCAGGTGGTCGGCGCCGTCCAGCGGCTCGACGACGACGCCCTCGAGGCGCAGGTCGTCGCCCCAGACCCGCTCCACCAGCTCGGCGTCGTGGCGACCCTCCACCCAGATGCGGCTGGCCCGCGCCACGCGCGCCGCCGCGCCCGGCACCGCACGGGAGCCCGACGCCGTGCGGGTGCTGGACACCGGGGCGGGCGCGGCCACGGGCGCGGTCAGCGTCACCGGCTCGCCGTCCACCCAGAAGCCCGGACCGAGGCGGAAGGTGCGGGGACGCCCATGGCGGTCCTCGAGCACCACGACGTGCAGGCCGCCCGACTTCTCCACCCGGACCACGGCGCCCACCCAGCCGGTCTCGACGTCCTCGACCACCAGCCCGGGCTCCGCCGGGCAGGGCCGGGACAGCGCGCCGGAGCCGCGCCGGGGCGGTGGACCGCCGGCGAGGACGTCGGGGGCATACCTGTCGAAGGTCACCCCCGCACTGTAGGGAAGGCGGGGCCGCCCGCCGGGCAGGCCCACCGGCGGCTACCCACCACCCGCCACCCACCACCCGCCACCCACCACCCGCCAGGAATGCGTCGATCGGCGCGCTCGTGGTGCGCTGCGCGACGCACTCCCGGGCGGTCGCGGTGCGCCGGAGAGGGATTCCCGTCCTGCCGCGGCGGCCTCCCCGTGCTGTCCGGGGTGCCGCGTAGGATTGGCACTCGACGCGCCGGAGTGCTACCGACGCCGACGAACGACACCCGGAGCGGAGGGTAGGCATGGGCGGCGAGGACAGGCGGCTGGACGTGCTGCGCGCGATCGTCGAGGACTACGTCGCCACCCGGGAACCGGTCGGCTCGCGTGCGCTCTCCGAGCGGCACCACCTCGGCGTCTCGCCGGCGACGATCCGCAACGACATGGCCGCCCTCGAGGAGGCCGGCTACATCGTCCAGCCGCACACGTCCGCGGGGCGCGTCCCCACCGACACCGGCTACCGCCAGTTCGTCGACCGCCTCTCCGACGTCAAGCCGCTGTCGGTCGCGGAGCGGCGGGCCATCGGCGCGCTGCTCGAGCAGGCGGTCGACCTGGACGACGTCGTGGACCGCGCGGTGCGGCTGCTGGCCCAGCTCACCCAGCAGGTGGCCGTGGTGCAGTACCCGTCGCTGCGCCGGTCGGCGCTGCGACACGTGGAGCTGGTGCCGGTGGGGATGCGGCACCTCCTCGTCGTCATCATCACGACGACCGGCCGGGTGGAGCAGCGCACGCTCGAGCTGGCTGACGACCTCGACGACGCCACGCTGGCCCGGCTGCGCGTGCGGCTGAACACCGAGGCGGGCGGGCTCCGGCTGGCCCAGCTGGACGCCGCGCTCGAGCACCTGGCCGACGAGTTCGCCCCGGGCGAGGGCCCGCTGGTGCGGGCCGTCGTCGACGCGGTGGAGGAGACCCTCGACCTCGAGCGTGAGGAGCGCGTGGTCGTCGCCGGCACCGCCAACCTGGCGCGGACGTCGGGCGCGGACTTCACCCGGACCCTGGGACCGGTGCTCGAGGCGCTGGAGGAACAGGTGGTGCTGCTGCGCCTGCTCTCCGAGATGGCCGAGGACCATGCGGTGGTCGCGGTGCGGATCGGCCGCGAGACCCAGCACGAGGGCCTCGTCGAGGCCAGCATCGTCACCAGCGGTTACGGTGGGGACGGGGCCGGTGTGGCACGGGTCGGCGCGGTCGGTCCGTTGCGGATGGACTACCCGGCCACGATGGCCGCCGTGCGCGCCGTCGCCCGGTACCTCACCCGGATCCTGGCCGGCTGACGCCCCGGCGCCCTCTCGAGGAAGCGAGAACCCTTCTGGTGGACTACTACGAGGTCCTCGGCGTGCCGAGGGACGCCACGCCGGAGCAGGTCAAGAAGGCCTACCGACGGCTCGCCCGTGAGCTGCACCCCGATGTCGCCGGCAACGACCCGGCGTCGGAGGAGCGGTTCAAGGACGTGTCCCGCGCGTACGACGTGCTGGGCAACGCGGACAAGCGCCGCTCGTACGACCTCGGCGCCGATCCCGCCTCGCCCGGCGGCGGCATGGGTGGCGGCTTCGGCTTCCAGGACATCTTCGAGACGTTCTTCGGAGCGGCGACCGGCGCCGGCGCCCAGCGCGGCCCGGTGCCGCGCGCCCGGCGCGGGCAGGACGCACTGGTCCGGCTGGACATCGACCTGGTGGAGGCGACGTTCGGTGCGCACCGCGAGATGCCGGTGGACACCGCCGTGACCTGCCCGACGTGCCTCGGCAGCTGTGCGCGGCCGGGCACGTCCCCGGTGACGTGCACCGTCTGCGGCGGCCGGGGCACGGTCCAGCGGGTGGCCCGCTCCTTCCTCGGCCAGGTGATGACCAGCCAGCCGTGCGCCGCCTGCCACGGCTTCGGCACCGTGATCCCCGAGCCCTGCGTCGAGTGCGCGGGTGAGGGCCGGGTGCGCTCCCGGCGCACCCTGTCGCTGGACGTGCCGGCGGGCGTCGACACCGGCACCCGGATCCGGATGACCGGCCAGGGCGAGGTCGGCCCGGCCGGTGGCCCGCCCGGTGACGTCTACGTGGAGATCCGGGAGCGTCGGCACGAGGTGTTCGTCCGTGAGGGTGACGACCTGCACGCCACGCTGCCGGTGCCGATGACCGCGGCGGCGCTCGGCACGGTGCTCACGTTGGAGACGCTGGACGGCCCCCAGGAGGTGGACCTGCGCCCTGGCACGCAGCCGGACCAGGTCGTCACGCTGCGGGGCCTGGGCGTGGGGCACCTGCACGGGTCCGGCCGCGGTGACCTGCACGTGCACGTGGACGTCCAGGTGCCGACCGCACTGGACGACCAGCAGGAGGAGCTGCTGCGCGCCCTTGCCGCGCTGCGCGGCGAGGAGCGCCCCGAGGCACGCCTGGCCGCGACGAGCGCGGGAGTGTTCGCCCGGCTGCGTGACAAGCTGACCGGCCGATGAGCGCGCCGGTGTTCCTGGCGGAGCCGGGGGCGCTGGGCGGGATGGGCGTCGGTTCGGTGTACGTGCTGGACGGCGACGAGGGCCGCCACGCCGCGGTCGTGCAGCGCCGTCGGCCGGGGGAGCGGGTCGACGTGGTGGACGGCGCCGGGGTGCGCCTGCGCGCCCGCGTGACGGCCGTGGACCCCGCGGGCGTGCACCTGGCCGTGCTCGAGGCGGTGGACGAGCCGCCTGCCTGGCCCACGCTGACGCTGGCCCAGGCGCTGGCCAAGGGCGACCGCGACGAGCTGGCGATCGAGGCCGCCACCGAGCTGGGGGTCGACGCCGTGCTGCCGTGGCAGGCGGACCGCTCGGTGGTCGTCTGGCGCGGCGACCGGGCGGCGAAGAGCCGGATGCGCTGGATCGGCACCGTCCGGGCGGCGACGAAGCAGGCCCGGCGGTCCAGGGTGCCCGTGGTGGAGCCCGCGGTGGACTCCGCGGGTCTGGTGGCCCGGGTGGGCGCCGTGGTCCGTGCCGGTGGCCTGGCCGTGGTGCTGCACGAGGAGGCCGAGCAGCCGCTGGCCACGTTGCCGCTGCCCGACGACGGGCAGCAGGTCGAGGTGCTCCTCGCCGTGGGGCCGGAGGGCGGCATCACGCCTGACGAGCTCGCCGCGCTCACCGCCGCCGGTGCGCACACGGCGCGGCTAGGCCCGTGGGTGCTGCGCACCTCGACGGCCGGCCCGGTGGCGCTCGCCGTGCTGGCGACCCGACTAGGTCGCTGGGGCTGACCCGCTGCCCGGCCCGACCGGGCTCCCGGTGGTGCCGGGGGGGGAGGGATGCCGCGGCCGTGGGCGGTCCGGCCCAGCCCTGGCCGGACCGCCCACGGTGCCTCAGCGGACGTCCGAGACGGCGCCGCCGAAGGACTCGATCGCCGCGCGGCCGGCCTCGAGGCGGGCGACCGGGACGCGGAACGGCGAGCAGGACACGTAGTCGAGCCCGACCGAGTCGAAGAACCGGATCGACTCCGGGTCGCCGCCGTGCTCGCCGCAGACACCCAGGTGCAGGTCGGGGCGCGCAGCGCGACCCTCGTTCACGGCGATCTCGACGAGCCGGCCGACGCCCGGGACGTCGATCGTCTCGAACGGGGACACGGACAGCACGCCGTTGGCGGTGTACTGGGCGAAGAACGATCCCTCGACGTCGTCACGCGAGAAGCCCCACGTGGTCTGCGTCAGGTCGTTGGTGCCGAAGGAGAAGAACTGCGCCTCCTCGGCGATCCGACCGGCAGTGAGCGCGGCCCGCGGCAGCTCGATCATGCAGCCGACGGGCAGCTCGAGCTCGATGCCGTGCGCGGCACCGACCTCGGCCATGATCGCCAGGGCCTCCTCGCGGACCAGGTGCAGCTCCTGCACCGACCCGACCAGCGGCACCATGATCTCGGCCTGGGGGTTGCCACCCGCGGTCAGCCGTGCGGCGACGGCCTCACAGATCGCGCGGATCTGCAGCGTGAACAGGCCCGGGATCACCAGGCCCAGACGCACGCCACGCAGGCCGAGCATCGGGTTGGCCTCGTGCATCCGCTCCACTGCTGCGAGCAGCGTGACGTCCGCCTCGTCGACCTCGCCCCGCTCCTTGGCCAGAGCCACCTTGACGGACAACGCCGTGAAGTCCGGCAGGAACTCGTGCAGCGGCGGGTCGATCAGCCGGATCGTCGTCGGCAGGCCGTCCATCGCCTCGAAGATCTCGGTGAAGTCCTGCGTCTGCAGCGGCAGCAGGGCGGCGAACGCGGCCTCCCGCTCGTCGTCCGTCTGGGCGAGGACGACGTGCTCGACGAGCACGCGGCGCTCGCCGAGGAACATGTGCTCGGTCCGGCACAGGCCGATGCCCTGGGCGCCCAGGCTGCGGGCCCGGATGGCGTCCTCGGCGGTGTCGGCGTTGGCGCGCACCTTGAGCCGACGGCTGGCGTCGGCGTGGGACAGGATGCGGTCCACCGCCTCCACCAGCTCGCGGGTCTCGTCGTCGACGGCCTGCGCGAGGGCGGCCTCCAGGCCCTCCTCGAGGTAGGTGCTGACGGGCGAGGGGACCACCGGCACGTCGCCGAGGAAGACCTCGCCGGTGGTGCCGTCGATGGCGATGACGTCGCCCTCCTTGACCGTGATCTTGCCGCAGACGAACTGCCGCGCGACCGGGTCGACGACGAGCGCCTCGGCGCCGACGACGGCCGTGCGGCCCATGCCGCGGGCCACGACGGCGGCGTGCGACGTCTTGCCGCCACGCGCGGTGAGGATGCCGACCGCGGCGATCATGCCGCCGAGGTCGTCGGGGTTGGTCTCGCGCCGGACGAGGATGACGTCCTTGCCCTTGGCGGCCCACTCCTCCGCCGTGTGCGGGTCGAAGACGGCCTGGCCCACCGCAGCGCCCGGGGACGCGGCCATCGCCTTGGTCACCAGGGTGGCCGTGACGCCGGACTCGAACTGCGGGAACAGCAGCTGGGCCAGCTGGGCACCGGTCACCCGGGTCAGCGCCTCGTCCATCGTGATGAGGTGCTCGTCGACCAGCTGGGCGGCGATGCGGAACGCGGCGGGGGCCGTGCGCTTGCCGACGCGGGTCTGCAGCATCCACAGCTTGCCGCGCTCGATGGTGAACTCGATGTCGCACAGGTCGCGGTAGTGGGTCTCCAGGCGACGCATCACCTGACGCAGCTCGGTGGCGGAGGCCGGGTCGACCTGCTCGAGGTCCTTCAGCGAGAGCGTGTTGCGGATACCGGCGACGACGTCCTCGCCCTGCGCGTTGATGAGGTAGTCGCCGTAGTCGCCGGTCTTGCCGGTGCCCGGGTCGCGGGTGAACGCGACGCCGGTGCCGGAGGTCGGGCCGAGGTTGCCGAACACCATCGAGCAGACGTTGACGGCGGTGCCGAGGTCGTCGGAGATGCGCTCCTTGCGCCGGTAGAGGCGCGCGCGCTCGGTGCCCCACGAGCCGAACACGGCGATGATCGCCATGTCGAGCTGCTCGCGCGGGTGCTGCGGGAACTCGCGGCCGGTCTGGTCGCGGACGATCTGCTTGAACGTCTCGACCAGGACCTTGAGGTCCTCGGCCGTCAGGTCGACATCGGCCTTGACGCCCCGGGTGTGCTTGGCCTTGTCCAGCGCCTCGGCGAACAGGGCGCCGTCGATGTCCAGCACCGTGCGGCCGAACATCTGGATCAGCCGGCGGTAGGAGTCCCAGGCGAACCGGTCGTCACCCGAGAAGGTGGCCAGGGCCTGCACGGACGCGTCGTTCAGGCCGACGTTGAGCACCGTCTCCATCATGCCCGGCATGGAGAACTTGGCGCCCGAGCGGACCGACACGAGCAGCGGCTCGTGCACGTCGCCCAGCGTGCGGCCCATCTGGTCCTCGAGGTGGCGCAGGGCCTGGGTGACCTCGACGCGCAGCTCGGCCGGGACCTCGCCGTTGCGCATGTACGCCCGACAGGCCTCGGTGGTGATGGTGAATCCGGGGGGGACCGGCAGACCCAGCCGGGTCATCTCGGCAAGGTTCGCGCCCTTGCCCCCCAGCAGGTCCTTCTGGTCCTTGTCGCCCTCGGTGAAGTCCTTGACGTACTTGGCCACGGTTGGCACCTCCGCGTGTGCGCCCGGCCTCATCGCCCGGCGTCCTCGCCCGTCAGTGTGGCCCTGCCACCCGTGAGCCCGCAGGACGAAGGGCCCACCGGCCCGGCGTGGCGGCCGCCGGGTAGCATGACCGTGTTCGTCTCCGACCGAAGGAGCCCGCGGCTTCCGCCGAGCACATGGCCCAGTCCACCCCCGCCCCGCGCTTCGGTTCCGCCGCGCGCGACACCGGGTCCTCCCGCCCCGGTCGGCCTGGTGCGGCCGCCCGCGTCGAGCACCGCATCACCGTGCCGTCCGCCGTGTCGATGATCGAGCTGCTCGGGCTGGGCGACGAGGTGCTGCGGGCCATCGAGACCGGGTTCCCCACGGTGGACGTGCACGTGCGCGGCAACGAGGTGCGGCTGGCGGGTCCGGTGGGGGACGTCGCGCTGGTCGCCCGGCTCGTCGACGAGCTCGTCGAGACGGCCGCGGCCGGCACCGCGCTCTCGTCCGACGTCGTGCGCCGGTCGGTGGAGATGCTGCGCGCCTCGTCGAGCGTGCGCCCGGCCGACGTGCTGACCGTCAACGTGCTGTCCTCGCGCGGGCGCACCATCCGGCCGAAGACGGCCGGGCAGAAGGAGTACGTCGACGCGATCGACCGGCACACCGTCACGTTCGGCATCGGCCCGGCCGGCACCGGCAAGACGTACCTGGCGATGGCGAAGGCCGTGCAGGCGCTGCAGGCCCGGCAGGTGACCCGCATCGTGCTGACCCGCCCGGCGGTGGAGGCCGGCGAGCGGCTCGGCTTCCTGCCCGGCACGCTGGCCGAGAAGATCGACCCGTACCTACGGCCGCTGTACGACGCGCTGCACGACATGGTGGACCCCGAGTCCATCCCCCGGCTGCTGGAGGCCGGCACGGTCGAGGTGGCGCCGCTGGCCTACATGCGCGGGCGCACGCTCAACGACGCGTTCGTCATCCTCGACGAGGCGCAGAACACGTCGTCGGACCAGATGAAGATGTTCCTCACCCGGCTGGGGTTCGGATCGAAGGTCGTCGTCACCGGCGACGTGACGCAGGTGGACCTGCCGGGAGGCACGCCGTCGGGCCTGCGCGTCGTGGAGGGCATCCTCTCCGGGGTGGACGACGTGGCGTTCTGCCGACTCACCTCGTCCGACGTGGTCCGCCACCGCCTCGTCGGCGACATCATCGACGCGTACGCCCGGTGGGACGAGGCTAAGGACGCCCGATGAGCATCGAGGTCAACAACGAGTCCGGCCACGAGGTGGACGAGGCGGAGCTGGCGGCGGTGGCCCGCTACGTGCTCGACGAGATGCACGTGCACCCGCAGGCCGACCTGTCGGTGCTGCTGGTCGACGTCGAGGTGATGACCGACCTGCACGTGCGGTGGATGGACGAGCCCGGCCCGACCGACGTGCTGTCGTTCCCGATGGACGAGCTACGGCCCGGCCGCGACGGTGAGCCGACACCCGCCGGCCTGCTCGGCGACGTCGTGCTGTGCCCCGCGGTCGCGGTGGAGCAGGCGCGCACGGCGGGACACTCGACCGCCGAGGAGCTGCTGCTGCTCACCGTGCACGGGATCTTGCACCTGCTCGGGTACGACCACGCCGAGCCGGCCGAGGAGAAGGAGATGTTCGCGCTCCAGCGCCGGCTGCTGCTGACGTTCCTGGCCGGGCGATGACGCACCCTCCGCTCGTCCTGCTGCTGGTCCTCGCGGTCATCGGGCTGACATTCGCCGCGCTGCTGTCCGCCGGTGAGGTGGCGGTGATCCGCGTCTCCCGGCTCCAGGTGACGGACATGGTCGCTGCCGGGAACCCGGCGTCGCGCCGCGTGCAGCGCCTCGTCGAGCACCCCGCCCGGGTGTCGGCCGCCGCGGCCTTCGTCCGGCTGGTGTCCGAGATGACGGCAACCGTCGCGCTGACGCTGGCGATCACCGCCACCGGCTGGCCGTGGGGTGCGGTGTTCGGGGCGTCGCTGGCGGCCTGCGCCCTGCTGGCGTTCGGCCTGGTGCGGGTCAGCCCGCGCAGCATCGGTCGACGCCGGCCGGTGCAGACGCTCACCGCGCTGTCCCGCCTGCTGCTGGCGGTCACCGCGGCGTTCGGCGGCGTCGGCCGCGCCGCCGCCGGCAGCACGACCTCCGGCGACGACTCCGACGCGCTGCGCGAGATGGTGCAGCGGGTCAACGACTCCGAGGCGATCGAGGACGCCGAGCGCGAGATGTTCCGCGGTGTGCTGGAGCTGGGGGACACCCTGACCCGCGAGGTGATGGTGCCGCGCACGGACATGGTGGTCACGCACGAGGACACCCCGCTGGGCAAGGCGTTGTCGCTGCTGCAGCGCTCGGGCTTCTCCCGGGTGCCGGTGGTCGGCCGGTCCGTGGACGACCTGCGCGGCGTGCTGTACCTCAAGGACCTCGTTCGCCGGCTGGCGCCGACGACGGCGGGCGACGCGGCGTGGGACGAGCCGGCGGGATCGCTGGCCCGGCCGGCGGTGTTCGTGCCCGAGTCCAAGCCGGTGGACGACCTGCTGCGCGAGCTGCGCGACGGCTCCAGCCACATGGCGATCGTCGTCGACGAGTACGGGGGCATCGCCGGGCTGGTGACCATCGAGGACGCCCTGGAGGAGATCGTCGGTGAGCTGACCGACGAGCACGACCCCAGCGCGCCGGTGGTGGACGACCTCGGGGGCGGCGTGTACCGGGTGCCTGCCCGGCTGGGCCGTGACGAGCTGGGGGAGCTGTTCGGCCTCGAGGTGGAGGACGAGGACGTGGACACGGCCGGCGGTCTGCTGGCCAAGGCCTTGGGCCGGGTGCCGTTGCCGGGCTCGGTGGGGGACATCCACGGGCTGCACCTCGTCGCGGACCGTGTGGAGGGCCGCCGACGTCGGTTGGCCACCGTGCTGGTGTGCCGCGCCGACTCGCCGGGGCTCGACGAGGGCGAGCAGGCGCCGGGGGTGCCAGCATGAGCCGGAGAGCCGCACCCGGAGTGCAGCGGAAGGTGGGGGCCGCCGTAGGCGGAACCCGCCGGGAGCGGAACAGAGGGAAGGTCGACCGGTGAACACTGTGACGTACCGCTCCGGGTTCGCCTGTGTCGTCGGGCGCCCCAACGCCGGAAAGTCCACGCTGACCAATGCCCTGGTGGGGCAGAAGGTCGCCATCACCTCCGGGCGGCCGCAGACCACCCGGCACACCATCCGCGGCATCGTGCACCGGCCGGACGCGCAGCTGGTGCTGGTCGACACCCCCGGGCTGCACCGCCCTCGCACGCTGCTGGGGGAGCGGCTGAACGACCTGGTCAAGGACACGCTCGGCGAGGTGGACGTCGTCGTGTTCTGCGTGGCCGCCGACCAGAGCGCAGGTCCCGGCGACCGGTACATCGCCGCCGAGCTGGTGTCCCTGGCCCGGGGCCGGCGGAAGGCCCCCGTGGTGGTCGTGGTCACCAAGGCGGACCTGGTGGGCAAGGGCCGGCTGGCCGAGCAGCTGATGGCCGTCAACGCCCTGGGCGACTGGGCCGACGTCATCCCGGTCTCGGCCCGGTCCGGCTACCAGATGGACGTGCTGGCGGACCTCCTGATCGGTCACCTGCCGGAGGGCCCCCAGCTGTACCCGGACGGCGAGCTGACCGACGAGCCCGAGCTCGTCATGGTGGCGGAGCTGGTGCGCGAGGCAGCGTTGGAGGGCGTGCACGACGAGCTGCCGCACTCCCTGGCGGTCGTCGTCGACGAGATCACCCCGCGCGGCACGGCCGGCCGCGACGACCTGCCGCTGCTCGACGTGCGGGTGCAGCTCATCGTCGAGCGCGACTCGCAGAAGGCGATCGTCATCGGCAAGGGCGGCGCGCGCCTGCGTGACGTCGGCACCCAGGCCCGCCGCGAGATCGAGGCGCTGCTCGGCGCGCGGGTGTTCCTCGACCTGCACGTCAAGGTCGCCAAGGACTGGCAGCGCGACCCCAAACAGCTCGGCCGGCTGGGATTCTGAGTGCGCGTCGCCCCGCGCACCGGCGTGACGCGCCTGCGGTCCCTGGTGTCGTCCCTCGGGCTCGTCGGCGGCGCGCCCGGACCGAGCGCGGCGCAGCGCGCCTCCTCGACGTACCGCTTGGCGGCCTCGTGCGTCGTCGGGATCATCGCGCTCGCCGTGGTGGGCGCCGTGATGGGCCCGCGCTGGGACCCGGAGCCGCTCGCGGAACCCCTCGATCCCGACGACCCGGACACCGACGTCACGGGGGCGCCCGAGCTCTCGACCTACGAGGTGGTCACCTCGGTGGTGCCGGTGCAGCTGGACGGCGTGCGGGTGCGCGCCCGCATCCTCGAGCCCGTCGGGGCGCCGGGTCCGGTGCCCGGCGTGGTCTTCGTGCACGGCGCCGGCACCGGTCGCCACAGCGAGGCGTTCGTCGACCAGGCACGGCGCCTCGCCGCCCGGGGGATCGCGACGATCGTCCCGGACAAGCGGCTGGACACCTACTCCACCCGGCACCGGGACTACGTGGCGATGGCGGGCGACTACGCGCGTTCGCTCGCGGTGCTGCGCGCGCGGCGTGGGGTGGACCCGGCACGCGTCGGCGTGTACGGCGAGAGCGAGGGCGGCTGGATCGCCCCGGTGATGGCCTGCGCCGACATCGCGCCGTCGTTCGTCGTGCTGGCCTCCTCACCCGTGGTGACGCCGAGGGCGCAGGCGGCCTTCGCGACCGACCAGTACCTGCGCAACATCGGGGTGCCGCGCGGCGTGTTCCGGGCGATCCCGCGGGCGGTGGCGCTGTCGCTGCCCGGCGGTGGGCTCGACTACGCGGATTTCGACGTGCAGCCCTACCAGCAGCAGATGGGCCAGCCGGTGTTCGTCGCGTACGGCACCGGTGACGCCTCGATGCCCATCGTGCAGGGCGCCCAGCAGATCCTCGCGGACGCGACCGTGGCGGACAACGCCGGTGTGACGGTCCGCTACTACGCCGGCGCCGACCACGGGTTGCGGGTGCGGCAGACGGTGTCGCCCCGCTTCGTCGACGACCTGGCCGGCTGGGTGCTCGGCCTGCCGGGCACGGCCGGGGCGCCTCCCCGGGTCGCGGGGGACCGCCCGGTGCAGCCCTACCGCGCGGACCCGCCCCCGCAGGCCCGCTGGCTGCGGGACGGCGACACCGTGCTCCGCATCCTCGGCGGTGCGGCCGGCTTGATCGCGCTGGCGTTCACGGCCGTGCTGGCCGACCGGGGTGTGCGGTCCGTCGCTGCCCGCGGCTGGAACGGGCGTGGCGCGCCGCCGCCCACCCCGGGGCCGCGGTGGGCGCCCGGCATCGGCCCGCACCTGGCGGGGCTGGGCTTCGGGTCGATCGCCACCGTGGCCGCGCTCATCGGGTACCTCGTGACGGTGGCCCGGATCGCGATGAGCTACCGGCGCAATGCACTGGTGGTGCAGGGCGGCTGGCTGGCCGTCCGCCTGGGCGGGCTGTCGGTGGTCCTCGCGGGGGTGCTGCTGGGCCGCCGGATGCTCGACGTGCGGGCAGCGGGTGGCGTCGTCTCGCCGGGCGCCGTCCGGATGGCGGCCACCTGGGGCGTGTGCGGTGGGTCGGCGGTGCTGGCCGTGATGCTGGCGTACTGGGGAGTCTTCCAGCTCGGCATCTGAGCACGTCGGACGCCTGTCACCGACTACCCTCGGCCCTCAGGTCGAGGTCCGTGCGCGCCGATGGGCGGGTGTCGCCTTCGTGAGGTCGCCGCCAGGAGAGGGAGTGATCCGTGCGCACGTCCTGGGGCTCCGCGACCGACCGTGGCCACGTGCGCGACGTCAACGAGGACGCACTGCTCGCCTACCCGCCGGTGTTCCTCGTCGCCGACGGCATGGGAGGGCATGACGCGGGCGACCTCGCCAGCCGGATCGCAGTGGAGGAGTTCGCGCAGCTGGCCGGTCGTCCCACCGCGACGGCCGACGACGTGCATGCCTGCTTCGTGCGTGCCTCCGCGCGGATCCGTGCGGAGTTCACCGGCGGGCGGCGCGGCGGCACCACGGTGGCCGGCGTGGCGGTGGCCGAGCACGACGGCGGTTCGTACTGGTTGGTGTTCAACGTCGGCGACTCGCGCGTGTACCGCTGGACGGACGGGGGCCTGGAGCAGGTCACCGTCGACCACTCGGTGGTGCAGGAGCTGCTGGACGCCGGTCGGCTCAGCCCGGCGCAGGCCGCCGGCCACGCGGACCGGCACGTGGTGACCCGCGCCCTGGGCACGGGACCGGACCCCGAACCGGACTACTGGCTGCTGCCCGCCGGCAGTCGTGACCGGCTGGTCGTCTGCACCGACGGCCTGACCCGCGAGCTGACCGACGACGACATCGCCGCAGTGGTGGAGCAGCAGAGCGACCCACAGGCGGCGGCCGCCGCGCTGGTCGCGTTCGCACTGGCCGGCGGCGGCCACGACAACGTCAGCGTCGTGGTGGTCGACGTCGCGACCGCGGGTGGCGCCCAGGACGTGTCGATCACCATCCCGAGGGCGGACGCCGGCCTCGGACCCACGCAGTGGGACGAGATGCTCGACGGCGCGACCGTCCCGCGCCGCGTCCTGGACGCCCCGCCGGCTCCCGAGGAGAGACCGTGAGCTCGTTCGCCTACTCGAGCGGCAGCTGGGCTGCCGTGGTGTCCGAGGGCCTGGTGGCGCTGGTCGGGCCGGAGACCTCGGACGAGACGGTGCTGGGGTTGTGGGAGGTCGCGCGGTCCGGCGGCGGGGTGCTCGAGGCCCTGGTGGTGCTGTCGCGCCACGGGTTCGCCGACCTGCCGCCGTTCGCGCTGGTCGGGGTCGGTCGGGACGGCCGGGTGCACGCCGCTCTGCGCGGGGGGATCGAGGTCGTCGTGCGCGACGCGCGCGGGGTGCGCGCGCTGCGGGCCGGGGAGGTCGCCACCTGGACGGAACGGACCGCGCGCGACGCCCAGGCGGTGGGGGTGCGGGTGCTCGACGACCCGGCGGTCGACGGTGCGACGTTGCCCCTGGTGGGCGGGGTGGTGCGCGCCTCGAGCGTGCTGCTGGTGGGCGAGCCGTTCGACGAGGACGAGGTGGTCCCGGACCAGGCCTGGGTTGCCGCGCCGGAGCCGGTCGTCGTGCCCGAGCCGGTCATCGCGCCGGAGCCGGAGACGGTCGCGGAACCGGAGACGGTCGCGGAGCCGGAGACGATCGTCCTGCCCGAGCCGGTCGTCGAGCCGGAGCCGGTCGCGGAGGCGGAGCCGGAGCCGGTGAGTGTGCCCGAGCTGATCGTCGCGTCGCCGCCGCCGGTCGCGGCGCTGGTGGCGGCGACAGTCTCGGACGTGGCACCGGTCGGCGACGACCACGACGGCCTGACCATCCTGTCGGCCGATCTCGCCCAGGTTCGCGGACAGCTCCCGGCCTGGACCCCGGCCGGGCCGCCCGACGGGACGACGCTGCCTGCCGTCGACGCGGCGCCCCTCCCCGACCCCGTGGCGCCGGCGCGGATCGTGCTGTCCACCGGGCTCGTCGTCGGTCTGGACCGCCCGGTGCTCATCGGCCGCGCGCCGCAGGTGACGCGGGTGGCCAACCGGGAGCTGCCGCGCCTGGTCACGGTGCCGAGCCCCCAGCACGACATCTCCCGCACGCACGCCGAGGTCCGTCAGGAGGGCGACCAGGTGCTCGTCGTCGACCTGGAGTCGACCAACGGCGTGCTGGTGCAGCAGCCGGGCATCGGGGCGCGGCGGCTGCACCCCGGTGAGCCCGGTGTCGTCGCCTGCGGTGAGGTGGTCGACCTCGGCGACGGCGTGACGTTCGTGGTGGAGCGCGGGTGACCGCACGGCGCGAGGCGTCCTCGCCACCCTCGTTGCCGGGCTACGAGTACGTCCGCGTGCTCGGGTTCGGTGGGTTCGCGGACGTCTTCCTGTTCCACCAGGACCTGCCGCGCCGTGACGTCGCCGTCAAGGTGCTGCTGGCCAACCGGCTGGACGACGAGGTGCGCGAGCGGTTCACCGCCGAGGCGAACCTCATGGCCCAGCTGTCGCACCACCCGTCCATCGTGACGATCCACCACGCCGGCATCGCGCCCGACGGGCGGCCGTACCTCGTCATGGAGTACTGCTCGCGCCCTGGCCTCGCGGAGCGCTACCGCAACGAGCGGGTCGGTGTGCCCGAGGCGCTGCGGATCGGCATCCGCCTGGCGTCCGCCGTCGAGACGGCCCACCGCGCCGGCATCGTGCACCGCGACATCAAGCCCGCGAACGTGCTGACCACGGACTTCGGCTGGCCCGCGCTGACGGACTTCGGCATCGCCGGGACCATCGGCCAGCGCTCGGGCGCGACCGTCGGCATGTCGATCCCGTGGTCCCCGCCCGAGATGCTCGCGGACGACCCGTCGGGCGACGAACGCGCCGACGTGTATTCGCTGGCCGCGACGCTGTACTCGCTGCTCGCCGGTCGCACGCCCTTCGAGGTGCCCGGTGGCGCCAACGGCGCGCACGACCTCGTCGCGCGGATCGAGCGCGCCCCCCTGCCGCCGACGGGCCGGCCCGACGTGCCGGCCGAGCTCGAGGCAGTGCTGGCGCGGGCGATGGCCAAGGACCCCGCGCGGCGGTACGCGACGGCGCTCGAGGTCGCCCGCGCGCTGCAGCGGGTGGAGGCCGCGCTCCGGCTGCCGGTGACGACCCTGGACCTCCCCGACGAGCCCGTGGTCGCCCCGCAGCCCGATTCCGACGACGAGGGTGCCGCCGGCGCCACGCGGCTGCGACCCGTGGTGGCCATCGGGCCCGACGCGGTCGGCGACGCCACCCGGCTGCGCCCGGTCGTGGCCGTGTCGCCGGTCGCTGCTGCAGCCGGCCCGGCCGTACCCCCGCTCGGCGTCGCGGTGCCCCCGCCCGGGCGGTTCGTGGCGCCGCCCCCGGTCGTCCCCGACCTTGCCGGGCCCGACGAGGACGAGCCGGTCGGCGGCGGTCGCACGCGCGCCCTGAGCGCCGTGCTGGCCGCCCTGGTGGTCGTCGCCGCGATCGTCGGGCTGGTGACGGTGTGGACGCGCGGTGGGCTGGACCGGCCGGGCGCCTCGCAGACGTTCGAGGCGCCGACGTCCGTGCCGCAGGCGATCTCGGTACCTGCGGCCGACTCGTTGCGCGGGGTCGTCCAGACCGACGGGTCCGTCACGTTCACCTGGCGCAACCCGGACCCGCGTGACGGCGACCGCTACCAGTGGAGCCTGGTCAGCGCGACGGGCGAGGAGGCGCTGGCCCTGGTCGACGAGCCCACGGTGACCGTTCCCGCTCCCGACGGGGAGCCGGTGGGCGAGGTGTGCATCCAGGTCTTCGTCGTGCGCGCCGACCGGTCCGTGTCCACCGAGCCGGCCCGCGGGTGCGCGTCGTGAGCGTGGCGTCCTGGCGTCCCGGCCGCTCCCGGGTGACGTCCGTGGTGGCCGTGGCCACGCTGCCGGTGCTCGTCGCCACGCTCGCGTTCGTCGAGCGCGGGTTCCCGTTGGCGCGCCTCGACCTCGACGACGGCGCGGTGTGGCTGACCTCGTCCGCCTCGCTCATGCTCGGCCGCTACAACGTGCCGGTCGAGGAGCTCAACGCGGGCCTCGTGGCCGACGACGCCGACCTCGACGTGCTGCAGGACGGCTCCGACGTGCTGCTCGTCCAGCCGACGTCCGTCTCGGTGGTGGACCCCGCGACCGTGACGGCCAGCACCGAGATTGCCACCGCGGGTGTCACGACGTCGATGGCGGGCGGCACCGTCGCCTTCGTCGACGGCGACGGGTCGGTGTGGGTGCGCGACCTGCACACGCTGACCGCGCTGGCGTTCACGCAGGAGGACCCCGAGGTCGAGCTCGGTGAGGGCGGCGCGCTGGTCGTCTCGCGGACCGGGGTCGCGCTCGCGGTCTCCGCGCAGGACGGCGCGGTCACCCGGATCGACCCAGGGACCGACGGCCCCGGGTCGACCGGTTCGGCGGGCTCGGTCGGCGCCGGGGACATCGAGCAGCTGACCGCGGTGGGCGAGGAGCCGGTGGTGCTCGCCGGCAGCACGCTGCGCACCACGCACGGCACCGTCCAGCTCGACGGCGATGACCTGATGCTGCAGCAGCCTGGCCCGGCCAGCACCCGCGTGCTCGTCGCGAGCCGCACGGCCCTTCTCGAGGTACCGCTCGACGGCGGGGACGTCGTCGTCCACGAGACCGGTGGTACGGGATTGCCAGCGGCTCCTGTACAGGTTGGCGGCTGCGCCCTCGGAGCCTGGGCGTCGTCGTCCGACAACGCGCTCACGCTGTGCGCCGGCGGGTCGGCCTCGGTCCAGACCCTGCAGGACCTGCGCGCCACGGACACCGTCGTGTTCCGCGTCAACCGCTCGATGGTGGTGCTCAACGACACGGTGTCCGGGCGGCTGTGGCTTCCGCTGCAGGACACCGAGGTTCGCCAGCCGGACTGGCAGCAGGTCGCACCTCAGTCGGACCCGGACCCCGCGCCGGACCCCGATCCCGGGACGACGACCCAGGACCTGTCCGCCGAGTGCGGCACCGACTCCCATGCGCCGACGGCCGTGGACGACGAGCTCGGCGTGCGCGCCGGACGCACCAGCGTGCTCGCGGTGCTGGACAACGACTCGTCGTCCGACTGCGGTGTGCTGGTCATCACCGAGTTCGAGCCGTTGCGCGCGGACTTCGGCACCCTGGTGGCGGTGTACGGCGGCCGTGCGCTGCAGATCGACGTGCTCCCCGACGCCCAGGGCTCGGCGACGTTCGCGTACACGATCTCGGACGGCCGGGGGACCACCCCGCCGTCCACCGCGCAGGTCACGGTCCACGTCGGCGGCGCCGACGACAACGCGGCACCGGTGCAGGTGCGGGTGCCCCGGGTGACGGTGGACGCGGGCGGCCAGGCCACCCAGGACGTGCTGGCCGGCTTCGTCGACCCGGACGGCGACGACCTGCGGCTGGTCGGCGCGTCGGTGGACCCCACCTACGGCACGGTGCTGTTCCGGCAGGACGGCACGGCCACGTTCCGCGCCGACGGCGGCACGCTGGGCCAGGTGGCGGTGGCCGTGCAGGTCTCCGACGGCACCGCGACCACCGCGGGCGAGATGCTCGTCGACGTGCGGGCCGCCGGGTCGGTGCCGCCGCACGTGGACCCGGTGTTCGCGGTGACCTACGCCAACCAGCCCGTGACGCTGCACCCCCTGGACTTCGTCCGCACCTCGACCAGCGAGCCGGCGCGGCTGGCCTCGGTGGAGGACGTCGTCGGCGCCACGGTCGCGCCCGACCTGGTCGCGGGCACGTTCACCTTCACCGCGGCCCAGCCGGGCACCTACTACGTGCCGTTCCTCGTCACGGCCGCGCCGCAGCAGGCCACCGGGCTGGCCCGGATCGACGTACGGGCCTGGCCGGAGCAGGTCCAGCCGCCCGTCGCGGTCCGTGACCGGGCCTTCCTGCCGTCCGGGGGCCAGGTGACGGTCGATCCGCTGGCGAACGACGAGGACCCGGCGGGCAACGTGCTGGTGCTGCAGGACGTCACCGTGCCGGACGGCTACGGGCTCAAGGTGGCGGTGCTCGACCACCACCTGGTGCAGATCTGGGCCGAGCGCACCCTGGCCGGACCGGTCGAGGTGGCGTACACGGTGTCCAACGGTGCCGCGAGCGCCCAGGGCCGCATCGTCGTGACCCCGGTGGAGGCGGGCGGTCCGTCCCAGCCGCCGGTGGTCGACAACGTCGAGGTGAGCGTGCGTGCGGGCGGCGTGGTGACGATCCCCGTACTCGACGGTGCCTACGACCCGGACGGCGACGAGCTGTCGCTGGTCGGAGAGCTGGCCGAACCGCTCGCCGACGGCGACGGCCTGCTGTTCGTCTCCGGGGACGTGCTGCGCTACCAGGCGCCGAGCCGGGCGCTGACGGCGCGCGCGACCTTCGTCGTCGCCGACAGCTCCGGCCGGACGACCGCTGCGACGGTCACGGTGCGGGTGCACGAGTCCGACGCGGAGGGCAAGAAGCCGCCGCAGCCCCGCGACCTGGTGGCGCGCGTCTACTCCGGCGACTCGGTGCGGATCGCGGTCCCGCTCGTCGGCATCGACGTGGACGGCGACGGGGTCACGCTGCTCGGGCTGGCCAGCGCGCCGGTCAAGGGCGTGGTCAGCGTCGGGGCCGACTACCTGGAGTACGAGGCGCTGCCCGGCGAGTCGGGCACCGACTCGTTCACCTACGCCGTGGAGGACTGGACGGGCCAGCGCGCCGTCGCCACCGTGCGGGTGGGCATCGCCGACCGGCCGACGTCGGCGGCGTCGGTGGTGGCGCGCGACGACGCGGTGACCCTGCGGCCCGGGCAGAGCGCCGAGGTGCGGGTGCTGGCCAACGA
>Ga0302299_10000502_pt1 | contig 21345 bp, 17 predicted proteins | sample III_Fen_N3_4_FD_198795 | JGI IMG/M metagenome (GOLD analysis project Ga0302299, IMG submission 198795) | Peat permafrost microbial communities from Stordalen Mire near Abisko, Sweden - III_Fen_N3_4 | ecosystem: Environmental > Terrestrial > Soil > Wetlands > Permafrost | place: Sweden: Abisko... | reverse complement strand
CACGCCCTCGAGCACGCGCAGCACACGGCCCACGAGGCGGAGTCCGTGCATGACGAGGCCGCCGCGTTCGTCAACGAGGTCATCCCCGCCCAGAACGCGCTCCGTGCGGTGGCGGACGAGCTCGAGACGCTGGTGTCCGACGAGCTCTGGCCACTGCCGAAGTACCGGGAGCTGCTCTTCCAGTACTGATCGTTCGTCCAGGCGAGGCCGGGCGCGGCCAGGGCGCGGTGCGGGGAGTCCCGAGCCGCCTCACGAAGCCCCTCGGGCGTTGGCCGGAGGGGCTTCGCGCCGTTTCGCGCTGCCGTCCACAGGGGGCGTTGCGCCGTCCACAGGGGGCGTCGCGTCGTCCAGAGGCGTCGTTCGCCCTGACCGCCCGCCCGTCTCTCGCCCGCGGTATGCGCACGTCTCTCGCCCGCCAGTCGTTCGCCCGCGGTATGCGCACCAGGCATAGGGGACCTGGATCGAGCTCCGGAGGATGACCGAACCCCGCGAGCCCGCCCTCGAAGAGTCATCCGTATGCCTGCCACGCATGGGGGCGAGCCTGACGAGGCAGGAGCGCCCTCCTGGCCAGCGGCCGCGAGGTGAGCCGCCGGTAACTGGCGCCTGCTAAACGTCGTACGCATGCGGACACGAACGAGCAGGCCTGGGACAATCGGCCCGGCACGGCGAGCCACGGCAGCCCGGCGCCGAGCACGCCTCAGGGCCGAGTACGTCGCTCGCCGCATCGGGACGTCGTTCCGAGACGCACGCCTCGCCCAGGGTCTTCGCCAGGTTGATGTCGCGATGGCGGCAGGGATCACTCAGCCGTTCTACAGCCGGATCGAACGAGGCCTCGAGCTCGGAGCGTCCCTCCTGACGCTGATGGCGTGCGCATCAGCGCTCAACGTGCAACTGGCCGTCTTCGTCGAGGCGCTGCCCGGAGCCAGCCTCCCGCGCGACATCGAGCACCTGCGGCGCCAGAGCCTGCTCGTCGGGATTGCGACAATCGGCGGCTGGCATGCGGAACCGGAGGCACCCCTCGCGAACGATGGCCCGCGGCCACGCAGCATCGACGTGCTCTTGACCAGGACCGCTGCGCGTGAGGCCGCAGTCGTCGAGGTCTGGGACCTACTCCTCGACGGCGGAGACGCGATGCGCGGCTTGGGCGCCAAGGTGCTCGCGACCCGGATGCGGCTCGGCCCGGAGTGGCGTGTCCAGGGTCTGCTCCTCCTCCGCCGGACGAGCCGGAACCGGGCGCTGGTGCGGAACCTCGTGCCGCTGATCGCGGCGCGCTTCCCGGCGTCGTCAGCGGCGTGGCTGAAGGCGCTCACCGAGACGGGCGCTCCCATGCCGAGCGCCGCCGGCTTCGCGTGGACCAGCGTGGCCGGCGACCGACTGATCGCGGCGCGGCTCCGGTAACCCGATCGAAAGCCTGGCAAGCCGACGATGTGCGTGCCCGTCCGGATTCGTCGGGATGACCGTCGCGTCGGAGGGTGCGGGACCGCGGTCCTCCTGGCCTCTCGTTCGAGTCCGTCGCCGGCATGGAGTATCATTCGCCCGCCCCTCAGCGGGCACTTTCGGTCGGGGCGTGGCGCAGCTTGGTAGCGCGCATCGTTCGGGACGATGAGGTCGGAGGTTCAAATCCTCTCGCCCCGACCATTTACGAGTATTCGCATTTCCGCCGGTAGCGCCGCCGCAAGGCCGTGTCGCACGGCATGCGCACTGAGGTGGACCGTCGCCTCCCGGAGCCCCAGGACCTCGATGCGGCTGAACAGCGCGCTCGCGAGGAGTTGGCGTCCAGTTCCGCCCTCGGCCTTGCGCCAGGTCTCCGGCAACTCCCGGACGTAGGCGACCGCGACATCGGCCGGGATGGCCTTCGTGGGCTTCGGGTTGTCTGCCGCCGATTGCTCTCGATCAAGGCCGGCCATCGCCCGCTCCAGGGCGTCGGCGTCACGATCGCGCAGGTAGCGGGCCATCGCGCGCTCGCGCTCGCGGGCGATCCGGTCACGCACTGATCGGTCAGGCTCCGGGGCGGCCCGGTTCACCTCGCCGACCACGCCCGTGATCGCCCCGGCACCGAGCGACGCCTCGGCGAGGAGCTCCTCCACGATCTGCTCGTACAGCTCGCGGCGGTATGCGTGCCCGGGTGACTGGCCCCGACCGCGGTGCTCGGCTCGGGCCGCCACGAAGGGCGGACACGGCTCGCGGTGACGGTAGTAGCCGGTGTCGCCGGTGAGGCGCCTGCCGCAGGCCGCGCAGTGGAGCATGTCGAGGGCATACGGCCGGCGCGGATCCGCAGGACGCCCGGTCTTTGTCGCCCGGCGGGCGCGGGTCGCCTGGACGACCTCCCACAGCGGAAGCGGGACGAGCGGCGGCCAGCGCGCGGGTTCGCCGTCGCGCAGCCGCCCGGCGTAGAGCGGGGAGGTGAGGATGCCCCGGACGGTGAATAGCGGCATCTCGACGCCCGCGGCCACGGCGCGGTCAGTCAGACCGGCCGCGGCGAGCTCGAACACCCGCGTGACGGTCGCCGCGCGCTCGGGGTCGGGCTCGAGGAGCTTCCCTGCGTTGCGCCGGAAACCGAACGGCGGATGCCCGCCGGGATCGCGCTCCTTCGCCCGCTTGCTGGCGTACCCCTCCCGGATCCGGCGCGAGAGCCGGCGGCTGTAGCGCTCGGCGTCCTTGGCCTCGTCCACCAACTGGTCCCAGTGCCGCTCGGACGACGAGAGGATCTCCTCGTCGCAGAAGTACACCGGGACCCCCGCTGGGTGGAGGGTGTCCTCGAGCAGCTCGAGCGTCCGCCGGAGGTTGCGCTGCCAGCGCGAGACGTAGCCCACGAGCAGGACGTCGAACTCGCCGCGCTGCGCTGCACCGAGCATGTCCGCCATCTCGGCCGAGCGGTACACCGTCCGACCGGAGTGGGCGGCCCGCCAGGCGAGCCCGGAGTCGGTGAGGCCGAGCCGCGCGATCGCGCGGTCCTGGAGCTCGGCCTGGGCCTCGGGGCCGTAGCGGTCGAACTGGCCGGGCGTGCTCTCGCGGATCCAGCGGGCGGCGCGGGCACCGGCAAGCTCCTCGATCGTGGCGGGCAGGCGCTTCATGCGGGTTCGCCGAGGGCGTGGAGGTGGTGACGACCGTCGGCGCGGGAGTGCTGTTCGTTGTTCCAGCGATCACGGACGAGCTGGGCGAGGGCGATGACGACCGGGTCCATGGCGGGATTGTCGCGCACCTGCGGGGAGGTATCCACTTCGACCGTGGCGGGGGGGACGATCGTGAGCTGGAGGCCTGCGCCGCGAGGGGCGTGCGATCGTCGAGTTCGATGAGGGGGCCTGCCGGGCGACGGCACCGATGGAGTTACACCGGAGTGGTGTCGCACTTCGGCGCCCGGCGCCCTGCCCGATCGGAGGGGGTGTCGCGTCCCTCGTCGCCCCGTGGTCGCGACCCGGTCGCGGCTGTTCCTGGGCGAGGTGCCAGGGACGCGACGAGGGACGCGCGCCCGCCTCACAGGGCGGCCGCCAGCATTGCGATCCGCCGGTACACCCGGTCGTCGAGGGCCTCGAGCGTCGTCGGGTCGGCGAGCTCGCCCCGGAGCAGGTACGGCCAGGGGTTGCCGGTCCAGTGCGGGAGGAAGTCGACCACACGGGCGTCGAACCCGCCGGGCGTCGTCCAGACCGCACCGAACGGGTCGGCGGCGAGGGCGGGCTCGGTCACCACCCAGGTCGTCACGACCGAGCCGTCCTTCTCGGTCCCGCGCAGGCGGGCCCGGACCGAGGCGGCCCGACGCGGCGACTCGACCACGAACCCGACGTGGATCGGCGCCTTGACAAGGCGGCTGTCGTAGACGCGCTGGTACGAGTCGACCTTGCCGGTGAGGATCGGTCCCCGCTCGGTGCCGAGGTCGCGCTCGATCGCGAGCAGGATCGATCGCTCGCCGGCCCGGATGACCGCGAGGGCGTCGGGGCGCAGGTGCGAGTGCCAGGTCATCCGGATCAGCGGCCGCTCGGACACCCAGGCGGCGAGGCCCAGGCCGTGCTCGGGATCGCCCGCCCGAAGGTACGCCGCGAACACGTCGTGGGTGGCCAGGCCGTGGATCACAGGCGACACGCTCTCGGGGGCGTCGTTGTATAGCTTCGGGCGGCCGTCGGGCCAGATCGAGCGCTCGAGGGCGATCCGCGTCGCCCGGGTCAGCCCATAGGCGTACCGCCCGCGAGGTCGCTGGCGGTTGGCTGCCCAGAACCCGGTGAGCAGGCCGTACTCGACCAGGCGCGCCAGCCGTCGCTGGGCGATGCGCCGGTGACCGTACACGAGCAGGGCCGCGAGCTCGGCCGTCACGACGTCGCCGTGCACGAGCCAGAGCAGGAGGCTCCGGTCACGCTCGGGCAGCGCCGTCCAGGCCGCGATCCCGGGCGCGCGCCGGATGCCGGGGCGTCGGACCGCGGTCAGGATGGACCGCCCGTCAGCCGGCGAGCCTCAGCCCGGTCGGGCGCGAGCGGGGCAGGAGGCATGGGTGGTGTCGATGAAGTGGGCGTGGGGTCATGGCAGCAGGCTCCCTTCAGTGCGTCAGGGTTGATCTGGGCTCGGCCTGGACCGTGTGGTGCGAACGACCGCCGCTTACCCGGTCGAGCTCGCTCGCTCCAGGCGCCGCCCGCGCCGCTGGCGCCAGGTGCCGCACAGAACGAGTCGATCAATCCCTGGGCCGACACTACGAACCGCCAACCCCCTGGTCAACCTCAGATGTGTACGGGAGTGCGTACGCCAGCGTCGTCACCGGTTCGGCCCAGCGGATTTGGGCGACTTGGAGCTCCGCACCAAATCGCCTCCGACCAGAGCCCGTCGCGCAAGAGCGGCAGAGCACCCCAACGCACACATCCCGGGTGAGATCGCCCGGCATGCAGGCCTTCGCGGTCAACTCGGACGACGCCGTGGGCAGGTGAATCGAGCGGGCAGGTATGCGCACCGGCATGCGCGGCGGCATGCATTCGGGTGACGACCCGACGCATGGGTTCCCCGCACGATTCCCGACACTGCGCCGAGGGACAACATTGACCCACAGCTTCCGCGCGGCGGTGACCGCGCTCCGGCTCGATCCAGGCCAGCTTTCCATCCGCGACCGCGTGGTCCTGCGCATCCTCAACCGTGCGCGGCTCGTCAACGCCCAGCAGCTCGGCGCCCTCGTCTACCACAGGCGCCGGCACACGCAGGCCCGCCTGCGCCGTTCTGTGGGATCTCGGGTACCTCGAGCGCTCCGGCCTCGCGCCGCCCCTCGGGCATTCGCGGCTCGCCCTATGCCCATCGTATAGCTCAGAATCTCAGCGCCTGGGCGGCACCCGGGCCCACTGCGAGCCCGGCGCTCTTCGTGCACGGCCGGGCGGCCGACCCTCGCGCTGATCGCGTCACAGGTTCGCAAGGTGAACCGAGGGAGGCCGGCGTCCGGCACGGGCCATGTGGACCGAGCGCACCGAGCCCCCCTGGGCGTTTCGGGCGTTCGACAGTCCCTGCGGCAGTCGACACTTGCCATCCGAGCTGCCTACGGTTTCGGCGACGCCTACGAGGCCCGTGCGGGCCTGGTCCATCCAGATGGAGAGCAGCACATGACTGCCATCGACCGTATCCACGCGCGCGAGATCCTCGACTCCCGCGGTAACCCAACCGTCGAGGTGGACGTGACCCTCGACAGTGGCGCGAAGGGCCGCGCTGCCGTCCCGTCCGGAGCCTCAACCGGCAGCAATGAAGCCGTCGAGCTCCGCGACGGTGACAAGGGCCGGTTCGGCGGCAAGGGCGTGCTCAACGCCGTGGCGTTCGTCAATGGCGAGATCGAGGAAGCGCTCATCGGCGAGGACGCCGAAGATCAGCGCGCCATCGACGACGCGTTGATCGCGCTCGACGCGACACCCAACAAGGCCCGGCTCGGCGCCAACGCCATCCTCGGCGTGTCGCTCGCGTGCGCCAAAGCGAGCGCGGACGAGTACGGCCTGCCGCTGTACCGCTACCTCGGCGGGATCTCGGCCCGGACGCTCCCGCTGCCGATGTTCAACATCCTCAACGGCGGGCGCCACGCGGCCGACTCGACCGACTTCCAGGAGTTCATGATCGCGCCGGTCGGGATGCCGACCTTCCACGAGGCGGTCCGCGCCGGGGCCGAGGTCTTCCATGCGCTCCGCACGGAGCTGCACGACAAGGGCTTCACGACCGGGCAGGGCGACGAGGGCGGCTTTGCGCCGTCGCTCGCCTCGAACCAGGCCGCGATCGAGATCATCCTCCGGGCCATCGAGCGTGCCGGCTACCGCCCGGGCGAGGACGTCGCCATTGCCCTCGACCCGGCGGTGAGCGAGATCCGCGACGCCTCGGTCCCGGCAGACGCCGATGGCGAGCTGACCTACCGTCTCGCCAAGGAGGGGCGCAGCCTCAAGACCTCCGAGCTGATCGACTTCTGGGCCGACTGGCTCGCTCGCTACCCGATCATCTCGCTCGAGGACGGCCTCGCTGAGGACGACTGGGCCGGCTGGGCCAAGCTCACCGCGCGCCTGGGCGACAAGGTGCAGCTCGTCGGCGACGACATCTTCGTCACCAACCCCGAGTACCTCGCCCGTGGGCTCGAGGAGCACACGGCCAACGCGATCCTCATCAAGCTCAACCAGATCGGCACGCTGAGCGAGACGCTCGACGTCGTCCAGCGCGCCCGCCGGGCGGGCTGGGGAGCGGTCGTCAGCCACCGCAGCGGCGAGACCGAGGACACCACGATCGCCGACTTCGTCGTGGGTGCCGGCATCGCCCAGATCAAGACCGGCGCACCGTCGCGCACCGAGCGCGTCGCCAAGTACAACCAGATGATGCGGATCGAGGAAGAGCTCGGATCCGCCGCCGTGTTCGCCGGCCGCACCGGCCTGCGCCTGGGGTAGTCCCGGCCGTCAGCTCGGCCGGGCGGGCGATGCCACCGCGGCGTCGCTCGCCCGGCCCTCGACGATGCGAGGTGCGGAAGAACACACCAATCGCAGAATGATGGTTACGGCCCCGAGCCGATGACCCGAAGCAGCAGCGTGAACCCGCTGGGCGTGCCGGGCCACCTGGCACGCAGCTCCTCGACACCCAGGCGGCGCCGCACGTAGCGCATCGCGATCACCGCGACGACAACGTCGTCGAGGGGACCAAGCACGGGAATGAACTCCGGGATCAGGTCCACAGGCGACAGGATCCAGGCAAGCAGCCCCACGAGCACGAGCCTGACGTCGAGTGGCGTCTGCTTGTCGACGAGCAGTGCCCGCAGCAGCCGGAGAACGTCGGGCACCACCTTCACGATCTCTCGCGCGGGTACGCCGCGGGGCCGGAGCGCCCAGAACAGCATGAGGATCGCAGCCCACAGCGCGATGAGCCCAGCGACCACGGCGAGCAGCGGGCCAGCGTCCATGCGTCAACCATGCCATGAGCGGGACCTGTCAGTCCGTGTCAGCAGGTCCTGCCGCACCGAAGATCCGCTCGTAGAGATCGTGCCCGTGACTCGTCGGCAGGGGCTCGCCGTCGACCACGCGGAAGGTGCGCCGGCCATCGGGGAGGCGCTCCGCGCGCAGGAAGCGGGCGTCTGCACGTGCGTCCGCGTAGAACCCATGGGCGAGCTCGTAGAGGTGGGTGACCAGCACCACCGTGACGCCAGCGTCGAGCAGCGCGGTGATCACCTGGCGTCCGATCTCCGACCCCTCGCGCTCGTTCGTGGACGCGAACGACTCGTTGAGCAGGACGAGTGACCTCGGACTTGCGTGATCGACGATCCAACGCATCCGTCCGAGCTCCTCGTCCAGCTTGCCGCTGGTCAGGCCCTGGTCCTCCTCCCGCCGGAAGTGCGTGAAGATCCCGTGCCGGACCGGCGCCCTGAACGCGGTGGCCCCGACGAACATCCCGCTCTGCATCATCACCTGCGCCAGTCCGAGGCTGCGCAGGAACGTCGACTTGCCGCCCCGGTTGGCACCGGTGATCACGAGCAGGCCCATCACCAGGCTTGCAACCTCATTGGTCACCGCCGGCCCCCGCAGCGCGAGGCTGAGGGCGACGTCGGACAGGCCGTGCGCGGTGAGCGAACGATCGGCCGCCGGCAGTGCCTCGGGACGACTGATCACGGTTCCCAGTTGTGCGAGCTCGTCACGGAGGTTCAAGCACCCCACGTAGAAGGCCAGCTCCGTGCGGAGCTGCGTGAAGAAGCTCACGACATGGTCCGACGATTGCGCCGTGGCGTCGGCTGCGAGCGCGAGGCCGCGCTTTCGGATGTCGCCCAGCATCCGGGCGCCCGCGTCATCCCGGGGAGCGATCTCGTAGGTGTAGGTGTCGGGTTCGCGCAGCCGCAGGCGTTCGAGCCAGCTCCGCGGACGGACGCGCCGGCGGAGCACGTAGTCCCCACCCCGCGTCCCCGGTCCCAGCGCCGCGGTCAGGATGACCTCGTCATGCCGCCGCAGGAGGCGTAGGTGCGTGTCCACGCTCTCGAGGAAGGCGTCATCGAGCTCGGCGTCGAGCTCCTCGAAGAGCCGGCGCAGTCCGGGCGACCGCATCCGCGGGCCGGAGGTCTCCGCGATCGCGCGGACCCGGCGCATGGACACGAGCAGGAGTCCCAGGATGTCGACGGAGCGGTTGAGGAGAGAGTCGGCGAACTGCGTGCTCCAGAGCCACACGCTCCGCTGGCGGGCGATGGCATCCACCGCAATCGCGTAGAGCTCGCGAACCATCGCCGGGTGCGCGAGACAGTCGTCGAGAATGCCCTGCCGGTAGGCGATCTCGGCCGGATCGTCGAGACTCGTGAGCACCACCTTTCGGGCGACCTCGGCGAGGAACCGGTCGCCACCCGCCATAGCTCGGAACAGGACGTCGAGTCCAAGGTCCTCCACGAGTGCCTGCGACCCGGGCGGCGGGTCGAGCGCGAAGTCAAGATCGCGGTCACGGAACAGCAGGCGGACCTTCATGCGCCGATCTCCGCCCGCACCTGCTTGTAGGTGAGGCCGTGCTTCTGAGCCACCGCCATGGCGTACGCGAGTCCGTCGGCGTCTCGCCGGACGATCCGGAACGTGCGCCGGGCCGGGTTCGCCGGATCGACGGTGCTGACCATGCTCAGGGTGCTGGCGCCGAGGGCGGCAAGCTCGTCGAGGAACGTCACCGTCACGCACCAGGCACCCACGGCATTGATCGCCGCCAGCACCTGCCGGTTGATGAACGCCTGGTCACCGACGGTCGTCGAGCTGAACGTCTCGTTCATGATCACGAGGCTGCGCGCCGTGAGCTGCCCGAGGATCGCCCGCATCCGCCGGAGGTCGTCCTCGAGCTTGCTGGCCAGGTCCTCGACGTTCTCCTGCCGCTCGAACAACGTGTGGATGCCGTCGACGAGCCCGATCCGCACATCCGTGCCCGGTACCGGGCACCCGAGCGCGGCGAGGTGGTGCATCTGCCCGATGGCCCGGGCGAACGTCGTCTTGCCGCCCTGGTTGGGGCCCGTGATGACCACGATCCGCTCGGGCTCTTCGACGGCGATGTCATTGAGGACGATTGACGTCTCATCGCGGGTGAGGTGGCTCGCGAGCGCGAGGTCGAACAAGCCCGTCGCGGCGAACACACCGGCCGACTCCGTGACCTCCGGCAGAGAGAACGCCAGGCCACCGCGGCGCAGGCGCTCGATGTGCTCGAGATATGCCAGGTAGAACTGGATCTCGCGGTCGAACTGCAGGATGACGGGGTCGGCGAAGCCGGCATGCGCGGCGCAGAAGTCGTCGAGCGACGCGAAGACCAACGGGAAGAGTCGTGCCACCCGCTCCGCGATCGCCGCCTCGACGTGGTTGAGCTGTGGCGAGACCGAGAATTCGAACGTGTATTTGCGTCCGTCGCCCTGCTTGAAGCGCTCGAAGGTCGCGAGCAGCTCCGCCCCGAAGTCCGGCTCCTCGACGGCGCGGCTGACGGTGAGCTTGCCCGTCTCCAGCCGGAGGCGATACCGGACTCCGGCGATGGCCTCCTCGACGCGCTGCACGTCCGAAGCCAGCTCCGTGAAGGCGGGCGAGGCGGCGTAGGCATCGAGGTAGTCCCGCAGGTCAACCAGCCCGCGCGCCTCGAGGCGCTCGGCTACAAGGCCGGCCCGGAGTCTCCGCGCCGTCCGGCACCACGTGCTCGCGGCCGCGATGACCCAACTCTGCCGCTCAAACGTGTAGTACGCCTTGGCGGCCAGGGCGTGCTGTGCGCGGACCTCGCGCATGCCAGCTGCGAACATCTCGATGGCCGCGAGCACGCCGGGGCGCTCGAGGTCGCGGAACACCTCCTGGCGGTACCGAACGGTCTCGACGTCGGTGGCCCGCTCCCGGAAGAAGGGGACGAGATCGTACTGGTCGCGACCGGCCGTGATGGCCCGCACGATCTCATCGAGATGGAGGTCCCGGAAGTAGTCGGGGTCGGCGCGCCGTTCGTCGGACAGGCCGCCGGGGCTGAGGATGCTCTGGAACGGCGCCTGGTGCGGCTGGGTTCCCGGCTGCACCGTCTCGGCGCCGACGACCGTGTCTCGGATGCCCATGTCGATGACCTCCACGCATGTCACGTAGAGACCATCAGCGGCCGCGTGCCGCGGGTCACCGGGCGGGTGCCGTCCGGTCGGCGAGTCTCATCGCCGCTTCGATCGTAGTCGATCAGGTCCGGAACGTCGCGCGCAGGACCCGGTCGTCGAGGAGCAGGTCGAGGGCGTCGCGGATGTCCCCGCAGACGACGTCGGCGGCGAGCACCGCCGCCGCTGCGGCACCCTCCGGTCCGATCACCGCGATCCCGAGCCTGGCGGCCCGGAGCATGGCCGCGTCGTTGCGCCCGTTGCCGATGGCCGCGGTCCGCTCCGCCCCGAGTCGCGCCACCAGCCGTTCCTTGTCCGCCCCAGTCCCGATCCGTGTCATGGGGATCCCGAGCCGGGCAGCGAGATCATCGGCGGCGCCGAACGTGTCCGCCGTTGCAACGTGGATCCTCATGTCCGCCGAGATGGCGGCCAGGCGCTCGGCCACGCCGTCCAGCAGCTCGCCGCGGTTCGTGAGCGTCCCGTTCACGTCGAGGACGACATGCTCGAGCGTCATCGTTCCCTCGCCCGGAATGTCGATCGTGCGCACCAGATCCCCTTTGTTTCGCTGTCCTCCCGGCTCAGGCGCCGCTCGCCATCAGTCGTCGCGCTCCCCGGATGAAGGCCGCCGCTACGTCTCCGAACGGGGCCGGGTACGTCACGTGCGCCTTCGTCTCTCCCACGAGCTCCAGGCGACCGGAGAGCGGCGAGAGGACCACGCGCAACGCGTGGATGCCCGAGACCGGATACCGCTCCACGCCCCGAGCTGTGACCGCGACAACGGTGCCCTCCGCCGCTGCCCACAGTTCCGGCTGGCGCTGCCCGGGCCGCCTGGGACTGTAGAGCACGGCTCCCACCGGGTCGGCAACCTGGGCGAAGAGAGCCCGCGCCTCCGGCCCCTGGGCGAACGTGTCGGCCCGGGACCAGTCCGGCTCCGCTGTACCCACGGGGTAGGTCCGGCGTGGGAGGCATCCTCCCGGAGGGGGGATGAAACGGCCCGCGAGTCCCGCGGCGACATCCACCTCGACGGCGTACTCGACCGGCAACAGGACCGTGGTCTCACCCCGGGACGTGGTGAAGCGGAGCGCGATACCGCGCTGGTCCGTCTCGACCCGGACATCTGAGAGACGCTCGAGCGGCACGAGCTCGATGTCCACGCCCCAGTCCGACAGGAACCGATCCGGGTCCGCATGGTCGACGACCCACGCGACCTGGCGGTCGGTGAGCACGAGCAGCGCCCCCCGTCGGTCGGCGTGCCGGGCGACGCGTTCCACGAAGCCGACAGAGGTCACCGCGGGACGCTCGATGACATAGACGACGCGCTCGTCCGGGTCGAGCACCTGCCGCAGACCGCGCAGGTACCGGGGCGGCAGGTGCTCGAGCGAGTACTCGGAGCGGGCGTGGGGGCTCGTGAAGCGCCGGTCCTCAAGGGTGCCCACCCTCGGCTCCCAGGCGCGTCCACCGACGATGCGATCCGTGGCCCGGCGCGTCCGGTAAAGCCGGCGGCCGTCCGCAGCGAGGTGGGCGGCCTCGTCCGGGCCCAGCCACCGGGCGTCGGGTGCCGCCGCGACCGTGCGCACGACCGCCGGCAGGGGATCGGGCATCCCCGCCACGCGCCCGACGAGGATGGGGCCGCCGCGATCGACGAGCCCGCCCGTCCATTGGACCTGGATCCGGCACCCGGCGAAGGTCGACGTCGGGAGGCCGAGGAGGACCCGGATCGCCCGCCCGGAGCCGTCGTCGCTTTCGACGACCTCTGCCCGGTCCAGGCCCAGCCACGGTGAGCGCGCCCGCGCGCGCGTCGCCAAGAGCGGCCGTCCGGCCGGACCCACCTCGAAGTCGAGGCCCGGGCCGAGCGGCTCGGTGACCTCCACGATCTCGGGCCGGGAACCCGGCGCGAGGCTCAATGCCGGCGGAGCCATCGCGCCCTCGCGAGCGCTCGCCGCCGCTCGACCGTCGTCACCGGTCGCCGGGCGTACCGCTCCAGCTCGTAGTCGGCGGCGAGGAACCCGAGACGCCAGCCGACCGCGTCGCGCACGCGGCCCGCATGCGCCCGCGGCGATTCCCCGGCGGCGCGCCCGCGGTCGCGCGTCGCGAGGTGATCGAGCGCGGCGAGGTAGGCGTCCGTCACGGAGTGGAGACGGTGACGTGCCAGCGCGCGCCAGGGTCGCCCGAGCGCCGGGAGCGACACCCGAGGGCGTCGAAGCTCGCGGCGGTGCTCCTCCTGCGGCCGGACGGCCGTCGACCGCACCCCCCGGGGAATTCCGCGTACCCGCTGCGCGACGTACACGGCCGCGCGGATGACCAGGGCGAGGAAGAGAACCGACACGACGACCGTCACCCACGGTGGCAGGGACCAGTCCAGTGCGCCACCCGGGGTCGGCGAGGGCACTGCGCCGGATCCCGCCGACGGTGTGATCCCGCTCGCGGCCAGGCCAGCAGTGAGAACCGAGCCGGCGAGGTCGGTGGCCGCCACGAAGGGCGCGAGCAGCCCGCGCACGACCCCGCCGAGAGGAGCGCCGAGCAGCAGTGTCGCCGGGACCGACACCAGCGCCAGGCCACCGACGACGCCCCCGAGAAGGAACAGCCAGGCGCGGTTCGAAGCCCAGTCGAGACCGCTTTCGACGCCGAGTGCCGCGAGGCGCGTCAGCCCGACGGCGACCAGCGACGCGGCAACGAACAGCAGCGTTGCCGGGAGCGCCGCGCCGACGAAGGCATCGCGATTGTCGAGGACGGCCGCCCCGATCAGCCACGGGACCGCGAGCCCCGGCAGACCGAGACGCAGCATGTCCGACGTCACGATGTCATCCGCCGTGGGATCGCCGTGCCGCGAGCCGCGCCACACGGCGAGCGCCACGAGCAGGCCCGAACCCGCGGCCGCCACGGACGATGTCGCCGGGACGAGCGAGCCCGCCAGCAGCCCGGCGAGTACCGCAAGGGCGGCGGCGACGCGAGTCGCGCGCCCCGTGGCACGGAGCCGCGGCCACCGAGCCACGACCAGGCCCACGGCCACGAGCAGCGCCAGCAGCCACACGCTCGGCGCGGGCGCAGCGCCGGGGGCCACCATCGACCAGAGGATGGTGATGATCGCGATCCAGGCCCCCTCGGCGAGGCAGACCGCGGCGGCCGGCAGCGCCCCTACCAGGCGAGCCGTCACGAGACCATCTCCAGGACGCGGCTCGTGCGCCAGCCCGACTCCAGGCGCGCCTCGGCTGCGACGAACCCGGCCGCGGCCGCCCGGCGCGCGTGCGTCGCGGCGTTGGGGCCCACCGCGACGAACCGGATCTCGTGACCCGCCGCGCCCAACCGCCGGGCCACGGGGACGATCGAGGCCGGGTCGCGGGACGTGACGAGGACGAGGATCGATCCCGACGGCATTCGCGTCGGGAGGCTGGCGAGGAGCCGGTCGAACCCCGTGGACGACGTCAGGCTGAGCCGGGCCAGGAGGTCGCCGATGGCGCCGAGATGACGGAGGCCCGGGCGCGGCGCCAGGTAGGCGGTCCGCGACATGCTGCGGCTCCAGCCGTTCGCGGCGATGCCGACGGCCGCCCCGGACACGAGAAGGTCGCGGGCCACGGACGCCGCCGTCACCACGATCGACTCCAGGGCCTCCTCGTCATAGGCGAGCAGCCATGCCGGGCCGTCGTGGGTCTGGAGGTCGATCGCGATGATCGCGTTCCGGGGCGTTGAGGGGTCGAACCGCTTGCTGAGCGGCACCCCGGCACGGGCGGTGGCACGCTGGTGGATCCGGCGCCTCGGATCGCCGCGCTGGTACGGCCGCACCCCCGCGAACAGCGAGGGATCCTCGGTCACCGAGAGCGCACGCGATCGGAGCGTCCCGGACGTGGCGCGCCATGCGTGCGGTGCCTCGACCGGGACCGACCGCGGCCGGACCAGCAGCGACTCCTGCTCCTCTCGCTCGACGCTCCGGGCATCGCGCCCGAAGACGTCCGCGATCGACAGCCGTGTCGGGCCCAGCTGGAACACCCCCCGTCGATTCGCCACCACGTGCACCCGGCGGGTCGCGCGCTCGAACGGCCCCATCGTCCACGTCGACCGGAGGATGGCGAGCCCCGGGCGGTTGCTCGGGATGAGGGGGCAATCCGCGACCGTCAGCTCCTCGGTCGCGAAGTCGTCGACCCGGAACCACGGGATCGGCAGGGCCTTTGCGTTGCGGACGGTCAGCCCCACCTCCACGGTGTCGCCCCACACGGCATGGTGCCGCGTGATCGTCCGCTCGTAGGTCAGGCGGTCGAGGCCGTGTCGGGTCCACAGCGTCGCGAGCCCATCGGCGAGCGCGGCAAGGAGCCCCAGCAGCACGAGGCCCGGTGCGGACGCGGCGGCGCCGCCGAGGACAAGCCCCAGGAGCAGCAGCCGCCGTGGCGTCATGACGCGGTGGGCATGGGGATGGGGACCTCCGCCAGAACATCCCGGACCACGTCCTCGGCGGTGGCCCCTCGGAGCTCCCGATCGACATCGAGCAGCAGGCGGTGCCCGAGGACCGCCGGCGCGACACCCACGACATCGTCGGGCAAGACGAAGGATCGCCCCTCGAGGAAGGCTGCGGCCTGGCTGGCGCGGTGCAGTGCCACGCTGGCGCGTGGGCTCGCGCCGAGCCGGACGTCGGGGTGGGCGCGGGTCGCGCGCACGATCCGGACGGCGAACCGCGCGACGTCCTCGCTCACGAGCACGCGACGGACCGATGCGCGCAGCTCGGCGATCGCCTCGGCGCTCACGGCCAGGGGGACACGATCGAGGGGATCGCCGAGCTCGTCGTAGCGGGCCGCGATGGTGAGCTCCGCATCCTCGTCCGGGTATCCGACCGCCACCCGGACGAGGAATCGGTCGATCTGCGCCTCGGGCAGGGCGAACGTGCCCTCGAGCTCGACCGGGTTCTGCGTCGCGATGACCAGGAACGGATCCGGCAGGGCCCTCGTCTCGCCGTCGACCGACACCTGGCGCTCCTGCATCGCCTCGAGCAGCGCCGACTGCGTCCGGGGCGTAGCGCGGTTGATCTCGTCCACCAGCAGCACGTTGGTGAACACAGGCCCCGCGATGAACCGGAACGCGCCGTTCTCGTAGACGCTGCTGCCGGTCACGTCTCCTGGGAGCAGGTCGGGAGTTCCCTGGACGCGGGCGAAGTCGAGGCCCAGGGACCGGGCGAACGCCCGGGCCAGGGTGGTCTTGCCGGTACCCGGCACATCCTCGACGAGGGCGTGCCCGTCGGCGAGCAGGGCGATCGTCAGCCGCCGCAGGGCCTCCTCTCCCCCGACCACGGCCTCGGCCGTCGCCTCGCGCAGCCGTCGCCAGACCAGCGTGCCCGCGTCCGACCCAGCGTGTTCAGGCCCCTGATCCGTCATTGGACGACGTCCTCGTGGAGAGTGGAGAGCGCCCGAGCGAGGGTCTCGCGGTCCTCGGGGTGCGTGAGTCGGGTGCTGGCGTCGGCCGCGGTGTCCAGGCGCCATTCCGCGAACCAGGGTTCGAGGTGGATCTCGCCCGAGAGGCGGAGCCCCAGGAACCAGTCGACGACCTTGTGGTGCGTCCGGCTCTTGCGCCGGAACGTGTACTCGGTCCAGCCAAGGTGTCCCAGCAGGGCGATCTCGAGCCCCGTCTCCTCCCGCACTTCGCGGACGGCCGCGTCCTCGGGACGCTCCCCGCGCTCCAGGTGTCCCTTGGGGAAGACCCACTCGTTGCGGTCGATCCGCCGCAGCAGCAGGACGTGGCGATCGATGATCACCACGGCGCCGGCGGAATGGTGCTCAACCACATTCCACCTCGCCAACCTGCACCGCTACCGTAGCCATCGCTCGTCAGTCCTCGTCGTCCTCGGCCGTGAGCTCGCCCAGCTCCCCGAGCGCCTCGGAGGCCGCGTGGAGGAGGTCGGCCCGGTCGATGACGCCCAGCAGGCGCCGCTCGCCGTCCACGACGGGCAGGATCTTGCGGCGGTGGGCGACCATGACCGAGGCGGCGGCGGCAAGCGATGCGCCCGACTCCACCACGGGGGCATCGGCATGCATGACGTCCGCGGCCGTGACCTTGCCCGCGGCGGAGCCGCCGACGCGCATGAGCGCCCCGACGACGCCGGACCGCGCCGCCGGTTCGACCGAACGCAGCACATCGGCATCCGTGATCACGCCCAGTACCCGGTGCTCCGCGTCGACGACGATCGCCCGGTTGAGCCGGGTCGAGGCAACGATGTTCACGACCTCGCCGAGGGCCGCATCGGCGCGGACCACGGGCGCATCCGTCCGCATCAGCTCGCCGGCCGTGAGGGCGACGACGTGTGACACGCCGGCGGGCGCCTCGCGGGGGAACGATTCGGCCACGGCCCGAAGGACGTCGGCACGCGACAGGATCCCGGCCAGCCGGCCCTCCCTGTCGACGACCGGCAGTCGCTTGAGCCGGAGCTCGCTCATGCGCTTGGTCGCCGTCGCGACCGTGTCGTCCAGCCGCAGCACGGCGGGTTCCCTGTGCATGACTTCCCGCACCCGGCGGTTCGGGATCTTCGCGAGGACCGCGTCACGCGAGCTGGCCGGCATCGCCGCGAGGAGCTCGAGGCGGACCGGGAGGCCGCCCTTCTCGATGAGGTCCGTGTTGGCGACGATTCCCCGCAGGATGCCAGCGGCATCGACGACGGGCAGGGCTCGGAACTCCTGGCCGACGAGGTTCTCGACCGCCGTCCGCACCGGGGCCTCGTCGCGAACGCTGGCGACGTCCGTCCGCATCACGTCCTCCACGTGGAGGTCGAAGCGGAGCTGCTCCACGCCCCGGCCGCCGTAGCCCGCGATCTGGACGTCATCGAGGGCGATGATCCCGGATCCCGCACGCTCGCGGACGCCGGGCAGGAGGCGCTCCACGCGCTCGGGGGAGTCGATCCAGGTCACGATGACCGGGAGGTCCATCGAGAGGCTGAGGGTCGCCGACGTCCGGATCCGGCTGTTGACTCCGAACCCGGCGATGCCCCTGGTCACGGTGGCGCCGGCGGCACCCTCCTTGCGGAGGTACTCCAGCAACGCCGAGTACCGCGGCACATGCCCGACCTCGTCGCTCTCCCCCAGGTACACCTGCACGCGAATGCCTCGCGAAACGCCCCTCATCATCCTGCCCTCCATCAATGCGCCCATCCGAGCAAGGCTCCGGGACGCACGCCGACCAGCGACGCCGCGACATCCGCCCCGAAGACGACGCCGATCTGGATCGCCAGGCCGGTCATGCGCTCTTCTCGCGCCGCGGGCGCCGCATCGTCCCGGCATCGATCTCCTCGGCCGCCTCGACCTCCTCGGCGGCGATGTCCCGCACCGCGATCGGCTCGAAGAACCGGGTGGCGATGAGGGTAGGGACGACGGCCGAGAGGATCACCACGGTCACGAGCACCGTGTATGCGGCCTGGTCGATGTAGCCGTTCGTGAGGCCGTACAGCGCGGCGATCGTGCCAAACGTGAGGCCCGTCGACATCAGGAGCGTCGTGTAGTTGGCCTCGCGCACCGGCATCCCGAAGGCACGGGCAGTGGGCCAGACCCCGACCACCTTGGCCCCGACCTTGACCCCGAGCAGGGCCAGGATCAGTCCGGCCCCGCCAACAACCGCCGGCAGCGCGACGAACAGGCCGGCCTTGATGAAGTAGAACGGCGTCAGCAGTGAGAACGCGATCGAGCGCATGCGATGCACGAGCACGCGGTCGCGGACGAACACGCCTGCCACGGCCAGGCCGACCAGGTACGCGGGCAGGACTGCCTCGCTCTTCGCCACCTGCGCCAGCCCGCCCAAGAGGAACAGGATGAAGAACAGGAACTTGATCTCCGGCTCCGAGACCCGTCCCGGCACGTGGACGAGGAACCAGCGCGTCGCTCGCGGCATCTGCCACAGGGCGATCCCCATGGCTGCGATGAACACCAGCAGCAGCGGGTTGAAGTCGGCGAACAGCACGCCCAGGGCCACCACCGTCCCGAGGTCGGTGACGAAACAGGCCGCCAGGATGGTCTTGCCCAGGTCGTTGTCGGAGAGGCCCGATTCGATCATGACGGCGTAGACGACCGCGACCGACGTGGTGGACAGGGCCACTCCGGCGATCTGCGCCGCCTGGAGGTCCCACCCGGCCACGAAGTACGCGAACGCGAAGGCGGCGGCGAACGGCGCAGCGAACGACACGAAGCCGACGGTGACCGACACCCGGAGGTGACGGCGGAGCGAATCCGGGTCGATCTCCGCGCCGGCAAGGAACGTCAGCAGCCCCGAGCCGAACATCGCGAGGAAGTCGATCCAGGGCGTCGTGTGCAGGCCAGCGAAGTTGCCGGCGAGGACACCGAGGAAGATCTCGACGAGCGCGACGCTGATGCCGATCCTGATGGACACGAGCGACGCGATGAGCGCGAGCCCCATCCAGGCCGCGGCAGTGAAGTAGACGTTGTCCACGCGCCGATCTCCGCTTCGGGGTAGCGAAAGGCCCCGGGCCTGCTACGTGCAGTCCAGGGGCCATCATCCCGAGCCGGGCGGTTCAGACGCTCATCGCGTCTCGGCGGACACCATCGCCGGATTGCTTCCGACTGTAGTCGTCGCCACCATTCGCGTCAAACACGCCAAATACCACTCGAACGCCGGCAGATGGTCACCGCGTATCGAACCCGCTACGCTGAGGGCAGGCGATGGTGCCCGCCAGGACGCGTGCGTCCGAACTGCCCCGCGGCTGATGGCCCCTTGCGATCGTGGACGCGAGGAGGTGCGGCGTGCGGAACTGGTGGCAGGGCCGAGGTCGTGCTTCCCCCGTCGCGCGGGCGGGAGAACGGGCCATCGATGCCACGGGTCATCGACAGACGGATCCGCCGGACGCGTGGGAGCGCCCGCTGGACCGGCGCCTGCTGCCCTCCCTCCAGGGCGAGGGGATGCGGGGCCACCCGTACCGGCCGGTGACCCTGCGCGACGTTCCGCCCGCCGCGGTCGCGGACCTGCGGAGCGCCGTCGGGGAGCCTGTCGCCGAGCGCTTGTTCGTTCTCCCGTCATCGCGCCGGACCATCGACCTGGGCGGCAACGCATGGGTCACCACCCCGACGCGCGTCATCGGTGTCGGAGGGGACGCCATCGCGCTGTGGGTGGACGACGGGATGAGCCCAGGCGTCAGGGCCCGGATCCCGTTCGATGAGGTCCTGGCCGTGATGGACCTCAACGTCCTGCTGCTCGGGCGGCTGGAGATCGTCGGCGAGAGGGGCTCGTTCGTTGTTCGCTACAACGCGGTCAACCGGCCGGATCTCCGCGACATGCTGCTGCCCCTTCGCCGGTCCAACGCCGTCGCGAGCGGGACGATGCCCCAGACGAGCCTGGTGTCGCGGGATCTGCCCTACAAGTGGTTGAACGTCGTGCAATCGACGGATGTCCAGCCGGCCGGGTACGAGGATGTGGCGCTGGTTGCCGGCGGTGTCGATGGACCGAAGCCACGTGCCGGTGGTGGCGTGGCGGTCATGACGAGCCGCGAGCTCGTGATCGCGACGGATCCCACGCCCTATTCGAAGGAGGCCACGTACGGGGTCGACGTCGTCGCGGTGCCGCGCACGAGAGTGCTGTCGCTGGGGGGCACGCGCGACATCGTGGAGATGCGGATCCGTGCCGACATCCCGACGGCGTTGTGGCTCAGCGTCGACGCCGAGCTCGCAGGTGAGATCCGTTCGTACCTCGGCCCTGCTTTCGGCGCGGCTGGTTGAAGAACGCTGGACTGCCGATCCCTGGCGACTGCCCCAAGCGCCCAGCCATCACGCGGACCGCGCCAGTCGCTGCATCGCAGAGCTTCCGCTCACGATCCTCACGATCACCCGTATTGCCTCGGCGCTACTCCTCTCGCCCCGACCATTTCGACCTCATCAGGTCCAAAGGCCTCAGCGAGGCCGTGGTCCAGCGCTTCCTGCGTCGGTTCGAGCTTCGCCACGCTGACCCCGAGCACCCGGATGCGCTCGAAGAGCGTCGTCGCGAGGGCCCGCCGATCGTCGGAGTCCGCGTCGGCCCACCATGCCGGAAGGTTCTCGAGGTAGCGGCGGACCTCATCGGGTGGCAGCGTCGGCCGCTCCGAACCGCCCGCAGCCTCCGCCTCCGCGGCGTCGAGTTCCCGCATCGTCTGCTCGAGGACATGGGGATCCCGATCGCGTCGGTACGTCGCGAGCGCGCGTTCGCGCTCCTCCTCGATCCGGGCCAGGCGCAGCTGGTTGGGCTCCGTCCCGGCCCCCCGGCGATACGCACCCGCGGCGGCCTCCACGTCGTGCGCGCCCAGGCGGACCCGCTCCAGCACGAACGGCACCATCGCCTCGTACTCGTCGCGCCCGTAGCTCTGGCCCGGGATCCGCGCGTGCCGCCCGCGGACCGCGCCGCCAGCGGGTCGGGCAGCCATGAACGCGGCACACGCGTCGAGGTGGCGGTAGCGGTCCTTGTCGCCGACGAGCCGGCGGCCGCACGCGGCGCACTCGAGCATCGGCAGGGCATAGATCCGGCGGGTCTCGGGCCGGCCCGGCGAGCGGCGGTTGCGGGCAGCCCGCAGGTCCGCCACCCGGCGCCACGTCTCCTCGTCCACGACCGGATCCCAGTTCGCCGCCGATCCGTCGCGCAGCCGGCCCCGGTACAGCGGCGAGGTGAGGACGCCCCGGAGGGTGTGGAGGCCGATCCCGAGCCGCCCCGCCACCTCGCGGTCGGTCAGCCCGGTGGCGGCCAGCGCGTAGGCGCGGACGGCCGTGGCGATGCGCTCTGGGTCGATCTCGACGACCTTGGCCTCGCCCGCCCGACGGAAGCCGAAGGGCGGATGGCCGCCCGGGTCGCCGTGGGTGTCGCGCTTGGCGGCATAGCCC
>Ga0302299_10000500_pt1 | contig 21353 bp, 19 predicted proteins | sample III_Fen_N3_4_FD_198795 | JGI IMG/M metagenome (GOLD analysis project Ga0302299, IMG submission 198795) | Peat permafrost microbial communities from Stordalen Mire near Abisko, Sweden - III_Fen_N3_4 | ecosystem: Environmental > Terrestrial > Soil > Wetlands > Permafrost | place: Sweden: Abisko... | reverse complement strand
CGGCGAGCCGCGCCGCGGCCAGGAGGATCAGGTACGGCACGATCGCATTGAACGCCGCGTCGCCGGTGTGGAGCAGCAGCAGCGCCCCGAGCACGCCGCATAGCGCCGAGAGCGGGACGAGCATGACCAGCCGCGAGCGCTGGCCGACCAGGTCCCGGCGCTGGGCGAACGTCGCGCCGACATAGCCCGGGCACAGCGCCACGGTGTTGGTCAGGCTCGCGGTCACCGGCGACATCCCGGCGGCGATCAGCGCAGGAAACGTGATGAGGCTGCCGCCACCGGCGATCGCGTTGACTCCGCCGCCGACCAGCGCCGCGGCGGCCGCCAGCGCGAGCCGCGCCGGGTCCGTCATGACGCGAGCCTTTGGTGGAGTCCGATCGCGATTCGAGCGATGCGCGTGGGCGCGCTGGCGGGTCCCATGACCGGACGCTACACGATCAGCGCCGCGATGCGGGCGCACCGCTTGCAGCCTTGCGCGCCAACCCCATGAAGACCTGCGAGTGTTGCGGCAATACCTATGACAAGGCGTTCGAGCTGAAGATCGGCGGGACGACCCACGTCTTCGATTCGCTGCAGTGCGCGATCTACGTGCTCGCGCCGCGCTGCAACCATTGCAAGGTGCCGATCATCGGCCACGGGCTCGAAGCGCGCGACCAGTATTTCTGTTGCGCGCACTGTGCCCGCCAGGCCGGCATCCACGACGTCGCCGACCGCGCGCCTGACCGGGGTGCGGCGCACCCCTGAGAGATCACCGCAAGTCCGTGGATCGCGCGTGGCGTAGCCGCTCGTGCCGGCCGCGCGCTGCGCGATCGCGCCCGTCAGGTCCAGTACGGGGTGGCGCCCCACTGGCGATACACGCCGGTCGCGTACTCGAGATCACCGAGATCGGGCCAGTGCTCCTTGTCGAAGCCGGGCATCGTGGTCAGCGATTCGCGCGTGACGTTGACGACGAACCGCTGCTTGGATTCGTCGACGGTGAGCACCGACCACGGCAGCGCGAACAGCTTGTTGCCGATGCCCATGAAGCCGCCGAACGACAGCACGGCATAAGCGACGCGCCCGGTCGTGACGTCGACCATGAGCTCCTCGATCCGGCCGATATCCTGCCCGGCCAGGTTCACGACCTTGTCGTGGATCAGGGTCGATGCGCCCAGGGTCCTGCGAAACTTGTGCATGGTGTTCTCCTCGTTGTGGAGGAAACCCTCAGCAAGCCGCGTTCCACATCGCCGGCCGCACATCGCGCTCAGCGGCGGCGCAACCAGCGCGGCGCGATCAGCCGGCGCTTGCCATCGTGGGCGTGCGTGGCGTCCGGCGCATCGAGCTGCTCGCGATCCCACAGCTTGCAGGTCACCTGCTTGTGGTGCTGGTCGAGCGCCTCGCAGTAGTTGGTGAACTCGCAGCGCCGGATCTCGTCGCCGCGGCCCTCGCGGATCTTGCGGAACCAGTCGGGGTCGGCGAGGCTCTGGCGCGCCGAGGCGATGATATCGGCGTCGCCGCGCTGGAGCACCGCTTCGGCCTGCGCGAACTCGCAGATCCCGCCCGCCGCGACGATCGGCGTCTCGAACCCGGCGCCGCGCACCGCCGCGCGGATCGTCGCCGCCAGGTGCACGTTGCGCGCGAACGGCCCCTGCGCGTCGCTGTAGATCGTCGGCATGCACTCGTAGCCCGACGGACCGGTGTACGGATAGACCGACCAGCCGACCTTGGGCTGCTTGGCGTCCTCGAACTTGCCGCCCTTGGAGATCGAGAGGAACTGCAGCCCGGCGCGCGCCAGCTCGACGCCGAACCACGCCGCGTCGTCGACCGTGCTGCCGCCGGCGATCACGTCGTCGCCGAGGTAGCGGCACCCGACGATGCCGCGCCGGCCGACCTGCTGGTGCACGGCCTGGGCGACCTCGCGCGGCAGCCGCAGCCGGTGGTCGCGCGATCCGCCGTAGCCATCGCTGCGCGTGTTGACCGCCGACAGGAACGACGCCATCGTGTAGGCGTGGGCGAAGTGGAGCTCGACGCCGTCGAACCCGGCGCGGATCGCGCGGTCGGCGGCGTCGGCGAACAGCCCCGGCAGCACCTGCGGTAGATCGCGGATGTGCGGCAGGTGCGTATCGGTCACCCGCTCGCGATAGCCGCGCTCGAGATCGTCGAGCTCGCGCCGCGACAGCACGCCCGGCAGCGCCGCGTCGGGCAGCGCCGCGATCCGGGCGCGCAGCGCGTCGTCGCCGGCCTGGGCGACGCTCGGGTCAGCGGTCAGCTGCGCCAGCGCCTCGCGGTGGCGATCGGTGATCGCGAGGAACCGGGCGAAGTACTTGTCGCGCGGCGGCCGCCGCCGGATCGCCAGGAAGTCGATCAGCTGGATCAGAAACAGCGTCTCGCCGTTGGACGCCTCGCGCACCGCGTCGACCAGCCGCGCCAGGCCGTCGACGAAGCGGTCGTGGCCGATCCGGAGCAGCGGCCCCGAGGGGATATCGCGGATCCCGGTCGCCTCGACGACCAGCACGCCCGGCCGGCCCTCGGCGAACCGGCGGTACCAGTCGATCACGTCGGGAGTGACGAAGCCGTCGTCGGAGGCGCGCCACGGCACCATCGCCGGGATCCAGGTTCGCGTCGTCGCGGTGCGCGGGCCGATCTCGATCGGCTGGTACATCAGCGACGCGCTCACTTCATCGCGGCTCGGCCGCGCCGCCTCCGGACGCTCGTGCTTGATGCGCTCGGGTGGCTGCCACATCGTCGGATTCCTACCACACCCGATCGACCCAGCGCCGGCAGTCTGGCGGTCGGTGCGCTCGTCGTCTAATAATGATCGCCGCATGGCGAATCTCAATCCCGGCGATCCGATGCCGGACGTGACCCTGGTAGGTCCCGAAGGGCCGACCAAGCTGCGCGCACACCTCGGCAAGCCGCTCGTGGTGTACTTCTATCCCAAAGATGAAACCTACGGGTGCACGCGCGAAGCCTGCAGCTTCCGCGATCAGTACGAGGATTTCGTCGCGGCCGGCGCCGAGGTGATCGGCATCTCCCGCGACGACGCGTCGTCGCACGCCAAGTTCCGCGAGCACCATCGGTTGCCGTTCACCCTGCTCAGCGATCCGGGTGGCAGCGTCGCCGCCGACTGGGGGGTGCGGAGCCTCCTGGGCATCCCCGGCCGCGTGACCTTCGTGTTCGATCCGCAGGGCGTGGTGCGCCACCGGTTCGACTCGATGCTGCGGTTCGGCAAGCACGTCGACGAGGCCCTCGAGATCGTCAAGGGCATGCGCTGACCGCCCCGGGTCACGCAGGGGCGTCGAGGCCGCGCAGCAGCGCCTCGCGGACCGCGGCGTAGTCGTCCGGCAGCTCGACCGGCGTGTTGCGGTAGCGAGGCGCGGCGACGCCGGCCAGCGTGGCCTCGTGATAGCCGACCTTGAAGTCGGCGAACTTGAGGCCGCTCGCGGTGGAGATCACCACGACGTCCTGATCGCGCGTGATCGTGCCGCGCGCGGCGAGCTTGGTGAGCGCCGCGAGCGCCACGCCGGTGTGCGGGCAGGTGAACAGGCCGTCGCGATCGGCGTGGGCCGAGGCATCGGCGAGCTCGGCCTCGCTCGCGATCTCGACGACGCCATCGCACGCGCGCAGCGTGCGGACCGCCTTCTTGAAGCTCACCGGGTTGCCGATCTGGATCGCCGACGCCAGCGTGGTCTGCGCCTTGACCGGGATCAGATCGGACCAGCCGGCCCGGTAGCTCGCGTACAGAGGGCTCGCATGCGCGGCCTGGGCGACGCAGATCCGCGGCCGCTTGTCGACCAGGCCGAGCGCGAGCAGGAGCTCGAAGCCGGCGCCGAGCGCCGAGACGTTGCCGAGGTTGCCGCCCGGGATCACCACCCAGTCCGGCACCCGCCAGCCGAGCTGCTGGACCAGCTCGATCGCCACGGTCTTCTGGCCCTCGACCCGCAGCGAGTTCATCGAGTTGGCCAGGTACACCGCCTCGCGCTCCGCGAGCTCCTGGACGAGCCGCATGCAGCCGTCGAAGTCACTGTCGATCGCGAGCACCAGCGCGCCAGCGGCCAGCGGCTGGACGAGCTGCGCCGTCGAGATCTTGCCGCGCGGCAGGATCACCACCGCGCGCATCCCGGCCGCCGCGGCGTAGGCGGCCAGCGCCGCCGAGGTATCGCCGGTCGAGGCGCAAGCGACCGCGCGGATCGGCCGGCCGGCGGCGACCATCTGGTTCACCATCGAGACCAGCACGGTCATCCCGAGGTCCTTGAACGACCCGGTGTGCGACGTGCCGCACTGCTTGACGCGCACGTCGCCGAGCCCGAGCGCGGCGGCGAACTTCGGCACCCGGGTGAGCGCGGTCGTGCCCTCGCCCATCGAGATGATGTTCTTGGGCTCGACGCCGGGCGCGACCCACTCGTGCTTGCCCCACACGCCGGAGCCCCAGGGCTCCTCGATCGACCGCCAGCGCCGCGCGAACAGGTCCCTCCACTCGGCCGCGCCGCGCGTGCGAAGCGCGGCGACGTCGTGCACGACCTCGAGGAGATCGCCGCACCGCGGGCACCGGTAGATCACCTGATCGAGCGGATACCCGCCGTGGCAGCCGGCGATGCAGCGAAACTCCGCGGAGAACCCCATGGCTGAGCTTACCTCCAGGGCCCACCAGGGCAGCGCCGGATGGTGCCGGATGGTGCCGGATGGTGCCGGATGGTGAAGATGGTGCGAAGATGGTGGGCACCGACGCGCGACGCGCGCAGGCACCGCGGGTTCGCCCCCCCTGCCGGTCACGGCTTGGGCTTGGCGCGGATGATCACCTGGTTGTCCTGGACGACGACCGAGAAGTCGACGCCCTTGGACTTGTACTGCTCCATGATCTTGGGCGCCTGCGTGTTGATCGTCGTCAGCAGCTTGTTGTAGGCGCCCGGGCCGGCGTCCTCACCCAAGATCTGCTTGGCCCTGACGTACTTGGCGTACAGCGCGTTGACGTCGGCGTCGCTCATGCCGTGCGCCGGCGCCGCGCGTGGCTCGAGCTCGCGGCGCTCGTGGGGCACCGGCGCGCGCGGCGGCACCGCTGCGCCGACCGCCGGCGGCGCCGCGCGTGGCGGCACCGGCACACCGGCCGCAGGCGTGGGGGTGCGCGGCAGCCCAGGCGCACCGGCCGCAGCCGTGGCCGCGCGCGGCGGCGCAGGCACACCGGACGCAGGGGTGGGGGCGCGCGGCAGCGCAGGCACACCGGCCGCAGGCGTGGGGGTGCGCGGCAGCCCAGGCGCACCCGCCGCAGGCGTGGCAGCGCGTGGCGGCACCGGCTCACCCGCCGCAGGCGTGGGGGTGCGCGGCAGCGCAGGCGCACCGACCGCCGGCGTGGCCGCGCGTGGCGGCACCGGCACACCCGCCGCAGGCGTGGGGGTGCGCGGCAGCGCAGGCGCACCGACCGCCGGCGTGGCCGCGCGTGGCGGCACCGGCCCACCGCCTGCGGGTGGCGGCAACGGCCCACCGCCCGCGCGTGGTGGCAACGATGCACTGGCCGCAGGTGGAGGCACCGGTGCACCGATCGCGGGCCCGGCAGCGCGTGGCGGCACCGGCCCACCGGCCGCGGGCGCGCGCGTCGGTGGTGGTGGTGGCGGCACGCGCTCGCCTCCCGGGGGCGGTGGGCGCGGCGGCGGTGGAGGTGGCGGCTGTGCCTGCGTCGGGCGCGCCGGAGGCGCCAGCGGACGCGCGGCGCCGCCAGGGAACGGATCGCCGGCAGCGGCCAGCGGCGGCGGTGGCCGCTGGCCGTTGATCGCCGGCGGCGGTGTCGGGATCCGCGGAAACGGCCCCGACAGGGTCTCGACCACCGCGGTGGTGTGGGCCGCCGCGGCGCCTGGAATGATCGGCAGCGGCCGCGCCGCCTGCGATGGCGCGATCGGACGCCGGGCCGGCTCGGGGGCCGGCGGCGAAGGCGCTGCGGGCGGCGCGGATTCGGCCATCGGCGGGGCGGCGGGTCGCGGCGGGCGCGCGGCGGGCGACGGCGCGACCAGCGGGCTAGCGAGCGCGATCGGCGGCGCATCGGGCTCGCTCCAGTCGAGCTCGTCGTCGGGGAGCCCGAACCCGAACCCACGCTGGGCGGGCGCCGCCGGCTTGTCGAGCCGCGCCGCGTCCACGGTCGCCACCGGAGTCCGGATCACCGCGCCGCGCCACGAAGCCGGCCCGGAGGGAGGGATCGGCGCGGGAGAGCTCGGCGCGGGCTTGGGCAACGCGGCGGCCGGCGCAGCGCGCGGCGGGGCCGCCGGCGGCGAGGGCGCGAGCTTGGGCGTCGCACGGGGCAACGCCTCGCTGGTCACCGCGGCAAAGAACGCGTCGACGTCGAAGTCCGCGTCGGCTTCGTCGATCCGCTGCGCCCCGTCGGCGGCGGCGATGACGTCGCGGCGCAAGTCGGCCGACTCGCCGACGAACGCGGCGGCGTCGAGATCGCCCAGGTCGACGTCGAGTTCGACCACGGGCTCGGCGAGCGTCAACAGATCGGCGGCGTCGCTGCTTGGCTTCTCGCGCAGCCGGGCGAGCGCGAGGGCGGCTTCACGGTCGCGCTTGACCTGGTCCCGCATGCGCTTGGGCATCGCTGCGAGAATCTCTTCGGGCACCTCGGCGCCGCTCCGGGCGGACTGGCGGCTGATCTTGGACAGGTTGCGGACGTAGGTGCCGCTCTCGATCTGGCGCAGCGTCCGCCGCCAGTAGCTGTTGTACGACCCGATCTTCTGCTGCACCGTCACGAACCGGTAGCGCAGGGCGGTGTTGCGGATCTGGAGCTGGGAGAGATCGCGGACCTTGCGCTCGAGATCGGTGTGGATGTAGGTGGGGGGCTGCTTCTGGATCCCGAGGAAGTACTGCTCGTAAAGCACCTTCACGCGATCGACCGAAGTCTCGAGCGCGTCGAGCATCTCCTCGATGACCCCTGCCTTCTCGGGCTCCTGGTGTCCCGACTTGGTCGCCACGTGGCCTTCAGGATAGCAGTTCTGCTATAGCCTCGTCGGCCGGTTTTGCCCTGTGTCGGTCCTGTATTTTCTGCTGCTCGTGGGCGTGCTCGTGGTGATCCACGAGCTCGGCCACTTCGCCGCGGCCAAGCTGCTCGACGTGAAGGTCCTACGGTTCTCGCTTGGGTTTGGCCGCCCGCTGGTGCGCGTGAAGCTGGGCGAGACCGAGTACCAGCTGGCGGTGTTTCCGATCGGCGGATACGTGCGAATTCTCGGGATCCAGGGCGACGATCGGGCCGGGGAGCCCGCCCTGGGGCCCGGCGACCGGGCGGCGGACGCGCGGCGCAGCTTCGCCAGCCGGCCGCTGTGGCAGCGGCTGGTCATCGTGTTCGCCGGGCCGGCGGCAAACCTGGTGCTGCCGACGCTCATCTACTTCGTGTTCTTCGCTGGGGAGGGCGTGCTGCCGGCCGCCGTGATCGGCGATGTGTTCGACGGTGGTGCCGCCGCGCGCGCCGGGCTCGAGCCCGGCGACCGCGTGCTCGAGATCGACGGCAAGTCGCTGCGCTACTGGGAGGAGATCGAGACCGCGGTCCGGTCGTCGCCCGGCCACGAGCTCCACGTCCGGATCGCGCGCAACGGCAAGGTGTTCGAGCGCTACGTCACGCCGCTCGAGCAGACGATCCGCCGCCGCGACGGCGAGGCCGCCGCCACCGTGGAAGGCTGGGTCGGCATCACCCACGCCCCGTTCATCCCGCTGGTCGGCGTGATCGACAGCGACGCGCCAGCCGCCCGCGCCGGGCTCCGCACCGGCGATCTGATCATCAGCGTCGACGGCCAGCCGGTGCGCAACTGGACCGACGTGCAGCACCACCTCGGCAAGTTCGCCCGGCGGACCAGCCTGGTGTACTTCCGCGGCACCGAGGTGCCCGGCGTGCCGCAGATCGAGCTGCTCGGCGCCGGGTTCGCCGACCTGGTCCCCGAGACCCAGGTCGACCAGGCGCTGAACCACCAGAGCTACACCGGCCTCGAGCACGCCGAGATGTTCGTCGCCCGCGTGGACGCCGGCTCGCCGGCCGCGCGCGCGGGGCTTCGGCCCGGCGACGTGGTCGTCGCGCTCGACGGCGCCCCGGTGGTCCACTGGGTCGATCTCGACCAGCGCCTGCAGGCCGAGCCCAACCGCACGTTCAAGCTGACCTGGAAGCGCGCGGTCGCCGGCCGGACCGAGACGATCTCGGCCGACCTGACGCAGGTCCGGCGCGAGCGGCTCGACGAGTTCCACCACAGCGTGAACCACCTCGCGTTCGGCGCGCACAACGACGTGGACCGCGGCACCGGCGCGATGATCTCGATCGACGGCCGGGTCGGCTTCGCGATGGCCAAGTCGCTCGACCGCACGCGCGATACGATCGCGACCATGGTCTCGGGGTTCTTCAAGATCCTCGGCGGCGACCGCCCGGGCGACGCGCTCGGCGGGCCGCTCATGATGTACCGGGTCGCCCAGGTCTCGGGTGACCAGGGCTGGGATAGCTTCCTGCGCATGCTGGCGCTGATCAGCGTCAACCTCGGACTCATCAACCTGCTGCCGATCCCGATGCTCGACGGCGGTCACCTCCTGGTGTTCGCGATCGAGGGGCTGCAGCGCCGGCCGCTGTCGACCTGGATGCGCGAGCGGGTCCAGCTCGGCGGCCTGCTCCTCATCGGCCTCATCACGGTGCTCGCGCTGAGCAACGACATCATGCGCTACCTGCCGCGATGAAGGTCCTCGGGCTCGATACGGCGACCCAGACCGCGGGGATCGCGCTCGTCGAGGCGCGCGGCGATCAGGCGATCGTGCTCGGCGCTGCCCGCCGCGACACCCGCGGGCGCGGCGCCGATCTGCTGGTCGCGATCGACCTGGTGTGCCGGGGCGCGGCCGTCGCGCCCGCCGCGCTCGACGCGATCGCGATCGGCGCCGGGCCGGGCTCGTTCACCGGCCTGCGGATCGGCATGGCGACCGCCAAGGGGATCGCGTTCGCCGCCCACCGGCCGCTGTGGGCGGTGTCGTCGCTGGCCGCGCTGGCCGACGACGCGCGCGGCGAGCTCGCCGCGATCGGCGCGGCCGGCGACGCGATCTGCGCGGTGCTCGACGCCCGGCGCGGCGAGGTGTTCGCCGGCTGGTTCCGGGACGGCGCGGCGATCGCGCCCGAGCGCGTGATGGCGCCCGGCGAGCTCGCCGCGGCGACCGCCGCGATCGTCGGCGGCGGGCCGGTGCGCTTCGCCGGCGACGCGATCGACGCGCATCGCGAGGTGTTCGCGGCGCTGGCCGCCGACTGGCTCGCCGCCCGCACGCCGTCCGGCGCCGCCGTCGCACGACTGGCACTCGCCGGCGACCGCGCCGACATCACCGTGGCGGGCGCGCCGGTCTACATCCGGCCTTCGGAGGCCGAGGTGATGTATCCCGACGGGGTGCCGGGTGCGCTGCGCCGCAAGTAGACGCACGCACACCCGATCTCTGTGATTGCCGACCGCGGATCGGGCGATTATCGTAGAGCCATGGAGGCTCGGTGACACCCACGATCGATGGTTCGAAGCAGGCCACGCTGGAACAACTGACCGCCGAACACCGCCGCCTGGACGAGCAGCTGCGCATGCTCGAGCGCCGGCGCGCGCTGACGCCTGCCGAGCAGATCGAGATCACCCGCCTCAAGAAGCAAAAGCTCCTCACCAAGGATCGGATCGCGCGGCTGCGTGACGCCGCCTGACCCGCCGGCCATAGTAGGGGGGTGGACGCAACGATCGACGCGATCGAGAGGATGCGGGCGGTAGGGCTCACGCTCGATCGATCCGGGACGTTCTGGCACCAGGGCGCCGCGGTGAGCCATGCGCGGCTGCGCCAGGCGCTGCTGCGCTGGCTCGACGTCCAGGGCGACGGCCGCGACATCATCCGGCTCGACGACCAGCGCTACGCCTACGTCGAGATCGAGGATGCCCACCTGCGGGCGCGCTCGGCGCGCTGGGACGGCGACCGCTGCACGCTGCTGTGGGACGACGATCGGCAGACCGAGCTCGAGTATGAATCGCTGCGCCAGGCCGCCGATCATGCGCTGTACGCGCGGATCGGCCGGCTGCGCGGTCGGATCGCCGGCCCGGCCTATCACGCGATCGCCGAGCGGATCGTCGAGGTTCCGGGCGGCTTCGCGCTCGACGCCGCGGGCCAGCGCTGGCCGATCGAGGACGCCGCGTGACGGAGAGCACCCCCGATCCGATCACGGCCCGATCACGGCCCGATCACGGCCCGATCATGGTGCGGCGCGCGACCGCGCGATCACGGCGGCGATCTCTTCGTCCGCGAGCACGTGATTGCCAGCCTTGGCCGCGGCGAGCACGCTGGCGACCAGCGCCGGGGTCGGCTCGTAGCCGCGCTTGCGCAGCCAGTACACGACGTTGGACTCGCCGGAGTAGTGACCGATCTCGATCGCCTGCTCCTTGCCGAACATCCCGGCCGGCACGCCGGAGTAGATCCGATCGGCGAGCCACGCGTCGCCCTTGTTCTCGGCCTTGATGATCGCGGCGGCGTGGACCCCGGTCGCGGTGCGAAACGCGTCGCTGCCCGCCAGCGGATACTGCGGATGGATCGGCACGTGGGTCGCGCGCGACGCCACCTGGCACCACTCGACGAGCCGCGACAGGTCGTGCTCGGGCAATTCACCGAGCAGCTTGAGGTTCAAGAGGATCTGATCCAGCGCCGCGTTGCCGACCCGCTCGCCGATCCCGAGCGCGGTGCCGTGAATGCGGTCGGCGCCGTACTCGATCGCGAAGATCGAATTGACCACGCCCAGGCCGCGATCGTTGTGGCCGTGCCAGTCGATCCCGACCTCGGGCCGGCCGGTGCCGTCGAGCACGTTGCGCGTGAACCGGAGCAGGTTGCGGATCCCGTCGGGCGTGGCGTGGCCGACCGTGTCGCACACGACGAGCCGCTGCGCGCCGTGCGCCACCGCGTTGGTGAACAGCCGGGTCAACACGTCGGGCCGCGACCGCGTGGTGTCCTCGGTGACGTACGAGACCGGCAGGTCGTAGCGCCGGCCGAGGTCGATCGCGTCGCCGCTGAGCTGCAACAGCCGCGCGAGGTCCCAGTCCTCGGCGTACTGGCGGATCGGCGAGCTGCCGATGAAGCACAGGATCTCGATCTCGATGCCGACCTTCTGCGAGATGTCGATGATCGCCTGGACGTCGTGCGGGTGGGTGCGCGCCGCGCACGACGGCTTGATCGCGAGCCGCTGCGCCTTGATGTGCGCGGCGAGCGTGGTGACATCGTCGATCGCGCGCTGGCCGGCGCCCGGCAGGCCGAGGTCCATGGTGTCGATGCCGAGCGCGTCCGCGAGCTCGATCAGCCGGAGCTTGTCCTCGATCGCCGGATCGACCACCGAGGGCGACTGGATGCCGTCGCGCAAGGTCTCGTCGAGGAACTGCACGCGGCGGCGCGGCGATAGCCGCGCGACCTTCTCGATCGAGTTCCAGTCGTAGATCAGCTCGTGGTCGGTCATGGGGTGCGGCCGCAGGGGATCGGGCGTGGGGCGCACGGCTCGTCGCTCGCCATCGCGCGGTTTCAGTATAGCGTTCCGCAGTACAGGCGGCAGGGATTGCAAGGCGGCGGCGAGCCGCCGACCGCTCGCACCTGCGTCAAAGGCCGGTCGCCCCGACGGCGATCGCGCTGCCGGTGGGCGGTGCGACCATGTCGGTGAGACGATCGTCGCAGCTTCGCCACCGCAGCTACGCGCAGGCCAGGCCGAGCTGGGCGCGCAGCCGGACGTGCGCCGCGCTGAACGCGAAGTCGAGCAGGTCGCGGTCGAGGTCGCCGATCTCCCGCGCGCCGGCAAACGCCGCCGGCACGTCGCCGCACAACAGCAGGCCTGCGCGATCCGCCGTGCGCGACAGCGAGCGCGCCCACAGCGAGAGGTTCAGGCCATCGCCGCGCGACAGCAGGCGCAGCGCCGCCGCCCGCGCCTGGACCCGGTTGGCGGCGGGCAGCATCGCGACGACGTCGGCGGCGCTCGACGCCAGCGGATCGTCGAGCCCGATCGCCGAGCCGGAGGCCTCGCGGAACACCGCGAGCACGACCGCGCGCAGCACGCGGCCCGGGCGCGAGGCGCCGACGGCGCGGCCCGGCCACAGGAACGACAGCGCGCGGACCATCCGGTAGATCAGCTCCGGCCGCTCCGGGGCGGTCAGCGCCTCGTCCCCCGCGATCAGCACCGGCGGATCGGCGGCCACGACGTGGATCTGCGCGCCGAGCTCGACCCGCGAGTAGACCGGCGCGACCGGCACGCCGAGCACGCCCGCGCACAGCCGGCGCGCCCGGGCGAACGGCGCCGGCATGTCGGCGTCGTCGATCAGCGTGCCGGCGTCGAGGTCGGAGTCGGCCAGCGTCATCGGCGCGAGGCCGTGGACCGCGGGGGCGACCAGCTCCATGAGCGCGCCGAGCTCGGCGCTGTCGTCCTTGTGGCGCAGCATCGCCCAGTGGTCGCGGGCGAGCTCGGCGGAGGCCAGCACGACGCCGCGCGGGCGCTGCCGCTCGTAGAGGCTCGCCATGTGCGGATCGGCGGTGCCGAGCGCGACCATGGTCGACGCGGCGAGGAACGCGGCGTCGAGGTGGCCGGACGACTCGGCGCTCTTGACCAGCGTCTCGCCGCCGCGGCGCTCGCCGAGCGAGTCGCGCCCCCCGGCCCGGACCAGATCGACCAGATCGAGCGGATCGCGCGGATCGCGCGGATCGCGGGCCGCGGTGCGCTGGAGCAGCGGCACCACGTCGCTGTCGTGCGGGCTGATCCGGCGCGCGTTGGCGCTCGCCGCCGCCCCGGCCTCGGGATCGTCGAGCTCGTCGAAGTACAGCGCCGCGAGCCGGACCCACGCCTTGGCCTCGGCGATGGTGCCGCGGCCGCGCAGCCGGAACAGCAGGCGCTTGAGCACCTTCTCGTAGCGCCGCAGCTCGCCGCGCTCGATCAGCAGGCGCTCGATCGCGTCGATCGCCTCGCCGCGCAGGGGATCGAGATCGAGCGCGCGCTCGAGGTGGAACAGCGCCTCGGGATCGTCGCTGCGCAGCGCGGCGTTGATCCGGCCCTTGTAGTCGTGCGCGGCGGCGTGGTCGGGGTTGATCGCGAGCGCCTGGTTGAGGTGGAGCCGCGCGGCGTCGGCGGCCTCGGGGCGCTGCTCGCCGGCCATCCACTCGGCCCAGCCGAGCGCGGCGTGGTAGTCGGCCTCGCTCGGCGACCGCGTGATCACCGTCTTGATGTGGCTGACCGCCTCGCCCCACCGGCCGGCGACCATGAGCTCCTCGCCGATCCGGAAGCCGAGCTCGGCGTCGATCCCGGGCGGGCCCTGCATCAGCTCGCCGCCCGCGAGCTCGCGGTCGTAGGCCGCGCGGGACCGGGTGTCGAGCAGCGCGTCGCGCGCGACCTCGTAGACCCGGCGCAGCTCGTCGAGCTTGGCGCGATCGCGCGGATCGCGGATCACCGGTGAGTCGCGATCGAGCGCCGCGCCGCGCGCGGCGAACGCGGCCTCGACCTCGTCGAGCGAAGCCCGCCGGCCGATCATCAGCACGGCGTAGTGATCGGCGTTCTGGATCCGCTGATGCTCGGCGGTCAGCGCCTGGCGGGCGGCCGCCCCGGCGTCGCTGCGCACGTGCGCGGCCTCGATCTCGGCGGTCGACACCACGCCCGAGTCGTCATCGGCGACGTCGAGCGGCACCGCGCCGCCGTTGGTCTGGGGCACGTCATCGAACCCGAGGTCGTCGAACAGGATGTCGAACAGCGGCGAGCCCGGCGCGAGCGGCCGGGTCAACGCGCGCGACGACCCGATCTCGAGGCTCGACAGCCGGCTCGGCGCCGCCCCCGCGACCGGCGTGCCGAGCCCGATGTCGGCCACCGTCGCGGTGATCGCGTCGCACATCAACATCGCGTCGATCGCCGCCCGCGCCTGGGTGCGGTCGCCGTACGCGCGCTCGATCTCGCTGATCGGCGCGCCGCGCGCCAGCGCCACCAGCATCGTCTCGCCGAACGCCTGGTCGAGCTCGGGGCGCAGCCGATCGCCGCGCTCGGTGAGCTCGAACGCCATCGCGTCGAGCCGGGCGAGCCGGTCGAGATCCTCGACCGCGGTCTCGCGCAGCCCGTCGAGCACGACCTCGACCATGTGGAGCTGCTGGCCCTCGGCCGCCTCGCTGGTCGAGTCGAACCGCCAGGCGCCCTGCGGCCAGCGTAGCGCCTGGACCAGCTTGTGGCGGGCCTGGCGGGCGAGCTGGTCGATCAGCTGCTCGATCGTGAGCGTGCGCAGCGCGACCAGCGATTCGCCGAGCTTGTGACCGGACCTCGCCGCGTGGGTGACCGCCGCGCGGTGCTCGTCCTCGGTGATCACGCCACCCGAGACCAGGAAGTGCCCGAGCGTCTCGTCGCGCGGGGTCGACGACGTGCTGACCGGGTTGCCGTCGACCAGATCGACCGTCTTCGAGACCCGCCCGCGCTTGAGCACGAGCTTGCCGGTGACCTGTTCGTCATAGAGATCGAGCAGGACCGCCGGCAGCGGTCGCATCGCTAGCTCGCCCGACCACACAGCCATGTCGCTCCCGAGCTTATCACTCGGCCACGTGGCACGCGGCGCGTGCGCCGTTCTGCAGCACCCGGAGCACGGGGCGCTCGCGGAAGCAGGCCTGGGGCTTGTCCGTCACCGGACAGCGCGGGTGAAACGCGCACCCGGCCGGCGGATCGATCGGGCTCGGCACGTCGCCGGCCAGCAGGATCCGGTCGCGACGCGGCTTCGCTGCGGCCGACGGGATCTGGGGTACCGCCGAGAGCAGCGCCTGGGTGTAGGGGTGCTTCGGTGTGCGATACAGGGTGTCGGCCGCGGCGAGCTCGACGATGCGGCCCAGGTACATCACGGCGACGCGGTCCGCGATGTGCTGGACGATCTTGAGATCATGGGAGATGAACAGGTAGGTCAGGTGCTCGGCGGCCTGCAGATCCTGGAGCAGGTTGACGATCTGGGCCTGGATCGAGACGTCCAGCGCGCTGATCGGCTCGTCGCACACGATGAACTGCGGCTTGCATGCCAGCGCCCGCGCGATCCCGATGCGCTGGCGCTGGCCGCCGCTGAACTCGTGGGGATAGCGGCGGGCGGCGTCGGCGCGCAGGCCGACCTTGCCGAGCAGCTCGGCGACCCGCTGGGCCCGCGCGCTCGCGGACCCGGCGAGGCCGTGGATGACCAGCGGCTCGGCGATCGCCGTGCCGACCGTCATCCGCGGGTTCAACGAGGCGTACGGATCCTGGAAGATCATCTGCATGTGGCGGCGCAGCGGGCGCAGCGCGCGGTCCGGCGTCCGGGTCAGATCGGCGCCGTCGAACACGATGCGCCCGGCGGTCGGCTCGAGCAGCCGCAGGATCGTCCGGCCCAGCGTCGACTTGCCGCACCCGGACTCGCCGACCAGGCCGAGCGTCTCGCCGCGCACGATCTCGAGATCGACCTCGGTGACCGCCTGCACCGTCGCCGGCCGCCGGCTGATCGCGTGCCAGATCCGGGTCGCCACCCGGGCGTCCGGCTGGCGCGGCCACGCTAGCTTGGTGGCAAAGTGCTTCGAGACTCGCTGCACCGAGACCAGCGCGTCGGCCGGCTGCGGCGCCGGCGGAGCCTTGGCGGGCGCGGTCACGCGGCGGCTCCGGGCGGCTCGACGGGATAGTGACAGCGGACCCACGACGCGCCCAGCGCCGCCAGCGGTGGCTCCTCGGTGCGGCACAATGCCGCGGCCGCCGGACAGCGGTCGACGAACTTGCATCCCGCCGGCAGCGCGTTCAGCGCCGGCACGATCCCGGCGATCTCCTGCAGCCGCGCGCGGCCCGCGCCCGCCGCGCCCTCGCCGTAGCTCGGCACCGAGCGCAAGAGCCCGGCGGTGTAGTGGTGGCGCGGCGCCGCGAACAGCGCCGGGGTGGGCGCGCGCTCGACGATCCGGCCGGCGTACATCACGAGCACCTCGTCGCACGTCTCGGCGACCACGCCGAGATCGTGCGTGATCAGCAGGATGCTCATGCCGAGCTCGCGTTGCAGGGACCTCAGCAGGTCGAGGATCTGGGCCTGGATCGTGACGTCGAGCGCCGTGGTCGGCTCGTCGGCGATCAGCAGATCGGGCCGGCACGCCAGCGCCATCGCGATCATCACGCGCTGCCGCATCCCGCCCGACAGCTGGTGCGGGTACGCGTCGACGCGGTCCTCGGGCGAGGGGATGCCGACGCGCCGGAACATCTCGATCGCCTGGGCGCGGGCCTCGCGGCGCGATCTGGCCTGGTGCTGGCGCACCGCCTCGCCGACCTGGTCGCCGACGGTGAACACCGGGTTCAGCGAGGTCATCGGCTCCTGGAAGATCATCGCGATCCGGTTGCCGCGGATCGCGCGCATCTCGGCCGGCCGCAGCGCGAGCAGGTCCTTGCCGCCGTAGCGCACCGTGCCGCCCGCGATCCGCCCGGGCGACGCGACAAGCCGCATGATCGACAGCGCGGTCACGCTCTTGCCGCAGCCGGACTCACCGACGACGCCGAGCGTGGTGCGCGGCGCGATGGCGAACGACACGCCGTCGACCGCCCGGACCGTGCCGTGCTCGGTGCGAAATTCCGTGATCAGATCATGGATCTCGAGCAGCGGCGCCTCGGGTCCCGGTACGACCATTGCTTGCCAGGGTAGCAGCGCGAGGATCGAACCACCAAGCCCGGCGCAGGCTGTCACGCGGCGCCGGCTCGCGCCTATACTGGACATGAAGCTGCTCCGTACCCTCGGCCTAGCGACCGCCCTGCTGTTCCCCGTCCTCGCGACCGCCGCGCCCGCGCGGCACGCGAGCTGCTGTCTCGATCCGAGCTGTTGCCCGGGCTGCCCGCTGTGTGCCCACGCCGGTTGATTCGCCGGGTTGCGACCGTCCCTGCCATGCCTGAGCCCACCCCCGCGTGACTGCCGCCCTCGATCGCGCCGCGCTCGATCGCTGGATGGCCGCGGCCGGCGATGGCGATCGCGCCGCCCTGGCGCCGCTGTTCCAGGCGCTGTGGCCGATCCTGGTTCGCTACGCCGTCCGGATGGTCGGTGACCCAGGCGTCGCCGAGGACTGCGCGCAGGACGCGATCGTCCAGCTGTTCGGGCAGCTCGAGCACTACGACCGCGAGCGCGACGCGCTGACCTGGGCGCTGACCCTGGTGACCTGGCAGTGCCGGACCGCGCGGCGGCGGAACCAGCGGCGCGCGGGTCTCGAGCTCGACCCACGCGTGCCGGCCGGCGCCGCGCCAGATCCCGCGGTCGACGGTGCGTCCGCGCTCGAGCACCGCGATCTGGTCCGCGCCGCGGTCGCCACCCTCGAGACGCTCGGCGCGCGCGACGTCGAGACCATCACGCTCGCCGTCACCGAGACGGATCGCGCTGCGGTCGCCCCCGCCACGTTTCGCAAGCGCCTGGAGCGCGCACTCGCGCGGCTCCGCACCTCCTGGAGATCCCGCCATGGCACCCTCTGATCCCACGGCCACGGCGCGGCGCCGCGCCCGGTTCGCCTACGAAGTCGCGCACGCGTCGACCGCGCTGCGCGGCGTCGCGCTCGCCGGCGGACTCGCCGTCCTCGCGCTCGGACTGCACCGCACCTCGCAGGCGACCTGGATCGTGGCCGGGGCGCTCGCCGTGGCGCTGGCCGCGCTCGGTTGGCGAGGCGGCGCCTGGCGGCGCGGCGCGCTCGCCGGGGTGATCGCCGGCCTGCCGCCGCTGATCGCGCCGAGCCTGGTGTTCGCGCTGTCGAACGGCGGCCACTGCGCGATGTGCGAGGACGGCGCCAGCCTGACCTGTCTGTTCACCTGCCTTGGCACCGGCTCGCTGGTCGGCGTCGTCGTCGGCGCGCACGCCGTGGCCGACCGGGCCCCGGGGCCCTTCGCGAGCGCGGCGATCGCGAGCGCGGCGCTCACCGGTATGCTCGCGTGCGGCACGACCGGCATCGGCGGCGCCCTCGGCGTCGTCGTCGGCCTGATGGCGGGCGGCGTCACCGGCTGGGTCGTGGCGATGCGCGCGGCCCACGCCTGATCCCACGCCCGCCACCCGCGCTGCGCACCTACCTCCGACCGGACGATCGCTTGCCACCCCATGGTCCCCCTCCCATGCCCGAGCTGTATCACGCGGCGCCGGCCCCACGGCCCCACGGTCCCGCTGCCGCGGCCCAGCGATCGATGCGCTGGTTCGCCATGACCCTCGGCCGCAACGGCCTCGCCAGCGTGGGCCTGGCCCTGGCGAGCTGCGTGGCTTCGCCGCGCGAGCTCCGTGCGCCGGTCGACCACCTGGTCGAGCTTCGGCTCGGCGCGCCGCTGGCCGCACCGCTCGCGGCACAGACCGCGCCGGCCGTCGATGCCTTGCTGGCCCAGCCGCTCGATGAAGCGGCCGCGGTGCGGATCGCGCTCGCCCAGAGCGCCCGGCTGGCCGCCGCGCTCGACGAGCTCGATCTCGCCGCGGGCGACGTCGCCGCCGCGCTCGGCCTGGGGCCGGTCTCGCTCGACGGCAAGCTCCGGTTCGGCCGCGACTACCGCGCCTACGAGGTCGACGCGATCCAGAACCTGATCGGCCTGGTCAGCGCGCCCGGCCGACGCGCGGCCGCGCGCGCCGAGCTCGCCGCCGCCCGCGCCACCGCCGCCGGGACCGCGCTGCGGCTGGCCGCCCGCGTCGAGATCGCGTTCCACGATCTGCTCGCCGCCCAGCAAGACGCCGCGCTGCAGCGCGCCGCGTTCGACGCCGCCGACGCCGCGGCGGCGGTGCGCGAGCGCATGCACGCCGCCGGCAACACCACGGCGCTCGCGCTCGCCCGCGACCGCGACGCCCGCGAGCAGGCCCGCGTCGAGCTCGGCCGCGCCGAGGCCGCGGTGCCGGCGCGCCGGGAAGCCGTCAACGCGCTGCTCGGGCTGTCCGAGGGCCGGACCCAGTGGACCACCGCCGGCGAGCTGCCCGAGCTGCCCGCCCAGCCGCCCGCGCTCGACGCCCTCGAGGCCGTCGCGGGGACCGCCAGCCTCGAGCTCGCCGCCGGCCGCGCGCGCCGCGACGCCGCCGAGCGCCGCGCTGCCGACGAACGGCTGCGCACCGTGCTGCCCGAGCTCGGCGTCGGCGTCGCGATCGCCGACGATGGCCACCAGACCGAGGTCGGTCCGGCGCTGCGCATCGCCATCCCGGTGTTCGACGTCCGCAGCGGCGAGCGCGCGCGCGCCAGCGCCCAGGTCCGCCGCGCCGACCACGCGCTCGCCGCCTCGGCCGTCGAGCTCGGCGCCGCGGCGCGCACCGCCCGGATCACCGCGCTCGCGGCCTACGACGAGGCCCGCCACCTCCGCGACGTCGTGGTGCCGCTGCGCCAGCAGATCCTCGACGAGACGCTCAAGCATTACAACGCGATGGACGCCGATCTGTTCGCGCTGATCGTCGCGCGCCGCGAGCTCACCGCGGCGGCGCACCAGTACGTCGACGCCAGCCGGCGCTACGCCAACGCGATGGCCGAGACCCGCGCGCTGGCGCGCGGCGCGCTGCTCGACGCACCCGCAACCATGGAGGATCGGCGATGAAGATCACCCGGCGCTCGCTGCTCGGCCACGGCCTGGTCGCGGGCGCGTCGCTGGTCGGCCGCAAGGCCGCCGCGCAGCACGTCCACCCGGCGGCCCCGGCCGCGCCGGCCGTCCCCGCGCCCGCCCCCGACGCGCCGCCCCCGAGTCCGGCCGCCGGACACACCGGCACCGCCGGCCACCGCCTCGTCGTGCCCAACGGCTCGCTGCTGCCGTGGACGGTCCGCGGCGGCGTCAAGATCTACCACCTGCGCGCCGAGCCGATCCGCCACCAGATCGCCCCCGGCCTCGACATCGAAGCCTGGGGTTACAACGGCGTGTCTCCCGGCCCGGTCATCGAGGCGGTCGCCGGCGACCGCGTCCGCGTCTACGTCACCAACAAGCTGCCCGAGCCGACCTCGATCCACTGGCACGGCATCCTCGTGCCCTACGGCATGGACGGCGTCGCCGGCCTCACCCAGGAGGCGATCGCGCCGGGCAAGACGTTCCGCTACGAGTTCACGTTCGACCGCCCCGGCACCTTCATGTATCACCCGCACGCCGACGAGATGACCCAGATCGCCGTCGGCATGATGGGCATGATCGTCGTCCACCCGCGGGCCCCCGAGTCGCGCCGCGTCCGCGACTACGCGCTCATGGCGCACGAGTGGAAGATCCCGATCGGCACCCGGCGCGCCGATCCGCTGGCGATGAACGACTTCAACGTCCTCACGTTCAACGGCAAGTCGTTCCCGGCCACCGCGCCGCTCGTCGCCGAGATCGGCGACCTCGTCCGCATCCGGCTGGCCAACCTGGGTCCGATGGAACATCACCCGATGCACATCCACGGCCACACCTTCGAGCTGGTCGGCACCGACGGCGGCGCCGTCCCACCCGCGGCCCGCCGCCCCGAGACCACGATCCTCGTCCCGGTCGGCACCACGCGCACGATCGAGCTCATCGCCCACGCCCCCGGCGACTGGCCGCTGCACTGCCACATGACCCACCACGCGATGAACCAGATGGGCCACGACGCCGCCAACCTGCTGGGCGCCGATACCTCGGGGCTCGACGACCGGCTGCGCCGCGTCGTCCCGGGCACCATGGTGATGGGCCAGGACGGCATGTCGGCGATGGGCCACATGACGATGCCGCAGCCCACCGGGTCGATCGCGATGTCGGGCGGCACCGGCCCCTACGGCATCATCGACATGGGCGGCATGTTCACGCTGCTCAAGATCCGCGATCACCTGCCCCCCGGAGGTGACCCGGGCTGGTACGCGCCCCCTGCGTCCGAGGTCGCGCTCGAGGCCACCGACGCCGAGCTCGCCCGCGACGGCATCACCCCCTGATCGCGCGGCGCCAGGCCCGGGGCTACGCGGTGCCGCGCTTCTCGACGAGCTCGATGCCGATCGTCTTGAGCAGGTCGCTCGGCGAGGTGCCGCCGACCTGGATGACGACGCTGTCGTTGGCGATCCGCAGCACGCCAGCGCTGGTGCGCAGCATGACGTGATCCGCCGCGATCGCGACCACCTCGCTGCCGAGGTACGGCGTGATCGCCCCCCCGCTGATCAGCTGCTGGACCTGCGCGCGCACCGAGGTGCGCATGCGGGACAGCTCGGCGCGGCGATAGCTCGGCGCGACGCCCGCGCACCGCTTGAACGCGGCGAGCGCGATCGGGTCCGGTGGTCGCGAGCGCGGAGACCCCGAGATCGAGCGCAGCGGTGGCGGAGTACTGCAGATCGAGCGCGAGCGAGTGCACCAGGTACGCCGCCGTCCCGGCCTGGTAGTCCAGGAGCTCCGGTCGATAGCGGATCATGAGATCGTATCGCCGCGCCGGCGAAGCTCCGAACCCCACCTCGCCGGAGATCCACCGCGCGAAGCTCGCGCG
>Ga0302299_10000499_pt1 | contig 21387 bp, 14 predicted proteins | sample III_Fen_N3_4_FD_198795 | JGI IMG/M metagenome (GOLD analysis project Ga0302299, IMG submission 198795) | Peat permafrost microbial communities from Stordalen Mire near Abisko, Sweden - III_Fen_N3_4 | ecosystem: Environmental > Terrestrial > Soil > Wetlands > Permafrost | place: Sweden: Abisko... | reverse complement strand
CGCGCACGACGTCGACCTCGGCAGCTACGACCAGCTCGTCGGCGTGCATCTGCTCGGCGAGACCTACCCGGGCCTCAACAGCTACGCCGACCAGCGACGCGGCACCGTGAGCTTTGGCGACCTGCGGCCTCCCCGGTTCCGCGGCCTCACCCTCGTGGCGCCGGGCCTGGCGCGCATGACCGGGACCCAGGCGCGCGTGTTCATCGGCCTGAACCGCCGGGGAAGGATCCGCGTGCGGCTCCGCGTCGAGGCGCAGGGCCGCGTCCAGCTGGCCTGGAATGGCAGCCGCGTGCTGGAACGTCAGGCGCAGGGGGCCATCATCCTCGAGGCCGACGTCCCGGATATCCGGCGCGGCGTCAACTGGCTCGAGATCGAGGCGCCGAGCGGCACGCAGCTGGGCGAGCCCGAGGTGGTCGCGCAGCCGTAGACCGCGGCGGAGCAGCGCCGCCCGCGCCACGCCAATCGACCATCGCACCGCCGATCCGAACACCCGCAACTCCGGACGCGAGCTCAGCCACCGCGAGCTACGGTAAAGCGGCGCAGCGCGCGCGGTCGCCGCGTCGGCCGCACGTCCACACACCCCAAGCAGTTCAACGACCCGCAGCCAAAGGACCTCGTCACATGGCAACGATCGTCACCAAGGACGGCACGAACATCTTCTACAAGGACTGGGGCACCGGGCAACCGATCGTGTTCCACCACGGCTGGCCGCTGAGCAGCGACGACTGGGACAACCAGATGTTGTTCTTCCTGTCCAAGGGCTATCGCGTGATCGCCCATGATCGCCGCGGCCACGGCCGCTCGGACGCGACCGCGACCGGCAACGAGATGGACACCTACGCGGCCGACGTCGCCGCGCTCGCCGCCCAGCTCGACCTCAAGGGCGCCGTCCACATCGGCCACTCGACCGGCGGCGGCGAGGTCGCGCGCTACGTCGCCCGGCACGGCGGCGGTGGTCGCGTCGCCAAGGCCGTGCTGATCGGCGCGGTGCCGCCGATCATGGTCAAGTCGGCCGCCAACCCCGGCGGCCTGCCGCTCGAGGTGTTCGACGGCTTCCGCGCGGCGCTCGCCGCCAACCGCGCGCAGTTCTACAAGGACGTCCCGGGCGGGCCGTTCTACGGCTACAACCGGCCGGGCGCCAAGGTCTCCGAGGGCGTCAAGGACAACTGGTGGCGCCAGGGCATGATGGGCGACGCCAAGTCGCACCACGACTGCATCAAGGCGTTCTCCGAGACCGACTTCACGGCCGATCTGAAGACCATCGACGTCCCCGTCCTGGTCCTCCACGGCGACGACGATCAGATCGTCCCGATCGCCGACTCGGCGCAGCTGTCGATCAAGCTGCTGAGGCACGGCACGCTGAAGGTCTACCCGGGCCTGCCGCATGGCATGTGCACCACGCACCCCGACGCGATCAACGCCGATCTGCTCGCGTTCATCCGCGGCTGACCGCCGAGATCCGCGCCGCACGCCGGCGGCGCCCCCCGGGACGCCACGCACGCGGTAGGCTGCGCCATGCGCGTCACCGTGCTCGAGCTCGCGGCATCGTGGGGCCAGCCCCAGCGCGTGCTCGCCGAGATCGCCGCGCGCGTCGCGAGCGGCCCGGCGACCGATCTGGTGGTGGTCCCCGAGGCCGCGCTCCACGGCTATGTATCGGCCGATGGTGACTTCGATCTGGCGCGGTTCGCCGAGCCGATCGATGGCCCGACCGCGCAGGGCTGCGCCGCGCTCGCGACCGCGCAGGGCGTCCACCTGATCGCGTCGCTCGTGCTCCGCGAAGGCGACGCGCTGTACAACGCGATGACGTGCTTCGCGCCGTCCGGCGAGCTCGCGTTCGTGTATCGCAAGCGCCATCCGTGGTTCCCCGAGACGTGGGCGACCGCCGGGCCGCTGCCGCCGCCGGTCATCGAGCTCCACGGGCGCGCGCTCACGATCGCGGTGTGCTACGATCTCCACTTCGTGACGCGCGACGCGGCGCGCGAGCTCGAGGCCGCCGACGTGCTGATCTTCCCCAGCGCGTGGGTCGAGCAGCCCGACACCCGCGCCGAGCGGCTCCGCCACCTCGCGCGACGGTTCGCGCTCCACGTGGTCAACGCGAACTGGGCCGACGGCGTGGTGCGGGTCGCCGGCCAGGGCGGCTCGTGCGTGATCGCGCCGGATGGCTCGATCGTCGCCCGCGCCGCGCCGGCGGGACGGATCGACGCCTCGCTATAGGTAGCTCGATCTACTGGACGTGATAGGCCGCGCTGAGGTAGCCGAACACCCCGGGCACGTCGTACGTGGTGCCCTCGAAGCCGTTGAGCGAGCAGCTGTAGCAGTTCGGCGGATCGCGATTGAAGAGGTTGTTCACGCCGGCGGTCACCGTGAGCTGGTGATCGAACGCGGGCGACCACATCACCTGGACGTCGCTGTACACCGTGATGCCGAGCTTGTTGGTCGCCTTGGTGTCGTCCTCGTTGGGATTCGAGCACGTGCCCGGGAACTCCGACAGGCCCGGGCACTGCTCGGTCACCGAGTGGATGTAGCGCGTGATCAGGCTGACGTCGAAGCCCTGGTACATCCACGACAGCGCCAGGTTCGACTTGACCCGGGGGAACGCATGGGTCGGCGTGCCGGACACCGTCCCGACCAGGTCCGTGGTCACGAACCCGTCGGTGCTCGGCACCGTGGTCCGGTACGCCAGCAGGTAGCTCGATTGCCACGTCGCGCGGAACTTGCCGAAGCTGTGGCGCGGCACCCGGTAGCTCAGCGTGAGGTCGAGGCCGCGGACCGTGATCCCGCCGATGTTGAGCAGCACGTTGTTGAACGACGAGATCGCGCCCTGGGCGCTGCGCGTGATGCCCTCGCAGGATCGATTGTCCCCGCCCAGCACGCACTGGTCGAGCTGGAGCTTCGCGTCGAGCGCCGAGATCGCGTTGTCGAGCTCGATGTCGTAGAACGCGAGCTCGAGGTCCAGGCTGTCGACCCAAGGCCGATCCTGGAGCCAGCTCGGGCTGTACGCGAGGCTGATGTTGATGCTGGTCGAGGTCTCCGGCGCGAGCGCGCGGTTACCGCCGGTGGTCACGCCGATCTGCGTGTTGGCCTGGGTGTAGCTGCCGTTGGCGGGTACGCCGAGCGCGATGCAGCGCTGCTTGGTGGCCTCGGAGACGCCCGAGTTGTTGAAGTCGCTGCATGGATCGGGGAGCACCGGCGCGAACTGCGACTTGCTGCCGAACAGCTCGCCGATGCTCGGCGCGCGAAACCCGCTGCCGAACCCGCCGCGCAGCACGAGATCCTGGATCGGCTTCCAGCGCGCCGAGACCTTGCCGGTGAACTTCGGCGACAGGAACGAATAGTCCGACACGCGGGCCGCGACGTTGAGGTCGATCAGCTGCGCGCCGGGCAGGTTGGCCACGATCGGCTCGCGGAGCTCACCGTAGGCTTCGTTGACCGTGAAGTGACCGGAGGTCGGCAGCGCCACGGCGTCGGCGGCGTCGCCGGCCGCGACCACGGCGTCGGGCTCGAAGAACCCGCTCATCCGGCGATGCTCGACGCCGAGCGCGACCGCGAGCCAGCCGCCCGGCAGCCTGACGAGATTGCCCGAGACGTTGGCCACGGTGTCGACCACGGTCTGCTCCGAGACGTCGTGCTCGGTGAACGTGGTGTACGCGAGCATCGCGGGGGTGATGGTGCCGCGGCCATCGGCGCCCTGCCCGCCGAACAGGTTGAACGGCACGCAGTCGGGATCGCCCGGCATCGCCGCAGTGCCGCAGTGGTACTGGCCATCGCTGCCCAGGAACGCCGGTCCGAGCGCCTCCTGGAGCTTGGCGGAGTTGAACGCGTTGTTGCGGCGCTGCTCGGCGCGATTGACGCCGTACGCCACGGTCGCGTCCCAGGTGAACCGCCGGCCGTCGAGCTCGACGTGGCCGTCGAGCCCACCGGACGTGTAGAAGGTGTGGACGTCCTGCTCGAACGTGCGCGGCCCGGCTTCGAGCGGGCGGCGGTCGATCTGGTAGCCGCTGTCGACCGCGGGATCGAAGCTCGTGTGAAACGGGTTGTACGGGTTGGTCGCGTCGACCACGATGCGGTCCAGCCGGCTGTCGTTGTGCGCGCCCGGACCGATGGTCAGCGGCTCGGGGGCGGCCTGGTTGACCGACTGGCGATTGGTGAACGACGCCTTGCCGCGCACGTTGATCTGCGACGTCAGCCGGTAGGTCAGCGCGCTGAAGATGCTCACGCGCTGCGACGGCGTCTCGTCGTAGTTGTACGGCTGATAGTTGAAGCGATCGTCGTTGGTGAACTTGTGGTACGTGCCCGGGCTGCCGTCCTCGAGCGCGAGGTCGTGCTTGGTGCCATCGGGGTCGTAGTAGATCACGCGGCCCTGCGGCGAGGTCCCCGAGCAGTTGTCGGTGCAGCGCCCGACGCCGGGGATCGGATACCTCGAGATCGCGCGGTCCCCCGACGATACCGCGCGCTGGTCGACAAACGATCCACCGACCACGGTCGACAGCTTGCCCGACGTGCTGCCCCACGACAGGTCGTACTTCTGGGTGAAGCCATCGCCCTTGTGGAACCCACCGGTGTACACCGACGCCATCACGCCGCTGATCTCCTTGCGCGTGATGATGTTGATGACGCCGGCGATCGCGTCGGAGCCATAGATCGGGGAGGCGCCATCCTCGAGCACCTCGATGCGCTCGATGTTGCCGAGCGGGATCGTGTTGAGATCGGTCGCCGCGGTCACGCCGCTGGCCGACGACCCGTTGACCCAGCGCACGCCGTCGACCAGCACGAGCACGCGCTTGGAGCCCAGGTAGCGCAGATCGGCCTCGACCGCGCCGGCGCCGATGCCGCCGCCATCGGGCGGAAATCCGAAGTTGCCGCTCGAGTTGTACTTGCCGTTGATCGCGCCGCCCGAGACCGGCAGCTGCTGCAGGATATCGCCGACCGAGGTGAGGCCCGTGCGCTCGAGGTCCTCGCGCGACATGGTCAAGACCGGCGCCTGCTTGCCCAGCGGATCGCCGATGCGCGACCCGGTCACCACGATCACCTCGGCGCCCGGGTCGGGCACCGGCTCGGCCGCGGCCGGCGCGCCCTCGGTGGCGGGCGGCAGCGCCGCCGGGTTCGCCGGCGCCACGGGACCTGGGCTCGGCGTCGCCTCGGGCGCGGGCGGCGGCGCGGCGGGCGCCGGGACGTCGCCAGGCGCGGCGTCGGGAGATGCCGGGGCCGGCGGCACGCCTGACGGGGGCACCGCCGGCGGTGTGGCCTGCGCCAGCCGGGGCGCCGCGGGCCGCATGTGCAGCGTGGGTCCGGCGCTCGCCGTGCCTCCGGAGGTGACCAGTAGCGCGGTCAGCCCAGTGAATGCTCGAGACGAACAGCAACGCTTCATGGCACCTCGTCAGGTGCTTCTACTATGGCGTTGATAGCAAATGAAACATCTGTCTGTGAAGACAGCAGCGCGACACTGCGACGAAACATGATGGCAATCCAAGACCCACGCGCCCGCCGAGTGCCTGTCGCACGAGGTAGGCGTTTTAGCGCGGGAGGCCCTGCACGGCCGCGCACGGCCGTGCAGGGATGACGAACGCGCGACCGTCGGCGGTGCCGCGGGCCCGCCGCGCCGCGGTCACGGCACGAACACCACGCGCTCGCCGGCCTCCGCGCGCGCCGACCACGCCGTGGCCACGTCGGCGAGCGCCACCTCGCGCAGGCCGACCGCGAGCTTGCGATCCGCGAACGCCGCGACGATCTCGGGGGTCACACTGAATATCTCGGCGGTCGTACTCGCGCCCTGGCCACTGCCCAGGATCTGCAGGTTGCGCTTGCGGAGCAGCACCGAGGACAGCGCGATCTCGTCGCCCGCGGCCGAGCCGATGAGCACCCAGCGCAGCGCCCGCGACTCGGCCTGACGGTGCCTGCACAGCAAAGGCATCACCTTGGACGTCACGTCGCCCCACAGGTAGTCGAGCACGATATCGACTTCACTGGCCGCTCGCGCCACTGCCTCGACATCGCCCGCGGTGGCGGTCCAGCGCACGACCTGGTCCGCGCCCAGCGCCCGCGCCTTGTCGAGCCCGGCGGGGTCTCGGCCGACCGCGATCACCTCGCCGGCCCCCAGGTGCTTGGCGATCTGGACGGCGAGCTGGCCGGACGTGCCGGTCGCGCCCAGCACCAGCACGCTCTGCCCGGGCAGGATCGGGGCCCGCTTGGTCAACGGGACCCACGCCGAGATCGCCGGCAGCATCCCGGCGGCGATCACCGAGGAGCTCACGCCGTCGGGCACCGGCACGGCCAGCCGGTCATCGGCCAGCGCTTGCTCGGCCATCGTGCCGACCGTATCGCTGGCGCCGAAGAAGTAGATGCGCTGGCCGCTGGCCAGCCGGCCCACCCCGTCGAGCCCGGGCACCATCGGCAGCACGCCCCGGCTCGTGTAGTGCCCGCCCGACGCGGCCGACCGCACGCGAGGCGACAGCGCCGCCGCGAGCACATCGACCACGACGCCATCGCCCGGCCCTGGCTGCGCCGGCAGCTCGAATGAATCATACTGGGGGCCCTGATCGAAACTCCGGACGACTGCAGCTTTCATCGCGCGCTCCATTGGTTTGTGAGACGAACTTGTTTTAGTTCGCCCCACGAACTATGTCAAGGGTAGACATCCCCGATGGCGAACCACGACCCCGACCTCACCGACGGCCTGTTCCAGCTCTCGTTCCTGCTGCTGTCGCGGCTGACCCGGATCGCAGGGGACCATGACCTGTCGGTGGTGCAGGTCCGGCTGCTGGGCATCCTGCGCGACCGCGAGCCCGGGATGCTCGAGCTCGCCCGCTATCTCGATCTCGAGAAGTCGAGCCTGAGCGGCCTGGTCGACCGCGCCGAGAAGCGCGGCCTCGTTGAACGGATCCCGTCCACCGATGACCGGCGCGCCGCGACGATCCGCGTCACCGCGCGCGGCCGCAAGCTGACGCGTACGGTCGCCGACGCGGTGCACGCCGAGATCGACGCGCTTGCGGCGCCGCTGCCCGACGCTGACCGCAAGCGCCTGGCCGCCCTCGTCTGGCAGGTGCTACCGGCCGAGAAAAAATGAGCAGCGAGCTCGCCCGTGGGCTCACGGCGGGCGGGTCGCGACGAAGATCGCGGTTCGCCCGCCGCGCGTGCTCGTCAGGTAGAGCCGGCAGCCATCGGCCGAGACGTCGCTCGGCGAATCGAAGGCGGGGCTGTTGACCGCGGTGACCGGCGCGAGATCTGTGAACGCGGCGGTCGCGCTGGACCGCCGGGCTTGCCAGACATCGAGCTCGCCCATGCCGCCAGGCCGATCGGTCGACCAGAACAGCGTGAGCCCATCGCTCGTGATCACGGGGTCGGAGTCATTGGTCGGACCGTCAAGCTCGGCCACAGGGGCGGGGTTGGTGAACCCGCGGGTCACGCTGCCCACCGCGCGGAACACGGTATCGCCGGTGGCCATGGCGGTCCGCGTGAAGTACATCGTCGTGCCGTCTCGCGTCACGTAGGGCTGGACCTCCGAGGCGCTCGTGTTGACGTTCGGCGCCAGCCGCACGTCGGCGAAGTCGCCCGTCGGCGAACTGCGAGTCGCCTGGTAGATGTCGTTGTCGCCGAGCCCGCTCGCCCGGTACGACGCGAAGAACAGGTTCAGGCCATCGGCGGTGATCGCCGGATTATACTGATTGTCGGTATTGACATTGGCGAGCACGGTCACGTTGGCAAACCGCGCGGTCGCGCTCGCGCGGCTCGCGGTGTACAGTAGCTTCGTGCCGGTGCGCGCGCTGAAGAAGTACGCGGTCTTCTCGTCGGGCGAGAGCCGCATGCTGGCGTCCTCGAACGCCGACGCGACCCCGTCGACCAGGACCGGGTCGCCGAACGGCTTGGCCGGATCGCAGGGCGGCGGCTCGCCACCGCTGCCACCATCGACGGGCTCGTCCCCGACGCACACCCCGCTCAGCGCCCCGGATGCCGCGCCGTAGCTCTGGCCGCTGGGGCAACGGTTGTCGGCGAACGAGCAGAAGCCGTTATTCTGGCAAACTCCGTCGCTGGTGCACTGGTCCGTCCCGGCGCAGCGAAACGCGTCGACAGGACGGACGCAGCCCGAGATCAGCAAGATCACTGAAACGAGAACGCGAGGTGGCACGGCGATTCCCGCTGAGAGTATCATCCTGGGTGGCGGCGAAGTACCTGTGCTAACCTCACGATGTGCATGTGGCCGGCTCTAGCACCGAGACGGCGCGAGTGGGGAAGTATGAGATTCTCCGGCCACTCGCGGTCGGTGGCATGGCCGAGGTGTTCCTCGCCCGGGGCGACGATCCCGAGCGGCTGATCGTGATCAAGCGGCTGCGCGCGCAGCTCGCGGTCGACCCCGAGTTCGTCCAGATGTTCCTCGCCGAGGGCCGCCTCGCCTTGACGCTGCGCCACCCCAACGTCGTCGAGGTGTTCGACGTCGGCGAGGCCGGCGACGCCACGGGACAGTTCTACATCGCCATGGAGTACCTGCACGGTCACGACCTGCGCGAGACCGTGGGCCAGCTGGTCGAGCGGCACGCCACGGTGCGGCTCGATCAGGCGCTGTCGGTCGCGCGCGCAGTTGCCGCCGCACTTCACTACACGCACGAGCACGCCGGCGCTGATGGCCAGAAGCTCGGCATCGTACATCGCGACGTGTCTCCCCATAATGTGCTCCTGACCTTCGAGGGTGGGGTCAAGCTGGTCGACTTCGGGATCGCCAAGACGAACAGCCTGGAGGGCCATACCCGGACCGGCGTCCTCAAAGGCAAGGCAGCCTACATGGCCCCCGAGCAGGCGATGGGGCTGCAAGTCGACCGCCGGAGCGATGTATTCTGCCTCGGAATCCTGATGTGGGAGATGACCACCGGCCGTCGGCTGTTCCGCCGCCGCACCGAGCTCGAGACCCTGAACGCCGTGGCGCAGGCCCACCCGCCGCGGCCGTCGCGCGTCGACCAGCGCTACCCCCGCGACCTCGAGAACCTGATCATGAAGACGCTCGAGCCACTTCCGGAAGATCGATGGGCCACCGCCGGCGAGCTGATCGATGCGATCGACGAGCTCGCCCGCCGGCGCAGGGTGACGCTCGGGACCGAGCCGGTCCGGACGCTGATCGCCACCGCGTTCGCCGAGGAGCTCGCGGCATGGCGAGCGGTGCAGGCGTTCGGCATCTCGCTGGGCGATCACCTGATCGCGCGCAACGACCGCGAGACGACGCGCCCCAACGACACCGAGTACGATCCCGAGGAGCCCCGCCAGAGCCTGCCGGCCCCCGTGTTCGAGATGACGCGGCAGGAGCGGCCGGTCCGCAATCGCCGGTGGTGGTGGGTGGTCGCCGCCGCGCTGGTGGCCGCAGCCACCGTCGGGGCACTCGTGGCGCGTCATGACGGCGCGGTGCCCTCCGCCGCGCCCGCCGCGCGAACGCCGGAGCCCCTGCAGGCAGCCCCGAGCCCGCCGCCGAGCCCCGCTCCCACGCCGGCCGCGGTGCCTGCCACGGCAGGCGCCGGGAGCAGCGCGGCTGTGGCGCCGCCGCTGGACGCCCCGCCCACACCGCCGCCGGCGAGCGTCGCGACGGGAGGTGGCGCCGCGCCACCGCGCGCGCCTTCCAACCGAGCGCCCACCAGTCGCCCCCGGCCCGCGGCTCCGGATCGCAAGGCCGCTGCACCGCCGCACGCGCCGGCGCCAGCGCCGCCGCCGGTCGCGGATCCCGGTGAGCGATCGCCGGCCAAGCCGCTACCGCCGCGCCCCAGCTCGGCAGATCTCGACAAGCTGCCATGACCCGCGCGTTCGCCGCCTCGCTCGTCGTCGCTTCGCTCGTCGCCGCCTCGGTCGCGGCGCACGCCGCACCGCGTTCGCAAGTCCCGGCCGCTCCCGCCGATCACTTCGACGCGGGCAAGCGGCTGTTCGCGCGCAAGCAGTACGCCGAGGCGCTCGAGGAGTTCCGGCGCGCGATGTCGGTCGCGCCGCGTCCCGAGGTGCTGTATTCGCTCGCGCAGACCCAGCGCCTGCTCGGCGACTGCGCGAGCGCGGTCGAGAGCTATCGCGCGTTTCTCGCGGGTCAACCGGAGGAGCCGTTCGCGGAGTACGCGCGCCTCAATATCGAGCGCTGCGAGCCGCGCGGCGATGCGCCGGCGCAACCCGTCGAGGCCGCCGCGTGGTATCGCGACGCCCTGGGCGACGCGTTGCTCGGCGGTGGCCTCGTCGCAGGCGTGATCGGCACGGTGGTCTGGCGCTCCGGGCGCACCGCCGCGAGCCGGCTGGCCGATGCCCCCGATTACCAGACCTTCCTGGATCGCCGCTCGGCCGCCTCCTCGGCCGTGACCAAACAATGGATCGGCGGCGCGGCCATGATCACCGGCGGTGCGGCGATGATCGGCGGGATCGTCCATTACGTCTATCACGGCCGCGCGTCGCGCCGCGCCGTCGCGATCGGCGTCGCCGACATCGCCGGCGGCGCGATGATCACCGGCCACGCGACGTTCTGACCGCGCGAAGTCACCACCGGTCAGTCCACCCCAGACCGCGGCGCGCGCGGCGCTGGCGGCCCCGCGCGCGGTCGCCCCCGCCGGCCTGCGATGCGTGCAACCGGCAGGCAAGCAACGCATGATGGCATCCCCGCGATGACCACAGCGAAGCGCGCCGCGATCGTGTGGATGGTGGTCGCCGCAGGCCCGGCGGCGGCCCAGGACGCCGCGCACACCGACCAGGACCCAGGCGGGAACACCGAGGTGATCACGGTGACGGACTCGACGATCGAGCACCGGTGGTTCACCGGCCGCGCGCCGGTCACGGTCGTGACCCGGGCCAACCTGGCCGCGTCGGGCCGCGCGACGCTCGGCGATATCCTGCAGTCGCTGCCGGTGCAGTGCAACGCCGGCAACGCGCAGGTCAACGTACCTGCGGCTGTCCCAGCTGTTCTGAAGCGCGGGCGCCTGGTGGCGAGCGTGGCTATCGGGGGACGAGCGGCGGCGTCCCGCGGCGTGGCTTGCCCCGCGCCGCGGCGCCCGCCCGTCCGCCGCGCGCTGTCGGCGCGACCGTCGGGAGCCCCAGGCGGCGGCGCAGGCGCGACAGGTGCTCGGGCGTGATCCCGAGATAGCTGGCGACGTGGCGCGGCGCGATCACCGACTCGAGCGCGGCGTGCTGGGTGCGAAACCGGTCGTAGCGGGCCTCGGGGTCGAGGGCGAGCAGCTCGTACTCGCGCGCCGCCGTCGCGACGTAGTGCCGCTCGGTCACCCGCGCGACGAAGCCGGCCCAGGCGGGCCGGTGCGCCGCGAGCTCGCGGATCCGGCGCCACGGCACCACGGCGATCCGGCTATCGGCCTCGGCGATCACCGACGACAGCGCGGGCTCGCCGCTGATCAGATCGCTGAGCGAGCCGGTGTAGCTGCCAGGTCCTGCGAAGCCGCGCGTGACCTCGCGGCCATCCTCGAGTGGAAAGTACGCGCGGAGCAGCCCGCCCAGCACCATCCCGCACTCGACCGCGGCGTCTCCCGCGCTCAGGAACTGCACGCGAGCCGGCACCAGCCGGACCCGCGTCTCGGGGGCGAGCGGCGCCAGATCCGCCTCGTCCAGCGGCGCCGCGCGCCGCAGATACTCGACGAACGCGGCGCGCTCCACGGCGGTCAGGCGCTCCGTCGGCATCGCACCAGCTTCGCACTATCCATGTCACGCGCCAGCAGCAACCGCCGGGACCGCGTCGCGGTCACGGGCGATGCCGCCTGCCCGCCGGCGCCCAGCGAGTCACTCCCGACAAGCTGGTTTCTCTGACGCCGCGTGATGGACGCGTGTTGCGCCGGTACGCCGCGCAACTTGTACCGTTCAAACTGCGATTGTACCGACCACGGCAGCGTCGCGGCGGCGCGATGCACCGCGTCGGGTGTCGCCGTGCTCGATCTTCGTGCTTGCCCCGTGTAGCCTGCGGCCGGCCGGAAGCGTCGCGAACCACATCGGGTTCGCCGCGCTGGCGCCGCAATCCCGTCCTTTGCCCGCGGAGGCTTTGTCATGAGAGCGCTCTCACTACCATCTTCCTGGAAGCCAACGATCCTGTCCTGCATCGCCGCGCTGGTGGTCCCGGCGGCGGCCGCGGCGCAGAGCCTGCCACCCGCCACCCAGGTGGCCGGCCAGATCAACGCCGGCTGGAACCTCGGAAACTCGCTCGAGGCCACCGGCGGCGAGACCGCGTGGGGCAATCCCGCGGTCACCCAGCAGCTCATCAATGGCGTGAAGGCGGCGGGCTTCAACGCCGTGCGGATTCCGTGCGCCTGGGATGGCCACGCGGATCAGACCACGCTCCAGATCGATCCGGCCTGGATGGCCCGGGTCAAGCAAGTGGTGGATTACGCGATCGGCAACGGCATGTACGTGGTCCTCAACATCCACTGGGACGGCGGCTGGCTCGAGGACCACCCGGTGTTCGCGCTGCAGACCGCGGTCAACACGAAGCAGCGCGCGTACTGGACCCAGATTGCCACTCAATTCAAGACCTACGACGAGCACCTGCTGTTCGCGGGCACCAACGAGGTGCACGCCGACTTCGGCACGCCCACGGCCGAGAACATCACCGTGCAGCAGTCCTACAACCAGACCTTCGTGGACGCGGTGCGCGCGACCGGCGGCAACAACGCGTCGAGGACCCTCGTCGTGCAGACCTACAACACGAACATGCAGCACGGCCTGAACTTTTTCTCGCCGCCGACCGACACCGCGGCCAGCCGGCTGATCGTCGAGACGCACTACTACGATCCCTATGACTTCACCCTGAACCCCACCGGGAGCTGCCTGTTCTGGGGCGCACCGTTTCCGACCCAGAGCGCGTGCACCTGGGCGTACGAGAGCTACGTGACCGACCTGTTCAGCCAGGTCCGCGCGAAGTGGGTCGACCAGGGCATCCCGGTCATCATCGGCGAGTACGGCGTGGCCACGCGGCAAAACCTCAGCCTCGACGCCAGGAATTACTGGCTCGAGTACATCAACCGGACCGCGGCCGCCAATGGCATCAAGACGTTCTACTGGGACAACGGCGCGTCCCCCGCGCAGGCCAACGGGTTCGCCCTGGTCGCCCGCAGCAGCGCGGCGGTCGTCGACCAGGCGGCCCTGGACGCCATCATGCGGGGCGCCGGTGTCGGCAATCCCAATGTTCAATACACGGTCACGACCAGCGTGACTGGCGCGGGCACGGTGACCCGCAGTCCGGCGAGCCCCACGTACGCCGGCGGAACGTCGGTGACGCTCACCGCCGCGCCGGCCGCCGGCTTCGACTTCGCCGGCTGGACCGGCGCGCTCGCCGGCGTGACCAACCCGGCCACGCTCAAGGTCCTCGGCAACACCGCCGTCGTCGCCAACTTCATCCCACACGGCTCGGGCGGCAGCGGCACGATCCTCCGGCAATACTGGCTCGGCGTGACCGGCGCGACGATCGCGAGCTTGACCTCGAGCGCCGGCTACCCCGACAGCCCGACCGGCAGCGAGCAGCTCACACAGCTCGAGGGGCCGACCAACACGGCAGACAACTACGGATCCCGCATCCGGGGCTACGTCCATCCGCCGATCTCGGGCGCCTACACGTTCTGGATCGCCAGCGACGACAGCGGCGACCTCCTGCTCAGCGCGAGCGACGACCCGGCCGGCGCCACGCGGATCGCGTTCGTCGACGGCTGGACCAACCCGCGCGAGTGGACGAAGTACCCATCGCAGATCTCGGCCACCGTGAACCTCGTCGCCGGTCAGAAGTACTACATCGAGGTGCTCCAGAAAGAGGCGGGCGGCGGCGATGGCGTCGCCGTCTCCTGGCAAGGCCCCGGCATCGCGCAGGCCGTGATCGCCGGAACGTATCTCTCGCCGTTCGTCGTCCCGGCCGCCACGAGCCAGTCGCTGACGGTCGCGGTCACGGGCACGGGCACGGGCACGATCACGTCCTCGCCGGGGGGCATCAGCTGCGGCACCACGTGCACGGCGAGCTTCGCCGCCGGCGCGGCCGTGACGCTGACCGCCACGGCCGCCAGCGGCTCGACGTTCGCCGGCTGGGCCTCCGGCTGCACCGGCACGGGCACCTGCACGGTGCCGATGAGCGCGGCGCGCTCGGTGACCGCCACGTTCAACGCGGTCGGTGGCGGCACCACGACGCCGTGCGCCAACCCCGTCACCTTCACCGGCAACACCGGCAACTTCAACACCACCGGCGCGGTCTGCTATCGCACCAGCGCCACGATCAATGGGTGGGGCTGCTCGAACTTCGATGGCCGAACGGTCTCGGTAGGCGGCGCCGTGCTGACCTGCGGCCAGCTGCCGCTGACCCGCGCCGCCGACGGCTTCACCTACTTCACGATCACGGCCGGCGCGTTCCCGTGGGCCGCGCTGTTCTACTGGTAGGCCTGGCCGCGGCTGCCGCGCCGTCTGAGCCCTCGGACGATCATCGCGCGCCGAGATCGTCATCTGCCTAGCAAAACCAGGCGCGCCCGTGAGCGAACGACGTGGGCACGGGCGCACACGTGATCGAATAAACAATGACGCTTTATGTTATGCTGGAGAAACCGCCGTCCGCGAGGCAGTGATGGCCTCGCTGGCTTGACGCCTGTTGCACCAGCTGAAAGATTGGCCGTCGCACGAAGTAGTAAACAAGGACGGCAATATGTCATGTTCGCGTCGTCTCGCGTTCGCAGGTGCTCTGTTCACGGTGGCCTGCTCTGATCCACAGCACGCCGGCGCGCCGAATGGCGGCGATGGCGGCCCGCCCGACTCGCCCCCGGCGCAGGTCAGCTTCGGCACCGGCGGTACCTGGGCCCTCGACGAGGGCCACGGCGTGACCGCGAGCGATGACGCGCTGCACGGCGCACCGGCGTGGACCGTCGGCAAGCTCGGCACCGCGCTCCACCTCGACGGCGCCGCGGACTTCGTCGCGACCACGCAGCCCGCGCTCGATGGCAGCAAGAGCTTCTCGGCAGCGGCGTGGGTCCAGCTCGATCGGCTCGACGCAGCCGCGACGATCCTGGCGCTCAACGGCGCCCACGTCGCCGGCTTCGCGCTCGGCTACGTCGCGGCGGCGCCGGACCAGCCCGGCGGCTTCGCCGCCAGCTTCGCCGCGAGCGATGCCGATGACGCCGCCGTGGCGCGCGTCGTCGCGCCGTTCGCGCCGGTGGCCGACGTCTGGTACCACGTCGCGGCCACCTACGACGCGGCGGCCCACGCCGCGGTCCTCTATGTCGACGGCCGCAAGGTGGCCGAGGCCAGCGTCGCGGCGACGTTCGCGGCGCCGGGCGCCACCACGATCGGACGAGGCCTGGCCGCGGGCGCCCCGGCCGGGTTCTGGCCCGGCACGCTCGACGAGCTCCAGCTGGTCGACGCGGTGTGGTCGCCGGGCGACGTCGCCGGCGTGCGCGCCCGGGCGAGCTCGATCACGCCGGTGCGCCCGCCCGCGGTGCCACTGGTCGTCAATAACCCCTACGCCAACGTGTGGATGGCGACCGACGCCGCGCCCGGCCACTGGCCGACGTTCTGGACCGGCGCGGTCAAGGCGATCACCGGCTTCGTGCGCGTCGACGGCACGCCGTACGTGTTCCTCGGCGCGCCGGGCGGAGGCCTGCCGCTCGCCCGCCAGCTCCAGCTCGAGATCACCGCCACGCAGTCGCGCTACGTGTTCGCCGCGGGCGGCGTGAACCTCTACGTCAACTTCATCGCACCGGTCGATGGCGCTGATCTGCAGAAGCTCTCGGTGCCGTTCGGCTACATCCAGGTCCAGGCGGTCTCGACCGACGGCGTCCCGCACGCCACCAGCTTCTACCTCGACATCTCCGGAGAGTGGGCGCACGGCGATACCGGCACGCCGATCGCGTGGAGCCGCGAAGCGCTGCCCGCGCCGCTGGCGACCACCGCGTTCGCCGCGCGTCCGGTCAGCCCGGGCGCGCCGCGCGAGGCTTCCGAGTTCGCCGCGTGGGGCACCGCGGTGTTCGCCACCGCGTCCTCCGACGTCCTGTCGCAAGCCGGCGGCGACGGCGTGGTGCGCGGCGCGTTCATCGCCGGCACCCCGCTCGACGGCACCGTCGACGCCGGGCAGCCGCGGGCGATCAGCGATCGCTGGCCGGTGTTCGCCTATCAGGCCGACCTCGGCATGCTCGGCGGCGTGCCGAGCGCGCCGCGCGTGTTCGCGATCGGCAACGTGCGCCAACCGGCCGTGCGCTACCTCGACGCCGACGTCCCGCCGCTGTGGCAGGCGTACTGGCCGTCCTGGCAGGCGATGCTCGGCGACGCGCTCGCCGACGCGGCGAGCGGCGGCGTGGTCGCGCGCGCCAACGCGCTCGATCGCAAGATCGCGCCCGCCGCCGTGGCCCTGGGCGGCGCGCACTACGCCGCGCTGTGCGCGCTGGCGCTGCGCCAGGCGTTCGCCGGCACCGAGCTGGTCGGCAGCGCCAGCGACCCGTGGCTCCTCATGAAGGAGATCTCGTCGAGCGGAAACCTGCAGACCGTCGACGTGGTGTATCCGGCGATGCCGGCGTTCCTCTACGTGAGCCCGCTGCTCGTGCGGCTCCTGGTCACGCCGGTCCTCGAGTACGTTGAGTCGGGCAACTGGCCGCTGCCGTTCGCGCCCCACGACCTCGGCGCGGCGTACCCCAACGCGAGCGGCCACAACGACGGCGGCGGCGAGAACATGCCGGTCGAGGAGTCGGCCAACATGGTGCTGATGACCGCGGCCTACGCCGGCGCCGCGCCCGGCAGCGACACCACCGCCTACCTGACCGCGCACTACGCCACGCTCAAGGGCTGGGCCGATTACCTCGTCGCCAATGCCCTCGACCCGGAGAATCAAAACCAGACCGACGATTTCACCGGCTTCATCGCCCATAGCTCCAACCTGGCGCTCAAAGGCATCCTCGCGATCGGCGCGATGGGCCAGATCGCCCGCACGGTCGGCAACACGGCCGACGCCGATCACTACGATCAGGTCGCGCACGACTACATCGTCCAGTGGTCGGGGTTCTCGCAGGACACCGCGACCACCCACCTGCGGCTCGCCTACGACGCCCCCCAGGATACCTGGAGCCTCAAGTACAACTCCTACCCCGACCGCCTGCTCGGGCTCGGCCTCATCCCCGCGGCGACGCTGGCCGAGGAGACTGCCTGGTACGTGCAGCAGCGCGCCGAGTACGGATTTCCCCTCGACAACCGCCACACCTACACCAAGGCCGACTGGGAGCTGTGGACCGCCGCCGGGGTCGCCGATCCGGCGCTGCGCCAGCAGATCATCGACGCGGTCTACCACTTCGCCGATCGCACGCCGCAGCGCGTCCCGTTCACCGACTGGTACGACACCGAGGGTGGCACGCAGACCGGATTCCTCGCGCGGCCGGTGATCGGCGGGGTGTTCTCGCTGATGACGTTGCCGCGGTAGGCGGTCACGCGATCGCGGCGACCAGCGCACGCACGGTCTCGATGTCGGTCCGCGTCTCGCCTGCGCTCATGCCCAGCGCGGCGGCCACGGGGTAGCGCATCGCCGACGCCAGGCGCCGCTTCGCCGAGGCGTGGAACTCGCGCGCCCCCGTCGCGTCGCGCAGCGCCGCGATGTTGCCGGGCGCGATGCCGGCGCCCGGCATCACGGTGATCCGCGCGCCGGCCTGGCCGACCAGCGCGGCGATCCGCGACGCGCCGGCCACGGCGCTCGCCAGGCCGCCCGAGGTCAGCACGCGCTCGAAGCCGAGGTCGATCAGCGCCTCCAGCGTCGCGGCGCGGTCGGCCACCAGGTCGAACGCGCGGTGGAACGTCACGCCCATGCCGCGCGCCGCGGCGACGAGGCGGCCGCACGCGCGGCGATCGACCTCGGCCTCCGGCGTCAGCGCGCCGACCACCACGCCGTCGCAGCCCAGCGAACGGCAGTGCGCGATGTCGCCCTGCATGGCCGCGAGCTCGGCGTCGTCGTAGACGAAGTCGCCGGCGCGCGGCCGGATCAAGACGTAGAGCGGAATCGCGATGGTCCTGCGCGCCAGGACGATCGTGCCGTGCGAAGGCGTCACGCCGCCTTCGTCGAGGCTCGCGCACAGCTCGACCCGGCCCGCGCCACCGGCCTGCGCGGCGGCGGCCGAAGCCACCGAGTTCGCGGCGACCTCCAGCAGCGCCACGATCAGTAGGTGCTCTTGCCCGGGATCAGCGCGTCCTGCTTGCCCGCGTCGCAGACCGCGTACGAGAAGCCCTTCTGGATCGCCCACGCGCCGACCACGCCACGCTTGTCCATCGCCAGAAACCCGACCTGCAGATCCTTGGTCTCCGGCTTGCGGCGAAGGATGCGTTCGACCGCCTCGCGGCAGGCGTCTTCCGGCGAGCGACCCTGCCGCATGAGCTCGACGACGAGGAAGCTGCCGACGTTGCGGATCACCTCCTCACCGACGCCGGTCGAGGTGGCGCCGCCGACGTCGCTATCGACGTAGAGGCCCGCGCCGATGATCGGACTATCGCCGACCCGGCCGTGCAGCTTCCACGCCATGCCGCTCGTCGTGCAGGCGCCGGACAGATTGCCCTTGGCGTCGACCGCGAGCATGCCGATCGTATCGTGGTTCGCCGCGCCGCCCGGCTTGCCACCCGGGCCGGCCTGGTAGGTCTTGACCTCGCTGTTGACCACCGGCTTGTACTTCGCTGTCTTGAGCCACTCGCGCCACGCGGTCTCCGACTCGGGGGTCAACAGCTCCTCGCGCGGGAAGCCCTGCTCGAGTGCGAACTGCAGCGCACCGTCGCCGACCAGCAGCACGTGCGGCGTGCGCTCCATGACCCGGCGAGCCACCGAGATCGGGTGGGCGATGTGCTCGATGCCGGCCACGGCGCCGCAGTTGCCTCGCTCGTCCATGATGGAGGCGTCGAGCGTGACCTTGCCGTCGCGATCCGGGTACCCGGCGCGGCCGACGCTGTGGTTATGCAGGTCGGCCTCCGACACGCGCACCCCCTGCTCGACCGCGTCGAGCGGACGGCCGCCGCTGGTCAGCACCTTCCAGGCGACCTGGTTTGCGGCCACGCCGAAATCCCACGTCGAGCACACACGCGGCACCACGCCTGCCCCGGCCCCGCCACCGCCAGGACTTGGCTTCTTGGCGAAGCTGGTCGCGGTCAACGCCATGCCCGACGCGAGCGTCGCACCCTGGAGAAAACGTCTGCGATTCATGGACTCCTCGACAAACAGCGCGCGGTTCGCGCCGCGGCCGACCATCGCACGGGTCGCGCGGTGCTGGCCACTCGATCGACCCGCGGCTAGCGAATCACCTTGCCGTCGGCGTCGACGACCTTCAGGTCGCCGAGCCCGAGCTCGCGGATCGGCGCCTCGATCTTCTTGAGGTCGCCGACGATCACCCAGGTCATCGCCGTGGGCGACAGCGCCGTCGCGGCCTTGGTGAGCTGATCGACGGTCAACGAGCTCACCTTGGTCGCGCGCAGCTGGGGGTAGTCGTCCGGCCGGCCGTACAGCGCCAGCTCGCTGAGCGTGCCGAGCACCGCGTCGCCGGTCTCGTACGCCCCGGGCAGCGTGCGGATGTTGGTCGACTGGATCTTCGCGAGCTCCTCCGGCTTGGCCGGCGCCTTGCCGGTGACGTACTCGGCGACCTCGCGGCGGAGCTCCTTGATCGCCTCGACCGTCTTGTCGATCTGGACCGGCGCGCTCGCGATCCACGGCCGCGGACCGACGCCGCCGATGACCTGGGAGAACGACGCGTAGGCCCAGTGCTTGGCCTCGCGCAAGTTCATGTTGAGCCGCGAGCTGAACTCGCCGCCCAGCACGCCGTTGGCGGTCTCGAGCTCGATCGCCCCCGGATCGGTGCTCGGGGCGACCAGCTCGCCGACCACGATCGTGGCCTGGCTCGCGCCCGGCTGATCGACGAGCACGACGCGCGGTCGCGTGGGTCGCGCGACCGCGGGCAGCGCGATGTGCGGCACCGGCGAGCTCGGCGCCTTCCAGCCCGCGAACGCCTTCTCGAGCTTGGGCGTCAGCTCGGCGAGATCGGTATCACCGATGACGAGCAGCGTCGCGTTGTCGGGCCGGATCCAGTCGGTCAGCCACTGGACCAGGTCGTCGCGTGAAAGCGCGGTGATGCCAGCCTCGGTGCCGGTGCCGGTGCGCGCGATGCCATACGGATGATCCGGGCCGTAGAGCGCGGGCCCCAGCAGGCGGCTCGCGAGGACGTTGGGCCGCGCCTTCTCCTGCTTGAGACTTGCCAGCCACTGACCGCGCACGCGCTGGAGCTCCTGGTCGTCGAGCCGCGGCCGCAGCACCACGTCGGACAGCAGCGCCAGCGAGTCGTCGAGCCGCGGCTTCATCGCCGACAGCTCGATGCGCGCGAGGTCGAGCGTGCCGGACGTCTCGATCACCGCGCCGAGCGCGTCCTTGCGCGCGGCGTACGCCAGCGAGTCGTAGGCCCCGGCGCCCTCCTGGAGCATGCGCAGCGCGAACCCCGCGGTGCCGGCTTTGCGGCGGTGATCCGACGCGTAGCCGGCCCCCTTGAACTCGAGGCTCATCTGCACGACCGGCAGACCGCGGCGCTCGGCGAGCACGACCTTCACGCCGTTGCTCAGCGTGGCGCGCGCGACCGCGGGGAAGCGCAGCGGCGGGAAGTTGTCGATCACCGGCACGCCGGCCGAGCGATCGACGCCCTGGGCCAGCGCCTTGAGGTTCTTGGCCGCCGGCGGCACGGTGGTCGGCGGCAGGTCCGCCACCGGCGGATCCTCGACCAGCGGGATCCGGTCGCCAGGATTGACCGCCAGCGTGAACGCACCGCGGCGCAGCCACTTGGCGGCGAGGTCCTTGAGCTGGGCGGGCGTCGAGCTCTGGTACGTGGCGAGCTGGGCGCGGTAGCACGTGGGGTTGCCGGCATAGGTCTGGCACTCTGCGAGCACGTCGGCCTTGCCGCCGAACCCGCCGATCCGCTCGACGCCGCGCACGAAATTCGCGACCAGGCTCGCGCGCGCCTGGTCGAGCTCCGCCGCGGTCGGCCCGTCGGCGATAAGCTTCGCGAGCTCCTCCTCGATGATCGCCTCGACCCGCGCGGCGTCGCCCCCGGCCTTGACGTCGGCCTGGACGATGAACAGCCCGCCGATCTCCAGGTCGGCCAGCGACGACGACACCCGGTCGACCAGCTTGTCGACGTGCACCAGCCGCTTCTGGAGCCGCGACGACTGCGAGGAAGCGAGCACGCGACTGAACAGCTCGAACCGCGCGGCCTCGGTCGTCCCGAACGGCGGCACGTTCCAGACCTTGTAGATCCGGGTCTGCGGCACGTTGTCGGTGATCACCGCGCGCGTCGCCGCGGTCCGCGGCGCGACCTGGGGCGCTAGCTTGGCCAGGCTCGCCGACGGCGAGATATCGCCGAAGTAGCGCGTCACCTTGGCCTTGGCGGTCGCGAGATCGATGTCGCCGGCGAGCACCAGCACCGCGTT
>Ga0302299_10000498_pt1 | contig 21401 bp, 16 predicted proteins | sample III_Fen_N3_4_FD_198795 | JGI IMG/M metagenome (GOLD analysis project Ga0302299, IMG submission 198795) | Peat permafrost microbial communities from Stordalen Mire near Abisko, Sweden - III_Fen_N3_4 | ecosystem: Environmental > Terrestrial > Soil > Wetlands > Permafrost | place: Sweden: Abisko... | reverse complement strand
CCGCCTGATCGCGGCTGTGGAACACGCTCACGCCGCTGGACGTCTCGAACCCGAGGTACACGTCGTCATTGAAGCTGTCGAGCGACAGGCCGCTCGACGTGTTCGACGCCGCCCCGATCGACACCGCCGGCCCCCACGTCGTGCCGAAGTCGCTCGTCTTGCGCAGCACCACCTCGCCCGAGGTCAGCTCCAGCGCCGCGTACGCCGTGCCGACCTCGCCCGTCCCGACCGCGATCTGCGAGATCTCGAGCGCCGGGCCGCCCGCCTGCGCGGTCAGATCGAACGGCGTCGAGAACGTCAGGCCGCGATCGGTGCTGATCGAGAACAACCCGCTCGAGCCACACGGGAACACCGCGTAGATCCGGCCATCGCTATCGACCGCAACCTTGTGCGTCGCGCTGGCGACGCCCGTCGTGCAGTTGCTCAGCCCGCCGCTGATCAGCACCGCCGGCGTCGTCGCGTACACCTCCGCCAGGCAGCTCGCGTCGCAGCCATCGCCGCTCACCGTGTTGCCGTCGTCGCACTCCTCACCCCGGCTGAACTGGACCAGCCCGTCGCCGCAGCGCTCGATCTTGCAGCTGTGACCGCAGCCGTCGTCGTCGGCGGTGTTGCCGTCGTCGCACTCCTCACCGGCGTCGAGGATGCCGTCGCCGCACGCCGGGGTCGTGCAGTCGTTGCGGCAGCCGTCGTTGTTGTTCGTGTTGCCGTCATCGCACTGCTCGACGCCCGCGTCGACGAAGCCATCGCCGCACAGCGCGACCACGCACGTGTTGAGGCAGCCGTCGGTGTTGCTCGAGTTGGCGTCATCGCACTGCTCGACCCCGAGCTCGACGAAGCCATCGCCGCAGCTCGCCGCCGCGCACGTGTTCAGGCACGCGTCGTTGTTGCTGTTGTTACCGTCGTCGCACTGCTCGACCCCGAGCTCGACGAAGCCATCGCCGCACAGCGCCACCACGCACGTGTTGAGGCAGCCGTCGGTGTTGCTGGTGTTACCGTCGTCGCACTGCTCGACCCCGAGCTCGACGAAGCCATCGCCGCAGTTCGCCGCTGCGCACGTGCTCAGGCACGCGTCGTTGTTGCTGTTGTTACCGTCGTCGCACTGCTCGACCCCGAACTCGACGAAGCCATCGCCGCAGCGCGCCGCCGCGCACGTGTTCAGGCACGCGTCGGTGTTGCTGTTGTTACCGTCGTCGCACTGCTCGACCCCGAGCTCGACGAAGCCATCGCCGCAGCGCGCCGCCACGCAGGTGTCGAGGCACGCGTCGGAGTTATCGGCGTTGCCATCGTCGCATTGCTCGACCTCGGACTGCACCACGCCATCGCCACAGCGCGCGGTCATGCAGTTATTGAGACAGCCGTCGGTATTGACGTTGTTGCCGTCATCGCACTGCTCGCTGCCTTCGACGATGCCATCGCCGCAGGTGGTCACGCCGGCGATCGTGATCGTCACCACGGCCACCGCGGACGCCAGCATGCCGTCCGACGCCTGATAGCTGAACGAGTCGCTGCCGACGTAGTGGCTGGTGGGGGTGTAGGACAGGTCCGGGGGCACGCCGGCCACCGTGCCGTGCGCCGGCTGGGTCACGATCGCGTACGTCAGCTCCGCGCTGTCGACATCGCTCGCCACGAGCTTCACCGCCACGCCCTGGTCCGCGTTGGTCGACACCTGGACGTCGGAGGCCACCGGCGCGTCGTCGACCGGCAACACCGTGATGTCGACCGGCACCATCAGGGCGTTCTTGCCGTCGGAGATCGTCACCGTGAGGGTGTCCGGACCGTTGTAATTCTTGGCCGGTACATAGGTGAACGTCGGCCCGGTGCCGGTCAGATCGCCGTGCGCCGGCGCCGTCGCCGTGTACGTCAGCGTCGTGGTCTGGGCATCGACCGCGGTGGCGTCGACCGTCGCGGACCCGTCCTCGGGGAGGGTGACGACGATCCGCGGGGTCACCAGCTTCGGCGGTGTGTCCTTGATGCCGTTGTCGCCGCACGCAACGAGTCCTAGACACACCGCGAACCACGCGCCTGTTCTCATCATGATGGCGCTCGGGTAGCTCGACCGGTTACCCAGGAAGCGTCGGGTAGCGCTGGGGTAGTTTTCGGTGAGGACCACGACGACGAGCGCGGCGGGCTGCCGACGCCGCAGGTCACCGCCCGGCGACGGTGATCGCCACGGTCGCCACGTTGGACGCGAGCACGCCATCGGAGGCCTGGTAGGTGAACGCATCGGCGCCGGCGTAGCTTGGGTCCGGCGTGTACACGAGGTCCGGCGGCGCGCCGGCGAGCGTGCCGTGGGTCGGCTGGGTCACCACGGCGTACGAGAACGCCGCGCTGTCGACATCGCCGGCCACGAGCACGATCGCCACGCCCTGGTCCGCCGGGGTCGAGATCGCGACGTCCGCGACGACCGGCGCGTCGTCGACCGGCGTCACCGTGATGTCGACCGGCACGGTCAGCACGTTGCTGCCGTCGGAGATCTCCATGTCGAGCGTGTCGGGACCGTGGTAGTTCTTGACCGGCCGGTACGCGAACATTGGCCCGGTGCCGGTCAGCACGCCGTGCGCCGGCGCGCTCGGCTCGTACGTCAGCTTCGTGGTCTGGGCGTCGGTCGCCGTCGCGTCGATCGTCGCGGTCCCGTCCTCGGGGACCGTGATCACGATCCGCTGCACCACCAGCACGGGTGCCGTGTCCTGGAGGACGTTGCCGCCGCACGCGACAGCGCCGACCCACACCGCGAGCAAGCCGCGCTTTCTGATCATGATGGTGATACGCTGGCTCGGCCGGTTACCCGAGAACGTGGGGTAGCGGTGGGGTAGCTGGCACGATAGAATCAGACGACGTCGACCGAGTCTTGCTGGCTCTCGATCACGCGGCGACCATCGAGCGTGAGGCGCCAGCGCAGGCCGCGACGCGACAGCTCGGCGGTATACACCGAGTCGACGTACAGCCGTCGCGCCAGGGCGGCGGCGAGCGCCGCCGCGATCAGCAGTGGTAACAGCAACGCATAGTCGCCCGACAGCTCGCACGCCAGCACCGCACCCGTGAGCGGCGCGTGCGTGGTGGCGGCCATCGCGGCGGCGAGCCCGACGAGCGCGTAGGTCGACGGTGAGCTGATCGCGCCGCCCAGAGCGGCATGCAGGCCGCACGCGTAGAGCGCACCCACACAGCCACCGATCAGCAGCGTGGGCGTGAACGCGCCGCCCGGATTGCCCGAGCCGACCGAGACTGCGGTGGCGACGGGCTTGGCGATCACCAGCCAGACCACGACCGCGACCGCGAGCTTGCCGTCGAGCAGCGCCGCGAGCGGCTCGAAGCCATTGCCCGCCACCAGCGGCAGCCCGACGAGGATCGCGCCGCAGCCGAGGCCACCGAGCGCGGGCCGCCACGGTACCTGCAGCTTGCGCCAGCGCCGATCGACCGCGCCGAGCAGGCGGAGAAACCCCACGCCGATCGGCGCCGCCACCAGCCCCAGGCCCGCGAACGCGACGAGCTCGACCGGCGAGCCCAGCGCGAACGCCCGCACGCCGTACAGCGGCGCACCGCCGATCACGTGGCGCGTCGCGACCGTCGCGATCACCACGGCGATCAGCATGGGCACGATCGCCTCGAGCACGACCACGCCGGTGACGATCTCGACGACGAACAGCACCGCGGCGACCGGCGCGTTGTAGGCCGACGCGAACCCCGCGGCGACGCCGGCGGCGAGCACGATGCGCGCGGTCACGTCGTCGAGCCGGAACACCCGGCGCGCCGCCTCGCCGGCCGCGGCGCCGAACTGGATCAGCGGGCCCTCGCGGCCGAGCGAGTTGCCCGAGGCGATCGCCAGCCACGACGCGAACGCCTGCAGCACGCTGCGGGTCACCGGCACGCGGACCCGGCCGAGCACGATCGCCTCCATCACGAAGCCGACCCCGGCGCCCTCGCGGACCCGCGCCGCGAGCCGCAGGACGACCCCGACCAGGAGGCCGCCGATCGCAGGCAGCGCGAGCCGCTCCCACGCCGGCGCCGCGTCGATCATCGCGACGATGCCAGCGCCGCCGAGCAGCCGACCCACCGCCGAGAGGCTGCCGCGAAACGCGATCGCGAACCCCGCGACGACCGCGGCGACGCCGCCCACCGCGAGCCAGCGCCGCCACCAGACCGTGGTCGGCCCGGTCACTTGGACGGTGGCAGGTTGGATCGCGCGCCGCCTCCGCCGAGGCCACCGATCGCCGGCAGGCTCGGCCACAGCAGGTGGTAGGTCCGCAGGCTGAGCAGGAGCAGCGCGTACTCCTGCAGGTCGCCACCGGAGTCGCGCAGCACCGAGAAGTTGAAGTCTACCAGCGCCAGCGCGTCGCTGACCACCGAGACCAGCTCGTCGATCGAGGGCGGCTTGGCCTGGTGGTCGGACGCCATCGCGGTCAGCCGCGCACGCAGGCCCTCGAAGATCGGCTGGATCCGGACGTGGAGCGCCGCCACCCGGTTCGGCTTGATCCACGCCAGCAACATCCCGGCGAGCTGGCGGCAATCGCCCGCCATCGCCTCGGCGCCCATCGCGGGCTCGACCAGGCCGATCATCGCTGGCATCACCATGCGGGTCGCCGCCGAGCCCTTGAATAGCAGCGCGTTGGGCGAGATGTTGTTGTGCGCCATGCCGTGCTCGTGGAGCGCGCCGACCTGGCGGATCACCACGAAGCCGAGCGACAGCGCGCCGTCGATGTGGAGATCGAGCTCGCCGAGCCGGTCGCCGAACCGGGGCTCGTCGACGTACTCGCTGAACAGCAGCAGCGACGACGTCGGGTCGTCGTAGATCACCTTGTGCAGCGACGTCAGGAGCCCCTGGCGTACGCGCCGCAGCGTCGGCCAGAAGTGCTGCTGCCAGTTGGCGACGAACGCCCGCGGGTCGGCGATCTGGTTGAGATCGATGACCGTGACCAGCTTGGGGAAGATGTTGGCGTCGGGGAACTGGCCGCTCTCGACGAGCTCGGTCAGCGGCGCCGCGAGGAAGATCGGATGGCCGCGCACCCGGCCCAGGCTGCGCTCGACGGCGTAGCCCCAGTTGTAGACCGCGCGCTCGGCGGCCTCGACGATCTCGCGGGTGATCGTCGGATCCTGCACGATCACCACGTCGTGGTTCTTGGTCTTCTCGCTGCGCGACTTGCGCGTCGGCCGATCGTCGGGCAGCTCGCGCAGGACGCCGCGCAGCAGCTGCACCACGGCCTGGATCGACGGAAACCGCAGCGTGGGATCGCGCTCGATGCAGCCCTCGATCACGCTGCGCAGCACCTGCGGGAAGCCGTCGGGGTAGAACACCTTGCTCTTGCCGCCCACCACGACGCCCTCGGCGATCCGGATCAGCAGCGCCCACATATCGTCGGCCGGGCCATACAGCAGCTGATCGGTGAACAGGCCGTGCAGCGCGCCGCCGATCGCGTAGATATCGAGCGCGGTGTTGATCGGCGAATCCATCAGCGCCTGATCGATCGTCTCGGGCGCCACCGACCAGCCCGGCGAGCCGAACACCCGGCCCTTGTAGTAGCCGCGGTAGGTCTGGGCGCCGAGGTCGTCGAGCGACATCGCCAGATCGAAGTCGAACACCGTGGCGACGTTGGCGCCCTCGTCGACCAGGATGTTGCGCAGCGTGAAGTCGCGGTGGATGAGGCGCGCGGCGTGGAGCGTGGCGAGCCCCTCGAGCGCCTGGACGAGCAGCTTGGTGCGCGCGCGCGGCGTGAGGTTGTGCTTGGGGATCGCCTCGAGCAGCGTCATCCCCATGCGCGGCGTGATGAACAGATAATTATCGGCGATCGGCGCCGAGACGTAGGTCGGCAGGATGTTCGGGTGCTCGATCGCCGCGATCCGCGCCATCGCGGCGAGGTTGTTGTGGTGATCGCGACGGGTCACCTCGTCGGTGCGGAGCTGGAACAGGTAGTTGGCGTGGAACACCTTGCCGACCACCGCCTCGACCACGCCGGTGTTGTCGTCGCGGCGCTCGAGCTCGTAGACCGCGCCCATGCCGCCGTTGGACAGGTGCTTGCCGAGCGTCCGATAGAGATATCGGTTGTAGCGAAACACGACGCCGGGCTTCGTCAGATCGTCGGACTTGAAGGTCCCGATCGACGTCGTTTCGCCCCAGTCGGTCATCCTGCCCGGCAGACTGTACGCTGACGGGGCTCACCCAGGCAACCGGACGTCAGGTCAACCTCCTGATATCCCTTGCAAGTCCGCGGTGGCCACGCCGCGGCGCACCACCGGGCGGTGTCTTGTCGCAGCGCCGCCCCGCGGATGCAGTCGCGGCATCGATATGGTACCCACCGACTGCGCTTTCATGCTCGAGCATCGCCTTGCCAAGCTCGCCGCCGCCGCGACATTCGTGCTGCTCGTCATTGGCGGCACGGTGAACCCCACCGGCTCGAGCCTGGCGTGCCCCGAGCCCACGCTGGTCTGCCACGGTCAACTATTTCCTCCCATGGTCGGAGGCGTGCTGTACGAACACGGGCACCGGCTCGCCGCCATGACGGTCGGCCTCCTGCAGATCGCCCTCACGCTCACGCTGCTGTTCCGCCGCTCCGCGCTGCGCCGGCTCGGCTGGACCTTGCTCGGCCTGGTGATCGCGCAGGGCGCGCTCGGCGCGATCACGGTCGGCTACAAGCTCCCCTGGTTCGTGTCGACCGGGCACCTGCTGCTGGGCATGAGCTACTTCGCCACGCTGATCTACACCGCGTTTCGCACCCGGCCCGCGGCGACGGTCGTCGAGCTCGACCGCCACGCGCGGCTGCGCGACGAGCTGGGCTCCGCCCGGCGCTGGATCGCGGTCGCCTGCGGCTTCGTGTTCGTCCAGCTGCTGCTGGGCGCGCTGGTCCGCCACCTCGGCGCGGCCATGGTGTGCCTCGGCATGCCGAGCTGTACGCGCGACGGGCAGTGGTGGCCCGAGGCCTGGGTCCAGGATGTCCACATGATCCATCGCGGGTTCGGCGGCGTCGTCGCGGTCGCCACGACGATCGCCGCGGTGCAGGTCTTCCGGCGGGCGCGGTCGTGGGGCGCGCTGCGGCTGCTCGCGCTGATCGCGCCGGCGCTCGTCCTCGTTCAGGTCGCGCTCGGCGTGCTCACCGTGCTCACGCTGCGCGCGGTGCCGCTCGCGGTCGGCCACTTCGCCGGCGCGGCGTCGCTGTGGGCGCTGTGGATGTCGGCGTGGCTGCTCACCGCTGCGCGCGCTCCGGCGGCCGCGCGCACCCTACCCGACGTCCGCGGCTTTCAGCTGGTGCGCGCGTGATCGATCGCCCACCGGCGCTCGCCGCGCGGCTCGCTGCCCCCCCGCGCCGGCTCACCGATCGCGCCCGCGACCTGATCGCGCTGGTCAAGCCGCGGATCATGGTCATGGCGCTGCTCACCGCCGCCGGCGGCATGAGCCTGGCCCCCGGCGCCCCTGCCGCGGGCACGGCGCTCTGGCTGATCCTCGGCACCGCGCTGATCGTCGGCTCGGCCAACACGCTCAACATGTGGCTCGAGCGCGACATCGATTGTCTGATGGCGCGGACCCGCAACCGACCGCTGCCGCAGCACCGGCTCGCGGCGCGCACCGCGCTGGTCTTCGGCGCCGCGCAGGGCGCGCTGTCGCTGCCGGTGCTCGCCCGCGTCAACCTGGTCACCGCCGGCCTCGGGCTCGTCGCGCTCTTGCTCTACGTCGGGGTCTACACCCCGATGAAGCAGCGGTCGCACTGGGCGACCTGGATCGGCGCGATCCCGGGTGCGCTGCCGGCGCTCATGGGCTGGACCGCGGCGACCGGCCAGATCGCGGTCGGCGGCCTCGCCGTGTTCGGCGTGCTGTTCTTCTGGCAGATCCCGCACTTCCACGCGATCGCCGTGTACCGCCAGCGCGACTACGACGCCGCCGGCCTGAAGACCTTGCCGGGCACGCACGGCATCGCCGCCGCGCGCCACCACATCGTGTTCTACCTCGTCGTCCAGGTCGCGGTCAGCCTCGCGCTGGTGCCGCTCGGCGTCGCAGGGCGGCCCTACCTCATCACCGCCGCGGTGCTGGGCGCCGGCGTGCTCGCGCAGGGCGCCAGCGGCCTCGGCAGCGGCACCCAGAAGTGGGCGCGCAACGTGTTCCTCGCCTCGATCGTCTACCTGCCGGTGCTGTTCGCCGTCATGGTCCTCGACGGCACGGCCTGAGCCGCGACCGCACCCGCGAACGAGCATTGTGCCGGGCGAGCCCGCCGGCCGAGCGAGCGCTTTTCAGCGTCGCCCGCGACCTTGATTCCGCGAGGGTTCGGTCGCGACGCCGTGCCACGCCGTTTGCTTCGTCTCGACGGGTCGAGTGCGCTCGCCACGTCGTGACGAGTCGCGCCGATCACCAGCAGCCCGCGCAGAAGCCGCTCGAACGAAACATCGGGATCCGCGGCTTCCATCTTCGCCACGCGGGACTGGCTCGATTTCATCAAACCGGCGAGCGCAGTCTGCGAGATCAGCGCAGCCGGATCGCGCCGACGCCGCTGCGCGACTTGCGGACCTGCGACGGGTGGCCGTAGATGCTGATGTCGCCGACGCCGGACAGCGTGGCGTCGACCGACTGCGACGCCGTCACGTGGGTATCGCCGACGCCGGACGCCACCACGGTCGAGGTCCGGGCCGTCAGGTCCTTGGCCGAGACGTCGCCGGTGCCGCTGGCCTCGACCCGCAGCGTGCCGGTGCTGCCGGCGACCTTGACGCCGCCGACGCCGGACAGGCGGAGCGTCAGGCTGTCGTTCGCCACGCCGGTGACCTTGAGATCGCCGACGCCGCTGAGCGAGAGCGACGCGACGTCGGGCACCGTGACGGTCGCCTTCAGGTGGTGGGTGTGCCTGGGCAGGTCGCGCTTGGTGCCGACGACGAGCACGCCGTCCTTGACCTGGGTCGTCACCTTGTCGAGCGCATCGGGCTCGCCCGACACCACGACGCTGGCCTGCGGGCCGACGGTGACATAGACGTCGATCACCCCGGAGAGGTCGACGCCGCGGAAGTCTGGAACGCCGCGCGTCTGGCTGACCGTCGGGGGGTCGGCGTGAGCATCGTGGGCGGCCGAAGACACAACGACGAGCAAGGCGAGCGCGCGCTTCATGCGAGGAGGATGCCTAGCCGGGCGCGCCGGTTGACACGTGCTCGTACGCGACCCCCCAGCGAATGCCGCGATCGCAGGTGATCAGCACCGGCGCGTCGATCCGCTGGATCACGCGATCGAAGATCGCCACGCCAGCGGCGATGACGTCGGCGCGCGCGGCCCCGATGCCGGGGATGGTCTTGCGCTCGGCGACCGTGGCGGAGAGCAGGCGGGCGAGCAGCGCGTGGACATCGCCCGGGGGGATCCGCAGCCCGGTGACCGCGACGGGATCGTAGTGCACCAGGCCGAGCTGGGCCGCGGCGAGCGTGGTGGCGGTGCCCGCGGTGCCGATCACCGCGACCGCGCGTGGCAGCACGAGCGGCGCGAGCTGGCGATCGAGGTCGGCGGTGAGCGCCTCGATCTCGGCAGCGGTCGGCGGGTCGTGGCGCAGGTGGCGCTCGGTCATCCGGACCGCGCCGACCGGCACGCTGACCTGCGAGACCACGCGCCCGGCGTCGACCGTGATGAGCTCGGTCGACCCGCCGCCGACGTCGACGACCACGTAGCGCGCCGCCGCCAGCTCCGGGAACGTGCGCGCCACCGCGGTCGCCGCGAGCTCGGCCTCGCGCTCGCCGGCGATCACCTCGATCGTGGCGCCGAGGATATGCTCGGCGGGCCCGACGAAGTCGGCGGCGTTCTTGGCCTCGCGCGCCGCCTGGGTGGCGATCACGACCGGCCGCACCACGCCGTGGCGGTCCATCACCTCGCGGTACTCGCGGCAGATCGCGAGGCTCGTGGCGATCGCGTCGTCGGCCATGCGCCCGGTCGCATCGAGGCCCTTGCCGAGCCGGCCGAACCGGCACAGATCGACCAGCGGCTGCATCGCCTCATCGACGATCAGCAGCAGCAACGTGTTGGTCCCGATATCGATCACCGCGGTCGGCATTGCGCGGAAGGTATAGCGCGGCGACCGGGGTCGCGGGCTACACCGCGCCGGCGACCGCGCGATCGCAGTTCTCGCCGTGGCCGACCGGCTCGAGCTGGATCGTCGCGTGGCCGATCCGGAACCTCCGGGCGAGCTCGGCGGAGGCCTCGGCGAGGATGGTCGGCGCGCAGGTCTCCCACGGCAGGATCACGTGGGCGGTCAGCGCCACCTCGGTCGTGCTCATCGACCAGATGTGGAGGTCGTGCACGCCGGTGACGCCCGGCAGCCCCGCGAGGTAGGCCTCGACCGCCTGCGGATCGATGTGCGGCGGCACCGCGTCGAGCAACAGGTCCATCGCCTCGCGCACCAGGCGCCAGGTCCCGACGAGGATCACCGCCGAGACCGCGAGGCTGGCCGCGGGATCGAGCCACGCCCACCCGGTCTGCCACACCACGAGGCCGGCCACGACGACGCCGGCCGAGACCGCCGCGTCGGCGAGGAGGTGGAGGAACGCGCCGCGCACGTTCACGTCGCTCTGCCGGCCGCGCGCGAACATCAGGGCCGCGACGCCGTTGAGCACCACGCCGATCGCGGCGACCACGGCGACGATGCCGCCATCGACGGCGGGCTGCGACCCGAGCCGCTGGGCGGCCTCCCACACCACGCCGCCGATCGCGAACAGCACGAGGCCGCCGTTGCCCAGCGCCGCGAGGATCGTCGTGCGGCGCAGGCCGTAGGTCCGCCGCGCCGTCCGCTCCCGCCGCGCCAGCACGGTCGCACCCCACGCCATGCACAGCCCGAGCACGTCGCCGAAGTTGTGCGCCGCGTCGGCGAGCAGCGCGGTCGAGTGCGCCGCGAAACCGGCGACCACGCTGATCACGACGAACGCGATGTTGAGCAGGATCCCGACGACGAACGCGCGGGTCAGCCGGTCGGGCGGCGCGTGGTGGTGCGCGTGATCATGCCCCCCGTGCCCGTGCCCGTCATCGTGATCGTGCTCGAGTTCGTGGGCATGCGCCGGGCCGGTGCCAGGCGCGTGCGCGTCGCCGTGATCGTGCGCATGGTCGTGGCCATGTGCCCCATGATGGTCGTGATCGTGCTGGCTCATCCCGCGTGTCCTGGTTGTAGCGCTGGAACGACCGGTCACAACCCCAGCTGCTTGGCGACGATCACCTTCATGATCTCGTTGGTGCCCGCGTAGATCCGCTGGACCCGGGCATCCATGAACGCGCGGGCCACCGGATACTCGGTCATGTACCCGTAACCGCCGAAGAACTGAAGGCAGGTATCGATGACCTCCTGGGCCATGTCGGTGGTCCAGAACTTGGCGATCGAGCACTCCTTGACAAGGTACTTGCCGGCGACGTGCTCCGAGATGACCTTGTCGAGGTACGCCCGGCCGACCTCGACCTGGGCCAGGCACTCGACCAGCTTGAACTGGGTGTTCTGCAGCTTGCTGATCGGCTTGCCGAACGCCGTGCGCTCCTTGGCATAGGCGATCGTGTCCTCGAGGACCTGCTCGGCGCTCGCCACCGCGCCGATCGCCACGGTCAGCCGCTCCTGCTGGAGCTTCTGCATCATCATCATGAAGCCGCCGCCCGGCACGCCGAGCAGGTTGCCGGCCGGCACGCGGCAGTGCTCGAAAACCAGCTCGGAGGTATCCTGCGACGCCATCCCCATCTTCGGGAGCCGCCGGCCCTTGGCGAACCCGGCGCGGCCGGCCTCGACGACGATCAGCGAGATCCCCTTGTGCGCGTGGGCCGGATCGAGGTCGGTCTTGGCGGCGACCACGACGAGGTCGCACAGCTGGCCGTTGGAGATGAACGTCTTCGAGCCGTTGATCACGTAGTCATCGCCGTCGCGCACCGCCGAGGTCGCGATCGCGGCGAGATCCGAGCCGGCGCCGGGCTCGGTCATCGCGAGCGCGGTGACCAGCTCGCCGGACGCGCAGCCCGGCAGCCAGCGCAGCTTCTGCTCCTCGCTGCCAAACGAATGAAAATACGGCGCGATGATATCGGAGTGCAGGCTCATCGCGAACCCGCTCTCGTAGGCGCGCGCGAGCTCCTCCATGACGATCACCGAGTGCAAGAAGTCGCCGCCCGGCCCGCCGTACGCCGGCTCGAGCCACGGGCACAGAAACCCGTGCACGCCCGCCTTGCGCCACAGCTCGCGGTCGACCTGGCCCTGCGCGCGAAACCGCTCCTGGTGCGGCCGGATCTCGCGATCGACGAACTGCCGAAACGCCGCGCGGAACGTGTCGTGATCGGCGCTGAACAGGGTGCGATCCATGCGCGGCCATAGTAGCGACGCGCGCCGGTCGTGGCGCGACAAATCGCCCGGCGCGGCGGTCAGCGCCGCCGGTACACGACCGCGCGAGAGATCGTCACGACGCCCGGCACCGCCGCGACCCGCGCGATCACGGCGTCGACGAGATCGGCCGGCACCGCGACGCGAAACCCGATCTTGGTGTCGGCCGGCCGCGGGGGGCCCGCACCGGCCCGATCGCCGCCATCGATCTCGACGTCGTGATAGAAGTCGTCCGGCTCGCTGGTCCACCAGCTCAGCGGGCCGACGCCGGCCTCGGAGATCGCCTCGAGCACGTCGGCGATGAGGCGCGGACGCACGGTGGTCTGGCCGTACAAGATCTCGTTGATCATCCGCGTCTGGCTGCCGGTCAGGATCGCGACCTGGCGCGCGTGCGCGAGGTGCATCGCGCTGTACGACAGATCGGCTCCCGAGAAGTCGGTCTCGTCGACCGCGCAGTTGACCATGCTGATCCGCGTCATGGTGGCGCCGGTGAAATCGGCCTTCGAGAGATCGAGATCCACCAGGGACGCGCCGGGGAGCAGCGCGCCATCGAGGCGGGCGCCGGCAAGCGACGAGCCCCCAAGGCTGGCTCCACGCAACTGCGCGCGCGACAGCCGTGCGCCATCGAGCCGCACGTGGAAGAGCTCGGCGGCGCTCAGGTCGGCATCCTCGAGCAGGGCGCCCTGCAGATCGGCGTGGGCGATCTGGACCTCGCGCAGCTGGGCGCCGGGGTGGATCAGGCCGGGGGCCCGGAGGATCGCCTGCTTGCCCTGCACCCAGAACCACGCCAGCAGCGAGCGCAGCACGGTCGGGCTGCGCGCCTCGAGGCCGGCGCTGCCGGCCACGCAGCTGCCGATCGCGAGCGCCGCCTCGCGCAGGTAGGCGCGGCGGTCGCGATGGAAGATCGCCCCCGACATCTCGTCGTGCTGCGAGATCCGCTCGTCGTTGAACAGCTGCTCGGCCCAGCGCCGCACCACGCCGCGCTCCGGAGCGCTCCAGCGCTCGATCAGCTCCAGGAGGAACGCGAAGCTGCGATCCTCGAGCCCCAGCAGCCGGCCGCCCAGCAGGTGGCTCTCGAGCGTGCGCCACTCGGCGCTGTCGCTCCGCACGACCCGCCACAGCGTGCGCTCCCAGTAGCGGGCGACCAGGAACTCGCGGAACGAGCGGTGGCCGAACAGGATCCGGCTGCTGCCCGGCGCGAAGTCGGCCTGGAGCGCGAGCAGCACGCCGTCGCACAGCGCGTGGTGCGCCGGCTCGGCGTCGTCGTCCATCCCGAGCTCCTTGCTCAGGAGATCGACGACCTTGCGCTGGGTCAGCGGCTTCTCCTGCTGCTCGAGGCAGTGGCTCTCCCAGGCGATCCGCGACAGCGCCCAGAGCATCGCCTGATCGAGCGTGGCGTCGGGCGCGATCCGCCCGAGCTCGATCAGCCGGGTTTGCAGGTGTTCGGCGGCGCGGGCGATCCGCGCGTGGCGGTCGAGATCGGCGTCGTGCTTGCCGTGCGCGACCTGGCGCAGGAACTCCTCGTAGAGCTCCGCCCGGCGCACCGCGGCGCTGGCCTCGACGACCGGGCGCCAGGTCTGCGCGATCATGAACAGCAGGATCGGCGTCTGCGCCAGCTCGAGCAGGCCGCGCGCGACCAGCTCGCCGACCGCGATCGCGGGGCGGCCATCGCCGCGCCGGTTCCAGTTGTGCAGCCACGCGCCGACCTGGCCGCCGGCGTCGCCCGACGTCGAGAACGACTGCAGCTCGAGCACCGGGATCGCGAGCTCGCGCAGCCGGTTCATCGGCAGCGCCTCGGGCCGCGAGAACACGACGATGCGATGGCGCCGGGTCGCCTGGCCTCGCAGGTGCTCGAACAGCTGGACCGCCGCCGCGGGAGTGAACGCGAACTCGTCGAGCCCGTCGATCAGGAACAACGCGCGCTGGGTGTCGGGCGGTGCGAGGAACGCCGGATCGGTGTCCTTGAGCCCGAGCTGGAAGCCGAGGCCGGCCTGGCGCCACAGCGCGCGCTCGACCATGCGCGGCAGCCGGGCCTCGCCGCCGGTCAGATCCTCGACGCACTTGATGAACACCGGCAGGCTGCGCTCCGGGCCCGGCGTGGTGGTGTCGTCGAGGTAGGCCCGAGCGAGCCGCCACGCCATCGTCCGCGCGGTCAGCGACTTGCCGTGTCCGAAGTGGCCGGCGACGACCACGATCGGTGAGGCCTCGAGCAGCGCGTCGATCGCGCGGGTGACCGGCAGCTCGGCGTCGCCCGCGCCCGCGTCCGATCGGATCGCGAACGGCTCGACGTACATCTCGGCGAGCGGCATGTCGGGCAGCCGGGAGTGCGCCACGACGTTGCCGAACACGTGCCGGGTCTCCCACGTCGACAGCTCGTGGACGAGCAGCTCGCGCACGAGCCGGCCACGGTCGACCGCGAGCTCGAGCAGATAGGCGCGCAGCTCGGCGCCCGCCGCGGAGGTCACGAGCTCGGCGTACGCTCGCCGCACGCCGGTCTCGAACCGGCGCTTGTCGTCGCCGTCGACGACGTCGATCAGCGGCTCGGGCCAGTCGTGCTCCAGGTCGGGCAGGCCGCGACGGGTGAACGCGCCCCACAGCGCCGCGTAGTACGGGGTCTCGACCACGCCGGCGAGCAGGCGATCGAGCAGATCGATCGCCTCGGCCGGCGCCGCGCGCCCCACGCGCGGGAGCTCGGTGACCGCCCATCGCACCGCGGCCTCGCGGTGGGCCTCGAGCGACGCGCGGCGCTCGAATGCGAGCCGCGGGCCATACTGTTCGAGCCAGGCCTGGCCGAACGCGCTGGCGACCAGCGCGACGTGGCGCGCGCGGATCCGGGCCGGCGCGCGCGGCGCCGTCCCCGCCGCGATCTGCGCGCCGAGCTCGACGAAGTCCTGGACCACCTTGAGATCTCGCTCCAGCTCGTCGGCGCGGCCGTGGCCCCGCGCCGCGCGATACGCGCTCACGCCGGCGCCGACCAGCTTGGCCACGATCTTCACGCCTGTGACCAGTTCCACAGTCATCGACCCTCCAGGGAGGCCCCGCCTGGACGCTACCCCGGCGCCGGCTTCGCCCGGGGCGCGCGCGGTGCCGCGAGTTGCGGCGATTTTCCGCCCCCGCCGCCCGGCGCGCCGCCGTGGCGGGCCGGCATCGGTGCTAGGTTGCCGCCACGTTGTCGTCCTGGACCGTCGAGCAAGCCGGCATCACGCTCGCGGCGTTCGTGAAGGCCCGGACCGGGGTCGCGTGGTCGGTCGCCAAGCGCCAGATCGCCAGCGGCAAGGTGTTCGTCGACGGCGCCTGCGCCACCGCGATCGACCTGCGGCTGGCCGCCGGCCAGGCGATCGAGCTGCGCAGCAACGCCCAGCGGCCGCGCGATCCCACCCGCGAAGGCGTGCTGGTCTACGACGATCCCTACGTCGTCGTGATCGACAAGCCGACCGACGTCAACAGCGTGCCCTACGAGGACCGCGAGACCGGCACCGCGATGGACCTGATCCGCGGCGCGTGGCGGCGCGGCGGCAAGCCGGCGACCACCATCGCGCTGCACGTCGTCCACCGCATCGACCGCGCGACCAGCGGCCTCTTGATGTTCGCCAAGACCAAGCAGGCCGAGCTCGGCCTCGCCGCCCAGCTGCGCGCCCACGCGATGGAGCGCACCTACCTCTGCGTCGCGCACGGCGCCGTGCCCTCGCAGCGTATCGAGTCGTACCTCGTCGCAGATCGCGGCGACGGCCTGCGCGGCTCGACCTCGCGCCACGACCAGGGCAAGCGCGCGGTCACCCACGTCGAGGCCCGCCAGGCGCTGCGCCACGCCACCCTGTGCGCCGTCCGGCTCGAGACCGGCAAGACCCACCAGATCCGGATCCACCTCTCGGAGGCCGGTCACCCGCTGGTCGGCGAGCCGGTCTATATCCGCGACTTCGCCGGGCCGATCCTGACCTCGTCGCGCCTCATGCTCCACGCCGCCACGCTGGGCTTCGACCACCCGATCACCGGCGCGCGCGTCGCGCTGGCCTCGCCGCTGCCGCCCGACTTCGTCGCCATCGTCGAGCGGCTCGCGCCGTAGCGCGCCGCCGGCGGCCTCGTCGCGCCGCGCGCGCCTTGCTATCGTGGGCGGCCGCATGACCGCCTCCCCCACGCCCGCCGACCTCGCGATCCGGACCGCCACCGCCGCCGACGTTCCGACGATCCTCGGGTTCATCCGCGCCCTCGCGGTCTACGAGAAGCTCGAGCACCAGGTCATCGCCGACGAGGCCGCGCTCCACGCGACGCTGTTCGGCCCGCGGCCCGCCGCCGAGGTCCTGATCGCCGAGCTCGCCGGCACCCCGATCGGCTTCGCGCTGTTCTTCCAGAGCTACTCGACCTTCCTCGCCAGGCCGGGGCTCTACCTCGAAGATCTGTTCGTCATCCCCGAGGCCCGCGGTAAGGGCGCCGGCGCCGCCCTGATGTCGGCGCTCGCGCGGATCGCGGTCGAGCGCGACTACGGCCGGTTCGAGTGGACCGTCCTCGACTGGAACCAGCCGTCGATCGAGTTCTACGCCTCGCTCGGCGCCCGGCCGCAGAACCAGTGGATCATCCAGCGCGTCGTCGGCGAGCCGCTCGCCGCGCTCGCCCAGCGCTGGCCGGGCACCGTGATCACGCGGTAGCCCGCGACGCCGAGCGCGTGCCGTCCCAGGCCCGCAGCATCTCGTGGCCGAAATCGGCTCGAGGTGCGGCGTTAACGTCCGAGCACGCGCCGGATCACTGATTCCAGCTCGTGAAGCCGGTCTTGCTCCATCGCCTCGCCGAGCTCGCGAACATGTCGCCGAATCCGCCCCAGATCCATGTGCGCGCCATGTAGCGCGAGCAAGCGTTCGACGTCTTGCTGATCCTGTGGCCGCCACGCGATCGCCTTGTAGATCACGAGATCCTCGGGTTGCGCGACCGGTAGCACCACGCCGCCGATCTTGGCCGGCCCCGCCGCCGCCGTCGCCTCCAGCTCGAACGGCATCCATGCCATCGAGACGTCGACGTCGACACCAGTCTCGGCATGCCGCAACAGCAGCACCTGGCTCTCGACTGCGAACGCAAGCGCGTCCTCGATCCGGGCAACGATGCCGGCATCGTCGAGCTCCGCAGCCAGCGCTTGCAACGAGATGTCCGCACCGCAGAATGCGATGTCGATGTCGCGCGTCACGCGCGGAACGCCGCGCGCGATCACCGCGATCCCGCCGATCACCAGGCTCCTGCCTTCGTGGTGGTCAAGGACTGGCTTGAGATCCTCGAGCGTACGCGTGATGCCCTGCGAAAGGCCTACGCGGGCTTTGCCACCCATGGCCTCTTCAGCTTCGTCCAGAGCGCCCTGGCCTCAGCGATCTCTCGATCGCGAACCAGATCATGCTCGGCAACGGTGGCGAGATCGCACAGCTCCATCGCGGCTTCGAACGAGCGTTCCGATGCCATGGGCCCTTCCTGCTTCATCAGCTCCAATGCACGACGCTCCGCGGCACGGTGCCCCGAGATCCAACGGCGAACGGCATCACGATCCACCCCCCAGTGTTAGCACCTTACACCCCCGAACCGTCCCGGTTGCGCGCTCGGCCCGCCCTCGTCGAGGGAATCGGCTCCGCGCCGGACTCGGGGAGAGGCCGCCGCGCACCAGCCGCTGGGTTCGAGACCAGCCGTGCCGCTGCGAGCCGCCGGTGGTGCTCGATCAGCGGGGGCGGGGGCGACTTCCGCGCGCCGGGGGCGCGAGCGCGGCGATGAAGGCGCGCAGCGCGGGCGGGACCTGGCGGCGGCTCGGGTAGTAGAGATACAGGCCTGGAAACCGCGGGCACCAGGGCGCCAGCACCGCCTCGAGCTCGCCGGTGGCGAGGTAGGCCTCGACCTCGAGGTCGAACACGAAGGCGATGCCGGCGCCGTCGAGCGCCGCGCGCATCGCGACCGTGTTGTTGTTGGTGACCAGCGGGCCCGTGACCGCGACCTCGACCGACTTGCCGTCGCGCTCGAACTCCCAGCGGTAGCGTTCACCGCGCGGCAGCAGCACGGCGATGCAGCGGTGGGTCCGGAGATCGCGCGGGTGGCGCGGCCGGCCGGCGCGCGCGAGGTAGCTCGGGCTGGCGACGGCGTGGAGCCGCATGGGGGCGCTGACGGGAACGGCGATCATGTCGCGCGCCACGCGCTCGCCGAGCCGGATGCCCGCGTCGTAGCGGCCGGCCACGATGTCGACGAGCGCATCCTCGACGACGAGCTCGAGCGTGATGTCCGGATAGGCGGCGGTGAACCGGCCCAGCATCGGCGCGATGATCCGCTCCGCGCAGACCTTCGGCGCGTTGATCCGCAAGCTGCCCGCCGGGCGGTCGGAGGCGGTGGCGAGGTCGGCGACCGCGGCATCGAGCTCGTCGAGCGTGGGGCGCAGCCGGGCGAGCAGGCGCGCCCCGACCTCGCTCGGCGCCACGCTGCGGGTCGTGCGGTTGAGCAGGCGCACGCCGACGCGCTCCTCGAGCTGGCGGATCGTCTGGCTCAGCGCCGAGGGCGTCACGCCGAGGTGCGCCGCGGCGCGCGCGAAGCTGCCGCGCGCGGCGATCGCGGCAAACGCGTTGAGCTCGGCAAATTCGGTGCGATTCATTCTGTAGCCAGGCTACACGGCCCATGCGGATTATGGACGATGATCTACACGCCGCGGCGATCCATGTTGCGCGCATGGCAACCTCCCCGCTCGCGCTCGATCACTACCGCTTGCTCGGCCGCTCCGGCCTGCGCGTCTCCCCGCTGTCGCTCGGCACCATGACGTTCGGCACCGACTGGGGCTGGGGCGCTGACGAGGCCGAGGCGCGCCGCATGTTCGATCGCTACGTCGATCGCGGCGGCAACTTCATCGACACCGCCAACCAGTACACCAACGGCAGCTCCGAGCAGCTGGTCGGCGCGTTCGCCGAGGGCCGGCGCGACCGCCTCGTGCTCGCGACCAAGTACACGATCTCGACCCGCCAGGGTGATCCCAACGCGGGCGGCAACCACCGAAAGAGCATGGTGCGCTCGCTCGAGACCAGCCTCCAGCGGCTGCGCACCGACTACCTCGACATCCTCTATCTCCACGCCTGGGACGCGCTGACCCCGGTCGACGAGATCATGCGGGCGTTCGACGATCTGGTGCGCGCCGGCAAGCTGCTCTACATCGCGATCTCCGATGCGCCGGCCTGGCAGGTCGCGCGGATGCAGATGCTCGCCGAGCTGCGCGGCTGGGCGCCGTTCGTCGCGCTGCAGATCGCGTACAACCTGATCGAGCGCACGGTCGAGCGCGACCTGATCCCGATGGCGCGCGAGCTCGGGATCGGCGTGATCCCGTGGTCGCCGCTGGCCAGCGGCGTCCTGACCGGCAAGTACAGCCGCGCGGATCTCGACGCCGGCGCCGGCACGGCATCGGCGGCCGGCACGCGCAAGAACGTCGCCGCCTCCAACGGCGCGCTCACCGAGCGCGGGCTGGCGATCGCAGGCGAGGTCGTCGGGGTCGCCCGCGAGCTCGGCCGCACGCCGTCGCAGGTCGCGCTGGCGTGGACGCTGCTCGAGCCCGCGGTCACCTCACCGATCATCGGCGCCCGCACGCTGGCGCAGCTCGACGACAACCTCGGCGCGCTCGACGTCGTGTTCAGCGCCGACCAGCGCGCCAGGCTCGACCGGGCGAGCGCGATCGAGCTCGGATTCCCGCACGACTTCCTGAACAAGCCCATGGCGCGCGGGCTGATGTTCGGCGGCACGACCGTCCGCCGCTGACGGCGCCGTAGACCAGCAGCCACCAGCCACCAGCCACCAGCCACCAGCCACCAGCCCACCCACCCGACTCCGCGGCGCGACCGGCCCAAGGACGGCCGGCTACACGCGCCTGCGGTTCGCCGCGCACCGCGCCTGACTCACGCCGCGTTCACTCCCACCGACGGGACCTCCCAGCACGAGATCGTCGCTCCCCGTAGCTTCCAACCCTCCCGCAACAACCACGTTCCGGGCCGATACACCCACAGCGGCTCGTACGTCGGCGGCCCCCGCCACAACCACGGTTCGTCGCCATACTCTGCCCAATCCGGGAACACCGGCGCGCTCGAAAACCAGTCGACCCGCCACCCACGCGTTGCCTCCGCGCGATCCTCCCCATGCTTGCGCCAGTTCGACAACACGTACTTGAGTGCGTGACGCGCCTGCCGGGGCGACGTGATGATCTCCGCATGATAGCGGTCCGGGAACACGGTCCCTCTCCGCCTGGGCCCAGTCCGACCTCGGCTGATCGCCGCATTGATGTGCTTGGCCGCCGAGATCTGAAACCCCTGCATCCCCGCCGCCAGCGCGCCCTTGCCATTCGCCTCGACGAGCAAATGCACATGCGTCCGCTGAACGCTGACATGCACGATCCTGATCTTGCCGAACCTCGCGGCCGCAAGCGACGCCTCCCGGATCGCGTGATACACGACCCGCCGACGCAAACTCCCGACGGCTGCAACGACGCGCAGCACGACGTGAACTGGATACCGCGCCGCCAGCGCGGGTCGCGTCTTGTGCGGTGCCCCTGCCCGCGCGCCCTTCGGGGGTCGCCCAGCCCCGCGCCGCTTCCCTCCACGCTGCTTGAACAGACCGAGTTGCACGGCACACGCCTCCGACCGCCGCCCGCGCACCCGCTTCGCCGATCTCTTCCGATCCCGCACCCGACCACGCTAATCCACGAATGCCACTTCACGCAATTGAATTCGCCGATATTTCGCAAGCAACTCAGGGGTCCGGTCAGTCCACTTCGCTATACAACTCGGGGCCGGCTCCCCCGGGAGTCCTGCCTCGCCCGGGAGTCCTGCCTCGCCCCCTGAGGCATCCCCTCAAATTGCTCCAACGATTTCGAGCTGCGGATTCTTGAGGGGGCCATCCATCGGATCGATTGGCGAAGCTCGCCAGACGGTCAGTCACTGTCTGCCGAGCGTGGGGACCTGGGGGACCTCGGGAGACTACCGGGTGGCCTGTGGACGGCAGCGATCGGCGGGTATCTGGTCCATTTGGTCCTGATGCACAGCCGGCCAGCGACAGCCCGCCGCCCACAGCCCAGTGCCCCGCGCCAATTCCGCCTTTCCGGAGAATTTGAAATTCGGGACCGGCGCGAAGGCG